>JAESGX010000041.1_pt1 | contig 323850 bp, 310 predicted proteins | sample 9269801 | NCBI WGS metagenome assembly JAESGX01 (sample SAMN16773122, study PRJNA677054) | algae metagenome | isolation source: Pleurocapsa minor GSE-CHR-MK-17-07R and co-occurring heterotrophs from wet... | place: USA: Lower Calf Creek Falls, Grand Staircase Escalante National Monument, UT ... | reverse complement strand
CAAGCCACTATCGCAAACCGCCGCTTGCAGCACCGCATGCAGGCCGCTTAACCTCTACCCCTGATGAGCCAAAGCCTCCCTTCTCGAAATGCCCGATCAGTCTCAAATTATCTGACGACGAACAACCTTAGCCTTCTGGAACGCCCGGGCACATTGCGCGCAGGCTAACGAACCACATCGGAATCTTGGTCGGCAGGCGTAGAGCTTGTCTGCGAGGCAGCTGTATGCATCGGCCAGTTCGGTGTCTTTCGCCTTTGTAGCCTTTTTTGCTGCTCGATAGAGCAAACCGATCACGAGAGTGTGGCGCTTCGCGGTCTCTGCTGCGGTGAAGGTTTTGCCAAACGACGGCTCGCCATCACCGTACCAAGCCTCGTTGTTGATCACGGCAGCATGGGCTTGGAGGTGACGCTGCAAGATGGGCTTTTGCGAGCGCGAGATGCCTGCTTTTCGGCCACCCATCACGCCCAGTTTGTGCGGACGTTTCATGACAACACCGCTTGCGTTGCAAACGCTCGAACCGGGTTTTCGTTGTCTGAAGAACCCAGCACGATATCAATGACGGAGTGTTTGCTTCTCACTTTTGATTCCATCCAGGAGTCCGTGGACCATTCGCCACGGTTGAGCAGCAGGTATGTAATCAGAATAGGATGGGCCTGCCCGATCCGGTGCGCGCGATCCTCAGCCTGCTCCAAATAGGTGCCGCGCCAATCTGGTTCGGCGAAAACGACGTGACGTGCCGCCGTGAGGGTGATGCCTTGGCCCGATGCCTCGATATTACCGACAAAGAACTGACAGGTTGGATCGTCCTGGAATTTCTTGGACGCCCGGTCCCGTTCCGTCAGCGGCGAGCTGCCCGTAAACCCAGACACGCCTTGCCCCGCCAAAGCCTCCATCAGCCTTTGGATGACATCGTGGTGGTGGGCAAACACAATGGTCTTACCGGCGCACCCTTTCAGGTATGCGATCACGGCAGGCAGCTTGTTCATCCCGACTTCGTAACGAACGGTGCTGATCAAACCATTGACCGCCGCGTCGAGGTCCCGCATTTCGCTGCGTACAGCCTCAGTCGTGGGGCCATCCAACAGCTTCATCAACCGGCTTTGAAGGTGAGCTAATCGCTTGGCCTGGCCTCGCAGAAAGTCCCGGAACTCGGCACCTTCTATTGGCATGCGGACGACTTCCCTCGTCTTGGGCGGCAATTTCAGGACGGACTTGGGACGTCTGACCATGACGGTCGTCAACTGCCCGCGAAGCCGTTCTAGGTTTCGTTCGGTTCCAATGATCTGAGCGGGCGATATGATCTTGTAGCCCGGAAAATACTGATCCTCGACGAACTGCTCCAGCGATGGCCACATGCCCGGATCGAGGTAGTGCAACTGGGTGTAGAGGTCGTGGACGTAATTGATCATGGGCGTGCCCGTCAGCAGCAATGCCTTCTCGGCTTCGATGGGAGCAATCGTGCTGCTGCCGAACACGTGCTGGGTCCGGACCGCGGCCGGATTCTTCAGCTTGTGGGATTCGTCTGCGATCAGAACATCCCAAGGCTGCCCGCTCTTGAGCTCAGGAAAGCTGCCTAAGATGTCGTAATTGACAATGAACCAACCCTTTACACCCCAACCGATCAGGTCGTGATTGAGCTTGGTGTCTCGGCCAGCTTGGATCAGAAACACCGGCAGTCCAAGCGTCTGCCACTGCCAAATCTCGCGCCGCCAGTTCAGCAGCACGCTGGCGGGGCACACCACCAGAATGCGTGACGGTGCCAGCGCGTTTACTGTCGCGATTGCTTCGATGGTCTTGCCCAGCCCCATAACGTCTCCGAACATGACACCGCGATTGGAGCGGAGCCGGTTCAGAGCAAAGCTGGTTGCTTCTTGCTGATGGGGCAGCAGTGCCAGCCCAGGTGGGACCGGCACTGCCAGAGCGGTGTGCAGCGTGGTCACGACTGCCGTGCCACCACTGCCGTGATAAAGGCCGTAATCGCCTGCTTGAACATCGTCGGATCGATCCCACAAGACACAAGCAGCACGCTGAGCCCCTGCTCCAAGTCTTCGGCAGTCGTAATGGACGACTCGGTTTTTGGCGCCAGCGGCGGGGACAGAGCCTCGGGCTCCTTGCCTGCGCTGCGGCAAGCCTCGGCGTAGCGTTGCCGAAGCTCCTCATTCGCCCGTTTGAGGCTCTTGCAGAGGTTTTGTAGCGCCTCGCGTTGGTCTTCGACTTGCCGACGGCGTTCCTCCTTCTGCGCGTTCTGCTCGGTTTGCTCGGTCGAGTTCTTCAACTTGCGGATGACCGAGCGCGTCAAGGTAGTGCCAGCCGGCGCTGCCTTCTCGAATTCATTCAGCGCCTCGGGCGTACCGGCTTCCAGATGGGCTTCGACAGAGACACCTGATCGCCGGCGATCAGGTGGAAACGCCGAGGCTAACGTTCGCAGTTTCCGGATTCGCACCAGCGACAGATCGACGCCGTGGTTTCTGGCAATCTCTTGCCGCATGGCTTCCATCTTCAGCTCCGACTCGTTCCGCACCCCGTTTTTGCCGGGCTCGGAACACTCGGCCAATATCGCTTCGGCGAGTTTCCATAGGCTCTGAGCCATGTCTCGGACGGCGGCATCGCACAGCGGATAATTGACGATTTCGCCCGACGCTTGCGGCTGGGAGCCGGAGATGCCCGTCCCAAAACGCCGAAGCTCATTAGATTTCACAACCACTTTACAATCTCCTCAACTGATAAAAGCCCGGGCAGTTGCTCGGGGGTGCGGAGAAAGTCGGCGGGTTTTCTGATCAAGAAAATCTTGATCTTTTGTGAGGAGCTAGGAAGTTGATCAATAAAGGAGGAGCGATTATCGCGAGAAATTCAGTGGTCGGTATCTTTGCGCCAGCGTCGCCCTATGGCATCCGCGTGCTTGCGCGCAAGTTTCTTAATTAGAGCGGCCTCCTCCTCGGAGGACATTTCTTCGCCCGAAGCGAGAGCCCTGTCTGCGATCACCATACACTCATCAAGAACCGGCTTTAAAAGAGCGCGGTTCCGGTAGGGATCTCGAGCCTCAGCCAATGCGCCCTCTAGTCGTTTTGATGATTGACCCGTCCATGCTGTGCTGAACTCTTTCTTCTTAGTTAGCAATTCACACGCCCTGCTGTCGCCTAATCGCCCAGAATGCCCTGCATTTATTCTATCTACATGCTCCAAGAGCAGGCAGTAACGTTCACTCGTCCATTCGGGCGGCCGCCCCTTCTTTCTAGGGTCATTGAAATGCGTCCACGCTAACAAGCCTAGAATCACGCGCCAGTTTAAGGGATTTCCTTTATCGAGATTAAAAGCAGTGAACGCCGCACTGATTGCCTCCTCATAACGACTACCTAAAAAACAAGTGTGTATGGCCATATGTGCGGTTACGTCCCGAACAATATCATCCGCCGTCGGGAGTGTGGATTCGACATCCTTTAGGATATCGGCAACCGCTTTTTTTCCTGCTTCGCCCATCCACTCGTGTATCAGCGTGTCAATTTGTTGACGCAAGGAGCTTCGTGAATCTTCGTCTTTGCTCTTCGATAAAGCTTCGCTCAAAAGCAGTATGGGGGCCCTGAAAGAGGTGAAAGCTTGTTCATTGGCTTCAGAGATGCGCTGCTCGTCCGCACGATGCTCACCGAGCTGCCGGTCAATCGCTTCGGCTGTCCTGACGGGAATTGATCGCAATTGAGTCGATAGATTTTTTAGATCCGGCGACTTCACGAGTTCCTTCAAATTCTGCGCTGCAGTTCGTCGTTTCTGCTTTTTACCCATACGGCCTTTATCCGCGCTCGGAAATCGGTTGCGCTTTTCTGATCAGAAAACTCCATCTCAAAAACGATTTCGCTTTATCTGATCACTGCTGACGGCGATTGGATAAGCCATCCAACGCGGAGTCAAGCCGTGAGCGATGTCTTACACGCCAAGAAGAACACTATCGATGAGGTGCGCGGCTTCGCGTCAGCCACCGCACGCTCCAGACCTACATTCGCAATTTCTCTTCCAAGCATCGCAAACTGGGACGTCCGCGATGGCATCTGATAGCCGCCACCTAAGCATCCTCAACCTGCCCGGCCGTGTCGATTTGGACCCGTCAGCGCCGCTCCGCCTGAGCGTAGCAGCGGCCATCGCCTTCCCTGATGGCTCGATGTCCGCGTCCGGTCTGCGCCGCGAAGCTGCACGCGGTCGGCTCGTGATCGAGCGTATCGCGGGGAAAGACTTCACCACGCTCGCGAACATTTCGGAGATGCGACAACGATGCCACGTAGAAGCAAGGGACCGCGCCTATGGCGTCGGCCTGCCCGCAAAGGAAAATCCGCCGTCTGGGTCATCAAAGACTCCGGAAGGCAGCACGCCACGGGATGCGTTGCAAACCCGTCTGAAACTCAACCGCCAAAAGCGGCAGAAGAAGCATTAGCCGCTTATATTGCCGGGAAGCACAACCTTAACCGGCGAATGCGGGATATCAGCGAAATAGACATCGCCGACGTTCTGGCAATCTATCATGCCGACAAGATTGAAGGGCACGGATCGCCAGCCGAATTCGAATCTCGCATAGGTCGGCTCAATTTGTTCTGGGGTGGACATCCCTTGTCGTGGGTAACAACCGTAACCTGTAAACAATACGCCAAGGTACGCGGTGCTACTGCAACCGAACAAGGGTGGCACAATTCTTCCAGTACGCGTCGTGATTTGGAGGATCTGCGCGCCGCGATTAATCACCATTGTGCGGAAGGTTATCATCGCGCAGTTGTAAGAGTTTGGCTTCCCGAAAAGCCAAAGCGACGCGAACGGTGGTTGACGAGGGACGAAGCAGCGGCATTGCTCTGGTCGCTATACCGATATCGTGAGACGCAAACGCTTCATGCAGGTCATCGGAAAGGCGAGAAGATCTCCACCGTCCGCCACCCTCTCCGCCATGTAGCGCGTTTCGTTCTGATCGGCTTGTATACCGGTACCCGCTGCTCCGCCATTGCGGCGGCATCGCCGATCCGTGGCGACGGCCGGTCATTTGTTGATCTTGATCGGGGAATGTACTTCAGGCTGGCGCAAGGACGTCGAGAAACAAATAAGCGGCAGCCTCCTGTCCCGCTACCAGCCCGGTTGCTGGCGCACATGCGGCGCTGGGTCCGCCGCGGGATCGTAAAAGGACACTTTGTCGAATGGGGCGGCAAACCGGTCAGGCGAGTTAACAAAGGATTCCGGCACGGGGTTGCGCTGGCAAAGCTCTCCGCTGAAGGCGGCCGCGTCATTCCCCATACGCTTCGGCACACGGCCGCTACTTGGCTGATGCAGGCAGGGGTGGACCTTTGGACTGCGGCCGGGTTCCTCGGCATGACCGTGGAAACGCTTGAGCGGAATTATGGGCACCACCACCCTGATTATATGCAAGACGCAGCGAACGCCCTTTCCACTGGGCGGCGAAAACCGGCTGAAACGGTGGACGTATCGGTGGCCGGGAAAAAGCGGGGTTCGGGAAGCCCCTGAAAAACATGGTCGGAGTGGCAGGATTCGAACCTGCGACCCCCTCGTCCCGAACGAGGTGCGCTACCAGGCTGCGCTACACTCCGACTTGAAGGCCGGTCTTATAACGACGCACCGGCTGCCCCGCAAGGCAAGGCGGCGGCCTATTTTTCGCAATCTTTTTCGCGATCGGTGCGGGCAAATGCGGTCGAAACCGGATATGAACCCGCCTATGCCCGTCGCGACCAGAACGCGCCTAATCAAGGCTGTGCCCGGCGCCGCCGACCAAGCGGCGCAGTGCCTCGCGCGCGGCGGCTTGGTGGCATTTCCGACCGAGACCGTCTACGGCCTGGGGGCGGATGCAACCGACGGGCAGGCGGTCGCGCGGCTTTATGAGGCCAAGGGCCGGCCGTCCTTCAACCCACTGATCGCGCATGTGCCGGACCTTGAATCCGCTCGCAAACTCGCGATTTTCAACGCCGACGCCGAGGCGCTTGCGGCCTCGTTCTGGCCGGGCCCGCTGACGCTGGTGCTGCCGCGAAGCGCCGATTGCCCGGTCTCGGAATTGGCCACCGCGGGACTCGAAACAATAGCCATTCGCGTGCCAAATCATGCACTTGCGCGCGAAATCCTGCGCGCCTTCGGCAAGCCGGTGGTGGCGCCATCGGCCAATCTGTCGGGCCATGTGTCGCCCACGAATGCGGCGCATGTGCTTGACGACCTTGGCGAAAAGATCGACCTGATCGTCGATGGCGGACCCGCGCCGGTGGGCATCGAATCCACCATTGTGGCGTGTCTGGATGCGCCAACGATCCTGCGTCCGGGCGGGCTGTCGCGCGCGGACATCACCGCAAGACTCGGCCGCGACCTCGCCCAACCTGTTGAAGCCACGGACGAAACGCCGCTCGCGCCGGGCATGCTGGAGAGCCATTACGCGCCGCGCACGCGGCTTCGCCTGAACGTCACGCAGGTGCAGCCCGGCGAGGTCCTGCTCGCCTTCGGCACCCCCCTGCCCGGCGCCAAAGCCACCCTCAATCTCTCCGAACAGGGCGATATCGCTGAGGCCGCCGCCAACTTATTCGGCCATCTGCGGCGTTTGGATGCGATGCTCGCGCCGAGCATCTGCGTTATGCGCATTCCTTCTGCCGGTTTGGGCGAAGCGATCAACGACCGGCTCCGCCGCGCCGCTGCCCCGAAAACCCTCCCGTCATCCTCGTAGAAGTGCCGATGCTCACGCCAGATAAAGACCTGATCACAAAGTTCAGCGAGATCGTCGGCGAGAAGCACGCGATCACCGATCCGGACGTGCAGGCGGCCTATCTGCACGAGCAGCGCAACCGCTGGCCCGGCCACTCGCCGCTGATCCTGCGCCCCGATTCGACGCAACAGGTGTCGGCGATCCTGAAGCTCGCGAACGAGACCCGCACCGCCATCGTGCCGCAGGGCGGCAATACCGGACTGGTCGGCGGGCAAGTCGCGCTCAACGGCGAAATCATTCTCTCGCTCAACCGCATGACCGCGATCCGCGAGATCGATACCGTCACCAACACGCTCACCGCCGAAGCCGGCGTCACGCTCGCCCATGCGCGCGCAGCCGCCGCCGAAGTCGACCGGCTGTATCCGCAACTTCTGCCCTCCGAGGGCACCTGCACCATCGGCGGCAATCTCTCCACCAATGCCGGCGGCACCGCTGCGATCGCGCATGGCGTGGCGCGCGCGCACGCGCTCGGGCTCGAAGTGGTGCTGGCGGACGGCCGCGTGCTCAACAATCTCAACAAGCTGAAGAAGGACAATACCGGCTACGACCTGAAGAACCTGTTTATCGGCGCCGAAGGCACGCTCGGCATCATTACCGCCGCCGTGCTGCGCCTCGTGCCGCGGCCGCGTTCGGTCGAGCTTGCGTTTCTCGGCGTGCCCTCGGTGCAGGCCGCGGTCGATCTGCTCGGCCTCGCCTATGAACGCGCCGGCAGCCAGGTCACGAGCTTCGAACTGATGACGCGGATGAATGTCGATCTGGCCGTTCGCTTCATCGACGGCATCCGCGATCCGCTCGATGCGCCGCATCCCTTTTACGTGCTGCTGGAATTGTCATCGCAGACAGAGAGCGGCCTGCGCGATCTGGTGGAAGCGATTTTCGAATCCGGCGTCGAGCGCGGGCTGATCGACGACGGCGCCATCGCCGAAACGCTGGAACAGGCCAAGGCGTTCTGGCGCATCCGCGAGGAAGCCGGCGAAGTGCAGAAGCACGAGGGCGGCTCGATCAAGCACGACATCTCGATTCCGGTCGCGGCGATTCCGGCCTTCATCGACGAGGCCAATGCGGCGGCGATCGCGGTGGTGCCGGGCGCGCGGCCGATGCCGTTCGGACACGTCGGCGACGGCAACATCCATTACAACATCACCCAGCCCCTCGGCATGGACAAGGCCGCGTTCATGGCGCGCGAGGACGACATCCAGGACGCGGTGTTCGCAATCGTCGCCAAATACGGCGGCTCGATCTCGGCGGAGCACGGCATCGGCATCGCCAAGCGCGCGCGACTGCCGCTGGTGAAGGACCCTGTGGCGATTGAATTGATGCGGACGCTGAAGACGACGCTCGACCCGAACGGGATTCTTAATCCGGGGAAGGTGTTGTGACGCGGGCGCGATTGCGCAGCGATCTGTAGGGCGCAATAAGCGAAAGCGCATTGCGCCCTACAGTCTAAACCTCACTTAGGCAGGTCTTGAAGTATTTCATTCGCAGCCTGTTTGGCTTCGGCGTAATGCCCCTCACTCAGAAGCGTCCCTACACTCTTTAGGTAGCGCAAAAAAATTTCCGGCGATGGAGTGCTGAGGACATTGGGGCCAGGCACCTTCAAGCCCACGGCACCAATCTTCAACATCGTCGAGAAAACCTCAGGGCCGAGGTCGGACACGTTTTCAGGCCAATTGCTCATCAGCCGACGCTGCCGTTCAACAACCTTGTTAAAAAGGCCGAGCGCCTCGTATCCGACCGCAATACGTTTAGTATTGCGGGTCCCATCGAAACGTCGCAATCCGCTGTCAATCCAGAGACCTATCGCCACACCGAACGCGAAAGCTGCCGCGCAAGCAAAATACGGGGTTACGAACGTCGCCCAAATGACACCGAGCGTTTCTTCCGGCTTTGTGTACGCATCAGTTTTCTTAGCGTAATCAACGAAAAATCCTGTCACCACAGGCAGCACCATAAGCGTGGCAATAGCAGTCAAAATCCACTTAACAGCACGCATGTGAAAAATCTCCTCAAAATTCGGATTCTACCTTCTACTCAGATTGGTTCCAGCGTGCGTTTGATTTTTCCACCAATTCGAATTGAGAGTGGTGATGTAACTAGCGTCAGCCTACGAACGCCGATCTTCAAAGGTAGCACCGCAGCAATTAGCCTCGTAAGGCGCAATAAGCGGAACGCATGCGCTCGCAACGAGACACGCATCTCTACAATTTTCGAAAATTGACAAGACAAAGCAAAGACGCGCGGTCGACAAACGAGGCACAATGCGCTTCGCTTATTGCGTCCTACGTCCTCGGCTCTCCACGTCCCGTTCCTCCCCACTCTCATGACGCCCGCCACTTCGATCAGCACGATTGTGCCGATCATGATCGCGGCGCCGATCCATTGCACCGGGCGCAGTCACTGGCCGAGGATGATCGCGGCCAGCAGGATACTGAGCAACGGCTCGGCATTGCTGAGCATGGTGGCGCGGACCGGACTGAGATAACGAAACGAGGCGAAGGAGCACAGCAGCCCCACCGCGATGCCGACGCCGGCTGTGGCGATGCCGAGCCATCCCGCCGCATTCACCGGCCATGACCATGCGCCGAGCACTCACGCTTGTGACTCTGGGTCCCCGCCTTCGCGGGGACGAGCGGAGGGTGTGGGTCCGACATCGCAAGCCGCCGCCTAGCCAAGGCGTTGCCCGGCGCAATGCGCTTTCGCTTATTGCGCCCTACGGACCCGACGCTTCGGCGCTCCTCAGGATGAGGGCGGAGCAAGCGAAATCATTGCGATATCTCATCGCCAAAAAAACTCCGGAATAAATCTCCGGCTCGCGGGTCTCTGCTGGCGTCCAAAATCCAGCCAGGAGTAAACCCATGCGCTCTGCCCTACTTGCCGCGCTCTTTCTTACCACCACCACCGGGATCGCCTTGGCCGGCGAAGCCGCAGACAAGGCAAAAGCCCATTTCGAGGCGATTGCGGCCGGCGACGTCAGCAAAATTACCGCGAATTATGCCGACAACGCGGTATTCCAATGGGTCGGCGGACCGCTCGACGGCGTCTATGCAAGCCCGGCCGCCATCAAGGAGGTCTGGACCAAGTTCGCCAATGCCCAGGGCAAGCTCGCGCTCGACGTGAAGAGCATCGAGGAGGCCGTCAACCCCAAAGGCGCGACGGTCACCGCCAATGTCGTTTTCAAGGGCAAGACGCCGATCCCGTTGCGTTATGTGTTGCTCTATCGGGACGGCAAGCTCGCGAATGAAGTCTGGCAGATCAACCCGCCGAAGCAATAAGGTATCAGCCGGCGGGGGTCATGCCCCGCCGGCCACCACAGAGAAAAAACGATGCGTGACCAGCTTGTGGAGCACATTCCCGCATTGCGCCGGTTCGCGTACGGGCTGGCGCGCGATCGCAGCAAGGCGGACGATCTCGTGCAGGATTGCCTCACGCGCGCCTTGGCCAGCGCACATCGGCTCGAACCTTCGACGAACCTGCGCGCCTGGCTGTTCACGATCCTGCGGAACCTGTTCCTGAACAGGATCCGCGACGAGCGCATGCGCCCGGTGGTGTCGGATGAGTCGCTGGATTGGTCGACGTCACAACATACGGCACCGGGAGCGCAGTTCGACACATTGCTCGCACGTCAGGTGCTGAAAGCCATCGACACGCTCGCGGTGGAGCACCGCGAGGTGTTGCTGCTGGTCGCGGTCGAGGGATTGAGCTACCGGGAAGCGGCCGACGTCATCGCCATGCCGATCGGAACCGTGATGTCGCGGCTGGCACGGGCGCGCGAACAGTTAAGGCTTCAGCTGGAGGGCTCTTCGCGCGGCCAGCTTCGGAGGATCAAATGACAGAAAAGGACATGAGCGACGACACCACCCTCCAGGCCTTTGTCGATGGCGAGCTTGATCCGGCGCGCGCGGCCGAGGTCGAGGCATGGCTGCTCGCACATCCTGCGCAACAGGCCCGGGTCGAGGCGTGGAAGCGGAACGACGAGGCCCTGCGCGGCGCGCTCGCGCCCGTGGCACTCGAGCCGGTGCCCGCTTATCTGACAAACGCAGTGCACGGCGACGCAACGCAAGCGCAAGCGCGGATTCATCCCGCGCCGCGGCCTGTGATGTGGAACGCCATCGCCGCCACATTGCTGCTCGGCCTCGGTGCAATCGGCGGGTGGCTGGCGCACGGCTATTCCGCGGGCGAGAGCAGCCGGATTGCGGCCTCGTCCATCGCGAGCCGGGCCATGGACGCGCACATTGTGTATGCCGCGGACCTGCGTCATCCGATCGAAGTACCGGCCAGCGAACAGGACCATCTGAACGCGTGGCTGTCGCGACGCGTCCAGCAGCCGCTGGCGGCGCCCGACCTCTCAGGTGCAGGCTTTTCACTGATGGGAGGACGTCTGCTCGCCGACGGCGGGAAGCCGGCGGCCCTGTTCATGTATGAAAGCGCCGATGGCCGACGCCTGACCGTCGTGCTGGCGCAGAATGGACAGCGCGTGCCGGGTCGACCCGAATTGTTGGCGCGGGACGATCTTACCGCCATGACCTTCGGCGATGGCCCGCTCGCGATTGCGGTCACAGGAGCAGTCGGCAGCGACAAGCTTCGCGGCATCGGCGAGATCGTCTCACAGTCACTCAAGGGACAGAGCTGATACCGGCGGCGGAGTGCAAGTCTCGCAACAAAACGGCGGTCGATGTGCCGGCCAGCAACGAGAAACGGGTATCGTTACCGTCGATCATCCAGAGTTTCATGTCGGCCCGCGGCTTCGAACAGCACGATCGCGCCGATCATCACGGCAGCGCCGATCCACTGGGTCGGGCTCGGCCATTGCGACAGGATCAGCGCAGCCAACAGGATACTCAGCAGCGGTTCGACATTGCTCAGCATGGTGGCACGCACCGGGCTGAGATAGCGAAACGATGCAAAGAATGTCAGCAGCCCCACGGCGATGCCCGCCCCGGCGCCGGCGACACCAAGCCATCCGAGCGTATTCGATGGCAACGACCAGCCGTCGAGGACGGACGTGATCAGCGCGAACAGCACGGCGCCAAGCCCGGTCACATACAAGTTCACTTGCGTGCTGGTCGCGTAGCGTTGCGCGCGCGCGCCGCACAGGATGGCACCGCAAACGGTGATGGCTGCGAGCGCCGCCAGAGCGATGCCTTTCGGTTCGAGCGTATCGAAGGTCGGCGCCAGCGCCAGCGCCAGGCCGGCCAGCGCCGTCAACGCCAACAGCAGCTTGCCGCCGGTCAATCGATCGCCGCCGCGCCAGTGCATGATGACGGCGATGACAATCGGATGAACGAAGAAGATCAGAATCGCGACGCTGACCGGAATGGTCGCGACCGCGCCGATGATCCCATAGACCATCAAAGCGGAAAATCCACCGCACAGGAGACACCAGTGCAGCGCGGCGCGGTTGATGCGAAAGCCCTGGCGAAGCAGGACGACCAGCAGCGCCAGCAAGGCCGCTCCGATCGCGCCGCGCAGAGTCACGACCGTCAGAACATTGCTGCCGTTATCGAGGGCGATCTTGGCGGCGACCGGGCCGATCGCAAATGCCACCGCAGACGTCAGGACCAGGACAAGGCCGGAACGCCGCGCCTCACGCGCTTCGCCATTTATATCCATACGGCGCTGGTCCCGGAACAGATCAACAGGCAGGATGGTCTGCGTCATCGCTGGAGCATTGCGCGCACACCGCGCGCGCACTTCCACGCATTCCCATGCTTGCATTCGAACGCCGACGCAAGTCGGTTACAGCCGACCTGCGCACGATGATGGCGCCGATCTCGGGCAATCCCGAGATCGGCGCCGCTTCTCAGAAATGACGGTGGACAGGGCTCGGCGCGGAACGGCGACACCGGACGGAGCGAAACAATCGCGCCGTCCTCGAGCGTCGGCGTCAGCCCCACAAAGCGTCTGGTTCAGACGGCGTCTTTGGCAGCCTTGACCGGACGAGCGCGGACGATCTTGCGCGCCGGCTTTGCCTTGAACGTCGTCGGCTCGCCAGTAAAGGGATTGGTGCCTTTCCGGGCCTTGGTGGCGGGCTTCTTGACCACCACAAACTTCGCGAAGCCGGGGAGCACGAATGCGCCGTTCTTCTTCAATTCCTTGTAGCCGATCGTGGCCAACGTCTCCATGACGCCTTTGACATCCTTTTTTGTAAGTTCGGTGGCCGTTGCGATCTGCTCGATCAACTGTGACTTGGTCATCTGGGTCGCCATTGTGATTCCTCCTGATTCGCGTTTAATCACCGTAGCGAGATTGGCGCCGTTGTGCGATTGCCCCGCATCTGCAGACGGATAGTGGAAAACGCGGCCGAACCGGGCCGCGGGGGGCGGATTCGCTCAGTCCGGCGATGGGATTCCAGTCCAGCCATGTGAGGATCGAGATGCAGAACAAGCGCTTCACGGCAACCAGTTCGCGCGACGCTGCGGAGGCGGCGTTCAAGAAGGCCACCACCAAGCCGGTCGAGCCCGATGCCAAGCCCCCCGCTATTCCGGGCGCCCGGGAGCAGGTGACGTTGCGCATCGATCGGGAGGTTCTGGATTACTTCCAGGAAGCGGGACCGGGCTGGCAGGACCGGATCAACGAGGCCTTGCGAAAAGTCGCCGGGAAGTAAGACCTGTTTTAGACGGCACGCGAGCGTCTTAACGCGAGAGGGATGCCGTGCGCAAGACCACCATCTGCCTGTGGTCGACAAGGACGCTGAGGATGCGGCACGGTTGCCGCGACCTTTCCGAAACGGGCCGCGTCAGCGCTTGCGCGCGGCGATGTCCTCCATGATCTCGAGCTGGATCTGCTGAATCTCGGCAAGCCGCTCCCACTGGCGGTTGATCAGGTGATCGAGCTTCTCGTGCAGATGGCGGATTTCGAACTCGGCCTTCAGATTGACTCGATAGTCGTTCTCGGAGCGTAGGCGATCCTTCGCCTCCTGCCGCTTCTGACTCATCATGATGATCGGCGCCTGAAGCGCCGCGATGCAGGACAGCACCAGATTGAGGAGGATGAACGGATAGGGATCGAACACCGCCCGGTTGATCGCCCACACATTGAACGCGATCCACAAAAGAAGAACCACAAAAAAGCTGATGATGAAATGCCAGCTGCCGCCGAAATCGGCGACATAGTCGGACACCTTCTCGCCGAAGCTGCGCTTGGTCTCCCATGCCGATTCCACGTCGCGGGCCACCGTCTCTTCGCGCGCCAGACTTTGCACGACCTGCCGCTCCAGCTCGGAGAGTTCGCCGCGCTCGCGTTCCAGGAGCTGCTCGACGTAACGCGTGCGGTGCTCGGTCAAATGTTTGCGGCAGATCAGATCATTGACTGACAGGTTGGGATGGGCCGCAACAAGTCCGCTGGCCAGCGAGGGCCGGACCATACCGAACACGATCGGCTCGCGGGTGGCCTCGCCGCAGATCGCGCATGGCGCAGCCTTGCGTTGCCGTGTCGAAAGCGTGCTCGCGCTCATGGCGCACTCCTTGGTCGATCATCCGCGTGGCGGGGACAATACGCCGCTTTGCCGCGTCTTGCCCAACCGCCTCGGCGTCGCCAGCAAAGTGGCCGGCGCACGCCGCCGACAACCGGTGCCCAGCCGCGCTTCCTCATTCCCTGAAGCTGTTGTAACCAGCGGGCGCAATCGCGCGACGAGGGACCTATGCCGGACGCCCCCCACGACATCGAGCACCGCTGGGTGCATATCCAGTACAAGGAAGACGCAGGCTTCGTCGAAACCTACGGCTTTTCCGGCAATCAGGGCGCGGTCAATCTCGAGGGCCTGTTGATGACGCCGAAGGGCGTCCCCTCCTCCACGCTGCTGATCTTCATGCATCCGGCCTCGACGCTGCAGCTGTTGCCGGTGCCGCAGGCCGCGGTGAAAGCCGGATGGCATGTGCTGTGCGCGGCCAGCCGCTATGCCAAGAACGACACCGCTCTGATCCTGGAAAAGGTGCTGCTCGATCTCGGCGCCTATATCCGGCATGCCAAGGAGCAATGGGGCTACCGGAAGATCGTGATCGTCGGCTGGAGCGGCGGCGGATCGCTCGCGCTGTTCTATCAATCGCAAGCCGAGCGCCCGACCGTCACGCAGACCCCGGCCGGCGACCCTGTCGGCATCGCCAGCGCCGGACTGATCCCCGCCGATGCGATCATCGTGCAGGCCGCGCATATCTCGCGCGCGACCATGCTGCGCGACATGATCGATCCGTCGGTGACCGACGAGCGCGATCCGGACACGCGCAATCGCGCGCTCGATATCTACGACAAGGCCAACCCGAACCGCGCGCCCTATTCGGCCGACTTCATCGCCGAGTATCGCGCGGCGCAGCTTGCGCGCATGCGCAGGATCACGGCCTGGGTGAAGGACACGCTGGCGATGCTGAAGGCGCGCAACACGCCTGAGCTTGAGCGCGGCTTCGTCACCCACCGCACGCTGGCCGAGCCACGTTTCCTCGACCCGGCGCTCGATCCGAACGACCGCAAGCCAAACTGGTGCTATCTCGGCCATCCGGAGACCGCGAATACCGGGCCGGTCGGGCTCGCGCGGTTCTCGACGCTGCGGTCCTGGCTGTCGCAATGGTCGATCGACGACAGCCACGCCGACGGCGTGAAGTGCGCCGCGCAGGTTTCGGTGCCACTGCTGGCGATCGAGAATTCGGCGGACGATGCGGTGCCGCAGCCGCATACGGCCGCAATCTTCAACGCGGCCGGAAGCGCCGACAAGACCATGCATGTGATCAAGGGCGCGACGCATTACTATGCCGGGCAGCCGGACAAGCTTGCGGAAGCGCTATCGATCACGCGGCAATGGCTGATCGAGCGCGATCTGTCAGCGTAGCAGATCGCGGGACTAGCCGGACGATTTCGCTATCGGGAAATACTTACAGTGATGGCTCCTAGTAATCGCGCATCATCATGGGCATATGACCCTCATCACCGGCACGGACCTTTTCTAAGGCGTCGGTGACTGAGAGACGCGACGGCGCTCCCGCCTTGACGGGAGTTCCACATGTCCAGCTTTGCGTCTCATCTCAACGGCGGCGGCGCTGCCTTCAGTTCCGACCTCCTCGCCCTCATGGAGGACGCGTATCGGCGCGCATGCGATTCCATCACTGCGCCCTTGTCAGTCAAAAGACTTATTGCCGAGAAGATCATGGAACTCGTCAAAGGCGGCGAGCGGGATCCGCACACATTGTGCCGCCAGACGTTGGCTGCGTGGCATATCGACGGCGAGTGCGAGTAGAGCTGCGCAGCCCATCGGCCCCCGCAAACGCGCGATCTGAACTGCACATCAAAACACCGCGTGGTCGCCGCGTTCGGCGGTCGCTTCGCCCCTGATCAGGCGCGCGTAATAGTCGAACAGCGTTTCGGTTCCGGTCGAGGGCGTCGCCGCCGCGTCATAGCGCCCGGTCGCAGGGTCGAACACGAGCATCGACTCGGTCGCATAATAGCGGCCGATGCGCGCCAGTTCCGCCTTGTCGGCGAGCGCGGGACTGACCCGCCCGAGCGCGCCGAGCATCAGCACCACCGCATCGAGCAGCGCGACCGGCACGCGCCTGAAGCGCGGCTCGCGGCCGAGCAGCGCAAACAGATGTTCGCCCTGCTGCCGCGGCGTGATCGCGGGACCAGGGCCGCCAATCGGCAGTACGCGGTTGTGGCGGCTCTCGTCGTCCAGGCAATCGGCGAGGTACTCACCGAGATCGCCATCGCTGATCGGCTTACAAGCGGTCAAGGTGCCGTCGCCGAATACCAGATACGGCTTGCCCTCGCGCACGCGCGCAACCTGACCCGACAGCGACTTGAAATACGCCGTGGGCCTGACGATGGAATAGGTCAGGCCGGATTCGATCAGCGCGGTCTCGAAAGCGAGCTTGGCATGCTGAAAGGCGAGCTTTGGCTTCTGCACGCAGATCGCCGAAAGCAGCACGAATTGCGATACGCCGGCATCCCGCGCCGCAGTCAGAACATGGCGGTGCGCCCGATCGTCGATCGCCCAAGCGTCTTTTGGCACTCCGGTTCGCGAGGCCATGCAAGACACCACCGCATCGAAGCGTTCGCCGCGAACGCCGTCGCGCACCACCGATTGCGGGTCGGTCACATCTGCGATGCGCCAAGTCCCTTCGGCAAGCGGATCGGTACGCTCCTTGGCCGGCAGCTCACCGGTACGCGGACGCACCAGACAGACCACCTCGTGACCGCGCGCCAGCAGCGCGCGCAGGGTGGCGCGGCCGATGGTGCCGGTGGCGCCCAGCATCAGCACGCGCCGCGGGTGCGGCGAGCGATCCTCCACAGATGGGGGCGAGGCCGGGCTATCGATCATGAGCAACTGGCAGCACCTGAATTATCCGAACATGATGAGAGCATAGTATCGCTGACGCGGCCATAATCGCGTCACCGATCGGCCGATCTCATGCTACGACCGGCGCAGCATCAGGGGTGTTCACATGAGCGACGACAAACCGCTGCCGGCCGTCGGCGCCTATTGGATCCGGGAAGAGGATTATCCGGCGGTGCGCGCGATGTTCAGCGATGGCCACAAGATGCCGCCGGCCTTCGCCGACTGGCTGAAGATGGCCACGGAAATGGAAAACGGGCTGAAAGCGTACGGACACCCGGTATTGCGCGTATTCATCGATCCCGCGACGTTCCCGGACTGGTGCGCGGCAAATGGCACGACGCCCGGCAGCGCAGGCCGCAAGCGCTTCGTCGCCGCGGCGGTGACCGAACGCTATGGCGACCAGCGCTGACACGGCCTGTCGGGCAGCGCGCTACGGCAACCCCGCCTTCTTCAGCCCCTCCACGATGCGCTGGAACTCCCGCGCATCCTTGTAGGGCATTACGCGCTCGCGCTGCGCCAGCGAAAATTCTGGACTGACGTTGAGCATCTCCGCCCAGGCCGCGCGGGCCTCCTCGAAACGGCCAAGATGGCCGTGGCAAGATGCGAGCAGCATGCGACTGGAATCGGTTCCAGGATTGCGACGGATGCGCTCGATCAGCAGCTTGGTCGCAGCGTCGTAATCGCCGAGCGCGAAATGTGCCTGCGCCACGAAGTGCAACACGATCGCCGGATAAAGCGGATCGAGCCGCATGCTGCGCACAAAAGATTCAAGCGCTTCGGCAGGCCGGCCCGCATACATCAGAACCACGCCGGTCGAGCCATATCCTGACGCGAAGTTAGGGTCCATGGCGATCATGTTGCGGCATTCCGCGAGCGCGCCTTCGTGATCGCGCCGCCACAGCATCACATTGCCGAGCGCCATGTGGCTGACCGGGTCCTGCGCGTCCAACTCGATCGCCCGGCGCGCCCAGCGTTCCGCCTCCTGCAGCGTCTGCACCGGATCTTCGCTCCAGCCGCTGGCATATTCCGACACCGCGGCAAGGGCGAGGCCGGCATGCGGTGCGGCGAAGTCCGGATCGAGCTTGATCGCACTGCCATGCAGGGCCTTGGCCTCAACGAGCGATTCGCGGCTGCCCCGCGCTAGCCACTCGCGCGCGCGCAACCAGGTCTCGTAAGCCTGGAGATTGGATGTACCACGGCGGTGCAGCCGCTCCTCTTCCCGCTTGGTCAGCGTCACCGCCAGCACGCCCACGATCTTCTCAACCACTTCGTCCTGCGTGGAAAAGATATCGGTGATGTCGCGATCGAAACGCTCTGCCCACAGATGGCCGCCATTGGTCGCATCGATCAACTGCGCGGTTATGCGCACCCGGTTGCCGGCCTTGCGGATGCTGCCTTCCAGCACGAAGCGCACGCCCAGATCGCGCGCGATGTCCTGCACCTTGACCGAGCGGCCCTTGTAGGCAAACGAGGAATTGCGCGCGATCACGAACAGACCGGAGACCTTGGACAGGTCGGTGATCAGATCCTCGGTCATGCCGTCGCTGAAATAGTCCTGCTCGATGTCGCTGCTCATGTTCATGAAGGGCAGCACCGCGATCGAAGGTTTGTCAGGAACCGTCGGAGGCCCAGCGGCCACAGGACCAGTCGTCAGTCCAAGCGGTGCGATGCGGAAGACGCGGACCGGTGCGGCGATATTCTTCAGCACCTTTTCGCCGAGATCCTCCGGCACGATTTCAGCTCTGCCCTGAATGAATTCGCGGACGGCCCGCGAGATGTAGACCGTGCCGGGCTCAGCGATGCTTTCCAGGCGAGCGGCGACATTCACGCAGTCGCCATAGACGTCGCCGTCCTCCACCACGATATCGCCGAGATTGATACCGATGCGGAACTCGATCCGCCGGTCTTGCGGAATATCCGCATTGCGGTCGGCCATCCCTTGCTGGACCTCGATGGCGCAGCGCACCGCCCGGACCGGACTCGCGAACTCGACCAGAAAGCCGTCACCGGTCATCTTGACGATGCGGCCCTGATGTTCCGCGACCTTGGGGTCGAATAGCTCGCGCCGGTGCGCCTGGAAGCGCTCGATCGTGCCCTCCTCGTCGACGCCGATCAGTCGCGAATAGCCCGCAACGTCAGCGGCAAAGATGGCAGCGAGCCGGCGTTCCATGTCCGTCCAGTTCCAGACCGTATCGTCTCACCGCGCTGGCTGGATGATATCCGCCGCACCCGGGACCGAGCGTGATATAAGGCCCACCGACGATCCGGGCCATAGCATCAAGGCAGATTGCGTGACAGACCTGCAGCCGGAAGACCTCACCATGGACCGCCTAACTCCGGACGATCTGGAGGCGCTGCGGCGCGCCGTGCGTTCGCTCGAACATCCGAGCCTGGCCGCGCGCCTGACCAACATGGTGGGAAAACCGATCGAGCTCATCGGCTATGCCCTGCCGGCATCCGCATCGAACGCGATTTCGGCTGCCACCTCCAAGGCACTCTGGGCCGGATTGAAGGTCGCGCTGATGACCATGCGGCGCAACCCGCGCGCCGGATCGCAACTCCTGCACAGGGCTCTGGCGACCGCCTCCGGTGCCGCCGGCGGCGCGTTCGGATTGGTCACGCTGCCGATCGAACTTCCGGTCTCGACCATCATCATGCTGCGGTCGATCGCCGATATCGCGCAGAGCGAGGGCGAAGACCTGTCGGATCCGGAGGCGGCTTTGTCCTGCATTCAGGTTTTCGCATTGGGTGGCCGGACCGGCTCCGACGACGCGGCCGAAAGCGGCTATTTCGCCGTGCGCGGCATTCTGGCCAAGAGCGTCACGGAAGCCGCGCGTTTCGTCGCGCAGCGGGGCATGGTCACGGAAAGCGCACCCATCATGGTCCGCTTTCTCACCGAGGTTGCGTCCCGCTTCGGCGTGGTGGTGTCGCAGAAAGTCGCCGCGCAGGCGTTTCCGGTGATCGGCGCGCTTGGCGGTGCCGCAGTCAATTACGCCTTCCTCGAACATTTTCAGGATATCGCGCGCGGCCATTTCACCGTGCGCCGGCTGGAGCGCATCTACGGCAAGGCCTGCATCCGCGAGGAATATGCCCGTCTTGCCAAGCGGCGCTGAGCCCGAAGCGGCGATGACCGGCACCGCGGCACGATCCATCCCGGCTGTTTATTTCGACGGCGTTACATCCGCCCGGCACATCGTCACGGTCACCCGCACCGGGTCAGGCATCGAGATTTGCGATCCCGATGGCGGTCCGATCGCGCAATGGCCTTATTCCCGCCTCGCTCATCTCAACGCACCGGCGCATATCTTCCGCCTCGGGCTGCGCGACAGTGACAAGCTGGCACGGCTCGATATCGACGACGCCGACTTCGCGCACCGCATCGACCTCTCCTGCCCCGATATCGACAGGACCGATGCCACCGCCAATAGCGAGCGGCGCTCCGCCGTCGCCTGGAGTTTAGCCGCAATCGCCTCGCTGCTGCTCGTCGCGATCTACGGCATCCCGCAGATCGCCAATCAGATCGGCCGGGCGCTGCCGGACCAGGTCGAACAGCATCTCGGCCGTGTCGGCGACATCCGGTTTCGCACCGCCTTCAACGATGGGCCCAAGGAGCGGCCGTTCGAATGCGGCGACGGCGCCGGCGAAATTGAGGGCAAGCAGGCCTTCGACGCGCTGATGGCGCGGATCGCAAAAGCGGCCGGCCTGACCATCCCGATCCACGCGGTGGTGGTGCGCCGCCCCGAGCCCAATGCGTTCGCGCTCGCCGGCGGCTACATCTACATTTTGCAGGGCCTGATCGATAACGCGAAGGATGTCGACGAGGTCGCGGCCGTGATCGCGCACGAACTCGGCCATATCGCCAACCGCGATGGCATCCGCAGCGTGCTCCAGTCGGGCGGCCTGTCGCTGATTTTCGGCATGGTCCTCGGTGATTTCGTCGGCGGCGCCGCGGTCGTCATCGCGGCCCAGATGCTCCTGAAAGCCGCCTATTCCCGCCAGCAGGAGGCCGCCGCCGACGACTTCGCCGTCCATACCCTGCAGGAGTTGAACGCCAATCCGCGCGCGCTCGCGACGTTTCTGGATCGGGTCGCCCGCAACGCCAAGCCAAGCTCGATCTTCCTCGGCCATCCCTCCGTTCCCGAGCGGGTGGCACGGATCAACGCGATCGCACTCAAGCCGGAGCGCGACATACCGTTGCTGAGCAACCTCGAATGGGACGCCTTGCGACGAATCTGTTCTGGATATCCGAAATCACTGGAAAGCTCATGACACCGCACCGCTTCCCGCTTCGCTCGTTTCCGGGCTGGAGCAATCTCACCCCTCGCGCCGCATTCGCGGCCTTGGGCGCATTGACGATCCTGTGCGGCGGATTTGCGCGCGCGCAGGACCTGCCGCCGCCGCCGGAAATCGCGGGCATACCGATCCCGGACGGCCAGATCGATCGCGCGCTCGGTGAACTCGACAAGCTTGCGTCCGCCATCATGCAGCGGAGCGGCATCCCCGGCATGGCAGTCGCGGTCGTGCGCGACGGACGCGCGGTCTATGCGAAGGGCTTCGGCATCCGCAAGATCGGCGCGCCGGAGACCGTCGATGCCGACACCGTGTTCCAGATCGCGTCGCTGTCGAAGCCGGTTACGGCAACGATCGTCGCGCGCCAGGTGCAGGCCGGTATTGTCGGCTGGGACACGCCGGTCGTGACGCATCTGCCGTGGTTCCGGCTGAAAGACCCGTGGGTGACCTCGCATGTCACGATCGGCGATCTGCTGAGCCATCGCTCCGGCCTGCCCGATCATGCCGGCGACAATCTGGAGGACCTGGGCTTCGACCGGCGCCAGGTGCTGGAGCGCCTGCGATTGCTGCCGCTGGAGCCGTTCCGGATCAGCTACGCCTATACCAATTTCGGATTCACCGCGGCGGCCGAAGCCGCAGCCGTCGCATCCGGCAAGGACTGGGCGACCCTGAGCGACGACGTACTGTTCAAGCCGCTCGGCATGACCTCGACCAGCGCGCGCTTTGCCGATTTCGAGAAGCGGAGCAACCGCGCCTTCGGCCACGTCAAGACCGCCGACGGCTTTCAGGCAAAATACCAGCGCAAGCCCGACGGCCAGGCGCCGGCGGGCGGCGTCAGTTCATCGGTCAACGATCTGGCGCGCTGGCTCGCGATGGTGACGCAGGGCGGCATGGTCGATGGCAGCGCATTCATCAGCACGAAAGCATTGCTTCCGGCGATGTCGGCGGAGGCTTTCTCCAGCCGCCCCGCGACCTTCACGGCGCGGCCCGGATTCTATGGCTACGGATTCAACGTCAGCGTCACGCCGGCCGGCCGCATGAGCTTCAGCCATTCCGGCGCTTTTGCGCTCGGCGCCGGGACGAACTTCGTGATCCTACCGTCTGCCGGCGTTGGCATCGTCGTCTTGACAAATGCTCAGCCGACCGGCGCCGCCGAAGCGCTGGCGGCGGAATTCATGGACCTCGTGCAGTTCGGCAAGATCGAGCGCGACTGGCTGCCGGCCTATGCGGGGGCGCTTGCTGCGATCAGCGCACCGGTCGGCAGCCTGGTCGGCAAGGAGCGCCCCGCAAAGTCCGCGCCGGCCGCGGACCTGGCTGCCTTCGCCGGCACCTATGCGAATCGCTATTTCGGCGCGGCGCAGGTGCTCCGGCGCGGCGACCAACTGGTGCTGAAGCTTGGACCTGCCGGCTCCGAATTTCCGTTGACGCATTGGGACGGCAATGCCTTCACCTTCATGCCATCGGGCGAGAATGCGCCGGACGGCTCGATCTCGCTCGTCACATTCAAGGCGGCGGCGAAAGGCCGCTTCCGCGACCTCACCATCGAGTATCTCGACGAACAGGGAATGGGCAGTTTCAGACGGAAGTGATTGCGGACGCGCTCGCGCTAATTTCCCGGCGGCGGCGGCACGTCGTCGAGATCCGGGGAGCGCGGCCTTTGGTAATCCTGCGAGTCCTCCGCGCCCTCGATGCTGCGCTGGAGCCGCCCGAGACCCGGGAACAGCCCCTTGACCGGCGGCGCGAGTTGCGCGGAATCGTCGACCTCGCATGAGCCGCCGACGCCGGACCGGGTCTGTTCGCATTGCTGCAGGGTGGCAATGCCGCAGGTGCGACCGCCGGAATCATCCAGCATGCAATATTGGGCCAAGGCAGCCTGCGGGATGGCGGAAACAAAAAGCATCACGGCGAGAACGCGCATAGCGAGGTGCACCTGCATAAACCGGGCGCACGCTATATCACATGCGTCCGGTCTTCGCTCGCGGGGTTGGGCCTCCCCTCCGTTGCGTGGGGAGAGACATTGCGTCCTCTCACCGCACCGGCACGGCGCGCACCGGGGGCTCGCGACGCTCCTGCGGGGCGAGGTCGCCATCGACATCGGCGCCGAGTTCGCGCCCGGAGGGTAATAGCCGCTCCAGCACCATCAGAATGGCGATACAGATAGCCGCCAGGCCGAGCGCGCCAATCCAATAGGGGACGCCGAGCATGGTGTTGAGCACCAGCTTGCCGCTCGAGGCGCCGAGAAAGGTCTTCGACAAAGCGGGTTCCGAGTAGGAATAAGCCACCGCACCGGCGAGGCCGCCGATCAAGGTCACAATCGCGTCGCGGTAGCCGGCGCCGATCTGGGCCATCACCGTGCCGGGACAGGCGCCTGCGAGCGCAATGCCCATGCCCAGAATGAGACCACCGACGATGTCGGCACCGTAGAGCGTTGCCTTGGGGGCAAGCTTCACGAAGCCGAAGCCGTTCAGCACAGCGAGCACCACCGCGCCGGTGGCAACCGCGGTGAGAAATACTTTCAGCATGATGAAGTTGCGCAATTGCATCTGGCCGACAATGACGCCCGGCTCAAATACGCGGGATTTTTCCAGCGCAAAGCCGAACACGGCGCCCATCAGAAGGCCGATCAGGATGGCGGTGACGAGTGACATGACGTGTCTCCTTCGAAGGGATCAGATGCGGCGCAGCGCCAGCATCGCGGTGGCGATGCCGCCGGCGAACATGGCGGCGACCGCCACCATCGAGCCGACCGCAAGCTGGGCGGTCCCGGACAGGCCGTGGCCGCTGGTGCAGCCATCGGCGAGCCGCGCACCGAACAGCATCAGGAAGCCGGCGACGAACGCGACTGCATAGCGGCGCGACGGCGAAGCCGATCCGAGCGCGCGCGCCCAGATCGGCGAAATCGCGTGCCGTTTCGCTCCGGACATTTTCATCGACACGAAGGCGCCGATGGCGATGCCGATGACAAGCGCCACCTGCCACCAGTTCTTGCCGGTGGTCGCGACGTGGCGGGCGACATAGTCGATCTTCAGGATCGCGGGGTCGGCCCAGGACATGACCAATCCGCCGACGGTGACGTAGGACGAGGATGCGCCAAGGGCGGTCTCGATCAGCAGAAAGGCCGGAATCTGCAACAGGCCGATCACGATACCGGCGACATAGGGCGACCAGGATCTGGCGGTGAGCGAGAGCATGCGAACAGCTCCTTCGGAAAAGCGCGGCGGGGACATCAACACTTTCAATTGTATGAATATGTTTGCGGCCTCTGTCTTGACCCAGATCAACCCTCGACCCGACCGATCCCCCGGTTCTCTTGCCCGAAAAGCCGCCGCGGGTTGCACCGGGCGCGCACCGCCTTAAACAGGTTGCGATGACCTCCCGAACGCTCCTCCTCACGTCGATCGCGATGCTGTGCTTCGCGGCGAATTCGCTGCTGTGCCGGCTGGCACTTGCGCCTGGCCTGATCGATCCGGCGAGTTTCACCAGCGTGCGCGTCGCCGCCGCCTGCGCGATGCTGATCTTCGTGGTGTGGCTGAAACTTCGCCGCCTGCCGCGCCTGCGGGACGCCAAGCCCCGCTCGATCGCGGCGCTGTTCGGTTATCTGGTCTTCTTCTCGTTCGCCTATGTGCGCCTCGACGCCGGCACGGGTGCGCTGATCCTGTTTGGTGCGGTGCAAATGACTATGTTCGCCATCGCACTGCGCGAAGGCGAGCCGTTTCCGCCATTCGCCTGGCTCGGTCTTGCGATTGCGGTCGGCGGACTGATCTGGCTGCTGCTGCCCGGCGCCAGCGCGCCGAATCCGCTCGGCGCTCTCCTGATGGCGATGTCGGGCGTCTGCTGGGGGTTGTTCTCATTGCTTGCGCGCGGCGCCAGCGATCCGATCGAGAACAACGCCACCAATTTTCTCGGCTGCCTACCGCCGGTCCTGCTGCTCAACCTCGTTCTTGCCGGCGAGATGCATGCGTCACCGCAGGGGCTGGCGCTGGCGATTGCCTCGGGCGCCGTCGCCTCGGGGCTGGGTTACGTGATCTGGTATGTCGCGCTTGCCGGCTTGCCCGCAACCCGCGCCGCGACGGTTCAGCTTTCGGTTCCCGCCATCGCCGCTATCGGCGGCGTCATGTTCCTAGCCGAGCCTGTGACGTTGCGGCTGGTCATCGCCTCGGTCGCGATGCTGGGCGGCATTGCGATCGTGCTCGCACAACGAAGCCGTGCACCCGCCGCGCGTCCAACCACGCGGCGATGACTGGCCAAGGTCGCGCGTCTCGGCAATAATGCACGCCATGCCGAAACCGAACAGCTACCGCCCGTTCCAGCCCGATCCATCACAGCTCGCGCTCAAGCCCGACATATCGGGCAATGCCATCAACGGCCTCGGCGAGGATACGCCGCGCCGTCCGCGCATGGTGTATTGGGCGCCCGATCCCGACACCATCCCGCACGGGCAGATGCAGCGCTGGTTCTACAAGGCCAATCCGGACCACCCGGCTATGGTGCGCGCCCGCGAGAACCGCGCGCAGATGGCATCCGAGGAGATGCCCGATGTCACCGGCGAGCCGTTGCAGCGCACGCCGGAGGATTGGAACGAAGCGCTCGACGCTTACGGCAAGAACGGCATTTTCGACATGTGGGGCGTGGCCGAAATCGACCCGCTCTGGGTCTATGAGGGACACAACGTCACGCAAAGCCGCATCGTCATGCTCGGCTTCGCGCATGAGTATAGCGAGATCGCGACTGCGCCGGAGCCTGAAGCCGGCGCCGAAGTCGTGCGTCAGTATGGCCGCGCCATGCAGGCTGCCAAGCGCGTCGCCGGCTGGCTGCATCTGCAGGGCTGGGACGCCGAGCCTCTCACCGGCCCGATGACCTCGAAGGTGATGATGATCCCGCCCGCGATCGCCTGCGGCTTCGGTGAGCTCGGCAAGCACGGCTCGATCATCAATCAGGAATTCGGCTCGTCGTTCCGTTTGTCAGCAGTCCTGACCGACGCACCCTTCGCGCCGACGCCGAAGCGCACCTTCTCGGTGGATTCGTTCTGCGAGTCCTGCCGCATCTGCGAAAATGCCTGTCCGCCGGAGGCCATCGCACCGACCAAGCAAATGGTACGCGGCGTCGAGAAATGGTACGTCGATTTCGACCGCTGCCTGCCATTCTTCAATCAGACCTTCGGCTGCGCGATCTGCATCTCAGCCTGCCCGTGGAGCCGGCCGGGTGTGGGCTTCAATCTCGCGGCCAAGCTTGCACGGCGCTCCGAACGCGCGGCCTGACCGCCAGAAAATGTCGGATACCAACCGCATTCCGGTCGCCATCGTCGGCGGCGGCCCTGTTGGGCTCGCGCTCGCGCTGATGCTCGACCGTCATGGCGTACGCTCCGCGATCTTCAACAGCGATATCGACACGCGCTGGCATCCGAAGGGTTCGACGCAGAATGCACGCACCATGGAGCATTACCGCCGGCTCGGTTTCGCCCATGACCTACGCAAGCTCGGCCTGCCGGCGGACCATTCCGGCGACGTCGCCTATTTCACGCGCTTCAATGCCTATGAGCTTGCGCGTCTGAAAATGCCGTCGGCCGCGGAGAAGGCCCGCGCGGTGGCCGGTGCGGACCAGCTCGATCAGTTTCCCGAGCCGGTGCTGCGCGCCAACCAGATGTATGTCGAAGCCTTTCTGCTCGACCAGACCCGAAAGCGGGATGGCATTACGCTGCGCTTCGGCTGGGAGGCAACCGAGTTTGGACAGGATGCCGATGGCGTGACGCTCGACGCTGTCAATGTGTCTGACGGTCGCCGGGAGCGATGGCGCGCGCAATATCTGATCGGTTGCGACGGCGGCCGTTCATTCGTGCGCCGGACGCTCGGCATCCGCTATGCCGGCGAAGACACGTTGCAGCAGGCCTATTTCGGCGGCCGAATGTTCGCGAGCTATCTGCGCGCGCCGACGCTCTATCGCGATGTGTTGAAGGACCGCGCCTGTTTCCAGCATTGGGCGATCAACCCTGACATCCGCACCACCATCATCGCGCTCAACGGCAAAGACGAGTTCCTGTTCTGGATGAAGCCGAAAGATCCGCAGGCAGACCCCGAGGACGATGTGGTGCGGCGCGCGGTTGCGGCCTGCTGCGGGATGGAGGTGCCGGTCGAGCCGATCGCGCATGCGCCATGGACCGCCGGGGTGGCGCTGGTGGCCGAACGCTTCGCCGACGCCCGCGTGCTGCTGGCGGGTGACGCGGTGCATCTGTTCACCCCGACCGGCGGGTTCGGCATGAATACCGGCATCGACGACACGGCCAACCTCGCCTGGAAGCTCGCTGCCACGCTGCAGGGCTGGGGCGGCCCGCATCTGCTGGCCACCTATGAAGCCGAGCGGTTGCCGATCGCGATCCGCAATACCGGCGCCGCGCGCCTGCTGGCCAAGAGCATCGGCGATATCCGCGTGCCGGCGGAACTCGAGCAGGACAGCGCGGCCGGCGCCGCAGCGCGGCAGGAGATCGGCGCGTCTCTCGCGACCTTCGGCGAGGAGTTTGCGTCGATCGGCGTGCAACTCGGCGCGCGCTATGACGGCTCGCCGATCGTCGCAGGCGATGAAGCGCCACCACCCGATGATTTCTCGCAGTATGTGCCAAGTGCGGTGCCGGGCGGCCGGGCGCCGCATGCCTGGCTGGGCGCTGGGCGCGGGACCGGGGATTCGCTGTTCGACCGGTTCGGAGTGGGCTTCACCCTGCTGCAACTTGGCAGACATGCGCCGGACACCACCGCCTTCGTGGCAGCTGCCCGGCGTCTGAAGCTGCCGCTCACAACCCTCGTCATCGCGGACGATGACATCCGCGGCTTGTATGGCCGCGATCTGGCACTGATCCGGCCCGACCAGCATATCGCCTGGCGCGGCAATGCCGTGCCGGCTGACGCGGACGGATTGCTGCGGCGACTGACAGGCTTTCGCTAATTGCTCTTGACCAATCGCGCTCGCCAATAGCGTGCTGCCTCCCCCGAGCGACTGCCAACCCCTCTTTCCCTGTCCGAACCCGCATGTTTGCGAACCGCCAGAATCTGGGCCTTCTGCTTGGCGCACTTGGCGCTGCCATATTCGCCGGCAGCCTCCCCGCCTCCCGAATCGCCGTGTCCGAGGTCGACCCGTATTTTCTCACCGCGATGCGCGCGGCACTTGCGGGCCTGGCCGGCGCTCTTATGCTTGTGGTCAGCCGCCGGCCACTGCCGCCGCGGGCGGCATGGTGGCCGCTGATCGCCTGCGGGTTCACGATCGTCCTCGGCTTTCCGCTGCTCTCGGCGATCGCGATGGTGACGGTGCCGTCGTCGCATGGCGGCGTCATCCTCGCGATCATGCCGCTGATGACTACAGCAGCGGCCGCCGTGATCGAGGGCGAACGCCCCAGTCCCGGCTTCTGGGGTGCAGCCATCGTCGGGTCGGCACTAGTGATGGTTTTTGCGATCTACCGCAGTGGCGGCTACGCGCTCTCGGCCGGCGATCTACTGCTGCTTGCTGCGGTTGTCTGCGGGGGCGTTGGCTACACATATTCCGGCCGGCTCACCGGCCTGATGCCGGGATGGGAGGTGATCTCCTGGGCGGTGCTGCTCTGCCTACCGCTGTCGCTGCTCGCGGTGTGGTTGACCTGGCCTGCGGATGCCGCCGCGATCTCGCCCCGAGTCTGGACCGCCATCCTCTATACCGGCCTGATGGCGCAGTTCTTCGGATTTTTCCTCTGGAATGCGGCCATGGGAATGGCCGGGATTTCCCGCATTGGCCAGATCGGGCTGCTGCAGCCCTTCATGGTGGTGCTGATCGCGGCGCTGTTCGCGCGCGAGCCGATTGATCCGCTCACCGTTGCCTTTGCGGCCGCCGTGGTTGTGACGGTTGCGATCGGCACGCGCATGCGGGTCGGACGCATTGTCGGCGGATCGTAGTCGCTACTCCGCTGCCTGACGCTGCGCCTGCTCCTCATCATGCAGACGCGACAGAATGCGCCGCGCCTGGATGCCGCCGGCATCGGCGTGGATGTCGACCTGGGACTCGGTCGTGTCGTTGTCGATCACCCGTTGCTGCGCTTCGAACACATCCTTGTCCTCGAGGAACGCGGTCTTGACCTGCTCGAAAATCATGTCGGTGAGCTTCTCGTTCTTCACATCGAAGTCGTGCGCCTGCGCCCAGAAATAATGCGAGGTGGTCTCGGTCTCCGGCGTGATCGCATTGAGATTGCGCATGTGGATGCCGCCGACAAATTTTCCCTCGGGCGCACCGGTGCCAGTCGGCGTGGCGCCAACCGAAAGCCGCAGATAGGCGGGCGGCAGGAAGTCGATGAATTGCCAGCGATCGACATTGCCGGTGAATCCGCCGGCCTTGACGTAGGTCGGCGGCGCCGGCTTGTCGATCATCCAGCGTGTGACAAGGACGCCGGCCGGCGTGCGCTTCACGCGCACCTCGGCATTCTCGGCCACGGCCGCATTGCCGATGGTCGATTCATGCACGAAAGCGAGATGCGTCAGATCGAGCAGATTGTCGACGATCAGCTGCCAGTTGGCCTTGACGTGGATATAGGTGCCCTTGGCGCCCCAATCGGGTGAATCGAGCCAGTGATAGTCGGGGATGGCCGCCGGATCAGCCAGCGCCGGATCGCCCATCCACACCCAGATCCAGCGATAGCGCTCGGCCACCGGATAGGTTTTCACCCGCGCGGCTTCGGGAATGGAGTCCTGCCCAGGGATGCGCACGCACGCCCCGGTCCCGTCGAAGCGCAGGCCGTGATAGTGACATTGCAGCAATCCGCCCTCGACCACCTTGCCCATGGACAGCGGCACCCGGCGATGCGGGCATTTGTCTTCGAGCGCGGTGACCTTGCCCGCGGCGTCGCGGAACAGCACCACCGGCTCATTGAGGATGGTGCGGCCGAGCGGCTTGTCGGCAAGCTCGTGATCCCAGGCTGCGACGTACCAGTAATTTTTCAGGAACATCGGCGTGTCTCCTCTCCTGTGACGCGTCTTGAAGCGCGCCTACAGCATCTCTTTGATTGCCTTGATGACCCGGCGATCGACACTGATCAGATCGCTGCCGGGAGGAACCTTGAAATGCGCGCGCTCGTCGTCCGATACCGAACGGCCCTGCAGCAGTACGCGCCCGTCCGAGGTCAGATAGATCGACGGCGCGTCGTCCTGCGCGTCATCCTGCCAGACCAGTTCCACACGGAAATGCAAGCGGCTCTCCCTGACGCCAGACTTGAACCTTTCCACTGTGGCTACACCCAAACCGCCATACTTTGAAGTGCGAACGAAAGGTGTTCGTGCGTTCATTCAGCGGTCGAACATGGTCGACGGCAACCAGAGCGCGATCTGCGGGAATATCGCCAGCAGTGCGACCGCAACGCACATCAGCATGAAGAATGGCGCGGTATGGCGCGCGATGGTGAAGATATTGCGGCCGGTGAGGCTTTGCAGAACATAAAGGTTGAAGCCGACCGGTGGCGTGATCTGCGCCATCTCCACCACCAGCACCACGTAGATTCCGAACCAGATCAGGTCGAAGCCGGCCTTCTCCACCAGCGGGATGATGATCGAGGTGGTGAGCACCACCATCGAAATGCCGTCGAGGAAACAGCCGAGCAGGATGTAGAACGCCGTCAGCGCCGTCAGCAATTGCCACTGTGTCAGGCCGAGGCCGGAAATCCATTCGGCGAGATTGCGCGGGATGCCGGTGAAGCCCATCGCGGTGGTGAGGAACGCCGCGCCCGCCAGGATGAAGGCGATCATGCAACTGGTGCGGGTTGCCCCCATCAGCGCGGCGGTGAAATTGTCGCGCGTCAGCGATCCCATCCACCACGACAAAACAAGCGAAAGGAAAACGCCGACCACCGCGGCTTCGGTGGCGGAGGCAAGCCCGCCATAGATCGAACCGATGACACCCGCGATCAGCAGCATTACGGGGATCAGCCGGCGCGACGCCGCGAGCCGCCGCATGAGCGGCATGGACGGCTCCGCGGGCGGCATCTGCTGCTTGTTGACCAGCGCCCATAACGCGATGAAGCCCATGAACAGAACGATCAGCATCACGCCCGGCATCACGCCGGCGATGAACAGACGCGCAATCGACTGATCGGTCGCGGTGGCATAGACAATCATGATGATCGACGGCGGAATCAAAAGGCCGAGTGTGCCGGACCCCGCCAGACTCCCCATCGCAATGCTCTCATCGTAGCCGCGCCGCTTCAGTTCGGGCAACGAGATCCGGCCGATGGTTGCGCAGGTCGCGGCCGACGAGCCGGACACCGCGGCGAAGATGCCGCAACCGACCACGTTCACATGCAGCAGCCGGCCCGGCAGCCGCTGCATCCAAGGCGCCAGCGCCTCGAACATGTCGTCCGACAATTTCGTGCGATAGAGGATCTCCCCCATCCAGATGAACATCGGCAGCGCGGTCAGGTCCCAGGAATTGGAGGCCTGCCACATCGACGCCGCCAGCGCCTGACCGGGCGGGGTCGAGACCGTGATCGCCATTGCGACATAGCCGACCGCCGCCAGCGCCAGCGCAATCCAAAGACCCGACGCCAGAAACGCCAACAGCAGCGTCATCAGGATAAGGGCGAGTTCGACGACCCCCATCACTCCGCCTTCCCGAGGGTGACCGCATCCTCGGCGCTCTGGAAGCTCGGTCCACGCCCGCGCAACACGGTCAGAAATTCGTCGATCAGCGCGATGGTGAGAACGATCGCACCGGCCGCCATCGCGGCCTGTGGCAGGGCGAGCGGAAAGCGCACCACCCCGGGCGAGACTTCACCATATTGGTACGACACAAACGCGAAGGTCGCGATTTGCCAGGTGATGTAAGCGGAGAAGAATGCCGCGGCGCCGAAGGCCCACAATTCCAGCAGGTAACGGGCCCGCGCCGGCACGGCCTGCAGCAGCATGGTGATGCGGATATGCGCGCCCGCCTTCAGCGTGCCCGCAAGCGCAAGAAAGCTCGCGGCCGCGAGCAGCGAGCCGGACAATTCGGCGAGCGAGAGGATGACGATGCCGATCGGCTCCACCCCCAGCAGGCGCAACGTCCCGTCGATCAGGCGTCCGCCGAGCTGAGCGCCAACCAGAAGCCCGATCGATACGAGACACGCCGCGGAGAGCCAGAGCGCGGCTGCATAAAGCTTGTCGAGAGCCGCGCGCATGGCGGGATAGCGCCGGACGCTCCACCATCAAGGCGGAGCGCCGCGCCGCTTACTTCTTGTAGTCCTCGAGCATCTTCTTGCCGTCCGGTCCGGCCTTGTCGGCCCATTCCGCGGCTATGGTCTCGCCGATCTTGGTCAGGCCGGCCTTCAGCTCGGCGCTCGGCTCCATCACGACGATCTTGGCATCCTTCAGCGCCTTGGTCTTGATCGCCATCTCCTCCTGCGAGGCCTTCCAACCGCGCTCTTCGGCGACCTTTGCGGCGTCGAGCAAAGCCTTCTGCTCGTTCGGCTTCAACTTGTCGAATGCCGCCTTGTTCACGAACACGATATTGCGCGGCAGCCATGCCTGGGTATCGATGTAATGCGTCAGGTAATCCTGCGCCTTGGTGTCGACGCCGGTCGAGGCCGAGGTGATCATCACGTCGACGCGGCCGGTCGCGAATGCGGTCGGCAGGTCCGGCACTTCGATCTGGGTCGGGATCGCGCCGGCCAGCGAGGCGATGCGGCCGATGGTCGGGTTATAAGTACGGAATTTCACGCCCTTCAGGTCGTTGACCGAATTGATCTCGCGCTTGGCGTAGAGTCCCTGCGGCGGCCACGGCACCGCGTAAAGCAGCATCAGCCCTTCCGAATCGAGCTGCTTCTGCAGATAGGGCTTCTGCACGTCATAGAGCTTCTTGGCGGCGTCATAGCCGGTGGCGAGGAACGGCAGCGAGTCCGCCGCATAGACCGGGGATTCGTTGCCCGCCAGCGATTGCAGGATTTCGCCGATTGGCGCCGTCCCCTGCCGGACCGAGCGCTTGATCTCCGGGTGCTTGAACAGCGAGCCGGCGGAATGGATCTTGATCTTCAGCGATCCGTCGGTTGCCTTGTCCACGTCGGCAGCGAACTGCGCGGCATTGCGGGTGTGGAAATTGCCGTCTGGATACGGCGTCGGCATATCCCAGGAGGTCTGGGCCTGTGCCAGCCCGATTGGAGCAAGTCCGATAGAAATCACGGCTGCAGCAACGACACGCGTCAACGAGATCATCTGACCCTCCCGAAAAGAAGCCAAGCCGGCGGCGTCCGGTAGCACCGGTCGCAACTATGCAAGCATCGCGCCTAAACCTGCTGTCTTGCAAGGGGCAGCGGGCTCGGCCATTCGACACGGGAACCGCACCACATTTCAACAGGTTCGGTGCAGCGCGGCATGTCTTTCCGCCCCGGACATGCTACGGGCGTCCCGTCACCGTCCGGAAGGATTGCGAATACCTTTGGCCAAGAGCGTACTCGACAAGGACCTGAAAAAGGTCGTCCGGATCGAACACGCGACGCAGGACCTCACCCGTTCGCTGACCAAGCCGGGACTCCTGATCCTGTTCCTGATGGGCACGGTGGCGCTGGCGAGCCTTTCGGTAGCCGACGGTCCGCTCAGCTATCTGGTCGTGATCGCGGCCCTTATCGCCGCCTATATGGCGCTCAGCATCGGCGCCAACGATGTCGCCAACAATATGGGTCCGGCGGTCGGCAGCCGCGCCCTGACCATGGGCAGCGCGCTCCTGATCGCGGCGGTCTGCGAGGCTGCCGGAGCGCTGATCGCCGGCGGCGATGTGGTGCGCACGATCTCGCGCGACCTTCTTCGGCCGGATGCCAATCTGCCGGCCATCAACTTCGTGCTGGTGATGTCGGCGGCCCTGCTCGCGGCTGCGGGCTGGATTCACCTCGCCACCTTTCTGGGCGCGCCGGTCTCGACCACCCATTCGGTGATCGGGGGAGTGATGGGGGCGGGCGTCGCCGCAGCCGGCATCAACATGGTGGTCTGGCCGGTGATGGGCGCCATCGCCGCAAGTTGGGTGATCTCCCCGGTGATGGGCGGCCTGATCGCAGCCGGCCTGCTCGGCTTCATCAAATGGAGCGTTCTGTTCCGGACCGACAAGATCGCGGCGGCGCGGCGTTGGGTCCCGGTGATGGTTGCCCTGATGACCGGCGTATTCGCCATGTATCTGATTACCAAGGGCTTGAGCCGGATCTGGAAGCCACCGCTGTTCGCGACGGCCGCCCTTGGCATCGCAGCCTTTGCGGCGGGCTATTTCGGGGCACTTCCCTGGGTGCGGCAACGCGCGCAGCGCATGGAAAACCGCCGCAAGGACGTCAGCGCATTGTTCACCCTGCCGCTGATCTGCTCCGCCGCCCTTTTGTCTTTTGCCCATGGCGCCAATGACGTGGCCAATGCGGTGGGTCCGCTGGCCGCCATCGTGTCCACCGTCACGACCGGCGTCACCTCATCTGACAACGTAGACTTGCCATTCTGGGTGCTGCTGATCGGCGCGGTCGGGATCGCGATCGGGCTTGCGCTGTTCGGGCCGAAGCTGATCCGCACCGTCGGCGAAAAAATCACCAAAATGGATGCGATCCGCGCCTTCTGCGTCGCGCTCGCGGCTGCGATCACAGTGCTGGTCGCATCCGCCTTCGGAATGCCGATTTCCTCGACCCACACCGCGATCGGAGCGATTTTCGGGGTCGGCTATCTGCGTGAGTTCCTGACCAACAAGGGCGTGCCCAATCCGGCGGTGCGGCCGCGTTCACTGTTTCTGGAACCGTCGCAACTCAACAACACGCCCGAAAAGGCCCTGACCAATTTCCAGAAGCGGGAGAGGCGCAAGCTGGTGCGCCGCCAGCATGTGATCGGCATCGCCGCCGCCTGGGTCGTCAGCGTTCCCGCGACCGCGATGCTGGCCGGTGCGATCTATGCCGTGATGGCCGCTTTTGCGGGCTGAGCGGTTTGAAGCGCGCGCTTGTGGACGCGCGATGCCATCTCCACCAATTGCGGATCGGACAGCAGCCGCCGGGCTTCGGCCAAAATGACCCAATGGCGGTGCCGGCTTTCCTTTTCCGGCCAGTCGTCGAGCTGGCGGGTGACGCGCAGCGGATACATCTGCACTTCGATCGGCGCGGTCCGGAGACTGCCCTTCAGTCCGCGATAACACCCGATCGGCACCGTTTCCACATCGCCCTCGACGCCAGCCTCCTCGAACGCCTCGCGCGCCGCCACCTGCCAGAGTTCGTACCCCTTCATCGGGGCGCCCTTCGGAAAGATCCAGCGTCCGGTCCCGCGCGAGGTGATCAGCAGAAAAACCGGGGTGCCGCGCACGAGGGTATAGGGAATGGCGCCGGCCTGCAGCGCGGGCTTGATTCCGTTGCGGCCCAACCGGATGTCGGTCCATTCTCCAATGCGTCGCGTCAGCGCCACTGCGGTCTTCTCCCTGCGCAAATCATGCATTGCGCCAGTTTGCGGCAGCCGTCAAACGCTGGACCAGCACATTTGTTCTCACCCGGGTTGCGGCAATGGCGCACATACGAGCATGATGCTCCGCTTCCTCTTCGCTTCCGCAAGACCGCATGACCCGTAACAGCACCCCTCCCTCACCCGCATCCTGGGATTTCTGGATCGATCGCGGCGGCACCTTCACCGACGTCGTCGGGCGCAAGCCGGACGGTCATCTGGTCGCGCACAAGCTGCTGTCGGAAAATCCCGAGGCCTATCGCGACGCCGCAGTCCAGGGCATCCGCGAATTGCTCGGCCTCGCCCCCGGCGAGCCGATCCCGCCGGGGCGCATCGGTGCGGTCAAAATGGGCACCACGGTCGCCACCAACGCGCTGCTCGAGCGCAAGGGCGACCGCACGCTGCTCATCACCACCCGCGGATTCCGCGACGCGCTGCGCATCGGCTATCAGGCGCGGCCGAAGATTTTCGCTAAGGAGATCATCAAGCCGGACATGCTGTTCGAGCGGGTGATCGAAGTTGGTGAGCGCGTGCGCGCCGACGGCACGGTCGAGCAGGCGCCTGATCTCTCCGCGATCGAACCGGAGCTGCGGCGCGCCCATGATGATGGCATCCGCGCCGCCGCGATCGTGTTCATGCATGCCTATCGCTATCCGGACCATGAGAAGCAGGTGGCGGAACTGGCGCGCAGGATTTTCCCGCAGGTCTCGGTCAGCCACGAGGTCTCGCCGCTGATCAAGTTCGTCGGCCGCGGCGATACCACGGTGGTGGATGCGTATCTGTCGCCGATCCTGCGGCGCTATGTGGAGCGAGTGGCGGGGGAGTTGCAGGCTGGCTCACCAAACTCCGATTCATCCTCCTCTGACTTTCTTTCTTCACCTCCCCCCTTGCGGGGGAGGTCGACGCGCGAAGCGCGGCGGGAGGGGGGTCGACAGCAAATGACGGCGCCTCCATCGACCCCCCTCCCCAACCCTCCCCCACAAGGGGGGAGGGAGCACACCGGTGCAAGAGGGGAAAAGGACAGCAACCAACCTCGCCTCATGTTCATGATGTCGTCTGGCGGACTCACTGCCGCCGAACTTTTCCAGGGCAAGGACGCGATCCTGTCCGGCCCCGCGGGCGGCGTGGTGTCGATGGCGGAAACCGCGCGTGAAGCGGGCTTCGACCGGGTCATCGGTTTCGACATGGGCGGCACCTCGACCGACGTGTCGCATTTCGACGGCGAATACGAGCGCGCCTTCGAGACCGAGGTCGCGGGTGTGCGGATGCGGGCGCCGATGATGCGCATCCACACCGTCGCGGCGGGCGGCGGCTCAATCCTGCATTTCGACGGTGCCCGCTTTCGCGTCGGTCCGGATTCAGCCGGTGCCAATCCGGGACCAAAGTGCTACCGGCGCGGTGGTCCGCTTGCCGTCACCGACGCCAATGTCATGACCGGCAAACTCCTTCCGGATTTCTTTCCGAAGATTTTTGGTCCCAGGCAGGACCAGCCGCTCGACGGCGAAGCGGTGCGCATCGCCTTCGCCGCGCTCGCAGCCGAAGTCGGTGGCGGCCACAAGCCGGAGGAAATCGCCGACGGCTTCATCCGGATCGCCGTCGAGAACATGGCCAACGCCATCAAGAAGATATCGGTGCAGCGCGGCTATGACGTCACCCGCTACGCGCTGAACTGCTTCGGCGGCGCCGGCGGGCAACATGCCTGCCTGGTCGCCGACGCACTCGGCATGACCAGTGTGCTGATCCATCCGTCCTCGTCGCTGCTGTCCGCCTACGGCATGGGGCTCGCCGACATCCGCGCCACCCGTCAGCAGGCGATCGAGGAGCCACTCGGCAGCAATGGTCTAAAGACCCTGAACCGGATCGGCAAAACGCTCGGCAAGGCGGTGAAGGACGAAGTCGCGGGCCAGGGCGTGCCGGCAAAGGCGATCAAGGTGATCGCGCGCGCGCATATCCGCTACGCCGGAACTGATAATGCGCTGGTGGTGACCGCAGGCAGCATCGCTGCGATGACCGGCGCTTTCGAGAAGGCGCACAAGGCGCAGTTCGGCTTCATCGATCGCAACAAGGAGCTGGTGCTGGAAGCCGTGTCGCTCGAGGCGATCGGCGGCGGTGCGAAATTCCGCGAGCGCGCGCTGAAGACCACCCGCGCCAAGCTGCCCTCGCCTGCGCGTCGCACTAGGTTCTTCTCGCATGGCGTCTGGCACAAGGCCGCAGTCTATACCCGCGATCAGCTCAAGCCCGGGCACAAGGTCAAAGGTCCGGCCATCGTCATCGAGCCGCACCAGACCATCGTGGTCGAGCCCGGCTGGCAGGCGGCGCTCACCGCCAAGAACCATCTGGTGCTGACGCGCTTTCAAAAACTCAAGCGCATCGCGGCGGTTGGCACCAAGGCCGATCCGGTGATGCTGGAAGTGTTCAACAATCTGTTCATGTCGATCGCCGAACAGATGGGCGTTGCACTGCAGAACACCGCCTATTCTGTGAATATCAAGGAACGTCTGGACTTCTCCTGCGCGGTGTTTTCCGGGGACGGTGCGTTGGTGGCGAACGCCCCGCATATGCCGGTGCATCTCGGCTCGATGGACCGCGCGGTCGAGACCATCATCCGCGAGAACAAGGGACGCATCCGGCCGGGCGATGTCTACGCCATCAACGCCCCCTATAACGGCGGCACGCATCTGCCCGACATTACGGTCTGCACGCCTGTGTTCGACGGTGCGAAGCGCAAGATCCTCTTCTGGGTCGCCTCGCGCGGGCATCACGCCGATGTCGGCGGCATCTCGCCGGGATCGATGTCGCCGAATGCGACCACTATCGACGAGGAAGGCGTCTATCTCGACAATTTCAAGCTGGTGGATCGCGGCCGCTTCCGCGAGCGCGAGATTTACGCCGCGCTGACCGGCGCAAGATATCCGGCACGCAATCCGGTGCAGAACGTCAACGACCTGAAGGCGCAGATCGCCGCCAATGAAAAGGGCGTGCAGGAGCTGCGCAAGATGGTGCAGCTCTTCACGTTGCCGGTGGTGCAGGCCTACATGAGGCACGTGCAGGACAATGCCGCCGAAAGCGTACGGCGCGTGATCGACAAGCTGCATGATTCGGAATTTTCCTACGAGATGGATCAGGGCACTGTGATCAAGGTGCGGATCACAGTCGACAAACAGAAGCGCGAGGCGACGGTGGATTTCACCGGCACGTCACCGCAACAGCCGACCAATTTCAATGCGCCCGAGCCGGTGACTCGCGCGGCCGTGCTCTATGTGTTTCGGGTGATGGTCGACGACGACATCCCGATGAATGCCGGCTGCCTGCGCCCGATCAACATCGTCATCCCTAAGCAAACGATGCTGACGCCGGAATATCCGGCCGCCGTGGTCGCGGGCAATGTCGAGGTGTCGCAGGCGGTGACCAATTGCCTGTTCGGCGCGCTTGGTGCGCTCAGCGCCGCGCAGGGCACGATGAACAACCTGAATTTCGGCAACGCGCGCTATCAATATTACGAGACGATCTGCTCGGGGTCGCCCGCGGGTCCGGGCTTCAACGGCACCGACGCCGTGCACACCCACATGACCAACACCCGCCTCACCGACCCGGAGATTCTGGAATTCCGTTATCCGGTGCTGCTGGAGGATTTCCACATCCGCAAGGGTTCGGGCGGCAAGGGCCGATGGCATGCCGGCGACGGCATCCGCCGCACCATCCGCTTCCTCGAAACGATGGAATGCACGTTGCTCACCGGCCACCGCCGGGTGCGGCCGTTCGGACTCGGCGGCGGCGAAGCCGGTCAGGCCGGCGAAAATTCCGTGCGGCGCAAAGACGGCACCATTGAAAAGCTGCAAGGCTGCGACGCCACCATGATCGATGCGGGCGAAGCGATCATCATCCAGGTGCCGACCGCGGGAGGATACGGGAAACGATCCGCGTGACTTTGGATGCGATCGGGATGGCCCCGATCGCATCGTCGGCGGAGATCGCTCAGAAGCCGCGATACGGCTTGCAGAGTCCGGACTGCAGCGTGAAGTCTCGCGGACATTGCCCGCGCGGGCCCGGATAATATTGCGGCTTGCCCCAGCGATCGGGACCGGCGAACGCGAAGCCGCGCGGCGCCACGTAACGCGGCGGCGGGGGCGGCACATAGACCGGCGGCGGAACCACGACCACCGGCGGGCCCGCGCGCATCGGCACGCAGCGAAAACCGTTGAAATAGAAGCCGCGGCCGCAACCGTCGCGGGCCTCGGCAACGCCGGTAAACGCAACCGGAGTTGCGGCGGCGCATGCCGTCAGCGCGGCCAGAGCCAGGAAAGTCTTTCGCATCGTTTCAAGTCCTCGTGTCGTGCGCCCTCAGCGCAGCGCGTATGCTCCGCCACGAATGAATGAGGGTTAAACGCCGCTGCGGCGGAATGATGCAGTTTCAGTCCATCCCGTGTGGCGGCTGGTCACCGGTCTCGATCTGCAGCGTCGGATGCGCAATGCCGAACCGTTGCTGCAATTCATCCGCAGTCCGCTTGTAGAACTCGTTGCCGGGATAGCCATCCCGCATCACAAGATGCGCAGTGAGCGCGACCTCGTTGGTACTCATCGCCCAGACATGCACGTGATGGGCGCGTGCAACGCCCGGCAGGCCTTCGAGGCAGGCCTTCACCTTCGCAAGTTCGATATGCGACGGGACCGCGGCGAGCGCGAGGTTGATGGAATCGCGCAACAATCCCCAGGTGCTCCACAGGATGACCGCAACGATCACAAGGCTCGTCATCGGATCGAGCCACAACCAGCCGGTCAGGATGATCGCAGCGCCCGCGATCACCACGCCGAGCGACACACCGGCATCCGCCACCATGTGCAGATAGGCGCCGCGGATGTTGAGATCGCCCTTGCGGCCGCTCATGAACAGGTAAGCCGTGAACCCGTTCACGAGGATGCCGGCGGCCGCCACGATCATGATGGTGACGCTGGCCACCGGCTCCGGATTGGCGAAGCGCCAGATCGCCTCCCAGGCGATCGCGCCGCAGGCGAAGATCAGCAGGATCGCATTGCCGAGTGCCGCAAGGATCGAGGTCCCGCGCAGGCCGTATGTGAAGCGCTCAGTCGGCGGCCGCTTTGCCAGGATCGTCGCGCCCCACGCGATCACGAGCCCGATCACATCGCTGAGATTATGCCCGGCATCGGCCAAGAGCGCGGTGGAATTGGCGAGAATACCGAAGATCGCCTCGATCGCGACAAAACCGAGATTGAGCGCCACGCCGATCGCAAACGCCCGGCCGAAGTCCTTCGGCACGTGGGCGTGCGAATGGCCGGCATGAGAATGGGCATGGTCGGGCATTTTTTGACATCGTCCCCGCGAAAGCGGGGACCCATAATCACCGCACCGGACTATAGGTCCCCGCTTTCGCGGGGACGACAGCGAAATGCAGCGAACGACTAATCCGCAGGCCGCGGCCCGTCGTCCTCGATCCAGTCGTCGTCATCGAGGATGTTGCGCTTGGATCTGGACTTTGCCGCCGTCTTCGGACGGCCGTTGAGAGCGGCCCGCGATTTCGCATCGGACCGCCCGATCGAGCCGGTGGCGCCAGGCTCCGGCCGCCATCCATAGCCGCGCTCGCGCGCCGCTTTCGCCGCCGCCACCTCACCCGGAATCTGGTCCGGATTGCAGACCCGGCTGCCGCTCGCGCGACGCATCAGATCGAAGTGGAAGTGATCATAGTGGAAGCGGTTTGAGCCCGGCGCCAGCACCGTGTTGAACTGCTCGCAGGCCGCGCCCTGCACGTCGCGCAGAAAGCCTTGCTCCTCCGGCGAACCGCGCCACCCGTTTTTCACTGTGATTTTGCGTCCGTCGGCGAGCGTGAAGGACGCGATGTCGAGCGCGTTGCCGAAGGCATGTTCGGAGATGCGGGCGCCGCGCTGGCCGTTCATGCCGCGGCAGGAATAGGCCGATATCTGCCTGATCTCGACCACCGGCTGCCGGAACCAGCGCCGGGCCGCCGGCTGTACCGAGTCGATGATCCAGCGGTCGAGCGCCGACACCATCGGACACGCAAGCGTGGCCGCCGGCTTGATCTCGACCGGGCCGAATGCCGAAATCGCGCTGCGCCCGAGCGGCACGGCGGATTGCGACGGCGCGGAGCGCGAGGCAGAACGCAGCGGCGGCTGATAGGTCTGCGGCTTCGGCGGTATCGGATAGGGCGAGCGCGCATTACCGGGCGAAGACGGCATGTCCTCATCGTCGAGCGATGACTCCGATGGCGGATCGTAAACAGACGGACCGCGCGCGGACGGGGCGGCGTCTGTTGCAGGGGGGCGCGCGATGCCGCGATCGCCGGCTCCGCTGCTATAGGTCTGCGGCACGATTTGCAGCGGCGCACCGGCACTGGCTCTGCCGGCCGTTGCGCGCGTCAGCGGCTGCCGCTGAATTGTGGAGGGCCGCGCCGGGTTGGCATAGCGCGGCTCATCGTCTTGTTCAGATCGGGCCGGCGCGACGGTGCGCGTGGCCGGCGCCGTCGTCACCGGCCACCGCTTCGGACCGGCATTGGGCACCTCGCCAGGCGGGCGCAGATCCGAATAGCCGAGCAGTGGCTGATCGCCGAGGGCCGCGACCTTCAGCGGAAAGTCCGCGCCGCACATGCCGGGGCCGTTGATCGGCTCGACCCGCACGATGGTGCCGCTTTCCTTCACCGCTCCGGATTGCAGGCACGCGAGTTCGGCGTCCTTCCGCCAGGGCTCGCGCTGGACGAGATAATGCCCGGCACAACCGGCCAGCAGGACGAGGCTCAGTCCGGTGACGCATCTGCGCCAGTGATGACACAAGGTCCGCAGCATGATGCGGACAATGCGAAGGACAGTGTTAACGGGTCATTCACCGGAGCACGATGGTATTCGTTATCGTTACCGGATGGTGACCGGGGCGGCTACCGGATATAAACGTCCCGTCCCTGCGGCCAAAAAACAGGCAAGAAGCAGGCAAGAACGGGAATGCCGGGGAGGACCTGATGGACTGGCGAGTGCGCGCGCTGACCGGCGCGCTGATGACCCTCGTGATTTGCGTGATCGTGACCTTCGTCGCGACCTGGCTGGCTGTCGGGCTGGATCCGACCTTTGTCAGGCAGTGGTCGAAAGCGTTCGTGGTCGCCTGGCCGATCGCAGCGGTTACCGCCTATTTCGTGTTGCCGAATGCGCGCCGGATCGCGGAGCGTATCGTCGGCCTGGGATAAATCGGACGCAAAGCGCTACAATTATACCCTCTGCGGGTAAATCCACTCCAGCAAAAACAATGACTTATGGCTGCTGCACCGCACCTTGAAAAAATAAATTGTGCTGAATTGTCAGGGACTTGATCGCAATCCGGAGACCTTTTTCCACGTTTGACGGGCACCTTTATGCCATCTGCGGCATTGAGGCCTTCGATGCAGTTCCGTGATCTGTTAACATTACTTCATGTCAGCGAAGGGAGGCCTTATGGAACTTTCCCTGAAACTCAACGTACTCGCTGTCTTTGCTGTATTCGCTTTTGTGAGTGCGGTTCTGCTGGGAGCGTTCTGAGATTCTCGGACTTTGGCTGTAAGACCAACAATCGCCGCGGCGTATCGGGCGGCTTTGAGTTTCAAACACCGGAGAGGCGATAATCCCTCCGGTGTTTTGTTTTTTTGGCCTGTCAGCCGCGACCCCGGAAGTGATCGCGCTTAGGCCGCCTGCGCCTTCTCAATCGTCGAGGGATTATAATTGAGCACGGGCGCCAGCCAGCGCTCGCATTCCTGAATGCTCCAACCCTTGCGACGCGCGTAATCTGCGACTTGATCGCGCTCGATCTTGCCGACGCCGAAATACTGGCTTTGCGGATGGCTGAAATAGAGCCCGCAGACCGACGCCCCCGGCCACATCGCGAAGCTTTCCGTCAGACTGATGCCGATACGCTCGCCGCCGATCAGCTGGAACAGCGTCTCCTTCTCGGTATGGTCGGGCTGCGCCGGATAGCCCGGCGCCGGCCGGATGCCCTGGTAGCTCTCCGCGATCAATTCGGCCGGCGTGACGGTCTCGTCGGGTGCATAACCCCAGAATTCCTTGCGCACGCGCTGATGCAGATGTTCGGCGAAGGCTTCCGCCAGGCGATCCGCCAGCGCCGACATCATGATCGCCGAATAGTCGTCATTGGCGCGCTTGAAACGCTCGGCGATGACATCCTCTCCGATCCCCGCCGTCACCGCGAAGGCACCGACATGATCGGTCACGCCGTCACTCTTCGGTGCGACAAAATCGGCGATCGAGACATTGGGCCGTCCGTCGCGCCGCGCAATCTGCTGGCGCAAGCCATGCAGTGTCGCGATTTGCGAGCCACCGCTCTCATCGAACACGCGGACGTCGTCGCCCTCGCGCGCCGCAGGCCAGAAGCCGATCACGGCCGAGGCCTGGATCCATTTCTCGTCGACGATCTGCTTCAGCATCGCCCGCGCATCGTCGAACAGCGAACGCGCTGCGGCACCATATTTCTCGTCATGCAGGATCGCGGGATAACGGCCGGTCAGTTCCCAAGTCTGGAAGAACGGCGTCCAATCGATATAGTCGACCAGTTTCTCCAGCGGATAGTTTTCGAGCACGCGAGTGCCGAGGAATTGCGGCCGGCAGGCAATAGGCTGGGCCGGATCGAGCACCAGTCCTTTGGCGCGCGCATCGGCGAGCGTCAGCCGCTTCTTGTCGTCCTGGCCACGCGCATGGGCCGCTGCGATCTGCGCGTATTCCGTCCGCGTATTCTCGACATAGGTGCTGCGCCCGTCCTTCGACATCAGCGCTTGCGCAACACCGACCGCCCGGCTGGCATCGGTGACGTAGACCGCCTGGCCCTTTTGATAGTTCGGATGGATCTTCACCGCCGTATGGACGCGGCTGGTGGTGGCGCCGCCGATCAGCAGCGGCAGTTCGAAATTCTGCCGCTCCATCTCGGCCGCGACATGGCACATCTCGTCCAGCGACGGCGTGATCAGTCCCGACAGGCCGATGATGTCGACCTGAAGCTCGCGCGCGGTGTCGAGGATTTTCGCCGCCGGCACCATCACACCTAAGTCGATCACCTCGTAATTGTTGCACTGGAGCACGACGCCGACAATGTTCTTGCCGATATCGTGGACGTCGCCCTTGACGGTCGCGAGCAGGATCTTGCCAGCGGAATTGCTCTGGCCCTTGTCGTTCGCCGACTTCTCGTCCTCCATGAACGGCATCAGATAGGCCACCGCCTGCTTCATCACCCGCGCTGACTTCACCACCTGCGGCAGAAACATCTTGCCAGAGCCGAACAGGTCGCCGACCACGTTCATGCCGTCCATCAGCGGCCCCTCGATCACATCGAGCGGACGTTTCGCCTCAGTCCGCGCTTCCTCGGTGTCCACGGTGATGAAATCGGTGATGCCGTGCACCAGCGCATGCGAAAGCCGCTTGCCCACCGGCCAGCTGCGCCAGGCAAGATCGGCTTCGGTCTTTTCCCGGGTCTGGCCGAAGAATCTCTTGGCGATATCGAGCAGACGCTCAGCCGCGTCCTCGCGGCGGTTGAGCACCACATCCTCGCAGGCCTCGCGCAGTTCCGCATCGAGGTCGTCATACACCGCCATCTGCGCGGCATTGACGATGCCCATGTCCATGCCGGCCTGGATGGCGTGATAAAGGAACACCGAATGCATCGCCTCGCGCACCGGCTCGTTGCCGCGGAACGAGAATGACAGGTTCGAGACGCCGCCCGAGACGTGCGCATGCGGCAGCTTCTCACGAATGAAGCGCGCCGCCTCGATGAAAGCGACGCCATATCCGTTATGCTCCTCGATGCCGGTCGCAACCGCGAAAATGTTCGGATCGAAGATGATGTCTTCCGGCGGAAAGCCGACCTGGTTGACCAAGATGTCGTAGGCGCGTTCACAGATCGTGGTCTTGCGCTCGATAGTGTCGGCCTGGCCCTGCTCGTCGAACGCCATCACCACCACGGCGGCGCCATAGCGGCGCACGATCTTGGCGTGATGAATGAAAGCCTCCTCGCCCTCTTTCATGGAGATCGAGTTGACCACGCACTTGCCCTGCACGCATTTCAGGCCGGCTTCCATGACCTGAAACTTCGATGAATCGATCATGATCGGCACCCGCGCGATATCGGGTTCGGCCGCGATCAGATGCAGGAACGTGACCATCGCCTTCTCTGAATCGAGAAGCCCCTCGTCCATATTGACGTCGATGATCTGGGCGCCGTTCTCGACCTGCTCGCGCGCGATAGCGAGGCCCGCGGGGTAATCGCCGGCGGTGATCAGCTTGCGGAACTTGGCGGAGCCGGTGACATTGGTGCGCTCGCCGATATTCACGAACGGGATGGTGTCGGTCAGCGTGAACGGCTCGAGGCCCGACAGCCGCAGCCGCCGCTCGATGACCGGGATCGCGCGCGGGGCCTTGTCCGCGACCGCGAGTGCGATGGCGCGCATGTGCTCCGGCGTGGTGCCGCAGCAGCCGCCGACGATATTGACGATGCCGGAGCCTGCGAATTCCGAGAGCAGGCCGGCCATGTGCTCGGGGCTCTCGTCGTACAGCCCGAACTCGTTCGGCAGCCCGGCATTCGGATAGGCGCAGATCAGCGTATCGGCGACGCGCGACAATTCGGCGATATGCGCGCGCATTTCCTTGGCGCCGAGCGCGCAATTGAGCCCGACCGACAGCGGCGCGGCGTGGCGGATCGCGTTCCAGAACGCTTCCGGTGTCTGGCCTGCCAGCATGCGCCCGGAGAGATCGGTAATGGTGCCGGAGATCATGACCGGGATTTTTTCGCCACGCGCCTCTTCCAGTTCGGCGATGGCGTAGAGCGCGGCCTTGGCGTTCAACGTGTCGAAGATGGTTTCCAGCAGCAGGATATCGACGCCGCCTTCCAGCAACGCTGCCGCCTGTTCGGCATAGGCCCCCTTCAGGTCGTCGAACGAGACCGCGCGGAAGCCGGGGTTATTCACGTCGGGCGAGATCGACGCGGTGCGGTTGGTCGGCCCGATCGCGCCTGCGACAAAGCGCTGGCGCCCGTCGCGTTTCTGCGCGCTTTCGGCGGCGTCACGCACAAGCTGCGCGCCGACGCGATTCAATTCGGGGACGAGACTTTCCATGCCGTAATCGGCCTGCGCGATCACGGTCGACGAAAAGGTGTTGGTCGAGACGATGTCGGCGCCGGCCTGGAAATAGGCGAGATGGATTTCGCGCACGGCGTCCGGCTGGGTCAGGATCAGCAGGTCGTTGTTGCCGCGTACGTCATGCTGCCAGTCCTTGAAGCGCGAGTTGCGGAACGCGGCCTCGTCGAAACGCCGCTCCTGCAGCATGGTGCCCATACCGCCGTCGAGCAGCAGGATGCGTTCGGCCGCAAGCGCGCGGAGGATGGATTCGGTCTTGGATAGCTTCATGATTTGCACTGCATCATTTGGAGTCGCGAGCGAAGCTTACGCCGCTGCCTTCTCGGCCGGGCGCAGACCCAGCATGTGGCAGATCGCGTAGACAAGGTCGGCGCGGTTCATCGTATAGAAGTGGAAATCGGTGACGCCGCGATCGGCGAGATTGAACACCTGCTCCGCGGCAATGGCGGCGGCGACCAGCTTGCGCGTCGCCAGATCGTCATCGAGCCCCTCGAAGCGCTCGGCCATCCAGTTCGGAATGAAGGTGCCGCAGCGCTCGGCGAAATTCTTCACCTGCTTGAAATTCTGCACCGGCACGATGCCCGGCACGATCGGGATATCGATGCCGCGCGACCGCACCCGATCGACATACTGAAAATAGAGATCGTTCTCGAAGAAGAACTGGGTAATCGCGCGTGTCGCGCCGGCATCGACCTTGGCCTGCAGCATGTCGAGATCGACATTGCCGTGGCGCGAATCCGGATGCTTCTCCGGATACGCCGAAACCGACACCTCGAAGTCGCCGATGCGCTTGATGCCGGCCACGAGGTCCGCAGCATTCTGGTATCCGCCCGGATGCGGTGCATAGGCGGCGCCAGCGCCGCCCGCCGGATCGCCGCGCAACGCCACGATATGCCTGACGCCGATATCGCGATAATTGCGCACCACGTTATCGACCTCGTCGCGGGTCGCATCGACGCAGGTCAGATGCGCGGCGGGAACAAGCGCGGTCTCATCGAGAATGCGCTTCACCGTGGCGTGGGTGCGCTCTCTGGTCGAGCCGCCGGCCCCATAGGTCACCGACACGAAATTCGGCTCCAGCGGCGCGAGCCGCTCGATCGCCTCCCAGAGCGACTGCTCCATTTCCGCGGTCTTGGGCGGGAAGAACTCGAACGACACATTCAGCGTCTTGCCGCGCCCGTTCACCAGCCGGCTGACCCGGCGAGCCACATCGATGGTCATGCAACCTCCTGACGTCCGGCGATCCGCAGCCGCCGGTCCTGTGCGAGCCAGAGCGACACCGCGATCTTGCCGTCGGTGCCGCGTTCCGGCGCTATGCTCTTGTGCATGGTGACGTCGAGGCCCGCCGCAGCGAGCCATTGCGACATGGTATCCGGCGCGAAGCCGAGCCTGCGATGCGCATGCTCCTCACGCAGGAATTCGAGTTCATGCGGCGCGAAATCCACGACCAGCAGGCGGCCGGACGGTGCCAGCACGCGGGCCGCCTCGCGGATCGCGCGCGCGCCATCGTCGAGGAAGTGCAGCACCTGATGAACGATGATCACGTCGAAGGAATCGCGCGGCAGCGACAGGTCGTAGATGTCGCCCTGACGCACGCTGCAATGGCGAAGACCCGCGCGCTCCAGCCGCGCGCGCGCCAGCAGCAGCATGTCGAGCGACATGTCGATCCCGAGCCCGCGCTCGATCTGGTCGCCGAACAATTCCAGCATGCGTCCGGTGCCGGTGCCGAGATCCAAAAGCGACCGAAACGGCTTGTCGCCGAGCGCTTTCACGATTGCCTGCTCCACCGCCTCGTCAGCGGCATGCAGCTTGCGGATGCGATCCCATTCGGCGGCGTGCTCGCGGAAGTAATTCTGCGCCGCCACCGCGCGTGCCTCACGCACCGCGGCAAGTCTTTCACGATCGCGGCCGATGACGGGATCCGCCGGATCGAGCCGTTCCACGATCATGCGCGCGACCCCGGCTGAATCGCCGGTTTCGGCGACCCGGAAAAAGGCCCAGGCGCCCTCGCGATGGCGCTCGATCAGGTTGGCTTCCGAGAGCAACTTGAGATGGCGCGAGATGCGGGGCTGCGACTGCCGCAGGATTTCGGTGAGGTCCGAAACGGTCAGTTCGGCCTCGGCCAGGAGCGCAAGAATGCGCAGCCGGGTGCCCTCGGCCACCGCCCGCAGCGCGTCGTGCATGGTCTCGAAGGCCAAAGGGCCAGTCATTCAGGCTTCCCAGCGTCAAACTTGATATAAGGATATCTTTATACGGTAATTCGATGGGCGCAAGCCCACAATGTGGGCGAGCGTTAACTTTTTGTGTCCGGGCCCCCCCTCGAGTAGCGCTTTGAAGAGGGAAACGCCGAATGGCACCGCCGCCACGTTTCGCCTAAACCGGCGCCATGACCGACGACCCGAAATCCGAAGCCGCCCCCTCCATCCGCCCGGGCGAAATCGCAACCGAACTTCCCGCGTCCTTCGACGCCGGGCTCTATTTCATCGGCCGCATCCGCACGCCTTGGACCAGGCGGGAGGACTGCCCGAAGAATGCAGGCGAATCCGACACGGTCTGCACCATTGAGCTGGACCCGCGCTATGCCGCGGCGCTCGACAAGGTCGAAACCTGCACGCATCTGATCGTGCTGTACTGGATGGACCGCGCCCGCCGCGATCTCGTGGTGCAGACGCCGCGCCATTACGGCGATGGTCGCGGCACCTTCTCGCTGCGATCTCCGGTGCGGCCGAACCCGATCGCGCTCAGCGTCGTGACGCTGCTGAAGGTGGACGGCACCACCCTGCACGTGCGCAACATCGACTGCCTCGACAACACGCCGCTGCTCGACATCAAGCCTTACTTCGCTTCGGTCGATTCCAAGCCGGACGCCACGGTCGGCTGGCACCGGGACAAAAACTCGGCCTAGAGCGCCGTGCGAAAGAAGCGCAGGACTTTCTCCGTCATCCTGAGGCGGCTGGCACAGCCTCGAAGGGCGACGGCCCGACTATCGGGGCCGCTCATCCTTCGAGGTTCGCTACGCTCACGCCTCAGGATGACGGAGTTCAGGATTGTGCTAGACCAAATTCACTAAGCTTGGAACAGTTGGAGACTTCGACAATGCGCCTGCGTTCGTCCATCACGCGCGACGGCATCGACCGGACCCCGCATCGCGCCTTCATGCGCGGCATGGGCCTCGACGACGCGGCGATCCACAAGCCGATGATCGGCGTGGTCTCGATGAAGGGCGAAACCACGCCCTGCAACATGACACATTACCCGCAGGTGGAATGGGCGAAGCAGGGCGTCGAAGCCGCCGGCGGCACACCGCGCGAATTCACCACCATTTCGGTGTCGGACGGTATCGGCATGAATCACGAGGGCATGAAGATGTCGCTCGTCAGCCGCGAGGTGATCGCCGACTCGATCGAAGCCGTCGTGCAGGGCCATGCCTATGACGGCCTCGTCGCCTTCGGCGGCTGCGACAAGACCCTGCCCGGCGCCATGATGGGCATGGTCCGCGTCAACGTGCCGTCGGTGTTCGTCTATGGCGGTGCCGCCCTGCCCGGCCGCTTTGGCGGACGCGACGTCACCGTGCTCGATTCCTATGAAGGCGTCGGCGCGGTTCAGACCGGCCAGATGAAGGAAGCCGACCTCAAGGTCCTGGAGCGCGTCGCGATCCCGGCGATCGGCGCCTGTGCCGGGCAATTCACCGCCAACACCATGGCAATGGTGTCGGAGGTGCTCGGTCTGACCGTCCCGAACTCGGCGATGGTGCCCGGCGTGTATGCGGAACGCTCGGCGATAGCGCGGCGCGCCGGCGAAATCGTGCTGGACATCCTCAAGCGCGGCGGTCCGCTGCCGCGCGATCTGGTCACCCGCAAGTCGATCGAAAACGGCTGCGCGATCGTGGCCGCGACCGGCGGGTCGACCAATGCGGCGCTGCATCTGCCGGCGATCGCCAACGAGGCCGGCATCGCCTTTACGGTCGACGATGTCGAAGCGGTGTTCGCGCGCACGCCCCTGATCGGCGATCTGCGGCCCGGCGGCCGCTTTCTCGCCAAGGACGTTCACGACATCGGCGGCGTCTCGATCATTATCCGCGAACTGATCCGCTCCGGCCACCTGCATGGCGATTGCCTGACCGTCACCGGCCGCACGCTGGCCGAAGAACACGCCGGCGCGCCCGATCCGGACGGCGAGATCGTGCGCCGGTCGGAAAACGCAATTCGTCCCGATGGCGGGCTTGCGGTGCTGAAGGGCAATCTTGCGCCCGACGGCGCGCTGCTGAAGGTCGCAGGATTGAAATCTCTGGTGTTCGAGGGCATCGCCCGCGTGTTCGACGGCGAGGATGCCTGTACCCAGGCGGTGCGCAAGCGCGACTACCAGGCCGGCGAGGTGCTGATCATCCGCTACGAAGGGCCGAAAGGCGGCCCGGGCATGCGCGAGATGCTGGGCACCACCGCGATCATCTACGGCCAGCAGATGGGCGAGAAGGTCGCGCTGCTCACCGACGGCCGCTTCTCGGGCGCCACCCGCGGCATGTGCATCGGACATATTGCACCCGAGGCTGCGGTCGGCGGCCCGCTGGCGCTGGTGCAGAATGGCGATCGCATCCGCATCGATGGCGGCGCGCGCACGATCGATGTTCTGATCGATGACTCCGAGATGGCACGCCGCAAGGCTGCGTGGACGGCGCCTGCGCCGCGTCATGCGGCCGGGCTTCTGGCGAAATACGCCCAGCTTGTCGGTCAGGCCGACAAGGGCGCGGTCACTCACGCGGGCAATGCGGAGTGGCCGGAGGGGTAATTCCTTCTCCCCGCTTCAGCGGGGAGAAGGTGGCGAGCGCATGCGAGCCGGATGAGGGGCTGCGTCGAGAACGTCACGTCGCGCGGAAAATCCCCTCACCCGCCGGCCTTCGGCGGTCGACCTCTCCCCGCAAGCGGGGAGAGGTAACAAGCGGCGAGATGTCGCCGTTACTCCATCGGGGCGACGATCTTCGGATGCTTCAGCGTCGAGGCGTCGAGCTTCTTCGCGATCGTCTTGTTCTCGGTATAGACGTCGAACATCGCCTGGATACCGGCGAAGTTCGGGGCCGCACCCGGCTCGCGCGCGAAATCGTTCGGCTTGAGCAGATAGGTCTCGAGCGCCGCGACCGGCGCCTTCATCACTTCATGCACGACCTGGATGGTTTCCGGCCGGTTGGCCAGCGCCATCTTCATGGCCGTCGTGATGTCCTTCACATAGGCGGTGACCAGTTCCGGATTTTTCTCCACGAAATCCTTCCGGCAGGCTTCCACGATATGCACGATGTTCGGCAGCGCCTCCTCCAGCGCGAACAGCTTGCGCACACCGCCCTTGGCTTCCGCGCGCGCCGCGAACGGCTGCACCATGTTGACCGCATCGACACGGCCCGAGCGCAGCGCGTCTTCCGAAAGGGCGAAGCCCACTTCCACGAGCTTAATGTCCTTCTCAGGATCGACGCCGTTCTTGCGCAGCATCATGTTGAAGGGGGCGTGGGTGCCGCCGCCAATCACCGAGATGCCGACGGTCTTGCCCTTCAGATCGGCGGCCGACTTGATCGGGGAATCGTCCTTCACCGCCCAATAGAGCGAGAAACTGCCGGGTCTCTCGCCGACATGCTGGGCGATCACATACATGTCGACATTCCCGGCCACCATGCTCTGCGCGATCGGCAGGATGCCTTGGGTCGCGCAGTCGAGCGCGCCCGCCTGCATCGCGGACGTCATCGGCGCGGTTCCGTTGAACTGCGACCATTCGATCTTGTAGGTCTTGCCCAGATTGGGGAATTTGTCCGGGCGCTTCATCATCCAGTATTTGGCCTCCTCGGCGGGGATGGTCCAGCCGACCCGGATGGTCGGGATGGTCTGCGCGAAGGCGGTCGCGGACACCGCGACGGCTCCGAGGGCAAGACCGAAAACTGCAACACGGCGAAGCATATTCTGTATCCTTCTCTGGAAAACGCGACGGCCCCAAGGCCCGGCGCCCGGTGATACCGTCATCTCAGTGCGGTATGGAACAGCGCCTGATACCACTCCGCAAGCTCAGATCTGCGCCTGCGTCAGTATAAAGCTTGGGCGTCCTGCCGTCATGGCCGGCGCCGGACAGAAGGTCGCGCCCGCTAAGCCACGCTTTTTCGGCAAAATCGGCTCAATTTTAGCGATCCGCCAAAGCCCGCTGAAAGTCCCATGGTCTAAGCATGGCTTGGACGGGCCGAAATCGTGGGAACGCTTCTCCAATCTCGCACTTAAACAAACTCGAGAGTCCAAACCAAGTCCGGGATTCTAGTCGCATCGGGGGGTGCGAGCAGTCCGGCAGAAAGTGGAAGCCATGACCAGGTCCGCGTATGTTCTGGGCGCCTTGTCTCTCGCCCTCCTGATCCCCCAGGATCCTGCCTCCGCCCAATCCGCGTTTGCGGATCCGTCCTATCAGGCGCCCCCGGCCTTTGCCCGCGTAGCGCCGGGAGCGGACGCCGCAGAGGAGTTTTACGGGGGGGTTGAGATGCCGTCGCGGCTGCGCCGCCAGATCGTATCTTACCCGAGTCGCGAAGCACCCGGCACCATCATCGTCGATACGCCCAACACGTACCTCTATTACGTCCTGGGCGACGGCAAGGCCGTTCGCTACGGCATCGGCGTCGGCCGCGACGGCTTCCGCTGGTCCGGCACCCAGCGCGTTGCGCGCAAGGCGGAATGGCCGGATTGGAATCCGCCAGCTGAGATGATCGCGCGCCAGCCCTATCTGCCCCGCTTCATGGCCGGCGGCCCGAGCAATCCGATGGGTGCACGCGCGCTCTATCTCGGCAACTCGATTTACCGCATCCACGGCACCAACGCGCCGTCGACGATCGGCGGACGCGTGTCGTCGGGCTGCATCCGCATGCTCAACGAGGATGTTGTCGATCTTTATGGCCGCGTGAAAGTCGGCAGCAAGGTCGTGGTACTCCCGGATGGCGGACGCCGTATTCGAGACATCGCGCAGCCCGCCGAGCCGCGAGCAGCGCGGCAAGCCGCGAAGCGTACACCGGCACCAGTGGCAACTACGCCCGCGCCGGAAACCGCAGCCACGTCCCAGCCAGAACAGCAGTCACAACGCGATGCCGACCAAGTGTCGTCGACACGCCGGACTGCTGCTACTCCGACAATCTTCTTTTAAACCAGCGAAGCTAACCAGACAGACCAGACCACCGCCCGGCGAAAGTCGGGCGGTGTTTTTTTGCGCACGACCAAATCCTTTCAGCGACCATGTCTGGAAATCGCAAATCCACGCCAAAACAACGCGCACCGCAAAATAAATTTCGAATTACGTCTTTTACAAATCGCGCTACGTCGCTACCGGCGTTGCATTACGTCGCTACCGCGCAGCGTTACGTCGCTACCGCAGCCTTGCAAGCGTGCAACAACTTCGTTGCATCGATACAACGCGAATCACTTTGTGACGCAACACCAACGACACAGCAAAATTCTTCTGCCTCATTCGTGACATTAATCCACACAACTTTCCGCGACTGCGCGAATGCGGCCGGTGCGATGCGAACGCAGCGAACCGGACATGATGTTGGAAATGCCAGTGAGGTTGTTGAGTTCATCAGGTCGCGATCACTGATCGCGCCAGAGTTGGTGAGGGTAACATGAGAGTGGTGTCGCAAGGAACGGCGACCAGACACTCGCGTGAATTCGGCGCTCGCGCGCGCGGATTCCACGTTCAGCAAAACATTTCGAGCGGCCGGCAGCGCGTACGGGGGTGCATGCTGTCGGCCGCTGTTGCTTCCAGGATGGAGATCGCGGGCGTCTGACATGGCGCCTCAAAACCGTAACAGGGGGAAGTTGTTATGCGTAAACTCGTTGCGGCACTCGCCGCATGGGCTGTTCTGTCCACGTCGGCGGTCATCGCGCCGGCCTACGCTCAGAAGGTTCCGGAATCGCTGAAGCAGGCTGGCAATACCGAGGCCGCCATCAAGGACAAGCGAAACGCCTGGACCGTCGGCGTTGCCGGCGGACTCATGTCCGGCACCTATATGACCTTCGCAGACGAACTGGCGAAGGCTCTCGACGACGGTGACAATCTGCGCATTCTGCCGATGGTTACCTATGGGGCCGCCTCCAACATCGACGACCTCCTGTATCTGCGTGGCGTCGATGTTGCGGTCACTCAGTCCGATGTGTTCGAGTATTTCAAGACCGAACGCAAAATCTGGAATCTCAATAACCGGATCCATTACATCATCCGGCTGCCGGTGTCGGAGGTTCATATCCTCGCAAGGCGCGACATCAAAAGCCTGGAGGATTTGCGCGGCAAGAAGGTGAGCTTCGGCCCGGCCGGTGCCGGATCGAGCCTGACTGGCACGATCATCTTCCAGCGCCTCGGCATTCAGGTGCAGCAGGTCAACGTCGATACGTCGGCCGCGATGCAGCAGTTGAAGAGCGGCGAACTCGCGGCGATGATACGCCTTGTCGGCAAGCCGATCGACTTCTTCGCCCGCATTCCGGCCGAAGCCGGACTGCATCTGTTGCCGGTGCCGTTCTCGAAGATATTCGCCGACTATTACACGATCGGCGAGTTCACCGCCGATCAATATCCAAACCTGATGCCGGATGGTCAGAGCAAGGTCCACACCATCGCGGTGCCGGCGGTGCTTGCGGCGTTCAACTGGGCGAGGGGTACTGAGCGGCAAAAGAAGATCGAGCGCCTGACTGAGCGCATGTTCGCGAACTGGAGCAAGTTCCAGAAGCCTCCGTTCCATCCCAAATGGCGCGACGTCAATCTTGCGGCGACCGTTCCCGGATGGACGCGGCTGGATTCCGCCGAGCGGGAATTGCAGAAGCTGGAAGCGGCACAGCCGGCCGCCAATGCGTCGTCCAATCTCAACCGCGAATTCCAGAGCTATCTGCAACGCGCCGACAACAAACGCGATGCGGACCGCACGCCGCAAAACCGCGATGCCCTGTTCGCCGAGTTTCTCGCCTGGCGCGACCGGCAGGAAGCGATGGCCGCCCGGAACGAAAGCACGACCGAGGCAAAACCCATGGTTCGCAGCAAGAGCCGGAAATAATCCGGCCTTTGGATGCGTCGTAGATGTGTAGGGGAGTTGCGTCATGAGTACACCGAGCCCGTTACCGCTCGATCACTTCGATCCTGTTTCACCCGGCGCGCCAAGACGGACGCCTAGCCAGACCCCCGATGCGCCGGAGGAGACGGAGCATCCGCCCGGTATCGAGACCGACCACGATGCGCGGATTCTCGACGAGATCGAGGCCAGCCTGCGTGCCATGATCACCAGCAGCCACGGTGGCGACGACGAGGTATCGCGGCTCGCCGATGTCAGCAGGGCCGCCGCCGAAAAGCTCGCGCATCGGCAGGAGCTTCAGAACGCCGAGCAGGACGCTGACGAGGGTATGCCAGCCGCCGCTTCGCACCTTGACGAGCCGCAGACCGAGCGGAGCGATCCGCGTCAATTCTCGGCCGATGTGGCGACCGTCCGCGCCGCGTTTCGCGATCCGCGCACACCGCCCTGGCTGCTGGCGCGCTCGCTGGATCCGGAGCCGATCCCCGAGCCGGTGGACGAACATTGGCCGCAGCCGCGAAAACGCAAGCGCGGCCCCAGCAAGGCGAACAGCCTCTTTCTGCGCTTCGGCCTTGCCGCCACCGGCGCCGCGATCGTGGCCGCCATCGCGATCAAGGACATTCCCTCCCTGGTTATGGAAAAGGTTCGCGGCCCGATCGTGGAATTGTCGACCAATGCGTCGGCGGTGTTTAACGAAGGCAGGGCTTCGACCCTGCAGGCAAGGCTGGATGCGGCCCAGAAGCAACAGGCTCCGGCGCCCGCGCCGTCCACGCGCGTCGCCATTGCGAGTGCGGACCCTCAGGCCCCAATTCCGGTCAAGACCGAAGCCATCGGCCGCGCGCCGGAGCAACGGGAAACGGTGATGACGCGATGGCCGGTCCCCGACGCAGTCAAGCGGCCGGAAGAGGCGGCCTGGCAATCGCCGCCGTCGCGCGAATCCGCCACGGCGCGGCCGCCCGCTTCTGCTCCGACCGCGACCAACACCACCGCCGAACCCACGCGCAACCTCAGTGAGGAAGAAATCGCGATGCTGCGCAAAATGGGCGACGATTATATCTCCAGCGGCGACTTTGTCGGCGCACGCACCGTGCTCGAGCGCGCGGCCGAAGCCGGAGATTCGTCAGCCGCCTTCGCCATCGCATCGACCTACGATCCGGTGGTGCTCGCGCGCTTCAAGGTGCGCGGGCTCGAGCCTGATATCGTCAAGGCGTCGTTCTGGTACGAGCGGGCTCGCTCGCTGGGTTCGTCCGAGGCGCCGCACCGCCTGCAGGCGATGATGGCGTCACGCAGCAACTGAATTGCTTTCCCTGCCATCCCGGGGCTCGCGCCCCGGGGTGCCCCCCTTCCCCGCCACAAATTTGCGCCGATGCGCCTGCGATAAGCTGCCGGGGACACGGCCGGTCTGGTATCTTCTGGTGGAAGCTTTAGTGTCTTCGCCATCTGGTCCAGCGATCGGATTTAGTCCGCCGGGGTCCGTCGCATCATGTTCAGGCTCACAGGGGCGCTCAAGATCGCAGCAGCGATCGTGGTTGCGATCGTTTTCTTTGCCGGAACGCTGTGGGCGCTGAACGTCCTGACGCCGACGATCGAGCCGCAACGACCAGTCCTTGCGCAAACGCCCGCATTGCCGCCAGCGACGCGGCCGACCGTGATCATCGCACCTGTTGCCATCGCAATTCCGGCGATTCGCCAGGCGATCGATGATGCAGCACCGCGCAGCCTGTCCGGCAAGCCCGACAACCCGATCGCGAAAGTGTTGTCAAAGGCCGAATTGGCCTACGCAATCGAACGCTCGCCGCTGATGTTCACCGGGCGCGCCGACGGACTGATCATCGCCGCCGACCTGAACGGCACATTGCGGATCGCAGGTCAGATTCCGGCGCAACTGAACAGCCTGATCGGCGCCATCACCGGCGAGAACGGACAGCAGACGCGCACCGGAAAAGATTCCGCCAAGGATGGCCCGGTCGACCTGCGCGCCGATCTCAAGGGCCGGGTGGCGGTGACGTCGCGCCCAAAGATCACCACTGGCTGGCGGCTCGAGGCGAACCTGACGGGGAAGACCGACCTTGCCGAAGCCAACCTCCAGGTCGCCGGCGTGAAGATCAACGGCGCCCGCGAGATCAGGTTTCTGGTCGACCGCGCCATGTCGGACCAGATGCTGGCGCTGGCCGCACGGGTGCGGGAGGATCTGTTCATCGAAAATGCCGCGCGCCGCGAATGGACGAAGATCTGCCGCTCGATCCCGCTCGAGTCGACGGCGGCCGGCGTGCCGCCGCTCTGGCTGGAAACGCGACCGACCCGCGCCTTCGCGTCGCAGCCGCGCGTCGACGCCAGCAACGTCACGATCACGCTCGGCGTGCAGGCCGAAACCCGCATCGTGCCGCAGCAGACCAAACCGGATTGCCCGTTTCCCGCGAAGCTCGACCTCGTGCCGCCAATTGATCAAGGCAAGATCGCCATCGGAATGCCGATCGATGTGCCGTTCGCCGAATTGAACCGACTGATCGATACCCAATTGACGGGCAAGACGTTCCCGGAGGACGGATCCGGCGCGGCACAGATCACGGTGCTGCGCGCGGTCGCCGCCGCCGCCGGCGACCGGGTGATGGTGTCGATGCTGGTGAAGGCGCAGGAGCGCAAGAGCTGGTTTGGATTCGGCAGCGAAGCGACGATCCATATCTCGGGAAAGCCGGCGCTCGATCTGGACCGGCAGACCCTGCGTCTCGACGCCATTGCACTTTCGGTGGAATCCGACGCAGCCTTCGGGTTGCTGGGGGCCGCGGCCAAAGCGGCCGTCCCCTCATTGCAGAACGCGCTGGCGCGCCATGCGGTCATCGATCTGCGGCCCGCGCTCGCCAATGCGCGCAAGAGCATCGACAAGGCGCTGGCGGATTTCCGTCAGCAGGGCGACGGCGTCAAGACCGACGTACAGCTCACCGGTCTGCGCCTGGTCGGTGTCGAATTCGACTCTCAGATCGTGCGTGTGACTGCCGAGATCGACGGCATCGCGCGGATTGCGGTCAGCAAGCTGCCGAGGAAGTAGCCAAACCCTTCGCTACAAGCCCGCCGCTACAAGCCCGCCGCTATTTGTCGGGCGTGAATCCCGACGCCTTCACCGCCGGCCCCCAGAAGGCGGCATCGCGCTTCATGATCGCGCCAAGCTCGGCGGCGGACGTGCCGGTCGGCTCAATCGCAAAGGTGAGCATGCGCGCGCTCACGTCCGGCGACTTGATCGCATTCACGATCGCCTTGTTGAGGCGCTCGACTACCTCCGGCGGAGTCTTGGCCGGCGCAAACATCCCATACCAGCCCGTCGCCTGAAGATCGAACCCAACTTCCTTGAATGTCGGAATATCGGGCAGGAATTTCGAACGCTGCGCGTCGGACGTTGCGAGCACGCGAAGTTTGCCGCCCTTGTGCATTTCCATAAGGTCGGCGGTCGTGGTCACGACCACCGCAATCTGACCGCCGATCAGGTCGGTCAGCGCTCCAGCCGATCCCTTGTAGGTGACGTGCCGGAAATCGATCCCGGCGCGCTGACCGAACAGCGCGGCCAGAAAATGCGGCAATGTGCCGGCGGCGGGCGTCCCGTAATTGGCTTCATTCGGATTGGCCTTGGCCCAAGCGACCAGCTCCTTCAGCGACTTCGCCGGCACCTTCGGCCCGACCGCGATGCCGAAATCGAAAGTGCCGAGTTGCGCCAACGGCACCAGATCGGTGAACGGGTCGTATTCCAGATTCTTGTAGACCAGCTGGTACACGGCGACCGGTGCGATCGGCACCATCAGAAGCGTCAAGCCGTCCGGATCCGCATTCTTCACCGCATGCACGCCAATCCGTCCGCCGGCGCCGGTGCGGTTCTCGACGATGACCGGACGGTTGAGTTCGGCACGCATCTTGTCTGCGACCATGCGCGCCAGCGCGTCACCGGTCCCACCACCGGTGAAGGGGAAGATGATGCGGATCGGCTGTTCGCCGCCGAGTTGAGCATGCGCCGGGATCGTCTGGCTGGCGGCGGCTGCGGCAAACAGCATTGAGGCAAGCAGGAAACTGCGCCTGCGGATCATGATCATCCTCCCTGAGACTATTTTTTCGATGATGCAGGCTTCCAGGTGGAGCCCGAACCAAAAAATCAACTCGTGCCGGCCAGCGGAATCTTATAATTTCCCCTTCCATAATAATGACTTGCATATGGGAGGCAGGGGCATTGGCGCGCGGGCGGATTCGCAAACGCCGGACCGAACCCGAGACCATGCGCACGCTGGAGCGCGGGCTCGCGGTGCTCGATGCACTGGGCGATCACGACAGCCTGACGCTGCAGTCGTTGCACGAGGTCACAGGGCTGCCCAAAGCGACGCTGCTGCGGGTGCTGGCCACCCTTGAAAAGACCGGCCATGCGCGGCGCCGGATCGCGGACCGGAGCTGGCGGCGAACCGCATTGCGGTCGCCCTCTCCCGCGTCCGCTGTCCAGGACCAGTTGATCGACATTGGCGGCGAGGTGCTGGACGAGATGTGCGCAAGGCTGGCCTGGCCCTCGGACCTCGCCGTCTACCGCGATGGCGCGATGGAAATTCTGGAGACCACGCGTCGCAAAAGCCCGTATGTCATGAACCGGCTGGCCATCGGATTTCGGGTGCCGGTTCTGCTGTCCGGCCTCGGCCGCGCATGGCTCGCGTTCTGTTCCGATGAGGAACGCGCCGCGATCGTCGCCGCATTGACCGCTTCGAATTATGCATTCGACCGGACCGCACAGGACCCCGGCCATATCGCGGCGCTGGTGTCGGAGACGCGCGACAAAGGCTACGGCATCCGCGCTGACGGCTATTCCGTCCGGCGGGCGACGCTGGACGACAAGACGAACGGCATTGCGGTCCCGGTCATTTTGCAAGGACGGATCGTGGCCTGCATCAATCTCGTCTGGATTCTCAGCGCATTCGACGAAGATACATTTGTGCGGCGTTACCTCGGCGACCTGCGCGGCGCCGCCGACTCTATCGCGCAGCGTCTCGAGTCTCAGCTCTCCCCGCGTCCGCTCTGAGCTTCGCCGAGATAGGCTTTCCACATTTCCGCCGGAACGTCGTCTTCGTCGAAGACCCCGATCAGGATGCCCTTGCGCTGCGACTTGCCGCGTCCGTTCAGGATCTGCGCTTCCGAAACCGTGGTGCGTTGCGACATCCGCAATCCCCATTCCGCCAAAGCGGCGCCAAGCCGCTCGCGCTCGGCCGCAAAGGCCGGGTCGGCACCAAGGTCGCGAAACTCTTCCGGATCGGACTGCATGTCGAACAGCATCGGCCGGAAACCGATCGCGTGGACATATTTCCAGCGTTTGTCGGCGGCCATGAACAGCCGGGCATCGCGCGGCGCAGCGCCCAGCCGCACCGCCGCCGGAAACATCGAATAATCGTACTCGCTGAACGCAATCTCGCGCCACGCCGCAGGCGCCTCGCCACGAAGCCATGGCAACAGCGAGCGGCCTTCCAGCCGGTGCGACTGTTCGCACGGGTCGGTGCCGAGAACATCGAGAAAGGTCGGCAACAGGTCGATCGATTCCACGGGCGCGTCGCAGACGCTCCCGCGCCTGGCATCGGCGGCAGGCGACGGGTCGCTGACAATCAGCGGAATGTTGACCGATGGCGCGTGGAACAGGTCCTTTTCGCCGAGCCAATGATCGCCGAGATAATCGCCGTGGTCGGAGGTGAACACGATCAGCGTATTGTCCAGCAAGCCGCGCTCGCGCATGAACGCGAATAGCAGGCCGAGCTGATCGTCGATCTGCTTGATCAGGCCCATATAGACCGGGATCACCTCGCGCCGCACCTCATCGCGCGAGAAGTTGCGCGCGACCAGGTGGTTCATGAATTCGCGATAGACCGGATGCGGATCGGCGCGCTCAGCTTCGCTCTTCACCGCCGGGATCACATCATCCGGGCCATACATGTCGTTGTAGGGCGCGGGCGCGATATAGGGCCAGTGCGGCTTGATATAGGACAGATGCACGCACCAGGGCCGCTCGCCCGCCTCCGACATGAAATCCATCGCGCGGCGCGTCATATACGGCGTCTCGGAATCTTCCTCCGCCACCCGCGCCGGCTTGCGCGCATGCCGCATCGCCCAACCGGATGCGAGCGCATTGCCTTCGCCGTCGGCGGCATTGGCGTAATCATGCCAGGGATTGTCGCCTGCATAGCCCTTGTCGTTGAGCCACTCGTTGTAACGCGGATTGCGGGGGTCATAGCGGCCGTCCGGCCCCACGCCGTGCAGACCGTCGTCGCGCTCATAGGGATCGAAGCCGCATTCAGAGACCCGCACGCCGATGATGGATTGCGGATCAATGCCAAGCCGCTCCATGCCCTCGGTGTCGGCCTGCATATGGGTCTTGCCGACCAGCACGGTGTCGAGCCCGAGCGGGCGCAGGTAATCGCCCATGGTCATCTCGCCCACTTTCAGCGGAAACCCGTTCCATGCGGCGCCATGCGAGGAGACATAGCGACCGGTGTAGAAGCTCATGCGCGAGGCGCCGCAGACCGGCGACTGCACATAGGCCCGTGTGAAGCGCACGCCACGCGCCGCCAGCGCGTCGATGTTCGGGGTCTGCAATGTCGGGTGACCGGCACAGGACAGATAGTCGAAGCGCAGCTGGTCGCACATGATGAAGAGAATGTTCTTGACGTGACGGCTCACGGCTTTGGCCTCTGATATTGATCCCCTATGGCTGACCTTATGAACCGGAAGCCCGCACGGAACAATGCAGACGAGCATCCGGCGCGTTGACACTCACCCATAACGGCTTACATTAGCTCCGTTCCGAGGGGAGCCCCGTAGGGGGCTGAGATTCCGCGATATCGCGGTAACCCTTTGAACCTGATCCGGGTCATGCCGGCGAAGGGACAGGACACCATGATTTTCAAGTCGCTTTGCAGTTTTTTCGCACGCTCCTTTCCGGGCGGCGATGTTGCGCGTCCGCACTTCTGACGAACGGGAACCACAATCATGAACATCCACAATCCGAATCTCGAAACCCCCAAGGTTACGACCGGTCCCCTGCCCGCCTCGCGCAAGATCCATGTCGCGCCCGACGCCGCACCGGACCTGCGCGTGCCGCTGCGCGAGATCGTATTGTCCGAAGCCTCCGGCGAACCGCCGCTGCCGGTCTACGATACGTCCGGCCCCTACACCGACGAGAGCGTGACTATCGATGTGGAGAACGGTTTGCCGCGCGCGCGCATCGCCTGGGTGAAGGAACGCGGCGGCATCGAGGAATACGAGGGACGCCCGCTGAAGCCGGTCGATAACGGCAACGCCACCGGCAGATATCTCGCCCGCGCCTTCCCGAATACGCCACAGCCGCTGCGCGGCGTGGGCGATGCCCCGGTCACGCAATACGAGTTCGCGAAAGCGGGCATCGTCACCAAGGAAATGATCTATGTCGCGGCGCGCGAAAATCTCGGGCGCAAGGTTATGCTTGAGCGCGCGGAAGCCGCGATCGCCGACGGAGAGAGCTTTGGCGCGTCGGTGCCACCCTTCATCACCCCGGAATTCGTGCGTGACGAGATTGCCCGTGGACGCGCGATCATCCCGTGCAACATCAATCACGGCGAACTCGAGCCGATGATCATCGGCCGCAATTTCCTGGTGAAGATCAACGCCAATATCGGCAACTCGGCCGTCACCTCGTCGGTGGAAGAAGAGATCGAGAAGATGGTGTGGGCGATCCGCTGGGGCGCCGACACAGTGATGGACCTGTCCACCGGCCGCAACATCCACAACACCCGCGAATGGATTTTGCGCAACTCACCGGTGCCGATTGGCACCGTGCCGATCTATCAGGCGCTGGAAAAGGTCGAGGGCGATCCGGTCAAGCTCGACTGGGAGGTCTACAAGGACACGCTGATCGAGCAATGCGAACAGGGCGTGGATTATTTCACCATCCATGCCGGCGTGCGGCTCGCTTATGTGCCGCTGACCGCCAACCGCGTCACCGGCATCGTCTCGCGCGGCGGCAGCATCATGGCGAAGTGGTGCCTGTCGCGGCACAAGGAGAGCTTCCTCTACGAACGCTTCGACGAGATCTGCGACATCATGCGCAAGTATGACGTGTCGTTCTCATTGGGCGACGGCCTGCGGCCCGGCTCGATTGTGGACGCCAACGACCGCGCGCAGTTTGCCGAACTGGAGACGCTCGGCGAACTCACGCAGGTTGCCTGGAAGAAGGGCTGCCAGGTCATGATCGAAGGGCCGGGACACGTTCCGATCCACAAGATCAAGATCAACATGGACAAGCAGCTGAAGGAATGCGGCGAGGCCCCGTTCTATACGCTTGGACCGCTCACCACCGATATCGCGCCGGGCTACGACCACATCACGTCGGGCATCGGCGCCGCCATGATCGGCTGGTTCGGCTGCGCCATGCTCTGCTACGTCACGCCGAAGGAGCATCTGGGGCTGCCCAATCGCGACGACGTCAAGGTCGGCGTGATCACCTACAAGATCGCGGCGCATGCCGCCGATCTCGCCAAGGGCCATCCCGCCGCGCAATTGCGTGACGACGCGGTCTCTCGCGCGCGTTTCGATTTCCGCTGGGAGGACCAGTTCAATCTCGGCCTCGATCCCGATACCGCGCGCGGCTATCACGACGAAACGCTGCCGAAAGAGGCGCACAAGGTCGCGCATTTCTGCTCAATGTGCGGACCGAAATTCTGCTCAATGAAGATCACGCAGGACGTTCGGGATTATGCGGCAAGTCTCGGCGACAATGAGAAGACCGCGCTCGGGCTGGATGCTGCCCAGGCCGGCATGAAGGAAATGTCGGACAAGTTCAACGCGATGGGCCAGCAAGTCTATATCGATGCGGAGAAGGTGCAAGAAGGTAAGAAAGCACCGCACACCACCGCGCTGGATTCGGAGGCCACCCACGCGGCCAGAAACGCGGCGCTGGTGAAGGAAAGCAACAGGGCGCTGTAAAGCTTGCCGCTCGTTCCCGCGCATGCGGGGAGATCGGACTTCCAAGGCGGGCCCACCGGCCCGCCTTTTCTTTGCGACGATCAGAGATTAGGTTTTGCTCAGTGACGAACTCGTTTCAATCGCGTGATGCAAATGTCAGCCATTGAGTACATCGGACGAAACCTCATCGAATCTATGCAATGAGCTTTGCAAGCGTCTACCCGCACTACATTGCCAAGGCGGAGAAAAAGGGCCGGACGAAGCAGGAGGTTGACGAGATCATTTGCTGGCTGACAGGTTACAGCCAGAAAGGCCTGGATGCTGAGCTTGAGACGAAAACAGACTTCGAGACCTTCTTCGCCAAGGCCCCTCAACTGAATTCATCGCGGGCTTTGATCAAAGGCGTGATTTGCGGCATCCGGGTGGAAGATATCAAGGAGCCGCTCATGCAGGAGATTCGCTACCTGGATAAGCTGATCGACGAACTCGCCAAGGGGAAGTCCATGGAGAAAATTCTGCGAAGCTAGGTAGGATCGCGGCACAATCGGTACGCTCTCAGCACCGCATATGTTTCACATTGACGCGCAGATGGATGCCGCATCATGAAACCACTTCATTCATTTGTCTTCGCAAGCGGCACAGCCATCACCCTGCTCGCGGCCGGCACAGCAATCGCCCAGACCCCACCAGCCGCTGGCGATCCGCCCTCCCTCACCGAAAAGCTCAACGCCTATGTCGGTTGCATCAACCGGCTGTCGGAGCGCTCCTATTCATCGCGCTCACGCTATTTCAGCGGGGTCGGCAAGAACGGCCCGACCGGCAAGGAGCGCATCATCTACGGCACTTACACGATCTACGACACGTCCGATTGCCGCAAGAATGTTGAGAAAGCCAATGCGCTGGAGCCGCGCGACGCCGAACTCGAAGCCGCCGCTTCGGCCTACGCGAACGCCGTGAGCAAGCTCGAGCCGCTGCTGAAGGAGGCCGACGACTATTATCAGCAGGAGGACTACAAGGACGACAAGATGGCTCAGGGCCGCGAACTGCATCCGCGTCTTGTTGCCGCGTGGGATGCGTTCGCGAGCGCCGACAAGGCCCTGCGCGCGGGCGTCGAGAGCATCAACGACAGGCGCGCCGCCGAACGCCTCGCCGCGATCGAGCAGAGCGAGGGCAAGAAGGCGCGCTATCATGTCGAGGCGGTGATGATCGCCGCCAAGCGCGTCTTGCGCAGCATGGAGACCGACAAGCCTAATGTGGCCGCGATGACACAGGCCGTGACCGAGTATGAAGCGCTGGTGAAGTCGACCGAACAGCTCGTGGCCGATGGCGAAGGCAAAATCGGCTCATTCTTCATCAGCAATGCCAAATCGTATCTGGTGACCGCGAAGCAGGTGATGCGCCGCATCCGCGACAAGGTCCCCTACAGCCAGGGCGACAAGATGATGCTCAATGCCGGCAGCGGCTGGATGGTCGAAGGCTCGCCGCAGCGGCTGATGCGCGACTACAACCAGCTGGTCGAGAGCTACAATCGCGGCGGCAAGGTGTGATGCTGCGAGGGCGCGCGCGGCCTCATTGCATCACAACGGCACAAGGTTCGCGTTTGTTCGCAAAGAACGAATCGGGACAGCGAATCCGGGCACCGATCAAAGCTGAAGAGAGCGTTACCTGACTCATCTTCTTCCGGTGCCGAAGACCGAATGCAGCGAAATGCGGCGCTAGACCGAACCGAGCCTGGCTGCGTCTCGCACGATCTCGTTGTGATCGAAGGCGAGCGTGAGTCCGCGCCAATCGTTCCGGAACTCGACTTCGGCCGCGTCGTCGCCCGCGACCAGCGCATCGTCGCCAGCCGAGACCAGATAGGCGATGCTGATGGTCCAGCCGCGCGGATCGCGGCCGGGCTTTGAATAGACTCCCACCAGACGCAGGTCGCGCGCGGTGAGCCCGGTCTCCTCCATCAGTTCGCGGCGGGCGGCAGCTTCTGTCGTTTCGCCGGGATCGACGAAGCCGCCGGGCAGCGCGAACTGGCCTTCAAAGGGCGGATGACGGCGGCGGATCAGCAAGAGCCGGCCGCCACTGTCGAACACCACGCAATCCGCCGTCACGCTGGGCTTCTCATAGGCCATAACCGGCAGCGTAATGCGCCCGCCGCCTATCATGCAACGGTCCGCAGGAGCGGGACTTCCCTATCGCTGGAAAAGCGCCGCAAGCTCGCGTTCAGTCCGCTGCTTGCGCGCGCCCGGTGGCGGCGGAAGGCTCCACCGTCTAACGCGTGCTCTGATCGGTGCGCGTGAGCGTCCAGGACTGGCCGGAGAAATCGCCGCACGACCGCAACTCGGGCTGGTTGCTGTCGGGATCGATATCGAGGCACATGCGCGGTCCCCGGAACGCTGTGGTGAGCCGCACGCCGTCACCCGAACGCACGACCTGCCAGAATTGTCCGGTGAAATTTCCGCAGGTTCGGAGCTCCGGCCGATTGGTCGGCGGGTTGATATCGAGACACAAGCGCGGGCCGCGGAATTCGGTGGTCAGACGGTACGACCCATCACCCGTCGGCATGAAGCGCCAGTTCTGCCCAGACACGTCCTGGTCGCGGTCAAGGCGCGCCTGATTGTTCTTCGGTCCGCCGTTGAACACGTCCATCGGCATGTCGGGGCCGCGAAACTCGGTGCTGAGCTTGTAATAGAAGCCTGGATCGGGCGCCTGCGACATTGCAGGAATCGTGAGTGAAAGAAGCGCCAGACCGGCTGCCGCTGAAAGGAACCGCATTCGCTTGGTCTCTCTTGTGATTATTTTATGAGAACTGCGCGGGCTGCCGGCCTGTTGGCGGCGCGATCCCGGTCTCTGCGCCCGTGTAGGGTGTTTCGCTTCGGATAACAATCGCCGGTCATCAATGCGGGCCGCGCAGAGGGGACGCAGGGAACTCGTCCAGACATCGCGCGTGGACCGTCGCTTTCTGGCGTGCTGCCCGATTTCGCCCCACAATGACACAAGGTTCGCGTCTGTTCGCGGAGAACGAATCGGGGGCCCCGAATCGCCGCAGTGAATGCCCGGTGCGGCGCAAGACCATTCGGCCGCGGAGCACGGCCCGGCGCGCCGCTTCCGCTGACATGGTTAACAACGTATGTTGGCCCGGCCCCTCCGCCGAAAGCCGCAAATGCTCACGCTCTATTCCTACCCGACCCTGTTCGGTGTCGCCGACAACAATGCCTACGGGCTGAAGGTGTTCGCCTTCCTGCGGCTTGCGGGCGTGCCGTTCCGGCATGAGCATATCTTCGATGCCGCCGCCGCGCCGCGCGCGCAGCTTCCCTATATCGAGGACGATGGCGAAGCGATCGGCGACAGCGAAACCATCATCGCCCATGTTACGACAAAATACGGCGTGACGCTCGACCGGGGGCTGACGCAGGCGCAGCGTGACTCCAACCTGATGATCACGCGCATGCTCGACGACCTTTACTGGGTCATGTCCTATTCGCGCTGGAAGGATGAGCGCTACTGGACCGCGTTTCGGGATGCGTTGCTGCGCGAGCACCCGGTGCTGACTGAAGACGCGCTGCGCAACGCGAAAGAGTTCAACGAACAGCGCTATTATTTCCAGGGCATCGGCCGCTATCCGCCCGACGCCGCGATGGCGCGCGGGCTGGCCGATCTCGCCGTGCTGGCGCGGCTCGTTCCGGCGGACGGCTATGTGCATGGCAACGCACCGACCAGCATCGACGCCGGCATCTACGGCTTCATCGCTAATATCTACTTTTACGAGATCGATACGCCGCTGAAGCGATTCGTAGTGGCGCATGACAATCTGGTGCGCCATTGTCTCGCGGTCCATCAGACCATCCGGAAGCCGGTGCCGGCATGACGAGCGGTCAGCCAGTGAGAGTGAGAGAGCCGTGACCCAATCCCCCGAATACACCCGCTGGGAGACCCGCTTCGCCAAGCCGGACTACGAATTCGGCAAGGCGCCGAACGACTTTCTCGTCCGCTGCAAACCGCTATTGCCGGCATCCGGCACAGCGCTCGCGGTCGCCGATGGCGAGGGCCGCAACGGCGTCTGGTTGGCGCAGCAGGGGCTGGGCGTGACCTCAGTCGATTTTTCTCCCTCCGCGCAAAAGAAAGCGGCCGCACTCGCGGCCGAGCGCGGCGTATTGATCACGCTCATTCAGGGCGACGCGCATGAATGGGCCTACCCGGAGGCCGCGTTCGACGTGGTGGCGGAGATTTTCACCCAGTTCTCGACGCCGGCCGAGCGGCCGGCGAAATGGGCCGGCATGCGCCGCGCGCTGAAGCCCGGCGGCCTGCTGATCATCGAAGGCTATGCGCCGAAGCAACTCGAATACGGCACCGGCGGACCGAAGCAGATCGAGCATCTCTATACCCGCGCGATGCTCGAAGACGCCTTCGGCGATTTCGACGACGTGCGGATCGTCGAGGAAGAGCGCGAGATGCGTGAGGGCGCGGGTCACGCCGGCCTGTCCGCCATGATCAATCTGACCGCGCGGAAGCCGCGCCGCTAGACGCGCCGGAAGCGTCAGTCCGGCACAATCCCGATCCGGTCTGCAGATCAGCGTCTGCCGGGAAATGTGCGCTTGACCTATGTCAACGCCCGCCCAAACACTTTCAATAACATGAATATGTTAAAATGACCATGGCGGCACCATGGGTCCGGGAGAGCGCACGATGGGACGGATCGCATCCTCTATGTTGAACCTTGACCGGCGCAGCTTCCTGCGCGGCAGTTCGGCGTTCGCCCTTGCGGCAGCAGCATCAGGCACAGCGTCAGCGGCGCCGGTCGACACCAAGGCCCGCATTGTGATCGCGGGTGGCGGCGCCGCCGGACTGACGGTGGCCTCGCGGTTGGCGCGGCGGCTCAACGGTGCCGACATCGTGATGGTGGAGCCGCGTGCCGAGCACAATTACCAGCCCGGCTTCACACTGGTCGGTGCCGGTGTAAAGCCTGCGAGCTATGTGAAACTCGCGACGCAGGACTTCGTGCCGTCAGGCGTGCGCTGGGTGCGGGAGAGCGTCGCCGAAATAGACCCCGTCGGCAACAAGGTGGTGACCGACAAGAACACCACGCTGCCCTACGATTTTCTGGTGGTCGCGACGGGCCTCGCCCTCGACTATGACGCGATCGAGGGCATGTCGCGGGATCTGATCGGGCGCGACGGCATTGCCAGCGTCTATGCCGGTCCGGAACAGGCGGCAATCTCCTGGAGCACGCTGGCGAAGTTCTGCGACACCGGCGGTACCGCCGTATTTGGCCGCCCGGCGACCGAAATGAAATGCGCCGGCGCGCCGCTGAAACAGACTTTCCTTGCCGACGACCACCTGCGGCGCAAAGGCATGCGCGGCAAGGCCGAGATCGTCTACAATGCGCACAATCCCGCGCTGTTCAGCGTGCCGAAAGTCGACGCGCGGGTGCGCGAACTCTTCGTCCGGCAGGACATCAAGACCAATTTCAGTCACGTGCTGACCCGGATCGATCCGGCGAAGCATATTGCGACGTTTGCGACGCCCGGCGGGCCGGTCGAACTGAAATGGGATTTCATCAATGTGATCCCGCCGATGCGGGCGCCGGAAGCAATCCGTAAATCGCCGCTGCCGTGGCAGTCCGGCGCCTTCGCGGCCGACGGCTGGATCGAAGTCGACAAGGCGACGCTGCGGCATCTGCGCTTCGCCAATGTATTCGGCGTAGGCGACATCAATGGCGTGCCGAAGGGCAAGACTGCGGCAAGCGTGAAGTGGCAGGCGCCGGTTGCGGTCGATCATCTGGTCGGCAGCATCAGCGGCAAGCCCAGCACCGAAACCTATAACGGCTACACCTCCTGCCCGCTGATCACCCGGATCGGTCAGGCCATGCTGGTCGAGTTCGACTACGACAACAACATGACCCCGTCCTTCCCGTTCATCGACCCGCTGCAGGAGCATTGGCTGGCCTGGGTCATCAAGGAGAAGGCGCTGAAGGCGAATTATACGGCGATGCTGCAGGGTCTGGCCTGAGAGCGAGAAAGGATCAAACCGATGAAAGACTTTTCTCTCGAAAGCCTGTTTGCCATCGCCCATGACATGCTTGGCATCCTGTTCTGGCCGGCCGTGATTGCCGCCGCGATCATCGCGCTCGCATTCCTGCTAGCGCTGATCCGGCAGCGCGGCTTCCGCGGTACCGCCGCGCGGCGTGCGATCGCCGTGGGTGTTATCGGCGCGATCGCGGCGGTTGCGGTGGCGCCGTTCGCCACCCAGGCGAACTTCGCCAACCTGCATGGCGCGGTTGATATTCTGACCCTGGCCTTGATCGGTGTTGCGGCGCTGGTCGGCGTGGCGGTCGCCGCCTTTGCCGCGTTCGGGCTGGCGCGGCCGGCCTGAGCGGCAGCCGCGCGGTAGCCACCCTGCCCCGATTGGGGCCGATCCGCTCAGAGCGGATATTGGTCCGGCGTGATGCCGCACAGCTCGAGGAATTTCTTGAGCTGGATGACTTCCTCTTTGGGCAGGCTGTGCTGCGCATGGGAGAAGGCAGCGGAGTGATCGTTCAGCTTGACCTTCACGCGATTGCCGGCGCTGTTCTCGATCTCGGCACCAAGCTCTTCGAACACGTGCATCACTTTCTTGAAGTCGATATTGGCGCTGACAGGGTGCGAGAACAGCGCGTGAAGCGTCTTGCGGTGATGATGGTTCATGGCGAGGCGATGTGTTCCGGTTGTGGGACTTCCGATTAACTGGGTCAGCGCTCACGCATCTTGATCCATCGCAAAGGCGCGCTCTGAGCTAGCCAAACCGAATCTTCGCCCGTTCCCGCGCCTTCTCCGCCTCGATTTCCCGGTCGCGCGCCGGTGCCGATGTGTTCAGCGACGTCAGCAGCTTGCGCGCGGTGGCGGCGACATCTTCCACCGCCTCGTTGAACGCCGCGGCATTCGCGTGCGACGGCACATTAAAGCCCGACAGTTTGCGCACGAATTGCAGCGCCGAAGCGCGGATCTCCTCCTCCGTGGCGGACGGATCGAAATTGAACAGCGTTTTGATGTTGCGGCACATCGCGGGAACCTCCTTATTCTGCGATGGAGGCCTGACTGTAACGCCGCGGCGCCCGCAGCGTAAGCCGCACCGGCATCAGCGGTTCCCGCTTTCGCCGGCGGCCACGATCTGAGATGCTGGCGGCGAATCCACCAGTCAGATCGAGGCTTCCATGACGCACGTGACTTATCGCATCGTCCAGCATGACGGCGGCTGGGCCTACAAGGTCGGCGACGTCTTCTCGGAGCCATTCCCGACCCACGACAAGGCGCTGGCCGCGGCCAAGCTGGCCGCGCGCGAGCAGCGCACCCCCGGCAGCACCGAGGTCATCGAGTGGGAGGACGAAAAGGGCGTCTGGCACACTGAGACTGCCCCGGGCAGCGATCGCCCCGAAACCGATGTCGAGGATACGAAAGGCTGATCCTCACGTCGGCGGCGCGCGCGTTCATCCAATCCGCGCTGTCACATGTGCCGGATGCGGTGCTGCTGGCTCGCTGTGACTTTGCAGCCGGGCGAGTGCGCCATGTTCTTTTTTGTTCTCAAAGAACGAATCGCGTCCCGGTTTTTCCGCTGGTCGCGAATCTTAACAGATTGCTGTTACCCATGACCGCGATCACCGCGCTTCCGAGGAATTCGCTTATGGTTGATCGTTTCCTAATCGCAGGTCTGATGGCAATGGCATTGGCTCTCTCTTCGCATCACGCCATCGCGCAGGACGCACAACAGCAGACAAGACCACAAGGCGCTGCGCCGAAAGGCTATCCCGCCGTCCCGCTGCTCTCGACCGGTACAACCGTCGTCGGCGAGCCGATCCGTTATCCGACGTCGGGGCCCGCACACGTCACCGGCTCGATCGTCACGCTCGCGCCCGGCGCCCGCACCGTCGTTCATAAGCACGGCGTGCCGATGTTCGCCTATATTCTCGAAGGCGAGATCACCGTCGATTACGGCGCGAAAGGAAAGCGCACCTATCGTGCGGGCGATGCCTTGATGGAGGCGATGGACGTCGCGCATTTCGGCGAGAATACCGGCACGCAGCCGATGCGCCTGATCGCGGTCTATATGGGCGCAAAAGGCGCCAGCGATGTCGTTCCGGTCAAGTAAGGCGCCGGTGAGACAAGGGCTACGAGGCGCTTTCTTTAGCGCAATTCGCGAAGACTTTGAATTTGAGTTTAGCAACCGCCCTGACGGAAACGAAACGGACGGTGCGGACACTGCGTTGCCGTTTTGGCCATCACGGGAACGAACATCATGGACATCGTCGTTGCTTCCAACGCGCTACCCCGCACCAAGGTGTGGGGAGAGGAAGATCCTTCGGTAAACTGGGCGGGCGCATTCGCCGCCTGCGGCGGGCACGGATCTACTCAATCGTCGACCATCGTTTATGAGATCGAACCCGGCAAGCGCCTCGGCTGGCACACCGACGCCACCGAAGAGACCCAATACATCATCGATGGCACCGGCGAATTGCACATGGAGGACGGCACCGTCCACAAGGTCGGGCCGGGCAGCGTATTCGTCCTGCCGACCCCGGTGCGGCACGATCTCGCCAATACCGGAAAGAGCACGTTGCGCGCGGTCGCCTTCTTCGCCGCGCCGATGTTCACCCAGACCTTCGATAACGTGATGCTGCCGCCGAAGTCCCACGTGCTCGGCAGCCCCAATCGCGACGGGCAGTAGCGTAAACGCCAGTCGCGCACTTCTCGCCGGTTCGGGATGCAGCACAGCTAGGAGCTCGGCGGAATCGCGCGCCGCCGAGCCGGGACAGCCCAGCCCGGCAAAGGTGCATTCAGGAGCAAACCGCGGACCACGGCTGTCCTCAATCCACGCCATGTCACCGTCAACGCGGAGCGAGGCTCCGGCCAAGCTGAACCGGCATTCCGGGCAAGCGGGGGCGCAAAAGCCGGCATTGCCCGCCCGGCCCGCCTTGCCCTTTCCCCGGCGCACCGCTACTTAAGGCCCGCATTTCCATCATTTCCGCATGTCCGGCGCGTTCGCGCAGCCGATGCGGATTTGCCTGAAGGGCTGAGAGACGCGATGAACGGCCGCCAATTCGTCTATTTCATGCAGGGCCTGACCAAGGTCTATCCCGGCAACCGCAAGGTGCTGGAGAATATTCACCTGCAATTTTACCCGGACGCGAAGATCGGCGTGCTCGGCGTCAACGGCTCCGGCAAGTCCACGCTGCTGCGGATCATGGCCGGCATCGACACCGATTATAACGGCGAGGCCTGGGTCGCGCAGGGAGCGCGGGTCGGCTATTTGCCGCAGGAACCGCAACTCGACGCGGACAAGAGCGTCCGCGAGAACGTGATGGAGGGCGTCGCCAAGCAGAAGGCAATCCTCGACCGCTACAACGAACTCGCGATGAACTATTCCGACGAGACCGCCGACGAGATGACCGCCCTGCAGGATCAGATCGAGGCGCAGGGCTTGTGGGATCTCGATTCGAAAGTCGATCAGGCGATGGAGGCTCTACGCTGTCCTCCCGACGACGCCGATGTCTCCAATCTGTCGGGCGGCGAAAAACGCCGGGTGGCACTGTGCAAGCTGTTGCTCGACGCGCCGGAATTGCTGCTGCTCGACGAACCGACCAACCATCTCGACGCCGAGTCGGTCGCCTGGCTGGAAGGCCATCTGCGCGATTATCCGGGCGCGATCCTGATCGTGACCCATGATCGCTACTTCCTCGACAACGTGACCAGCTGGATCCTCGAACTCGATCGCGGCAAGGGCATTCCCTACCAAGGCAATTACACCTCCTGGCTCGGCCAGAAGCAGAAGCGGCTGGCACAGGAAGGCCGCGAGGAAGAATCGCGGCAGCGCACGCTGGCTGCCGAACAGGAGTGGATCTCGGCCTCGCCCAAGGCGCGTCAGGCCAAATCCAAGGCGCGCTATCAGCGCTATGAGGACCTGCTGAAGAAGGCCGGCGACAAACAGACCACGACGGCGCAGATCGTCATTCCGGTGGCGGAACGGCTCGGCCAGAATGTCATCGATTTCGACGGCCTGACCAAAGCCTTCGGCGACAACCTGCTGATCGACAACCTCACCTTCAAGCTGCCGCCCGGTGGCATCGTCGGCGTGATCGGACCGAACGGCGCCGGCAAGACCACGCTGTTCCGGATGATCACCGGGCAGGAGCAGCCCGACAACGGCACGATCAAGGTCGGCGAGTCGGTTCAGCTCGGCTATGTCGATCAGTCGCGCGATGCGCTCGACGGCTCAAAGAGCGTCTGGGAGGAAGTCTCCGGCGGTCTCGACCAGATCATGCTCGGCAAGAAGGAAGTGAACTCGCGCGCCTATGTGTCGGCGTTCAACTTCAAGGGCGCGGACCAGCAGAAGAAGGTCGGCGCATTGTCGGGCGGCGAGCGCAACCGCGTGCATCTGGCCAAGATGCTGAAATCAGGCGCGAATGTGCTGCTGCTCGACGAACCGACCAACGATCTCGACGTCGATACGCTGCGGGCGCTGGAAGAGGCGCTGGAAGATTTCGCCGGCTGCGCCGTGATCATCAGCCATGATCGCTGGTTCCTCGACCGCATCGCCACCCACATGCTGGCCTTCGAGGGCGACAGTCATGTCGAATGGTTCGAAGGCAATTTCCAGGAATACGAAGCGGACAAAATGCGCCGTCTCGGCACCGACTCGATCGTGCCGCATCGGCTGAAATACAAGAAGTTCACGCGGTAATCGCACCGCGTGAATGCACGCGCGAGAAAGCCCTCGTGCAACGCGAGATCGACGTTACGAGAGTGGTCGTACCCCGTGAATCCTTACTGCTTTTTGGCAGCGGTCTTGGCCGGCTTCTTTGCCGGAGCCTTGGCGACTGGAGGCTTACCGCCTCGCACCGCCTTGTCGCGGTCGGCGCCGTAGAACAGCCCGCATGTCGCCGCTTCCTTGGCGCTCAGTTCGCGGTTCTCGGTTGCGTGCGCATAGAATGCGGCGATGAAGATGCCGCCAATACAGACCTGCGCAGAAGCCGGTTGAGCGGAAAACGCCAGTCCGGACATGACGACTGCGGCGATTGCGGTCTTCTTCATATGCACCCCCCGATGCTGCCTGTTGTAATAAAATCATAGTTCCCGAGTCGTGTCCTCAGGATTTCGGGGCGGCTCCGGGCTTGTCCCCCGGCGTGGGACCCATCCAGCCATTCGCGCAACGGCCGCCTTGTGCTACAATTTCGACGTTTGGAGGCTCGCCATTGACGGAAACTGAAAATCTGGTCCTGGAACACCTTCGCCATATCCGCGCGGCAGTCGATGGCCTTCGCGAGGACATGCGCGAGGTCAAAAGTCGCCTTGGAATACTTGAAAGCCAATATGCGAGTCTGTCCAATCGTCTCGATCGAATGGATAGCCGCGTCGAGCGTATCGAGAAGCGACTAGAATTGGCCGAAGTTTAGCGATCAGCAAAGTGGCCGACTGGAGCGCGTCCCAATATCTGAAATTCGAGGACGAGCGCACCCGGCCGGCGCGCGATCTGCTGGCGCAGGTTCCGCTCGCAACCGCGCGCAAGGTCTACGATCTCGGCTGCGGGCCCGGCAATTCGACGCAACTTCTGGCAGCGCGCTTTCCGGAGGCCGAGATCATAGGCCTCGATTCCTCGCCCGACATGCTGCGGCAAGCGCGGGAACGGCTGCCGCAATGCGAGTTCGAGCATGCCGATCTGACCCATTGGTGCGCGCCAGATGACGCCGACCTGCTCTATTCCAACGCAACTTTTCAGTGGGTGGCGGATCATCTGCCGGTGCTGAAGCGGTTGCTGGCCGGGCTCAAACCGGGAAGCGTGCTCGCTGTGCAGATGCCCGACAACACCAATGAGCCCTCGCATGTGTGGATGCGGGAGCTGGCGCGCGAACCGGAATTTGCAGCGCTGATCCCGCCGGCGGCATTCGAGCGGGCAGACCTGCCCTCCCCCGGCGACTATTACGATGCGCTGAAGCCGCATTGCGCCCGGCTCGACATTTGGCACACGTATTACCAGCACGCGTTGGCCGGACCGGAAGCGGTCACCGAATGGTTCAAGGGCACGGCTTTGCGGCCGTTCATCGATCCTTTGACGCCGGAGCAGCGTCAGGCCTTTCTTGCGGCCTATACGGCGCGGATCGCTGCCGCGTATCCGCCACGCTATGACGGCAAGGTGCTGCTGCGCTTCCCGCGCCTGTTCGTGGTGGCGATCCGCTGAGCACCGAGCAAGCTGTCGCCCTGCCAGGTTTGCGCGGTGATGCACGACCGATGTCGGGGCTGGAGATGTTGTCGCATCGCCAAGTCTGAACCTGCATTCACGGGCTGACGCGGATATTATTCCAAGTCCAAATTTCGCACAGGATGTCAGACGAATCTCAGAAAAATCTCAGCAGACCGGTCCGGACGATTCGGCTAAAGACTGATCCATCCCTGCGACCGGCGGTACCGCGTCGCGCATCCAATACGACACCGGCAAGACAGTCCCTTCCGGCGTCAAACCATCGGAGTGACTTCCGTGACCGCCTGGCTACGATCTATCCTCGCTAATCCGCGCACTGAATGGTTCATCACCGGCGTCATCGTATTCAACGCCATCACGCTGGGTCTGGAAACCAGCAAGTCTGCGATGGATGCCATTGGCCCCGTCCTGCTGGCAATCGACGCGATTGTGCTGACGATCTTCGTCATCGAACTTTCGGCCCGGATCTTCGTGCACCGGCTCGCATTCTTCAAGGACCCCTGGAGCCTGTTCGATTTCTTCGTGGTGGCGATCGCGCTCATTCCGACCACCGGCAGTCTCTCCGTGTTGCGCGCCCTGCGCATCCTGCGCATCATGCGCCTGATCACGGTGGTGCCGTCCCTGCGCCGCGTGGTCGGCGGCCTGATCGCGGCCTTGCCCGGCATGGGATCGATCGTCGCATTGCTGGCGCTAATCTATTACGTGTTTTCGGTCATGGCGACCAAGCTGTTCGCGGCATCGTTTCCCGAATGGTTCGGCAATATCGGCGCCTCCGCCTATTCGCTGTTCCAGATCATGACGCTGGAAAGCTGGTCGATGGGCATCGTGCGGCCGGTGATGGAAAAGTACCCCTATGCCTGGGCCTTCTTCGTGCCGTACATCATCGTGACCACCTTTGCCGTACTCAACCTGTTTATCGGCGTCGTGGTGAATGCCATGCAGACCGAGCACGATAAGGTCGTCGCCGAAGAGCGCGAGGCCGAACGCGACATGCTGCATCAGGAAGCCGAGCCGATCATCGAGGAGATGAAGCGGCTGCGCGCCGAGATCGGAGAACTCAAGCAGCATCTGCTCGCCAGAAACGGAGACGCGAAACCGGCAAATACCGCATGATGCGTGCTGCGCCGCCTCTCTCCTCCGGCCGATAGATCCGAACATGAGCCAAAGACGTTTCGCATTGAACACACTGCAATCGCTGCCGGGCTGCGAGGCCGAAGGGCTTTGCGAGGCCCTGTTTGTCGAAGCCGAACCTCATCCGGAAACGCGGGCCGTCTCCGAAATCGCGCTCGATCTTCAGGGAATTGCCGGCTCCCGGCATTATGGCTTCACCCGCATGGCGGGTCCGCGCGAGCCCTGGTACAAGCGCGGCATGGAGATGCGTTCTGGCCGGCAGATCACAATCGTGTCGCGCGAGGAGTTGACCGCAATCGCGGCCGCGATGCAGGTCGGGTGCATCGCGCCGGAATGGATCGGCGCCAATATCGTGGTGTCGGGTATCCCGCATTTCACGCTGCTCCCGCCCGGAACTCGCATCGTGTTCGCAGAGGCGACGATTGTGGTGGAGGCACCGAACGCGCCGTGCCGGATCGCCGGCAGAGCGATTGCGAAGCATCTCACACCCGGCGCGGCGCCGGGCGGCCTCGATCTCGCCTTCCCGACAAAGGCAAAAGGTTTGCGCGGCGTGGTGGCGTCGGTCGAACGGGCCGGGACTATCCGCGCCGGCGAGCCGATCACGGTCAAGGTCCCGCCGCAAACCTTGTGGCAGTCTGGCTGACCGACACCCAAGCCATGAGTCGCGAATGATCCGGGCCGCCATCTTCGCCTGCTGCATGATGATTGCGGCGCTCACCGCCGCGCAGGCGCAGAACGACGCTGAGTTCCAGCGCTTCGTGCAATCGCTCTGGCCGGAAGCACAGGCGCTCGGTGTGTCGCGCAAGACGTTCGACGACGCCACGCGTGGGCTCAAGCCGAACCTGTCGCTCCCCGACCTCGTGATCCCCGGCAAGCCGAAAGCCATTCCAAAAGGCCAGCCCGAATTCGAGCGCACGCCGGCGCAATATCTCTCGGAAGCCTCGCTCGTCCGCCTGACGGAGCAGGGCCGCAAGCTTGCGGCGCAGCACCGCGCCACCCTCGCTTCGATCGAGCAGCGGTTCGGCGTTCCGCCGTCGGTGGTGCTCGCAATCTGGGGGCGAGAGACCAATTTCGGGAATTTCAAACTGCCGCATAACGCAATCGATGTGCTGGCGACGCAGGCCTGGCTCGGCCGCCGCAAGGAGATGTTTCGCGGCGAGTTTCTGCTGGCGCTGAAAATCCTGGAAGAACAGCATGTCGCCCGGTCTGGGATGAAGGCATCCTGGGCCGGCGCCATGGGCCATACCCAGTTCCTGCCGACCGACTTCTTCAAATACGGCGTCGATTTCGACGGCGACGGCCACCGCGATATCTGGAACTCAATCCCCGATGCACTCGCTTCAGCCGCGAGCCAGCTGCTCGCCAAGGGTTGGGACAAGGGCAAGCGCTGGGGCTTCGAGGTCAGGTTGCCCGCGGGTGTCGATTGCTCGATCGCAGAACCAGAGACCAAGGCAACAGTCGCGGAATGGATCAAGCGCGGCTTTGCCCCGCTGACCTACAAGCCGACTCGGGAGGAACTCGCCGAGCAGGCGTCGCTGTTTCTGCCGGCCGGGCTCAACGGCCCGGCATTCCTGACGCTGAATAATTTCTACGTCTTCAAGGCGTATAATTTTGCCGATCTCTATGCCCTGTTCGTCGGCAATCTGTCCGACCGCATCGCCGGCGGCGGCAATTTCGCGACGCCTTGGGGCAAGATCGAGCAGGCGCGGTCAGACCAGATCGAGACCATCCAGCGCCACCTGACCGAAACCGGATTCTATCGCGACAAGATCGACGGCAAGGCCGGCATGAAGACCCGCGCGGCACTTGGCGCCTGGCAGAAGGCCAACGGCGCGCCGCTGGATTGCTGGCCGTCGCGAGCGCTTGCGGAACGCATGGCCGCGCGGCGTTAAGTGCCAATAAGAAGCCCGGCGGGGCCATCGCACCGCCGGGCTGTTCTTTGGTCGATCCTGCGGCTCGACAGGTGCCGGATCAGCAAACCTGGACGCGGCGAACCCGCCAACCGTAGCCATCCCACCAGCGCTGCTTCACCCAACGGCAGGGCGGGCCGTAATAGACCGGCGCCGGGGCGTAATAGACCGGCGGAGGCGGGGGAGCGTAGTAATACGGCGCTGCCGCACCTGCGATGATCGCGCCAGCGGCGATACCGCCGACAACGCCAGCGGCGACCGCACCGCCACGCCAGCGGGCCTCAGCCTCGCCTGGCACCACCAGAACCGAGCCCGCGATCGTCACGGCAGCGACGAGCGCGATGAATAGCTTCCTCATGCATGTTCTCCTTGAAGGGGTCGGCTGGGGGACCAGCGCGATTCGCTACCCGCGAGTTGAAACTAGCGGCAAAAACTTACGCGAAAGTAGTGTTTCTTGCCATTTTGTCGCAATTTTGATCAGCCCACCCACGCACGGCGAGTCCGCGGCTTTATCCCTGACGCAATGCGGATGATGGCGTGCCTTAGTGGCAGATACGCAACTTGCGCCAGCGCCAGCGATAGCCATCCCAGACCCGCTGCTGCCGGATCACGCAACCGGACGGCGGGCCAAGCGGCGGCGCGTAATAGACCGGCGCCGGATAGCTCGGATAGTAATTCTGACCGTATGAAGGGTACGTAGGGTAATATGGGGCACCCATGATCGCGCCGGCGGACATCCCGCCGATCACGCCGGAGGCCAACGCTCGCCCATCCACGGCGTGCGCATCGGTCGGTCCGGCTGCGACAGCCGCGGTCAAGGTGATCGCGCCCAGGCAGCCCGTGACTAGTCGGTTCACGAATGATCGGTTCATGCCGGATCGTTTCATGTCGTTTCCTTTCCGGCAAGCCGGCATCGAGGTCAAGCTCCCGGTCAGTGTGGCCGGGTCGGTTGAACCGGCTGAGAACGTGGTGGCGTGTGGTCCGATATCACATTCGTATCCCGGTCCGGCAGCCCCGCTGCAGCAGCCGTGCGGCTAGCGTCGCAGCAAGGCCCATATCTTTCGAACCAGGGCGGGCGGCTTGCGGCCGACGGTCAGGCTGTGGAAAACCGATGCGGCGGGAACATCCGGCGCCGGGACCTCCGCGCGCTGGGCATTATTCGGCCGTTTGACGGAGCTTCCTGCCGGCGCCCGTTTTCGGGCGGTCGTCGCCTTTTTGGGACGTGAGATCGCAGGATTGCGCGTCTTGCGTTTCGGTAACGATATCTCCCGCGCGAAGCGCCGGCCGGCCTTTTCAAGAAACTGCTTTTCGCGCTCGTGCGTGAGCCGGGCGATGGCCTGAGCCAGCGATAGCCAGCGCACCGCGCGAACGTCGCGCATCAGCTTCGCGACCGGCCGACCGCTCGCCTGCATGCGCCAGAACCTGACGGTCTTCGGCCGACCGGACGATTCGTAGACGAGCGAGCCGAGAAACTCGTGCACCTCGACGTCGTGGCCGGTTTCCTCGATCGCTTCGCGCCTGGCTGCAGCCAGAGCGGTTTCGTTGCGATTGAGTTTGCCCTTCGGGAGCACCCAGGTCTTCTGGCGGCTCAACTGTACGACAGCAAAGAGCGGCCGCACGCGGCCGCGGAGGACGATCCCGCCTGCCGCTTCGATCGGCGGCCGCCGGGATTTATTCTTTTTCTTCTTCATGACGTATCGTGCTGCCGAATCTTGACGAGCGCACGACATTATACGCGTTGCAACGCAGGCGCATACCGACACCGCTCGGCAGCATGGGCCCGCTAACGCAGACCGGTGCTATTTCCAGCCGGCCTGCTTTTCGCAAGCGACCCGCGCCTTGGGATTGGCCTTTTCCCATTGGGTAATCGAACGGGTCTCGTTGTCGTCCATCTTCTCGTTCATACAGATGCAATAGGCGCGCACGATGGCGGGGGTTCCGCCCTTCTCGCCCTTGTTGTCTGAAATGCACTGGTTGACCCACTTGAGATCGTCGGACGTCATCTGCGCCGACGCAGCATGGGACATCGCCACTGCCGCAAGTGCGGCCAGAGCAAGACTTACGGATTTCATCTTCGTGCTCCAAGACATTCGGGCGCGGATTGCGTCCGGCGCAGCCCTATAGCGCTGCGCCATACCCCGCACAAATCTTCGGTTGCGGAATGGTTTCCCGGCGCACTCAGCGGCGTCGCGGACGGCACCGGTCAGAATCGTTCGACCCGGTCGCGCTTTCAGCCGGACACGCTATTGCGGCTTGATCCCGGCTTCCTTGATAATCGGCCACCATTTGGCGATTTCGGCCTTGTGGAAGGCAGCGAGTGCTTCCGGCGTCTGCTGGTCACGCGGGAAAATTTCCTGCGCAATCTTGGTCAGCCGTTCGCGTGTGACCGGATCGGCCAGCGCCTTCACCAGCGCGTCGTTGAGCTTGGCGACGATATCCTTCGGCGTATCCTTTGGTACCCAGAAGGCATGCCAGAACGAAAAATAGAATCCCGGCAGCCCGGCTTCGTCGGTCGTCGGAATATCCGGCGCCACCGGAATGCGCGACTTCGCGGTCACCGCATAGGCCTTGATGTTGCCGCCCTGGATCTGCGGCATCGACACCGCCGGCGTATCCAGCATGACGTCGAGCTGACCCGCGACCAGACCCTGCATCGACTGCCCCGCACCGCGATACGGGACCATGGTGTATTTCGCCCCGATCGCATTCTGGAACATCAGTCCGCCGACATGGCTCGGCGTTCCGACGCCGGAATTGCCCTGCGAAGCCTTGTCCTGATTGGCTTTTAGCCAGCCAATCAGATCCTTGAGATTGGTCGCCGGCATGTCCTTGCGGGCGACAATGAGGAATGGCTGCGTCGAGATCAGCCCGACCGGTTCGAAATCCTTCACCAGATCGAATTGCAGCGGGTAGATCGCGCCGCTTGCGACATTCGTCCCCCATTGCCCGATGCCGATCGTGTAACCGTCCGGCGCCGCGCGCGCGACGCGGCCGACGCCGATGCTGCCGCCGGCACCGGTGGTGTTTTCCACGACAATCGTGGCGCCGAGTATGTTGCGCATGCCCTCGGCCATGATCCGCGCGATCACGTCCGTTGAGCCGCCGAGGCCAAGCGGAACCACGAGTGTGATCGGGCGTGAGGGGTAGCTTTGCGCATTCGCGCCTGAGACGAGCATCACCGCGCCCAGCACGGCGATCAGAAACCTTGTCATGACGTTGCTCCCGGACTCTGTTGGGAGCTTGGGCTCCCTCTTTTTTTGGAGCCTAGCACGGAACAGCTTTGCCGCGACAACGACGACTAGGCGCGCGCACGAGCGGCGCGCGTAACGTCGTCGACTTTCACGATGCCAAATGCGTCCACCAGATCGCGAACAGGCCGATTGCGGCAGCGAGCATGACGGGGACCGTGGTCAGCGTCCACGTACCGCCAAGCGGATGGTGACGGCCGCAATAATAGCAGCGCTGAAATTTGGTGAGGATCGGCTCGTCCGGAGCAATCGGCGAACCGCAGGACCGGCACTCGGCACTCACGCAGGGCATGCGACCATCCCCGAATACGCGCAGCCCATGGCCGCACAACACAAACGCAACGTCGCCTGTGACTCTAGATGGGCGGGTTTGAGATTGCGTTAACCGAAACCGCCCGATCTCCCGTTGCGGTCCGGCTGCTCGATCCGGCCGCGACTTTGCAACCATGTGGCCAGAAGCCAGCAGCCCATCGCCCAAGCGGCGCCGGCGCACCAGCCGGCCAGCACATCGGTCGGCCAATGCACGCCGAGGTAAACGCGGCTTGCGCCGGTCATCAGCGTCAGCACGATCGCGACCGAGATCACATAGGCCTTGAGCCGCCGCCGGCCCTGGGTCCCAGCCAGCAAGGCGCCGAGCGTCAGAAACGTGACCGCGGATAGCATCGCGTGTCCGCTGGGGAAGCTCGCCGTCTGCACCTCCACCAGATGTGCGACCAGGTCGGGGCGCGGACGCGCGAACAGATGCTTCAGCCCTTCGCTGAGAACGACGCCGCCCGCGATCGCGACCAGCACGAACAAGGCTGCGGCCCGCTTGCCATCGATCACGAGGTAACCGATCGCCACGAGCGTCAAGAGTGCCACGACGGTGAAACTGCCGAGGCTGGTCAGGTCCCGCATGGCCAGTTCCAGCCAGGCCGGTCCGATCGGATCGGCGAGATCGCCCGGATTGCGGAGCGCGCGCAGTATCGTTTCGTCGAAGGCATGGGTCTGGCCGTCCATGACTTCGTCGGCGATCTTGCCGAAGATTCCGAGCATCGCGGCGATCAAAGCCAGAACCGCAAACGGCGCGAGTTCCTGCATCGAGCGCGCGCGCAATGACGTGGCAAAGGTGGAAAGTGTCCGCAGTGGCATGCCGCTCGCGTTTGGCGTCGACGACGCAGTTATGGTGTTGAACGTCGCTGGAAAAAATCAGCTTCGGCGCAGTGGCGCAACCTTCTCTTAAGGCCTCGCCACGCGCGCGAATCGCGGACGCGATTCGTTCCAGGCGAACAGATGCGAACCTTGTATCAGGTTGATACGGAACGCCGTGGGTCGAACGCCGGAACGGCGGCAGTGCGCGGTTTAAGCCAATCGACCGGGCAGGCCTGATATGCCGCATCGATCGCAACCGGCGCGCCCTTGAGCGCGAATTCCACCGTGCTCGTGCCTGCGACATGCGACATGACGCGGACATAGAGCGTGCTGGACGCGCGCAATTGCTCGAGGAAGAGCGCGACCTCTTTCGGGTCTTCGATCACTGCGGTCGAATAGGTCTGCAGGAAACGAGCCTGCGCGTCGCGACCGGGATTGTTGTCGAAGCGGTAGCTCAGCGTCGACGTGCGGTTCGATCCAACGCGATGGTTGAAGGCAAGGCGCACCACCGGCGCGTTGTCGAAACATCCCAGTTGCAGCGAGCCGGTCTGAAGCTGAACCTGCGGATAACGGAGTTGCTGTTGGCGCTCATTGCGGCTGCGCGCATCAAGTTGAGCCACACCTGCAGGCTTGCCGACGATACGGTCGTAACCGCGCTCGATTTTCCAGGCACCGGCCTCGGGCGCCGTGGTCGCTACGCACCCGGACAGCACCGATAAAGCACCGACGACCGCAATCGTACGCACGACGACGTCCTCCACTACCTCCATTGTGACTCGCCTTCAGGTTGCAGGCAATCCCGCGCCGGAGCCAACCCCAAAAGGAGGTAACGGAATCCGCTCGCCGTGGCGCCCAGGCCTCGCCCCGGGGTTACCGCGTGCAGTGCAGCATTCTGGCAAGAAGCTTGCTTGTCCCAAGCGGCCGGGATCTGAACCCGAAAGAAGAAAAGCAATGTCACACACGATGACCAACTGTAATGCGTCGCCGACGTTTTCTGATCCGATGCAAACCGCGCGGCCCCAGGAGTCGAGTCAAAGGGCCGCAACCGACAGGCCGCGCCGCCGGCATGCCCTATGGGCATTGGCGCTTGCGGTGATGACGGCGTTCGCAATAGCGAGCGTCGCGCTGGCCGGGGAATACCACTCCAATCCGTGGCTTCTGTCCTGGATACCGGCCACCTGCTGCGTGACCAACGATTGCTGCTGGGAAGTCTCGGAGCGCGAGTTGCGCGCGCTTCCCGACGATGAGTGGGAAGTGAAATCGACCGGACAGGTACGCAAGCGTACGGCCTGGTCACCCGACGGCAAGTTCTACCGTTGTGCTTGCGACTACGACAATGTCGACAAGCATTGGGTCAAGCATCAGGGCGCCAATACGCGCTGTCTGTTCGTCCCGATGCGTTCGGCCGCGGCATCCTTCCCAAGGCAACGCCCGGCGCATTGACGCGGTCGAAGTCCGCCGGAACGATCCAGTTCCGGCGTTCGAAACAGGGTGCCGCGCGCGAGCAGTGCAGCGGATGTGAGATTGTTGCGCGCGTTCGCGTCCGAACACTAGAGACAGAAAATGCGTGTCGCGCCGCGCTCCGGTGTGATTTCGCAGCACATCCGGCCACCCTGCGGCATCGGTGACGAGCCGGCGGGACAGGCCGCGCGGCTGGCTGCGGGACGGCGGCTGACGTTTTCGTCGCGCGCGCGCCCACGCACCCGTTCCCGGGACTTCTCGGCCCGCTCGCGCGCGCGCTCCCTTGCCCGTTCGCGCGGACTGGGCTCCGGCGGACGCACGGCTTCCTTCTTGAGTTGAGGCTTCGCGGGGATCGCGACACAGCGTCCGCCCTGCTCCTGCTGATTGGCGCCGCATATCAACGGACAGATGCGTCCGCGCTGCGCCTTGACGGTCTCGAGCGCGCTGACGGTTGCGGCATCGGTATCAAGCTTCATCCCGGCATGGCGATTGAACAGCCCCAGCGCATCCCGCGATTTCGGCGACCAGATACCGTCGGCCGCGCCCGGATCGCATCCGACCCGCCGCAACTCCGTCTGCAGACTGCGCGCGATCACCCGCAGCTCACCCTTCGGATCGGGACGGATTTCGATCTCGCGTTTCGCATCACCCGGCGCCGGCAGAACCGCGACGACGGACTTCGACTCGGCCTGGGGCCGCTCGATCGCCGCGGCCGGCGGCGCGCTGACTTGCGGCTGAATCTGGGGCTTTGCCTGCTGTGCGGGAGCCACCTGCGGCGGCGGCGGCACCTGCGGAACGATTGTGGTTTCGTCGCGCGCCACCTTCTCGCGCTGGGAGCGTGCGAGATTGGCGTAGAAGCCCGATTTATGGACCGTCAGAAAGGAATCCCAAGCCTCTTTGGTGCCGACACGCTCGGCGAATTCGTAGTCCCGGCGCGGATCGGCGCCGACGGGCGCCACGGGTGGTGATGGCTGCACGGCGATCTCGCGCTTGACCTCGGGCACCAGTGCCACCGTCGCGCCACCCAGCGAACCGTAAACGAACGGCTCCTGCTTGTTGCCGGTCGCCCGCACCACCTCGTCGCGCACATAGCCAAGCGCGATCCGGATATCGCGGCCGGGCACCGACAGATTTTTCACCAATGCCGCGGTGAAAGGCGAATTCGAGCCGCGGCCGTCTTCGGCGGTCGAGCCAGCCTTGGCCGCGAACGCGATCAGCGTATCGCTGGTCGCGGGCTCGATCTTGGCAAGTCCCGACGTGACCTGACGTGTCGTCACGCCGCGCTGCATGGTCCGCACGAACGGATTGTCGCGACAGGCATCGAGGATGATGAGCCGCAGCCGCTTCGCCGGCTCCAGCGCGCGCGCCAGACGATCGAGCGACAGCGCCTCGTCCTCGACGTCAAAATCGGATGCGAGTTTGGCATCGACGGGCAGCAGATAATTGGTCCCGTTCACCTCGATGCCATGACCGGCGAAATACATCACGGCGATGTCGGCATCTCGCGCGATCGCGGTGAAGTCGCGCGCCACCCGCTTGAATTCGAGATTTCCGAGATCGGTCCTAGCCTCCACCACCTCGAAGCCGGCGCGGCGGAACATGTCGGCCATGGCCTTGGCGTCATTGACCGGATTAGCGAGCTTGGAGGCATTCTGGTAGTCGGAATTACCGATCACGAGCGCGACGCGCTTTTCCGCTTGCGCCGGACCCGCGCACAGCATGAATGCGGCCCACAAACCGCACAGAATCGTGGTCAGACGCTTCATCGCCTAGCCTCCGCAAGCTACCCCGCCGAGGTCGCTGATGGTGCACATTACCAGCGCAGGGGAATCGATCCAAGATAAGTCGCAGGACCGGGCGGACAGGTTCAACCGCTCGTGATCGGGCCGGTTGCGCCCGGGTCCTGGATCGGTATGTGTTGGCGGCGTCCGCGCTCAAACCGAAGGCATTTCCGATGCGTTACCACTGCGCCGTGCTCGACGATTATCAGAATGTGGCCCTGAAAATGGCCGACTGGTCCAAGGTGACCGGCGATGCGGATGTGACGGTGTTCAACGAGCGGCTGGGCGACGAGGCGGCCGTCGCACAAGCGCTAAAGGGTTTCGGCATCGTCTGCCTGATGCGCGAACGGACCCCGTTTCCGCGCAGCCTGATCGAAAAGCTGCCGGACCTGAAACTGATCGTGACCACCGGGCTGAAGAATGCCTCCATCGATGTCGCCGCCGCTAAGGAACGCGGCATCCTGGTTTGTGGAACCGAGGGCGCCAAGCATCCGACCGCCGAACTCGCGGTCGGCCTGATGATCGACCTTGCCCGCCACATCAGCGAGGAGAATGCCCGCATGAAGGCGGGCGAAGCCTGGCAGGCGACCATCGGCGCGGATCTCTACGGACATACCCTGGGCATCCTCGGGCTGGGAAATCTTGGCCAGCGCGTTGCCAGAGTCGGACAAGCGTTCGGCATGAAGGTGATCGCCTGGAGCCAGAATCTGACGCCGGAGCGGTGCGCGGAGCACGGAATCGCCTACGCGACCAAGGCCGACCTGTTCCAGCAATCGGATTTCATTTCGATCCATATGGTGCTGTCCGATCGCAGCCGCGGACTCGTCAGCAAGACCGACCTCGGGATGATGAAGCCCACGGCCTATATCATCAACACGTCGCGCGGGCCGATCATCGACGAGGCCGCGCTGATCGCGGCATTGCAGAACAAAACGATCGCAGGCGCCGGCCTTGACGTATTCGATACCGAGCCGCTGCCGCGGGACCATGCGCTGCGCAAGCTGTCGAATGTCGTCATCACGCCGCATCTCGGCTATGTGACGCAGGACGGCTACCGCGCCTTTTATGGTGGCACCGTGGAGGCAATCCGCGCCTTCCTCGACGGCAAGCCGATCCGGGTGATCGGTTGACCTCGCCGCTACAGCGCTCATAACAAACAATCTGGAGGAATGGCCATGCAGCCGCGTGAACGGATCGCGTTTTCACCAATCGAAACCCGGCCGAAACTGACATTCCCGGACGGCGTGCGCATGGTGATCTGGCCGGTGCTCGCGCTTGAGGACTGGGACATATCGCGCGCGATGGCGCGCATGGTGATCGTGCCACCGCAATTACAGCCCCTCCTTCCCGATCATCCGAACTGGAGCTGGCATGAATACGGTATGCGGGTCGGCTTCTGGCGCATGCGCAAGATGCTGGAGCGCGTCGGCGCAACGCCGACGGTGACGCTGAATGCCAAGGTCTGCGAAAGCTATCCGGAGGTGGTCGAAGCCTGTCTGAAATCGGGCTGGGAGCTGAACGCCCACGGCTATGAGCAAATCCCCATGCACAAGCTCGACGATCAGCGCGCGACCATCAACAAGGCGATGGACATGATCGAAAAGTTTTCCGGCAAACGCCCACGCGGCTGGTTTGGCCCCGGCCTGACCCAGACCTTCGACACGCTCGATTATCTGAGCGAGGCCGGCGTTGAATACATCGGCGACTGGGTGCTCGACGACGAACCGGTCACGCTGAAGACCACGCACAAGCCGGTGGTCGCCCTGCCCTATAATTTCGAGATCCACGACATCGTGCTGTTCACCGCACAATACCATCCCTCACAGATGTTCTACGACCGCGCGATGGATCAGTTCAACGTCCTGTACGAGGAAGCCGCCGACCGCCCGAAGATCATGGCAATGGCCTGCCACCCGTATTTGTCCGGCGTGCCGCATCGGATCGCGCATGTCGAGCGCGCCTTCGCAGACATTCTCGCCAAACCCGGCGTCGTGTCATGGACCGGCGAGCAAATCCTCGACTGGTATCTCGGCCAGCAGAAAGCATCGTAATGCCACTTCGCATCCGCTCGGCCTTCGTGCCGCATGACCTGAAAGCCCCGATCGCGGGCGCCGCGGATGGCCCGCTTGCCGGCCTCTCGGTCATGATCAAGGACATGTTCGATATCGTCGGTGAACGCACCGGCGGCGGCAATCCGGACTGGCTTGCGGCGCAGAAGCCCGCGACAAAGAACGCCGCGGTCGTGCAAAAGCTGCTCGATGCCGGCGCGACCATCACCGGCAAGACGGTGTGCGACGAATTCTTTTACTCCATCGCCGGGGTCAACGCGCATTACGGCACGCCGGTCAATCCGCGGGCGCCGGGCCGCCTGCCCGGCGGCTCGTCGAGCGGATCGGCATCGGCAGCCGCGTCGGATGCCTGCGACTTTGCGATCGGCAGCGACACCGGTGGCTCGGTCAGAATCCCCTCCTCGTTCTGCGGGCTCTACGGCATCCGCACCACCCATGGCCGCGTCGACATTACCGGCGCGATGGGCATGGCCGAATCGTTCGATGCGGTGGGCTGGTTCGCCAATGCGCCGGGCGTGTTCCGGAAAGTCGGTCCCGTTCTCCTTGGCGGCACATCGACCGCAGCGGATATCGCCAGGCTCATAATCCTGGACGACGCGTTCGCCGAGGCCGATCCGGAGGTCGCCGCGCTGATGCAGGACGCGCTCGCCGCGATGGCGGCTGAATTGCCGACACCGTCGCATCAGCGGATCGCGCCGGACGGACTCGACACCTGGCGCGAGGCGTTCCGGGTCATCCAGTCGCGCGAAATCTGGTCGGTCTATGGCGATTTCGTTACGCGGGTGAAACCGAACTTCGGTCCGGGCGTCGCCGAGCGCTTCGCCGCCGCCGCCACTGTGACGGAGGAGATGGCGGCGCAGGCGCGCGTGATGCAGGAGCGCGCCCGCGACCGCATCCGCGGTATCGCGCAGCCGGGCACGTTGCTGGTGTTGCCGACCTCGCCCGCGATCGCACCACTCGCCGACGCGCCGAATGCGGTGCATGAGTCCTTCCGCCTGCGCGCCATGCGCATGACCTGCATTGCCGGCCTGTCCGGGCTGCCGCAGGTCTCGATTCCGGTTGGCACGATCGACGGATGCCCGGTAGGGCTGTCCTTCATCGGCTGGGCGGGAGGCGACGAAGCGCTGCTCGATCTTGCGGTGCGGCTGTCGCGCTATTGCGGAATGACGTCATGACGAATTCGAACGAGATTGCGATCATCGGCGGCGGCATCTGCGGGCTGGCGCTGGCGCTCAACCTGCACCGGCTCGGCATACCCTGCCGAGTCTATGAGCGCGCTCCTGAGATCAAGGAGCTTGGCGTCGGTATCACCGTGTTGCCGCATGCGATGCGCGAATTCACCGCCCTTGGCGTCGGCGACGAGGTGCTGAAGACCGGCATCGAGAATGTCGAAAGCTGCTTCTTCAACCGCTTCGGCCAGCTCATCTACAAGGAGCCACGCGGCAAGCTGGCAGGCTACGAATATCCCGAAGTCGGTATCCATCGCGGACGACTGCATCTGATCCTGTATCGCGCGGTGCTGAATCGGCTCGGACCGGATGCCGTTGTGACCGGACGCGAGTGCATTGGCGTCGAGCAGGACGATGATGGCGTGACCATCGCCTTCAGGGAATTTCCCGGCGGTGGCGTGCTGCCGCCAGTGCGTGCGGCGGCCGCGATTGCCTGCGACGGCATCAATTCCGCGATCCGGAAAACCTTCTATCCGGACGACGAGATCAAGTTCGCCGGCATCAACACCTGGCGCGGTGTCACGCGGCGCAAGCCGATCCTGACCGGCAAGAGCTACATGCGTGTCGGTTCGATCCTGACCGGCAAGATCGTGATCTATCCGATCATCGACAATGTCGACGGCGAGGGCAATCAGCTGATCAACTGGATGGCCGAGATCAAGCAGGATACCCGCGCCAAGAACGACTGGAACCAGCCGGGCAATCTCGAATCGTTTTTCCACATCTACAAGGACTGGACCTTCGACTGGCTCGACGTCGCCGGCATGATCCGAAACGCCGACCAGATCCTGGAATATCCGATGGTCGACAAGGACCCGGTCCCGCAATGGAGCTTCGGCCACGTCACGCTCGCAGGCGACGCCGCCCACCCGATGTACCCGCGCGGCTCAAACGGCTCCGCACAGGCGATGATCGATGCACGCACGCTCGCCGATTGCCTGAAGCGCGAACCCGATGTCGCCGGTGCCCTCAAGGCCTATGAGGCGGCGCGTTGCGAGACCACAGCCAAGATCGTGCGGACCAATCGCGAATTCCCGCCCGACTTCATCAATATCAAGGTCGAAGAGCTGGTCGGCGACAAGCCGTTCGACAATCTCGACGATTACATCACGCAGGACGAATTGCGGGCGCTGTCGGAGAATTACAAGAAGATCGCCGGCTTCTCGGTCGCCGATGTGACGCGCCGCTAACCGGTTCCGTCGATGGAACCGGAGCAGCGCTCTCGCGTTCTAAACGGGCTGCACCGGGCCAGAGGCAATCATGTTCAAATGGGCTGTCATTTTTCTGATCATTTCGCTGATCGCCGGCGGTATCGGCTTGAGCGGCATTTCGACATTCGCCAAACGCATTGCGCTGGTGCTGTTCGCGCTGTTCTTCCTGGGCTTCCTGGCGCTTCTTGCATTCGCTTATCTGCTCGGCAGCGCGTTTGAAGCCGGGCGCGCGGCCCAGCTCCTGCTCATCATGCTGACCTAACGCGTCGCGATCACCGCGACCGGGCCGCCGCCGTCCGGGCCCTGATGCTCCGCGCCGCCGGAGACATAAATCTCCGCATGCCCGACCAGGCCCGCAAGCGCGCCGCACACGAAGGCGCGGGCGTGCCGGGTCGGCGAGATGTCGGAATCGTCCAGCATGGTGTGGCGGAACCCGCGCAGCATCGCGTTCTGGCTGGGCTCGGCCTTGGCGAGCATCGCGATCAGTCTTTCGCGCTCGGGGCCGGCAAGCTGCCCGTTGGCGGCGAATCCAAGCCGGTGCATCGCAGCGCGCACCGGTTCGATATCGATCGCATCGGCCATCACCGCATGATCGATGACCAGCGGGCCGCTCCAGTCCGTGGACATGCCGAGCACCACGATCTCATGGCCCAGCAATTCGATCCCCGCTGAGCAACTGGCGCGGCCGGAATGCAGCGACCAGTTCTCGCCGATGTCGCTGTCTGCAATCGCATCCGGTTGCAACTCACCGAGCGCCACCGCGACGCCGAGCGCGCTGGCGGCACGCGACAGCCCCATGGATTTCAGCGTCGATGAGGTCGCAACAGACTTGCCGCGCGCACTAGCCTCGCCGATCCGCTGCGCCGTCAGCAGCGGGCATTTGATCTGCACGAAATGCACGTCGGCCGCATCTGTAATTCCGGCATCGCGCATCGCCGCGCGCACGCCATCGACGACAAGCGCAATCTGGCCGGCACGGCCGAGATGCTCCGGCGGCACCGGCGCGGTATGGGCGCGCCCCATTGCGAGCGCAGGACTACCATTCCCCTCGCCGTCGCTTCGCTCGAACAATGTCCAATGCGGCGCCATCGCGCCTTCGGTGCCGCCCGACATTACGAAGCAGATCTTCTCCGCCTCCTCACGCGGCATGAAACGCGCGAAGAACTGCGTCAGCGTCATGGTGGCAAAGCCGCGGCTGAAATCGTTGACGCAGCCATTGCCCTCGGTCTTGCCGAATACGGCGATCACGCCGCGCGGATCGATCCGGCCCTGCTCGATCGCGCGCGCGATGCCGCTCGCATCGTCGGGACCGTTCGCGGAAATGCGATGAACCTTGGCGACTGGCACCGGACTCTCCTCAGCAGCAGGGGGTGTCGCTGGCGAAGCTCGTCGCAATCGCCTTCTCCAGCGCCGGCAGCGCGGACGCAAGAGCCGCATTGCCCGACATTCCGGCTCGGAACCGCGCCAGCAGGTCCTGGCGCATCGCCGGATAATCGATGCCGGTCAGATGCCCCTCCTTCACGATGGTGCGGCCGCCGACGATCACTTCGGCGATATGGCGCGCGGTGACTCGCGTGAACAGGAGATCGCGCGGATCGAGATCGGGTTTGAGCCGGTCGTCGTCGACATGTGCCCAGTCGAGCAGGATGAGATCGGCGGGCGCGCCCTCGGCGAGCCACCCGCCATCGTCGCGATTGAGCACCGAGAAGCGGCCATTGCGCCAGGCCGAGGTCAGGGTATCTGCGCGGCTGACATTCACCTCGAAGCCCCAACCGCTATGAAGCAGATGTGTCAGCCGCATCTCCCGCAGTGAATCGTCGTCCTCATCCAGCGCAAGCCCGTCGATCCCGAAGGCGACACGACAACCCCGCCGCTTCATTTCGGCGAGCGGAGCAATACCGGAGCGGATGCCGAGATTGGACGAGGTGTTGACCGAGATCGTCACGCCACGCTCGGCCAGCAAGTCCAGTTCGTCGGGCCGCGCGTAGGTGCAATGCGCCAGTGTCAGCCGCGGCGACAGAAATCCGATGGAATCAAGATAGCGGACGATGCCCTCGGGGATTTCGCGGTCCGCCCAGTCGCGCTGATAGCGGGTCTCCAGGCAATGCATGTGGATGCGGCGGCCAGTGCGGGCCGACGCCTCGGCAACCGCGCGCAACAATTCATCCGAGCACCATTGCACGCCGGTTGGACCGTAATGCACATAGAAGTCGTCGGCATCGACAGCGGCAATCGTGTCGTCCACCAGCGCAAGCTGCTCTGACACCGGCAGCATCGGCCGCAGAAACCGAGCGCGAACTTCCGCAGCCGCGTCCGGCGGCAAAGCGTCAACAATCGGCTCGGACGGCCCGTAGACCAGCGGATTGCGATCCCGCAGAGCGACAGCGAACCCCACGCGGACGCCGACATCGCGCGCGGCCTTCGCCACGGCCTTCACTTCGGTCACATAATCGGTCAGGCCCTGGACGCGATTGTATTGCACCATGACAACGCCCTGCCCGCCCAGCGCCGAGCGCGACAGCGAAACCGCGGTCGCGAGATAGGGATCGACCGACGGCAGCATGCCGAAATAGTGCAGCCAGATTTCCAGCGGCTTGCCGCCGGCCCCGAGCGAACTCAACCGCGCGGCGCGGGCATGGTCGTGCGCGTTGCACATGACCGGCATCGCCAAGAGCGATGGCGCGCTGCCGGGATGCGGCGCCACCCGCGCAATGCGCGGTCCGTCGATCGCAATACCGACCGGGCCAATAGCGGCCGCATCCGGCGCCGTCAGCGCATGCTCTACTTCGATAACCCGCACCAGATTCTCCACTCAACCGATCGCGAACTCGTCCTTGCGGTGCGCCCAGCCGGTGATCCGCATTTCGATCAGAGAGAAGATCACGTAAAGCGACACGCCCATCACCGCAAGGATCAGCAGGCCCGCAAACACCAGCGGCACGTCGAACGAGGACGAGGCGATCATCATCACGTTGCCGATGCCGCGGTTGGAGGCGACGGTCTCAGACAAGACGACGCCAACAAAGGCGAGCGTCACCGCGACCTTGAGCGAGGCGAAGAAATACGGCATCGCGCGCGGCAGGCCGACATTCCAGAGAATGTCGAGCTTGCTCGCCCGCAGCGTCTTCATCACGTCTTCCAGTTCGGGTTCGGTGGTGGCAAGCCCGGTCGCGACATTCACCACGATCGGGAACATCGACATGATCATCGCGGTCAAGATCGCGGGCACGGCGCCAGCGCCGAACCAGAGCACGAAGATCGGCACCACCGCGACCTTCGGGATCGAGGCAAAGCCGATCAGCAGCGGATAGGCGACGTCATAGGCAATCTTCGATACGCCGACCAGCATGCCGAGCAACACACCGATCAGGATGCCGAAGCCGAAGCCCACCAGCGTCGTATAGAGCGTCTGCACCGTATGCGGCCACAATGCCGGGAAGCGTTCCCACAACGTGGCCAGGATCTGGCTCGGCTTCGGCACCACCAGATCGCTGATGCTGAAGGCGCGGCACAGGAATTCCCACAGCAGGAAAAAGCCGATGATCAGGGCAGCGGAAGCGATCCGCCGTCGAACCTGCGGGTCCATCACGCGGCCTCCTTCTGCGGGCGGTTCGCGATGATCAGTTCACGCAGCCGCTGGGTCATCGTCACAAAGTCCGGGGCATAAGACATTTCGATGCTGCGCGGCCGTGCGAACGGCACCACGGTATCGTCGATAATCCGGCCGGGCCGCGCCTGCATCACGCAGATGCGGTTGGCGAGGAAGCCCGCCTCCTTCAGGTCGTGGGTGACGAGCAGCACCGTCGGCTTCCGCGATATCCAGAGGTCCTGCATGATGGTCCACAATTCTTCGCGGGTGAACTGATCGAGCGCGCCGAATGGTTCATCCAGCATCAAGAGTTGCGGATCGTGAATCAGCGCCCGGCACAGCGAGGCCCGCTGCATCATGCCGCCGGACAATTGCCAGGGAAACTTGTCGCCGAAGCCATCAAGCCCGACCTGCTTGAGCAACGCGTCGACGCGATCGCGGAATTCGGTCTTGCGCTTGGAGCGAAATTCCTGCCGGAACGGCGGCACGATCTTCAGCGGAAGCATGACGTTGTCGCGGATCGTCTTCCACGGCAGCAGCGTCGGATTCTGGAACGCCATCCCAACCCGCATCGGCTCGGCGCCGACCTCGCGGCCGGAGACATAGACATAGCCGCTCGACGCCTTGAGCAACCCCGTGACCAGCTTCAGGATCGTGGACTTGCCGCAGCCCGACGGCCCGACCAGAGCCACGAAGTCGCCGCGTCCGATCTTGAGGCTGGTCTCGGTCAGCGCCTGCACCTGCTTGTCGCCGCGTCCATAGGTCAGCGTCACATTCTCCAGCTCGACAAACGCGTCGCCGTGAGAGACTTGCCGATTGCTCATGCTGCATTCCCTGTGGGAGGCGAGGACCGGACCTCGCGCGTGACCGCGCGCATGGTCTTGCCGGCATTGCGGACAGCGGGCGCCGGCATCTGTTGCTTGTCATGCACCGAACGCCCCCACCCCTTGGTGCCGGACACCAGCGTACGGTCGCGCATCACGAAGCGGCCGCGCACGATGGTGTGGACCGGCAGGCCCTTCACCTTGCGGCCATGCCAGGGCGAGATCTTCGAGCGCGACTGGATTTTGGCGTCGTCGATGGTCCACTCGCGGGACAGGTCGACCAGCGCGAGATCGGCGTCGGCGCCGGGCTGGATCGCGCCCTTGCGCGGATAGAGGCCCCAGTGCCGCGCCGGATTAAACGCGCTCCAGCGCACATAGTCCGAGATCGACATGCGGCCGGCATTCACCTGCGTCAGCATCGCCGGCATCTGGGTCTCGACACCGGGAAAACCGCAATCCACCGCCCAGATGTCATTGCGCGTCTTTTCTTCCGGGCTATGCGGCGCGTGATCGGTCGCGATCATGTCGATAATGCCGTCTTTCAACGCGGCGAAGATCGGCTCCTGGTTGTCCTTTTCACGCACCGGCGGATTGACACGGATGACGCCGCCGAAGCACGCGTAATCGTCGGCCGACAGGAACAGATATTGCGGGCAGGTCTCGCCGGTGACGTCGACGCCGCGCGCTTTCGCCTCACTGAGCGGACGCAATTCGTCGGCCGAGGAAATATGCAGGATGTGGATGCGGGCGCCGGTCCATTCCGCGAGGATGCAGGCGCGGCTGACCGCCTCGACCGCAACCACGGCGGGACGCGAGTCGAGATGCGCCAGCGGCTCGTGACGGCCGGCCTGCGTCAGCCGGGTCTGCCGCCGCTCCATGATCGAATTGGTCTCGGCATGCAGCGAGATGCGTTTTCCGGTTTCGGCTACGACCTCGAACGCCTCCAGCATCGCGCCGGTAGACGGCGATGGAATCTTGCCGAAGGTGTTGCCCATATAGAGCTTGAACCCGATCACGCCGCCCGCGATCAGCTCAGGCACATGGTCGATGGTGTCCTCGCCGAGAAGCCCGTAGAGGCCGAAATCGACATGCGCTTTTGAGGCCGCGATCGCGTGTTTCTCAGCAAGGATCGTGCCGGTGCCGGTCGCCGGGATGGTATTCGGCATGTCGAACACGGTTGTCACGCCACCGAACGCCGCCCCGGCGGTTCCGCTCTCCCAGTCTTCCTTGTTCGGGTAGCCCGGATCGCGGAAATGCACATGCACGTCGATCGCGCCCGGCAGGACATGCAGACCGGTCGCGTCAAGCGACTCGCGCGCAGCCGGCATCGCGTCCGGCGCACCGACGCTCATGATTTTTCCGTCCTTGATGGCAACGCTGGCCGGGAACGCATCGTCCGGTGTGACGACGATGCCGTTATGGATGACGAGATCGGCGGTCATCGTGTCGGTCATGGGATCCCTCACAGCATCGCCCAGCCGCCGTCGACCGGAAGGTCGACGCCGGTGATCTGTCGGGAGACATCGCTGGCCAAAAACAGGCAGGCGTTCGCCACATCCTGGTCGAGCGTCACCCGCTTCAGCGCGTAGTCGGCGGCGTGGCGCTCCATCGCCTCTTCCAGCGTGATGCCGAGCCGCTTCGCCATATCGGCGCAGACCTTGTCGCGGAACCGCGGGCCGTCGACCATCCCGGGCGCGACGCAATTGACGTTGATATTGTGCTGGCCGACTTCGAGCGCGAAGCTCTTGGTGATGCCGCGCAAGCCCCATTTCGACGCGGAGTAAGCCATCCGGCCCGCGCGACCGCGCATGCCGAAGGTGCCGCCGACATTGACGATCTTGCCGTATTTCTGCGCGATCATGGACGGCATCACGCTGCGCATGGTGTGGAAGCAGCCGTTCATGTTGAGCGTGACGATGTCGTCGAATTCCTCCGGCGTGGTCTCAGCCCCGGTCTTGCCGACCGGTCCGGAACCGCCCGCAACATTGACCAGAATGTCGATGCGGCCAAAGGTCTTGATGGCTTCGTCGGCGGCCTGATCGCAGTCCCTCGGCCTGGTCAGATCGCACGGCACGATGATCGCCTCGGCGCCCGATGCGGTGACCTCGTTGGCCACCGGCTCGATCGCCGCAACGTCACGGCCGATCAGTGCGAGCCTCGCGCCCTCCGCGGCGAACGATTTTGTGATCGCCGCGCCCATGCCCTTGGCCGGACCGGTGATGACCGCCACCCGGTTTTTCAGTCCCAGTTCCATTTGCTTGTGTCCCGGTCTTGGATACGCACGCGGTGATCCCTCCCCCGCATTGCGGAGGAGGGAGGAAAAAGCCTCAGAACAGCTTCTTCGGCAGATCAGCGGCCGGCGGCAGGAATTCCGACGTGAAGATTTCCTCGACCTTCGGGGTGCGCGGCAGCTTGTTGGCCTGCACCAGGATATCGATCGAAGCCTTGAGGCGAGCCGGATCGGCGCTGCCGAGCCCGATCTTGGCGATCTCAGGATGGTTCATCTCATCCTTCAGCGTGGCGTCGAAGCGCTCGCGCTCCACCGGAGTCTTGATCAGCGGCTCGCGCTTGGCGACCGCTGCCACCGCGGCGTCGGGATCCTTCAGCGAATCCTGAATGCCCTTGTTGAGCGCGCGCAGGAAGCCCGCGACCGCCTTCGGATTGTCCTTCACCAGCTTCTTGGAGACGATGATGGCGTTGGAATACAGATCCATGCCGTAATCGCCGAAATTGATGTAGCGCAGCTTGTCGTCCGGAACCCCGATCAGCTTCGCCGAGAAACGGATGGTGTTGACGTAGCCGAACACACCGTCGACCTGCCCCTGCATCAGCATCTGCTCGCGCAGGTTCGGCTGCATATTGGTGATCTCGACCTTGCTGCAGTCGATCTTGGTGATCTGGCAGAGCGCCGGGAACAGCTTCAGCGCGCCGTCATTGGCCGCCCCGCCGAGCTTCTTGCCGACGAAATCCTTCGGCTCCTTGATCGCGCTGTCGGCCTTCACCGCAACCGTGAAGGGCGGGCGGTTGTACATGACATAGACCGCGATCGGCGCTTCGTCCGGCTTGCGGGCGGCCAGTTCGATCAGCGCGTTGATGTCGCCGAAGCCGATGTCGTAGGTGCCGTTCGCAACCAGCGGCACCGCGGCGCCGGAGCCGTTGCCCTGGTCCATGGTGACGTCGAGGCCTTCGGCTTTGAAATAGCCACGGTCGTCGGCGAGGAAGAACCAGCCCTGCGGGCCCTGATACTTCCAGTTCAGGACCATCTTCAATTTGGTCTGGGCCGCGGCCGGCGCGGCGAATGCGAGGCTGCCGCCGATCGCAGCCGCAAGGACCAGACCCAAAGTTCGAAATCGCTTCATGACGCGCTCCTGTTGTCGGGGCTCCGGGGCCCGCCCCTGCTCAAAGCGGGTGCAAACGATATGCCCCGCCGTCTGAGGGCAGACGCTAGGCGCGTTCAGTGATACGATCTGCCGCTGATTTCTTGCCGGGGCGCTGTCGTTTCGGCATCGCCAGAATGGCGGCTCCGGCCGTCAACAGGGCTTAAGCCTATGAGACATCTTCGGTTTCTGCATTATTTCGATGCCGTGGCCCGAGCCGGCTCGATCCGCAAGGCGGCCGAGCGGCTCAATGTGACGTCCTCGGCCGTCAACAGGCGGATCATGGATCTGGAGGCCGAACTGGACACGCCGCTGTTCGAGCGCCGCCCGCGCGGTGTCCGCCTCACCGCCGCCGGCGAGTTATTCATCCATCACGTCCGCGGCCAGACCGCCGACCTCGACCGGGTGCGCTCGCAGATCGAGGACCTGAAAGGCCTGCGCCGCGGCACGGTCCGCATCTCGGCCAGTCAGGCGCTGGTGCTCGAATTCCTGCCGCGCGAAATCGCCATCCATCGCGCACGCTTCCCACTGGTCCATTTCGACGTGCGGGTCCAGGATCACATCCGGGCGATGCAAAGCCTCGCCGATTACGAGGTCGATCTCGCGCTGGTGTTCCGCCCGCCCTATCTGCCGAACTTCCGTCCGCTGATGTCGTTCGAGCAGCGGCTGGTCGCGATCATGCCCGCCGCTCATCCGCTGGCGGCTAAGCCGTCGCTGCGTTTGCGCGACTGCGCGCGCTATCCGGTGGCGCTCGCGGAAGCCGGGATCGGCGGACGCCAGCTGCTCGACGAAGCGCTGGCGCGCCGTAATCTGCGTTTCGATATCGTCGCGCAGTCCAACTCGTTCGAGTTCCTGCGGCACCTGGTGATGCGCGACAACGTCATCTCGTTCCAGATCGGGATCGGCGCCGCGTCGGACGAACGCCGCGGCATCGTGGTGCGCGAACTCGACGAGCGCGACACGCCGCGCGCCGACCTCGTGCTCGGTCAGTTGCACGACCGCAGCCTGCCAGTGGCCTCGGCGAAATTCGCCGAGCAATTGTCGCAATCGCTGCTGGCCATGCGCGGGGAAGCAATTAAGGCGACCGCGTGAGAGAGCCTTAATTACGTCGTTCGGCAGCGCAACGACGTCGCGAACCCGCAATCACGATCTGTCTATCCGCAGTCTGCCATCGTACCCTGCCCCGGAGCCGTCATGTTGTCTCGCCTTCTCGCCGTAGCCTTGCTCCTCCTCCCACACGCGGCTCTGGCCGGCGTCAAGGAGGTCGAAGACCAGATCGCAGCCCTCGCTCCGAACGCCTTGGTGCTGGTGCTGGATGCCAAGGGCGAGGTCCTGGTCGCCCGGAACGCGGACCAGCCCTTCGTCCCGGCTTCGGTCGCCAAGGTCGTCACGGCCTGGCTCGCGATGGAGGTGCTGGGCGGCGATTACCGCTTCCAGACCCGATTCTACCTCGACGACAAGCGGGTTCTCTATGTGCGCGGCGGCGGCGATCCGTTCCTGATTTCGGAGGAACTGGCATCGCTCGGGAAAAACCTGGTCGCGGCCATCGGCAAGAAGCCGATTACCGGCATCGTGCTCGACGCCAGTTATTTTGCTCCGGACCTCCGCATCCCCGGCATCGAGAATGACGACGAGGCCTACAACGCGCTGAACACCGCGCTGGCGGTGAATTTCAACACCGTCAATGCCGTTCGCAAGGGTAACGCCGTGCGCTCGGCCGAGAAGCAGACGCCGATCACGCCCCTCGCCATCAGCGAGTTCAAGGCACGAGGTCCCAAGGGACGCGGACGCATCAGCCTCAGTCAGGACCCCAAGGTAAGCCTGCAATATGCCGGCGAGTTGATCTCCGCATTCATCGTCAAGGCCGGCGGCAGCGTGACCGGCGACATCTCGACCGGAACCGTGCCTGCGGGGTTGAAGCCGATCTATGTTCACCGGCAATCGCGTCCGCTATCGAATGTTCTGTTCGAGCTGCTCAAAGCCTCGAACAACTACATCGCCAACCAGGTCTTCCTGGAAATCGGCGCGCACCGCTTCGGCCCGCCCGCCAGCCTTGAGAAATCGCTCAAGGTCCTGAACGAGATGCTTGCCGCGCAGGGTCTTGCCGGCGGCATCCAGCTCGAGGAGGGCTCGGGCATCAGCCGCAACAACCGCCTGACTTCACGCGGGCTTGCCAAAGTGCTGGCGCTGTTCGCACCCCATGCCGATCTTATGACCGGGCCGGACAAAAGCCTGACCAAGACCGGCACCATGGACGGCGTGCGTACGCTCGCGGGCTATGCCGACACCAAGAGCCACGGACGCGTGCGCCTCGTGATCTCGCTCGGCAGCAACGACGGGGCGATGCGGACCCGGCTGCTGCGGGTGATCGAGGCCGGGCTGTAGACGAGGTCTGCGCGACCGAGCGCCTGCGCGACCATATCGGATCCCGGCTTTATCGCTGCACGATCACCTTGGCGCCGACTCGCACGCGATTATACAGATCGACGACGTCGGCATTGGTCATGCGGAAGCATCCCGACGATACGGCCTGGCCGATCGTGTGCGGCTCGTTCGACCCGTGGATGCGATAGAGCGACGAGCCGAGATAGAGCGCGCGGGCGCCGAGCGGATTGTCCGGGCCGCCGGGCATATAGCGCGGCAGGTCGGGGCGGCGTTTCAGCATGGCTGCGGGCGGTGTCCAGCCCGGCCATTCGCGCTTGGCGGATACGGTCTTCACACCGCTCCAGGCGAAGCCGTCGCGTCCAACGCCGATGCCGTAGCTGATGGCCCGTCCGTTCCCGGCAATGTAGTAAAGCCGCCGCTCGCGCGTGCTGATGACGATGGTGCCGGGCCGCTCGCCGCTCGGATAGGAGACCATGCCCCGCGTCGTCGGAGAGCCGCCGTACATATCCGGCCGTGCGACAGGCGCGCCGCGCGTGAACAGTCCGAAAGGGTCGAAAACCGGATTGGCGTGCGATGCCGTCAACATCGCAATCGCAATGGCGGGCACCAGGACGAAATGGGTCAGGATACGCATCGGCATGGCAACCTTATGAGTTAACCGCGCAGGCAGCGGAACACGAACACGATGTCCGTCAAGGGTTGATAAAGCTTGAAAATGCGGCAATGAGGCGTCAGCCGGGGTGCGACAAACGGTCGAGATCAACGGTTTTGACGTCGCACCCCTGACCTGTCGTGCCGAGTGGGAACCTGCGAAGACAAGCCTTTCAATCGCGCTCTTTCACCCCGCCGCCGGCATATCGATTGAGCCCCAGCGGCGCGCGGTTCACATTGCGCGACGCCTCCAGCAGATACGGCACCGCGGCCGCGTTCCGCTGCGCGAGCACGGCATAATCGGTATCGGCCTTCGCCATGATCTCGGCGAGTTCACCGCGGAAGCTGTCCCAGTTCACCTTGGTCGGCTTGCCTTCCGACAAAACGATCTCGCCATCGACGATCACGGTATCCACGCCGCGGCCGGTCTCGCTGTAGACCATCTGCCGCGCGGCGGAGTTGAACGGCTGATAGGCATAATCCGAGAGGTCGATTAGCGCGAGATCGGCTTTCATGCCGGGCTTCAGCTCACCGACCTGACCCGACAGCCCCACCGCACGGGCGCTGCCGATGGTGGCAGCATCGATCGCATCGCAGGCAAAGACGTTGGACGGTTCACCATCCATGCCCTGCGCCAGCAGCGCATACATCTTCATCGCCTGGAACAGGTTCTGGCAATCGCTGCAGCTGCAATTGTCGCAACCGAGCGCAAGGTTGACGCCCGCCTGTTTGAAATCGATCAGCGGCGCGGTGCCGTTCTTCAGCTTCAGATTGGCCAGCGGGTTATGCACCACGCCGGCACCCGCCTTGGCCAGTTCGTCGATTTCCGGTCGCGTCAGATAGACGCCGTGCGCCAGTGTGGTGCGATGCGTGAGCAGCCCGATCTCGCGCATGTAGCGCACATAGGAGCCACCGAATTTGTCGTAAGCGGTTAGCGCTTTCGCAAGCTGCGCGCGGGTCTCGTAGGTGTGCGTCAGCACCGGCAGGTCGAATTCGGCGGAGATCGCGGCGAGCCCCTCCAGCAATTCGGTCGAGCAGCGCTGCGGCCCGGACGGGCCGATCGCCCAGTGCAGGCGGCGGGGCAACGGGTTACGCCGCGCCAGTTGGGCGCGGATGAAGGCGATGTCGGCCTTTGCGTCGCCCGGCTTGCCGTTGATGAGCGCAGCAACATCGGGCGGAATGCCCGGCGGCAGGAACGGCTCGATATCGAGCGCGGCCAGGTCGCGCACGGCGATGGAAAACACCACGCGGATGCCGACCTCGTCATAGGAGGCGAGTATCGTGTCGAGCGTCTCCTCGTCCTGCGGGACCAGCGAGTTCATGTCCTGGATGGTGGTGATGCCGTGCCGCAACGCCTCGAGCGCGCCGAGCAGCGTGCGGGCGCGCAACTCGGCCTTGCTGCGCTTGCCCCAATAGGCCGGCTGCGAATGCAACATCCAGACATCGAACGGCATGTCCTCGAACCGGCCTTTGCTGAGGACGTCGTAGGAATGGTAATGCGCGTTGACCAGGCCGGGGATCACCAGCTTGCCGGTGGCGTCGATGACACGGGCGTCCGGCCGCCCGATGCTCGCCGCCCGCGCAATGTCGGTCGCGGCCTGCTCGCCGGGTTCTCCAACGGAGAGGATTCGATCGTCTACGAGGATGACATCGCGAAGCGGCGGGCGATGAATGTCAGCGGTCCGGTCATAGACGCGGCCGCCCTTGATCAGGGTTTGCATGTTGCCCGGCACTGGTAACGTGTTGAACCCGGGGCGGAAATCCGCCCCGGATGTGTAGCCGTCAGTTCGGCTTCGGCGCAAACATGCGGTCGGATTTCGCCGGCAGGAACGAGCGGTTGAACACCTCCGACGCCTTCGGCTTGGCCTTCAGGTCATAGGCCTCCGCAATCAGGTTGATCGACCGCGTCAGCTTGTCGTCGGTCAGGTCGCCAAAGCCCAGTTCGGTGAATTCGGCGCCATTCATCAGGTTGCCGAGCGCATAGGCGATGCGCTTCTTCTCAACATCGGAATTGATCAGCGGCTCGATCTTGGCGAGCGTCTTCACGCCCATATCGGGATCGGCGATCACGTCCTTTATCGCCCTATTGATGGCGCGCACCAGGCCGGCGACCGCCTTCGGATTCTCCTTCAGCAGTTTCTGCGAGACCATGATGCCATTGGAATACAGATCAAGGCCGAGATCGCCGTAATTGAACCAGCGATAATCCTTGTCCGGGTCCTGCTTCTGCTGGATCAGGTTCATGTAGCTCGTGACATTGAACACCAGCGAGCCCTGGACCTGATCCTGAATCAGCATCTGCTCCTGCAGATTCGGCGCCATATTCATGATGTCGATCTTGGAGATGTCGAGGTTGTTGGCCTTGGCGAGGCTCGGCAGCAGCCGCAAGGTGGCGCTGCCGGCCGGTCCGCCGAGCTTCTTGCCCTCGATATCCTTGATGGTCTTGATCGGCCCGCTCGCCTTGGTGACCAGGACGAACGGCGGCCGGTTGTAGATCTGGTAGACCATCACCGGCGCTTCGCCCGGCTTGGTGGCAGCCATCTGGATGATGGCATTCATGTCACCGAATCCGGCGTCATAGGCGCCCGACGCAATGCGCGTGATGGTCGCGGCCGAGCCTTCGCCCTGGTCGATCTTCACATCCAGGCCTTCGGCTTTGAAGTAACCCTTCTCCTGCGCGACATAATACCAAGCGTGAATGCCCTGATGCTTGAAGTCGAGCGTGAAGCGGATTGGCGTCAGCGATTGCGCGACCGCCGGCATCGCCGTCATCACAGCAAGCGCACCGGCAAGAACCACTCGGCGCGCAATCTTATGGGTGATCATCGAAAACTCCCTGCGCGGGCGTCAAGCTGCTGGAGAGCGCTTGAGCCGCGATATCGCGTTAAACGTCAGGACGGAGTCAGCAAGCCGCGTGCCACCGGCCGGTTGGTTCGACGCTAGGACCGATCACTGTGCCTATCTGCCGCCGATTTCTTTCCGCAACGATGCCGAAACGACAGCGCTCAATCTTTCGGCGAAACCGTACCCGAACCAGCTTCTGGAGTCGCAGCACCTGCCGGCGCTGCCCTCGTAGCGAGCGCAAAACACCATCTGAAGCCCATTATTTAATCGTGTCCGCTGGTACTCGCGGAACCGAAGATCAGGCGTATAATGGAGGCTCAGACTTGGAGACTAAAGATGGCCCAGCTTCCGCTCGCGACCGTTCACGGCCTTTTCCATCTCGCGATCAAGACCGCAGACCTTGGCGCCACGCGCCATTTCTGGACCAAGGTCATCGGCCTTCGCGACATGCACCGGCCGGATTTCGGCTATCCGGGCGCCTGGCTGGCCTGTCCGCAGCCCGGCGGACTGGGCATTATCCACATCTATGCCGGCGGACCGGCGCTTGGCCCCGAAGGCAAGGCGCCCTATGGCACTGGAGCCATCGATCACGTGTCGCTGTCATGCTCCGGTTATCGCTCGTATATCGAGCGCTTCAAAAAGGCCGGGCTCGACTGGCGCGAGTTCGAAGTGCCAGGCACGACGCTCTGGCAATTATTCGTCTACGACCCGAGCGGTGTACAACTGGAGCTGACCTTCGAAGGCGCCATTGAGGGCGACGAGGGGCCGGACCTCTCGCCCGGCCGCGTCTATGTGCCGGGCGCCAGCTTCTTCAAGCCTTCGACCTATCCGAAGATGCTTGAGCGGGCATAACGCTGCGCCGCCTCGGTTGCGGCTATTTCGCCGCGACCGTGAGCGAGTAGCGCCCTTCAGCAGCAAGGCATTCGGCCTCCGGCAAACCCAGCTCCTTGCGGACGATGTTGGTGCCGAGCACCATCGACACCATCTTGTACGCCGCGTGCCGCCGGCCCATACCCTCCCGGCCCATCCCGCAATCGGACGAAATCACCAGCCGCTCGGCGGGAATGTGTTTCAGCGCCTCGCGGATCAGCGCCGCGACCTCGTCGGGCCGCTCGATCTGCAAGGTGTGATGATCGATGACGCCTATCACCACCTTCTTGTCGGTGATGATCTCGCCGATCGCTTTCAGATCGCCGGTCCCCGACGAGCAGGTCTCGAACGTCAGAGCGTCCGCCTCAACCGTGTTGAGCGCTTCGAGCGTCGGCTGATAGCTCTGCGGCTCCTTGAAGATGCGCTGCTGTGACGGATTGCCCCAGCAGGTGTGGCACCAGACCTCGGTCTTGTTGCGCAGCCCCTTGACGGTGTTGTTAAAGACCTTGACGAGATCGGCCACGTCGAGCTTCCCGAACGCCTTGCCGCGCACCGGCACCATGTGGATTTGCGGCTCTTCCATCTGCAGCACCGGACAGCCGGCGTCTGCCAGATCGTTCAACTCCGCGTTGATCGCGTCGCTCAGCGCCCAGGTGCGCTCGATCGGATCCTTGTAATAGCTGTCCTCGCAGGACGCGGCGAGGAGCTCGGGCAGAATGGTCCCGAACTTGACCGGCCGTGTGGTCATGCGCTGCGCCACCTTCCACATCGGCGCGTATTGCAGGTTGCCGCGGCCAACCGGACCAGTAATCTTCGGGAACACCCGCGCTTCGAGAAAGTCGTGCAGGATGTGACCGCGCGGGTAGGCGACGGCACCCACCTTATACACTGACGGGATTGCCTCCTTGGAGAACCCTGCCATGTGCGTCAGCGGATAGCTCTGCCAGCTCATGCCGCCGACCTGCTCGTCGTAATGCGCGTCGCCATCGGTGACGATGTCAAGACCTGCCGTTTCCTGCGCGCGCAGGTAACAGGAGACCGCATCCTCGTATTGCTCGCGGTAGCGCGAATTCACCATCGCTTCGAGAAACGGGGTCGAGCCCAGCGTCGCGGTGTACCAGGTCGGACGCGGCAGCGATCCGATGATCGATGTGGGCAGCATGACGCCGGCCGAGGCCTTGAACATGAATTCCTCCGTGTCCGTCCGCCGTTATGCGCGGATCGGGAACGCGTGCAATGCACGCAACATCTGCAATGTGCCAGCAATTTTTCGGCGCCGGTACCGCTGAGTGCTACCATCGTGGCAAACGATTGCCAAGATTTGCCGCGCGCGCTAGGTTTCTCCTCAAGGCCGCAAACAAGGCCAGTCGGGAGGACAAAATGGTCAACAGATTAAGCCGCCGCCTGGCGGCCCTTGCGTTGAGCGTATCGGCAGCCGTCACCATCGTTCTTTTTTCACATGACGCGAAGGCAGCCGATCCGCTGCGGATCGGGTTCAGCATCAGTGCCACCGGGCCGACATCGCCGGCCGGCAAACAGGTGCTGGCCGGTCTCGAAATCTGGCGCGCCGACGTGAACAAGAGGGGCGGTCTGCTCGGACGGCCGGTCGAGTTCGTCTATTACGACGATCAGGGCAACCCCGCGAACGCACCGGGCATCTACGCCAAGCTCATGAGCGTCGACAAGGTCGACCTGCTGATCGGGCCCTACAGCACCAACGTGATCGCGGCGACCATGCCCGCCATCATCCAGGCCAACCGCACCACGATCGGAATCTTCGGCCTCGGCGCCAACAAGGAATTCAAATATCCGCGCTATTTCTCGATGAATTCGCAGGGTCCGGACACTGCGAATTATTCCAAATGCGTGTTCGATCTGGCCGCCGAGCAGAAGCCAAAACCGACGCGGGTCGCTCTGATCGGCGCCGATGTCGAATATTCGCGCAACGCCCTCGATGGCGCGCGCGCCAATGCCAAGAAGCACGGCATGGAGATCGTGTTCGACCGGACCTATCCGCCATCGACCACGGAATTCACCTCGGTCGTGCGTGCGATGGCGGCCACCAATCCGGACGTGGTGTTTGCGGCAACGCTGCCGATCGACACCGCGGGCATCATCCGCACCGCAAACGAAATCCAGTTCAAGCCCAAGGTGATCGGTGGCGCGATGCTGGGCCTGCTCGTCACCGGCATCAAGCAGCAGCTTGGACCGATGATCAACGGCTATATCAGCAACGAATTCTACATCCCGGCGCCAAGCCTGCAATTCGCCGGCACCAAGGAGATGATGGCCGAGTACCAGAAACGCGCGAAAGACCTCGGCCTCGATCCGCTGGGCTACACCTATCCGCCCTACGCCTATGCCGCGGGTCAGATCCTGGAAAAGGCGGTCACCGCCACCAAGTCGCTGAACGACGAGGCGCTGGCGAAATATCTCGCCGCCAACACATTCGACACCGTGATCGGCCCGATCTCGTTCGGACCGGACGGCGAATGGAAAGACCCGCGCATCATCTGCATCCAGTTCAAAGGGGTGACCGGCAACGACATGAGCCAGTTCACCGACTGGTCGCGGCAGGTCGTGGTCTATCCTCCGAAATACAAAGCGGGCGAATTGATCTTCCCGTTTGCCGATGCATCGAAATAGAGAGTGATGACGAAACCTGCCTTGATAGCGAAACCGGAATCCGGGCGGCCCGCCGCCCGGATCTTTCCCGCAGCAGCCATCGGAACCAGCCGGTGAAAGCCCGCAAACAAACGCGGGTCGGGTTGAAGGATCTCGCGCGCGAAGTCGGGGTCCATGTGTCCACCGTCTCGCGCGCGCTCAACCCGGACAGCGGTCATCCGGTCGCGCCCGAGTTGATCGAGCAGATCCGCAAAGCCAGCAAACGCCTCGGCTACCGTCAGAACCTCGCAGCCTACTCGCTCAAAACCAACCGTTCGCGCACGGTCGGCGTTGTCGTCCCGGATATCACCGATGCCGTGTTTCCGCCGATCATTCGCGGCATCGAGGACGGTCTGGCGCAATACGGCTATGTTGCCATGCTCGCCAATACCGACGGCAACGCCCGGCGTCACGCCAAAGTGCTGGAGACGATGTGCGCCCGTGGCGTCGACGGGTTGATCCTTGCGAGCGTGCTGCGCAGCGATAAGATGGTATCGCGTCTGGCCGCGGACCTGCCGGTCGTGACCGTCAGCCGGCGCACCGACGATCCCCGCTTTTCATCGGTCGTGCATGACGAGGACGACGGCATCGAACGGCTTGTCACGCATCTGGTTTCGCTCGGTCATCGCGACATTGCCTGCATCGCAGGACCGCAGACCGTGTCCACCGGCTTCAACCGCTACAACGCCTTTCTCCGCCATCGCCATCTCGCGAACTTGCAGACACGGCCCGCGCTGGTCGCCTTCGCAAGAGCCTTCAACGAGACCGAAGGCGAGCGCTGCGCCGAAGAATTGCTGATTGCCGGACGCCCATTCACCGCGGTCGTCTGCGCGAACGATCGCATCGCAATCGGCGCGATCTCGGCCTTCCGGCGCCACGATATCGCCTGCCCTGGCGATGTGTCGGTGACCGGCTTCAACGACATGCCGCTGGTGGACCGGCTGTCGCCCTCGCTGACGACGGTTCGAGTCCAGCATCACAAGGCCGGCTTTGAAGCGGCCGGCGTCATGGTCGACATCATTGAGAACGAATCCGCCGAACCGCATCATCTGGTGCTGCCGGTCGAGACCATGGTGCGCCATTCCACCGCCCGCGCCCGCGGGACGGCAAGGCGAAAAGCAATCGAAGCGGCAGGAGAGCAAGCGTGAGAATTGGTTTTGTCGGCCTGGGCGTGATGGGCCTCGGCATGGTGCCGCGCCTGCAGGCCGCAGGATACAAGGTCACCGGCTGGAACCGGACCAAGGCCAAGGCGCAGTCGCTGATCGATGCCGGGATGGGCTGGGCGGATACGCCCAAGGCCGTCGCCGAAATGTCCGACGTGGTGTTCACCGTGGTCACCGACGGCAAGGCGGTGAAAGACGTCGCGCTCGGGCCAGCCGGCATTATCGAAGGCCTCAAGCCCGGCGGCATCTATATCGACATGAGCACGATCGCGCCGGAAGTGACGCGCGAAGTGGCTGACATCTTCGCCGCCAAAGGGCTGGTGATGCTGGATGCGCCGATCTCCGGCTCGCCGGTCACGCTCAATCAGGGCAATGCCTCGGTGATGGTCGGCGGCGACGAGGCCGCGTTCGAAAAGGTGAAACCGGTATTGTCCGCGATCGGACCGAAGGTCACCCGCATCGGCGCGAGCGGGCTCGCCGTGAAAATGAAGATCGCGGTCAACCTCCTGCTCATGGTCGAGGTGATCGCGTTCGGCGAAGCCGTGGCGCTGGCCGAGAAGGGCGGCGTGTCGCGCGAATCCGCGGTCGATGCGATCCTGAAGAGCGTCGCCGCCTCTCCGGTGCTCGGCTATCGCGGTCCTTTCATACTGGAAGGCAAGATGCCGGACGTGCCGCTCGCCGATGTCACATTGCAGCAGAAGGACATGATCCTGGCGCTGGATATGGGCCGCAAGCTCGGCAGCCCGGTGCCGCTTGCCGCTGCCGCCAACGAACTCATGAATGCCTGCCGCGGACTCGGAATTGATCAGAATGATTTCGTGGTTGCGCATCAGGTCTATCGCCGCCTTGGAGGATTTCCGAAGTGACTGCGCCGAAGATGTATCGCACCAATATCCGCGACGTGCCCAAGGTCGAGGGCCTTGCCCGCAAGGACGGCTGGGTCGAGATGCAGGTCCAGTTCCTGATCGACAAGAAGTCGGCCGGCGCCGACCACGTCGTCGGCTGGACCGTGCTGAAGCCCGGCGCGCGGCACGAAAGCCACCGCCACCACAATTGCGATGAGTTCTTCATCGTGCTGAAGGGCCACGGCCACATCTACACCGACGAAGGCGACAAGCCCTCCGGCGAAGGCGACGTGATCTATTCGCCGCGCGGCTGCTGGCACGGGTTCAACAACACGTCCGACGAAGACGTGGTGCTGGTCTGGGGCTGGATGGGCGCAGGTTCGATCGAAGCCTCGGGTTACGAAGTCGATCCCGCGAGCCACTCATGACAGGGTCCCTCAACGATCCGCGTATCCAGGCCGGGATGCGCCGGCAGTTCGCGCTGTTCGAGGAGCGCAAACGCTCGGGCGCGCGCCGGATCGGCTGGAAGGTCGGGTTCGGTGCATCGGCCGCAAAGGAAAAGCTGAAGATCGAGAGCGCGCTGGTCGGCTTCCTGCTCGATCGCGCGGTGCTGCCGGATGGCGCGAGCGTATCCCTCACAGGATGGAGCAAGCCGGTCGCCGAACCGGAAATCGCCATCGAAATCGGCCGCGACGTGCCGGCCAAGGCGAGTGAACAGGAGGCGGCGCAATGCGTCGCGGCAATCGGCCCCGCAATCGAACTGGCGGACATCGACGGGCCGATGGACGACGTGGAGTCGATCCTTGCCGGCGATATCTTTCAGCGTCATGTGATCTTCGGGGCGCGCCGCGCGGTGACGTTACCAGGCGCGTTGTCGGGCTTGACCGGCGACGTCGTCAGAAACGGACAAGCCGTGCCGGTGCCGGCCGATCTCGAAGCCAATACCGGCCGGCTGCTCGACACCGTGCGTCAGGTGGCAACGACACTTGCTGCGTTCGGCGAAGTTCTGCGCGCGGGCGATGTGGTGATTGCGGGCTCGGTCACGCCGCCGCTGATGCTGGGTGCGGACGACCGCGCGCTGTCATGGGAGTTGGGGCCGATCGGCAGTGTCCAGGTGACATTCGGCGGGTAGATTCGGGTTCTTTTCGTCATTCCGGGGCGCCTGCGAAGCAGGCGAACCCGGAATCCAGAGTGCCGTGCACCGAACCTGCCGCCCTGGATTCCGGGTTCGCGAACTTCGTTCGCGCCCCGGAATGACGGGTGTGGATCCTCAAAATCCGGCCCGCAGCCCCGCCCATACATCGGCTTCGGTCATCGGACGCGGCAGCATGCTTTGCGCCGAGATATATGTGAGCGCGAGTGCCACACTCGGCTCAACCGCGCTGCGGCCGATCGTCAGATCCTTGGCCGACGGGGTGTCCTTCCACGCCGCCTTCACCGCATCCCAGAATTCCATTAGCGCGTCGCGCTGGTCATCGACCACCGACTGCTTTGCCACGATCACATGGTTGACCGGCACGAAGCCATGCTTGCTGGCAAACTGCCGGCCGGCCGCGTCCGCATCCGGGTAAACATCGGCGAGATCGGCATCGGTTGGCTTGTCGTTGCCGACAATCACCGCATCGAGTTCACCCGCCCGCAGCATGTCGAGCAGCACGCTGCCCGGTTTCGCGCGCGTCGCGAACGACGGATCGGAATATTCGGCGACATGCGGATCTTCGAACGTGGTCCAGTGCACGGATTCCGGCGCGATGCCGAAATTCTCGGCCAATATCCCGCGCACCCAGGCGCCGGTGGTCTGGCTGTAGGCGCGCACGCCAACGCGCTTTCCCTTGAGATCGGCCGGCCCCTTGATGCTGTCATTCGCTGCCAGACGAATGAGGCTGACCTCCTGCGAACGCGCGGCGACTGCGGCCGGGATCAGCACCAACGGCTTGCCGAAGGCTTTGGCCTGCAGAAAGGTGACCAGCGCCATCTCGGAGATGTCGTAACTGCCCTGCCGCACCATCTGGGCGAATGCCTTGGTAATCGGCGACACCTCGACGAATTCGAAATTCGGCGACGAGGCGAGGCGCTCCTTCAAAAGACGCGTATGCGGATAATTGCCAATCGCCACACTCAGCACAAACGTTCTCCTTCGCAGCGGGTGACGCCATCAGGCGTCAGCCGGCATTTGGCAGGTTCCGTCATCCTGAGGTGCGAGCAGCGCCGGCAAGTTTACGCAGCCGGCGTAAACTTGGCTGCGTGCGAGCCTCGAAGGATGCACGGCCACCGAACGGGCCGTCGCCTTCGAGGGCCGCTACGCGGCCGCCTCAGGGTGACGGAGAAATTTCACAAAGCCGCAACCCTCAGAACATCGGCGGGAACGGCCGGCCGCCGCGATCGAGCGTGATCCAGCGCGTTTCGCTGAAGGTCTCGAGCGACCAGCGCCCGCCATGCTTGCCGGAGCCCGATGCCTTGAACCCGCCGAACGGCACATGTGGCTCGTCGTTCACCGACGAGCAGTTGATGTGGCAATTGCCGGTATCGAGCTTGCCGACGATGGCCAGCGCCCTGCCCTCGTCGCGGCTCATGACACCCGCCGAGAGGCCGTATTCGGTATCGTTGGCGATCTGGATCGCCTCCTCGTCGGTGCGGAACGGGATCACCGGCACCACCGGACCGAAGGTCTCGTCCTGATAGAGCTTCATGTCGGGGGTGACACCGGTGAGAATCGTCGGCTCGACGAAACGGCCCTCGATCTTGCCGCCGAGCACCACCTTGGCGCCCTTGGCGATCGCGTCTTCGAGTTGCTCGCGCACCTTGGCGACCTGCTTGTCGTTAATGAGCGGGCCGATGATGTGCTCCTTGTTCTTGGTCGGATCGCCGACCTTGAGGAGCTTGGCGCGCTCGATGAAGCGCTTGAGGAAGTGGTCGAAAATCTTCTCGTGCACCAGCACCTTCTCGACCGACATGCAGATCTGGCCCTGATGCATGAACGAGCCGAAATTCGCGGCTTGCGTGGCGCGCTCCATGTCGGCGTCTTCGCAGACGATCAGCGAATCCTTGCCGCCGAGTTCGACGCAGCACTTCTTTAAGTGCGCGCCGGCCTTGGCCGCGATCTGGCGGCCGACCGCGGTCGATCCGGTAAAGGAGATGCCCTTCACATACGGATGCTCGATCAGTTCGTCGCCGACCTCCTGCACATTGTCGCGCGAGCAGGTCACGACATTGAACACGCCGTCGGGCAAGCCCGCCTCCTTGAACACCTCAGCGAACAGCAGTCCGCCGCAATACGGCGTCTCTTCGGATGGCTTCAGCACGACGGTGTTGCCGGCCGCGAGCGGAAACGCAAAGCCGCGCGCCGACAGGATGCACGGGAAATTCCACGGGCTGATGATCGACACCACGCCCATCGGCCGGCGCACCGCCATCGACAGCTTGCCGTATTCCGACGGCATCACCTCGCCGGTCGATTGCCACACCGAAGCCGCAGCGGCGCGGAACACCTCAACGGTATAGCCGGTCTCGAACATGCCCTTGCCGAACCAGCCGCCGCCTTCGGCCTGCAGCGCCTCGACAATCTCCATGCGGCGCTTCTCGAGAATCTCGGCAGCCTTTTCGAGATAATGCGCGCGTTTGGTGAACGGCAGCGCCGACCATTCGGCGAACGCGGCCTGCGCCGCTTCGATCGCCGCCGCGGTCTCGGCGCGTCCGCAATCCGGCACCTCGGCCCAGACCGAACCGTCGGCGGGGTTGAGGTCCTTGAACATCCTGCGGCTGGACGATCGTCCGCCAATGAACTGGCCTTCGAAAACGCGTGCCATGTCAAATCTCCTTCGAGGCTTTGCCTGGACCTTTGGCCTTTGGGGCTTTGGCCCGATCTTACGCCTTGCGGCGCTTATTTGGTATCCGGTCCGCCGTCGCCCGGCAGGTCGCCGGGCTTGAGCGTCACCATTGTGAGGCGCTTGCGCCTTGCCGCGACATGCTGCGACTGGATCGTTGCCGCACGCGACACCAGCGCATCGATATTGATGCCGCCGCGCTCCGGTGGCGGCGCTACCGGCTGCGGTTCTTCCGCATCGATATCGACGCCGCGGCTGTTATGTCCGAGCAGCGGATCTCGGTCGCCCTTGCCCTCTTCGGATTGAGCCCGTTCACCCTTGCGGGCGAATGCGCTCGGCACCGGAGCGGCAAGACGCCGCTGACGGATATGATCCGCCATCCGGGTCGAGGCCGCGCGTGCCAGTCCCGCCGGGCTGAGGGCATCGACCTCGATCAGCGCCATTGCCGGATCGTAGACACCCACGAATGCAGATGGGTTTTCGCGCGCGGCACGCAATGAGCGAATATGCAGCGCATGACGCAGCGTAGCGGCCTTCGCAAGCTCGGCGGCATGATTGGCGAGGCGCTTGCCGTCGGGCGCGACGCTTTCGCTTGGTGACGCGGCTCGCGGCGTCATCGTTGCGAGTTCTGCCCAGGGATCGCCATCCTTCTTCGGATCGTAGCGCCCCGCGAACGCGCTCGGCAAAGGCGCGGCCTGACGGAGCGCCCGCACAAACGCGACACGGATTGCGCCGGCGCGCAACGCCAGACCTCCGATGAAGCGCCCAATCGAAGCGAGATCGAGCGGCAGCGGGAATGGCGTCGGCAGGCGGATCGCCATCGCAGCAGTCTTGGCGCCGCGTGCGCCGCCGAGATAGGCACTCACCACCGCGGGATCGGTCATCAGGCTTTGCGCTGTGCCTTCGCCGGTGATCCGGCCAACCTCGATCAGATAGCCGCGTTCGGCGATCTTGAGGCTCTGCCGCGCGTTCTGCTCCACCAGCAAAATGCCGACGCCGGTTTCGGCGATCTTCGCGAGCGAACGGAACAGCTCTTTGGTGAGCACCGGGGACAGCCCGAGCGACGGCTCGTCGAGCATCAGGATTTCCGGCTGCGACATCAGCGCGCGGCCGATCGCAACCATCTGCTGTTCGCCGCCCGACATGGTGCGCGCGATCTGCGACCTGCGTTCGGCGAGCCGCGGGAACAGCGCGAATATCTGGTCCAGGGTCGCGCGTTCCTGCGCGCGCGCCCGGTTCGGGAAAGCCCCGAGCTCGAGATTTTCCGCCACCGTCAACTCGCCGAAAATGCCGCGCCCCTCGGGAACCAGCGCAACGCCCTGCTCCACGACCAGATGCGCCTTCATGCCGACGAGCGGCTTGCCGTTCATCGCGATTTCGGAGCCGGGCTCGACCCGGACCGTACCCGCGATCGCCTTGAGCAAGCTCGACTTGCCGGCGCCATTGGCACCCAGGATGACGCAAACCTCGCCCTTGGCGACCTTGACCGAAACATGGTCGAGCGCCTGGTGACGGCCGTAACGGACGCTGAGATTTTTCACCTCAAGCATCGTCGTCGTCCCCGAGATAGGCTTCGATCACCTCCGGATCAGCCAGCACGTCGTCGACGTCGCCCTCCTTGATCTTGCGACCCGAATTCATCACCACGCAGCGTCCGCACAGCGAACGGATCGCATCCATCACATGTTCGACCATGATGATGGTGCGGCCCTGGCGGCTCAACTTGTCGATCAGCTCGATGCCGATATTCAGCTCGCTGGGATTAAGCCCGGCCAGCCATTCGTCGAGCAGCAGCACCCGCGGGTTGGACGCCAGCGCCCGCGCCAGTTCGACCCGCTTCTGGTCGATATAGGTCATTGCGGCCACGGGCACATGCTCGCGGCCCCGCAGGCCCACCAGTGCGAGCAATTCATGCGCCGCCTCGCGCGCCGGCGCGCCCCAGAGCCGCTGATGACCGAATACGGCGCCGGCCATAACGTTGTGCTCGGCATCCATCGCCGGCAGCATGCGCACCAGCTGGAACGTGCGCGCCACGCCCTGGCGCGCGATCTTGTGCGCCGGCATGCCGGATATCCGCGTCCCGGCCAGCACGATCTCGCCCGCATCCGGCTTCAACGCACCGGAAATCAGATTGAGCATCGTGGTCTTGCCGGAGCCGTTCGGGCCGATCAAGCCGAACAACTCGCCTTCCTGCACCTCGAAACTGATATCGTTCACCGCGACCAGACCGCCGAAGGCCTTGCGCGCGCCGTTGACGCTGAGGGCCGCCGCGGTCATGCGCGCTCCTCCACCGGGACCGGCTCGGGCTGCGCGCGCGGCTTTCGCAGACTAGCCCACAATTGTTCGAGGCGTCCGGTAATGCCGTCGGGCAGCAGATAGACGATGACCAGAAACGCGATGCCGATGACGATCGATGTGTCGTTGGGGAATCGCGACGACACGAATTCCATCACCAGCGTGAACGGGATCACCCCGACCAGCGGGCCCCACAGCTTCCGCGTGCCGCCGAGCAGCGCCATGATCACGACCAGAAACGAGATCATCGGGTTGAAGGCCGCCGGCGGCTCGATATAGGCGTAACGGGGCGCGAGGATCGCACCCGCCATGCCGATGAACGCGCCCGATATCATGAACAGGATGATTTTCAGTCTGGCGGTGTCGATGCCGGAATGCTTCGCCACGGTTTCGTCATTGCCGATGATCTGCATCGCAAAGCCGAGCCGCGAGCGGTTGATCAGCCAGCCGGTGACGAACACCAATGCGGTCAGCGCCAGCAGCATCCAGTAGATGTGCTTCTCTGTGAAGTCGGTGAAGACATAGAGGCCCATCTTGCTGGTCAGCTTGATCTGCGTGTACGAGACCACCTGGCGGACAAGCTCTGCGAGCCCGAATGTGAAGATCACGAAATACACGCCGGAGATGCGCAACGTCGCGCCCCCGACCAGACCTGCGAGGATCGCCGCCACGGCGCCGCCGATCAGGACCAGCACTGGAAACGGCATATGGTCGAGGCCAAGCCCCACGGCGTAGGTGCCGAGCCCGAAGAACGCCGCGGTCGCGAGCGACACATAATGGGTCGGCCCCGAGAACAGCGTCCAGGCCGTACAGAGCGCGGCATACATCACCATGTTCAGCGCGAGCGACAGGTAATAGCCCTCGTCAAACAATGGCAACGTCGCCGCAGCGCCAACCGCGATGACGCCAGCGATCCCCATCCAGACTTCGCCGGAGCTCAACCGGGTCATGCCTGCTGCCTGCCGAAAATGCCCTGCGGCCGGAACATCAGCACCAGTACGAACAGCGCATAGGTCGCGGCCAGCGTCAGGCCCGGATCGATCAGGCGCGCGACCGTGGTCTCCGCGATCCCGAGGATCAGCGCCGCGATCACCGCGCCGCGCACATCGCCGACGCCGCCCATGATCACGATGATCAGTGCCTTCATGGTGAAGATGACGCCCATCGATGCATTGAAGGTGTAGAAGGTCGACAGCAGCGCACCGCCGCAGGCTGTCAGCGCACCGCCCAGCGCAAACGACAGCGCCGCAGCTTTTGCAACATCGATGCCGACCAGGTTGGCCGAATTCGGATTGACGGCAACCGCGCGCACCGCGGTGCCGTAACGTGTCCGGTAGAGAAACAGATACAGCAGAATGGCGATCACGCAGGCTGCGGCAAAGGCAACCACCCGGTTGAGGCCATAGTATGTGCCGAAGATATCGAACCGTTCAGCGAGGAACGTATAGGACGTGTAGGCGCCGCCGAAGCCGCGCAGCATCAAGCCCTGAAACAGGAACAGCAGTCCGAAGGTTGCGAGGATGGAATCGACCTCAAGCATGCCCTGGGTCTTGGCGCGCACAACGAGTGGCCGCAGCAGCAGCGCATAGATCCCCCAATTCACGAAGAAGGCCGCGGGCGCGATGATCAGAATGCCCCACAGCGGGTTCACCGCGTAGGAGGTAAACAGCCAGAAGGCGATGAAGCAGGCGGCCACGAAGGTCTCGCCATTGGCGAGGTTCATGATGCGGGCGACGCCATATTGCAGGGTCAGACCGATCGCGATCAGCGCGTAGGTTCCGCCGAGCAAAATACCGGTGACGATGGTCTCCATTGGGGTCCCGCAACAAATCGTCCGGCGCGGCGTGCTGCCGCGCCGGACATCTTCGTTCTTCGAAGGTTATTTCCAGGGCTCTTTCTTCACCGGCGCCTTCGCTCCGGGAATGCCATCGGACGCCACGCCGTTGAACACGCCGTTCTGCCACTGGCCGACGGTCCAGACCTTGTGGTTGATGCCGTCCTTGAGATCGACCTCGCCTATGATGGTCTTGAACGGTCCCTTGCGGATCTCGGCAACCACCGCGGCCCGGTCTTTGGTCCCGGCCCGCTCGATCGCCTGGCCGAGGATTTCAAGCCCGGCATAGGTCACGGGGCTCGCCCAGGAATCCGCATCGACGCCGGTCACTTCCTTGTGGCGCTTGCGGTAGTCCGCGACAGCCTGCGAATTCGGATCGAAACCGCCGACGCCCATGACGCCATTGGCGGCGTCCTTGAAGCGGCCGATATAGGCCGGGAAGGCGGTGCCGACGCCGACATAGAAGGCGCCGACATCGAACTTCTGGATGCGAGCCTGATCGGTCAGCGCGAACGTGTCCGGCGGATAAGAGAAGGCGACAAAGGCATCGGGATTGGCCGCCTTGGCCGCAGAGATGATCGGCGCCACGTCCTGCGTGCCGAGCGGGTAGGACGCTTCGTACACGATCTCGAAGCCGGCCTTTTGCAGCGCAGGCTTGCCGGCATTGAGCAGTTCGAGGCCAAAGGCGTCGGCGACGTTGACCAGCGCAACGCGTTTGCCGATCGCGCCGGAGTCGCGCAGCTTCTTGAGCGCATCGGCCGCACCCTCGGCAAGCTGCTTGGAGGTGCCCAGCATCCACACCGAGTTATTCCAGCGCTTGGCGAAATCTTCGACGCTATTGGATGCGGCGGTGGTCGCGATGTGCGGATAGCCGAATTTCGCGATCAGCGGCGCGGTCGCAGCATTGATGCCGGTGGAGTACGGCGTCACGATGAAATCGACCTTATCGACGGTGGCGAGCCGCGTGATGTTCTTGATCGCCTCGTCGGCCGTGGTCTTGTCGTCAAGCTCGATGACTTCGACCTTCATCTGCTTGCCGCCGACCTTGAGGCCGCCGCGGTTGTTGACCTCTTCGACCCAAAGCTTGATGTTCGGCCAATGTGTCACCGCGGCAGGCGCGCCGAGCGGGCCGGTCTTCGGTGCACTTGCACCAATCTTGATGGTGTCCTGAGCGGCCGCAATTCCGGTCGCCATGACGAACACGGCGGCCGAGGCCGCAATCATCGTCGTCATTCTTCTGAGCATGAATTCCTCCTCTGCGTTTTCGAATGTGGCGCGTTCGGCACCTTGTTATTGCCAGCGGCAATGTATCGGCCAGCCCGGCCTATGGTCCAGCATGGTTCATCGTTAACGTCAATTGGTTCGCCCCTTCGAACCCGGTCGATCGCCCTCTCGGATGCGATACTAATTGCCTAGCCGGTGCGGCGTTCTGCCGCCCGGCTCCTCTTGTCTGTATCGGCTCGCAAGAACTGCAGCGGGCGAACCCAGCGCAGCCGGAAATGATCCAGCCGATCAGGCAAAATGGATGGTTTTGGTCTCGAGGTAGTTGTCCAGACCCTCGATCCCGCCCTCGCGGCCGACGCCGGATTGCTTGAACCCACCGAAAGGGTGCTTCGGATCCACGATCATGCCGTTGACCGTCACGCTTCCGGTTCGCATCCGCCGCGCCATGCGGTAGCCGCGTTCGGGATCGGCGGTGTAGACCGCGCCGCTCAGTCCGAAGATCGAGTTGTTGGCTTTGCGGATGGCGTCATCCTCGTCGGTATAGGTGATGACGGAGACGACCGGGCCGAAAATCTCCTCCTGTGCGATCTTCATATACGGATGCACATCCGTGAAGACGGTCGGCTCGATGTAGTAGCCTTTGTCAAAGCCCTTCGGCCGGCCACCACCGCACGCGAGTGTCGCGCCCTCCGCGCGTCCCGAAGCGATATAGCCCTGCACGCGCTGAAGCTGCCGCGCCATGGTCAACGGTCCCATCTGGGTGTCCGGACTGAACGGATCGCCGACCTTGATGCGCGAGACCGCGCCAAGGAACATGTCGAGGAATTCCTGCTTTCGTCGCTCCGGCACAAGAATGCGGGTGAGCGAGAAGCAAACCTGTCCGGTGATCGGCATCGAATAGACCATCAGGCTCGGCAGCGCCGCCGCGAAATCGGCATCGTCGAGCAGGATCGCGGGCGACTTGCCGCCAAGTTCGAGACTGACGCGCGCCAGCCGCTCTGCGCATACCGCCGCGATATGCTTGCCGGCCGCGGTCGAGCCGGTGAAGGCAACCTTGTCGACATCCTTGTGGCGAACGAGGTAGTCGCCGCCCTGGCGGCCGGCCGGCACCAGATTGAACACGCCCGGCGGCAGCCCGGCTTTCTCGATGCAGTCGGCGAGAATATAGGCCTCCAGCGGAGTCTCCGGCGACGGCTTCGATACGATGGTGCAGCCGGCGGCCAGCCCTGCGGCAACCTTGTAGCTCAACAGCACCAGCGGTGCGTTCCACGGCGTGATCGCAGCACAAACCCCGACCGGCTCCTTTGCGACGCGCACTCTGCCGCCGTCGTCGCGCTTGCGCTCATCGACGAACGGATAGGTTTCGATCAGGTCGGCGTAGTAATTGAACAGCGTCGGATTTTGTCCGACCAGCTTCTTGGTCAGCATAATCGGCGCGCCGACCTGCAGCGTCCAGGCATTGGCGATGTCGTCGAGGCGCTGCGACAACAATTCGGCGATCTTGCGCAGATAGCCCGCACGCTCGGACGGCGCCATGCGCGGCCACGGTCCGTTGTCGAAGGCGTCACGCGCTTCGGCCACCGCACGGTCGATATCGGCCCGCCCCGCCTCGGGATAGCGCAGGATCAGTTCCTCGGTGACCGGCGAGATCACGTCGAGCGTCTGCTTCGAAATCGGTTCGACCCATCGGCCGCCGATGAACAGCCGCTCCGGCGCTGCAGGCACAGGCTTCACCTTGGTCATGATGTTCATCGCGCGTCTCCCGCGGACCGCTGCGTGGTCCGTGTTCTTCAATGCTTCTTCATTGCTGCTGCGGGCCGAGATGGCCCAAGCGCGGTAACGTAGCGCAACCATGCGCCGTGCACCAATCGGAGTACAAGAACCCCACGTCCGGGTTGGGACGACAGTGTGGGTTGGCAGGCGCGCGCGAATGGCCATGGGATTACGGCCCGACACACACAATACGGGCCTTGTCCCGGATGCGGTGCACCTTGGTGCGCTCCCCACAAGCAGGCACAAGCAAAATCAGGGCTTGACGTGATAGGAATAAAAGCATATCGCATTTTCACCTCGCTCATGAGGGGCGTCAACCGGTGACGTCTGTTGATGGAGCAAGGTGCGGCGCCCGCGGGCATGGCTTCGTCAGCCATGCTCCCGGGGGGCCCCGGGACCCCGCTCTACGGGCACTAGGACCCGTGCGCGAGGAGCTCGCTGAACGGCCTGCATCCGGTTGGTGCAGGTACGCAAACGCGGCCCGGGGATCGTGCGGTCCGGCTGGAGCCGCGCACCAAAACGCCGCAAAAAAAGCGCCCGCGACGAGCGCAAGCTTGAAGCGGGCGTGATGCGCCGTGAGGCGTCCGCGTTCGTGTCAAAGCGAACGCGGCGTATCAGGAATGCCCTGCGTCTCTCGGCGCAACATTCCCCTCACATTTTTCATGGAGTGACGGCGTGCCCGCGCCGTTCAAATAACAGGGCCGCGCAAGCGCGCCCGTCAGCGCGCGACAAGCGTTTCGGTTTCGAAGCGCTCGACGAAGTACAGGCCGATCCTGCGCGTCAAGGTCGCGGCAACAACCGTCGACACGACCAGACCGAAAGCGCCGGCGAAAGGCGCGGCGAAGGACAAGGTTGTCGCCGTCGCCGCCGCAAGACCTGTCGGCGTGGCTCCGCCCATCAGGCCGAGGACGATCGAACGCATCTTGTCGCGCTCGAACGCGATCCCGTAAAGATCGCTCAGCACCTTCACCATCCGCAGGTTGATCGCGGTGACGCTTGCGACGTTGACAGCAGGCATGGGAACGAGCCCGCCGAGCCCCGCATACATTTTGTGGCGATCGACGATCTTAAAAGCCAACTGAAGTCGCCTCTCCGCCTCGCCTTGCGTCAGCGGCGGCAACACCATAAACGAATCATTGGCCGGCGGCGGTGTCGGCGGCCAGATCTCGGCCTCGACCTGCACCGGCTCCTTGGGCGTCGTAGGCTTTGCGGTGACCGATTGCGGGAGCGGCGCCTCGGTGCCGGCTTCGCCCGGAATGTATCGCAGACCCGATCCAGCGGGCTTGATCGCCTTCGGGAGTTGTTTGCGTGTCATGCCGCGGCCTGCTGCTGCCCGAGCACCATATCGACCTCGTCCGCAATCGCGGCGATCTCGCGCGCTGCGGGTCCTTTCCAGCTGATCAGGCTCGGCGTAGCGCCCCACAATGACGCTTCCGGATAAGCCACGCGGTTCTGCATCTCGTTCTGCAGAACGGGGAGCCCGGCCTCGGTCAGTTCAGCCCTGATATGCCGTGCGATCACCGAATCGCGGATGGTCTGGGTCAGGAGACAACGGTAGACCGGCCGCCGGCCGTCGTTGCGTTCGGTCAGGAAGCCGATCGTATCGAGCGTGCGGTCGACATCGAACGGCGAGGGCTTGACCGGCACCAGCAGGAAATCCGAAGCCGCGACACAATCCAGCGTCGTTTTTGAGCGAAATCCCGGCGTGTCAATGATCACCAGCCCGCCGGCATGCGAGAGCCGGCGCGCGGTTTTTGTCACCTCTTCGGTCGCATCCTCGATGACGGCAACACCGCCAAGTCCGCGCTCGCGTGCGGCGAGCCCCATGATCGAACGCTGCGGATCGGCGTCGATCAGCGTCGGACGCCGGCCGCGCAAATGCCAGTACACGGCCAGGCAACTGGCGACAGTGCTCTTGCCGCTGCCACCCTTCATCGTGGCCACTGTGATGATCATCTCACGGCCTCCTCGTACAAGACCCGCGCAGTGATTCGCCCATGATGGTAGCCAATTTCGGCGAGAGCGCCCACAGATTGAGGCTCGGGCGGCACTGAAATGCGGTCCGGGGAAGGCGTGGCCACAGCTTTATTTGCTGGCGTGGCTTAAACGTCGGGCCCGATGAATCGGGTGTGGCCGAAGGCCGCGCTGCATCACAGAAAAGCAGGCAAAAAAATAACGCCGTTTCCGAATTTCTTCGGAAACAGCGCCAATTTAGCCTAGTCAAATCGGTCCGGAGATTACCAGGCCGGGCAAACCGACAGGCCGGTGCACGAACCCAGCGTGTAGTTTGCGGAGGTCTCGGTTCCTGCGGCACTTTCCAGCACTTCGTCGGAAACGTCGAAGCTCAGGATCTCTTGTTCTTTTTGGGTGGTGAGGGTCATGGCGTAAATTCCTTTCATCCGCCAGATGCATAGAAAGTAACGAGGAAACTCGGAGAAATTTCCCCCTGCTGGCGACGCAAGGATTCGCCAAGTGAGGTAAAAAGTCAATCAGTGGTCAGTTTCTCACCACAACGATCCCTTAAAATTCCTGACTAATGATTCATGTCAATTCCAATACCGTCACCGACCGAAGGTACCGTTGGGCTCAACCAGTCGCGCCGTCCTCGCGAAATGGCCCATTTTTCCCGTTCGTCGAACGGTGCGGCTCGGTCTGGCTGCAAAAACAGCTCAGATCGCATGACTCCGCGCGTCGTGACATTCGCCATGCCGCGGTGGATAAGCGTGCGCGGGGCCCCTTGAGACAGAGTGATGGAAGCGTTTTTCGAGCGTTTGATCGCGCGCGCCGCTACAATCGACGAGCTTCTGTCCGGTGATTTCGAGACACTGCCCGGTCAGACGGGCGATTTGGCGTTGGCCACGGCCCGAATCACTTCCTGGTCCCGCGCGTCCGCCAATGGCGACATCGGGCTGTTTCGTCGCAGGCTGGAGCGCGACGGGTTGTCTTACGACGATGTCCTGAGGCGCCTGTCGTCGGCGGCACGCGAAGCCCCCCACCGGCGTTCGGTCTGGATCGATGACGCCGCCTGGATCGAATCAGTGTTGCAGACCGGCTCATCCGCGCAAACCGGCTCGGATCAGCAGGTTGGGCCGCATGTCTTCGAGCATCTGCTGTTTCCGGTCGTCGAACAGGCCGAAATTCGGCTCTGGAGCGCCGTCGGGACGACAATCCGGCACCATTTCACCGACGCGGGACGTGCGGACCTTCGCCGGATGCTCCTGGACCAATTGACCGATCTTTGCACACCACCGCTATACGAGCGCTTCGCCGCGGCACGCGACACAAGGGCGTCCGAAACGGCGGCGTCCGAAACGGCTACGGCCGGACCCGAGGCTTCGACAGCGCTTTACGACCGGTTCGTCGCGGACATGAAGGCAGGCGGCCTTCGGCGCCTGTTCGAGGAAAAGCCGGTCCTGCTGCGATTGCTCGCAACGCTCACCCGGCAATGGATCGAAGCCGTGCACGAATTCGCGTCCCGTCTGGACGCCGATATCGACGCGATCCGCACCGACCTCGTCCGCCGCGACGGCCATGCGCGCGTGGCCCGGATCGCCGGCAATTTGTCGGATCGTCACAATGGCGGACGTTCGGTCTTCATCGTCACCTTCGAGGACGGCGCAAGGATCGTCTACAAGCCCAAGGATCTGCGGCTCGATGTGGCTTGGCATGCCCTGATCGCGCGGCTGAATGAATCCAACCCACCGCTGGACTTGCGGGCGGCCGACGCGATCGCGCGTGACCATTACGGCTGGGCGGAATTCATCGACCATACCGGGGTCAACGATCAGACCGGCTGCGAGATGTATTTCCGCCGGGCCGGCGCCTGGCTTGCGCTGTTTCACTGCTTCGCTGCGACCGACATGCACCAGGAGAACATCATCGCAGCGGGCGACCAGCCCGTGCCGATCGATCTCGAGACCATCCTGCAGCCACCCGGCCCGGCTCCGAAAGCACAGGAGGCCGAAGGTGCCGCTTCCGATGCCGCCGCAGACATGATCGTGAATTCGGTGATGGCGGTCGGCATCCTGCCCGCTTATGGCCGCGCCCCGGACACGTCTGTGTTTGCGATGGGCGCTCTGACCGCCGACTGGAATTCCAAAATCAAGCTCTCCTGGACCGACATCAACACCGACAACATGCGGCCCACGCGAACCAAACTGGTCGACACGGCGAACCCGAATCTGCCGCATGTCGGCGGCCGTTATGCGCGCTTCGGCGACCATATCGACGCCTTCGTGGCCGGCTTTGAAGACTATGCCCGTTTCCTGTCGCAGCGGACGCGCGGACCCGATCAGGGGCATCTGTTCGACGGTTTTGCCGGGGCGCCGGTCCGCAAGGTGGTACGGCCGACGCGATTCTATTCGATGCTGCTGCAACGGCTGAAGACGCATCGCAGCATGGACGACGGCGCGACATGGTCGGCCCAGGCTGATTTTATCGCACGCCTGTCCGACTGGGACGCGAATTCCGATCCGAACTGGGCCTTCCATCACGCCGAACGATCTGCGCTGCTTGCTCTGAATGTCCCGCATTTCGTGTTGCCGAGTGACGGTTACGTCGTCAGCGATTTCGAAGGCCGGGTCACGACGTTGGCGGGATCCACCCCCCTCGAGCGCGCACAGGCTCGTCTGCGCGATTTCGACGAGCGAGAGATCGCCTGGCAAACCGCGGTCATCCGGGCAAATACGACGCAGGCAAAGCCCTCGCATTCAGCGGACGCATTCCGGGCGCTGCTGAAAGCGGATGGTGCCGCAACCGCCTCCGATACGGCTTTCGCCTCGGAAGCCGATCGCATCGCGGCTGAAATATCCGTGCATGCCATCCGGCGGGGCGGCTCCGCTGCGTGGATCGGCCTCGACTGGATGGGGGATGCCGAAGTCTTCCAGCTCACCCCACTCGGGCCTGATCTTTACAATGGCGTGGCCGGGATCGCGGTCTTCCTCGCGGCACATTCGGCCGTTGCCGGCCATGCCCCCTCAGCCGAGCTGGCACTCGCTGCCGTGAGCCATCTGCGCCGGAAGCTGAAGGACCGGAACGCGGCGCGCTTCGCCCGTTCGCTCGGGATCGGCGGCGCCACCGGGCTGGGCTCGGTGGTTTACGCGCTGACCGTCATATCCAGCAGTCTCGACAACGCGGATGTGCTGGCCGACGCCCATGTGGCATCGGCTCTGATGACGGACGACCTGATCGCGGCGGACAAGCGGCTCGATGCGCTCGGGGGCAGTGCCGGCGCCATCCTCGCCCTGCTGCGGCTGCACCGCGATACACACTCCCCAGACGTGCTGGCGCGCGCCACCAGATGCGGCGAACATCTGTTGCACCAGGAGCGCACCGGCCCGGAAGGCCTGCGGAGTTGGGTGGGCTACGGTCTCGGCCCGAACGCGCTCAACGGAATGTCTCATGGAGCCGCAGGCTTCGCCTTCGCTCTGGCTTCGCTTGCTGCCGCCACGGGACGCGATGATTTCCAGGACGCCGCGTCCGAAGCACTTGCCTTCGAGAATTCGACCTACGACGCGAACCGCCACAACTGGCCCGACCGGCGGCATGCGGACGAACCGGGCTGGGCCTGCCGCTGGTGTCACGGTGCGCCCGGGATCGGGCTTGCGCGCGCCGCCCTGCTCAAACAGGGGAAGATGGATGCGGCAATTCTGCGGGACGACATTCGCCATGCGCTCATCGGTGTCGACCAGGCCTGGCCGACGGAGCTCGACACGCTCTGCTGCGGAACGCTCGGCAACGTGGAATTCCTGTGCGAAGCCGGCGACGCGCTCGGCCGCCCCGACATACGCCAGGCCGCAGCCAACCGGCTCGCCGCGCTCGTTCAGGCCGCCGGTTCGGCCGGGGACTATCGCTGGAATAGCGGCAAACGGCGATTCAATCTCGGTCTGTTCCGTGGTCTCGCCGGGGTTGGCTACACGCTGCTGCGGCAGCGCGACGACAGCCTCCCCAACGTCCTGATCTGGGAATAACGGTTTCGACCGGCCTTCGGTCTATCTCAACTCTTCCGCACATGTGGCGTGGAGAACAGCCTTGAACATATCGAAAGACTGAACTGTCACGCGGCACGTCCTGGTGTCACTGACATTGACCGTGATCACGTCGCCAGCGGCCGCGAGCTGCCGCTTGCCGTTGACGTTGACATTCACGCCCTCAATGCTCGGCGCACCCATGAGGCCTACGGTCACCCCGCCGCCGGCGACGATCAGCGACTGGTTCGGCAACACGACGTAGATGTTCTCCGATGGCACGATCCCGTCCAGCACGCCTTGCACGTGGTTCAGCCGCGTCTGCAACGTCAAAATTCGATCCGCGCGCGTGTTCAGTTCTGCGCTGACCTGCTGTCTTTCCTCGCGAAGCTGCTGAATCGTCAGTTCACGCTGCTCCAACTGGCGGCGCGCCAGCTCACGCCCGGTAATATGGCCGATCAGAGCGAAGCCCAGGATCAGCAAGGTCTCGATCAGCAGGATGTAGACCCGCCGGCGGCGCGTCAGCAATCGCCAAGCGGCCCGCGAACTCAAGTCTGCTTCGACCGCACGAGCGGTTTGCGCATCGGCCACGCCAGCCGCCCTCCTACGCCTGATCCCACGCCACCGGGCCATCTCAGCCACCCCGATTTCGGGTTACAGGGACGCAGCCTGTGAGCTGAACTGTGCTGTCCATGGTCTGCTACCGCTTCTCAGCCGCTGCCGGCTTGGCCACCGGCGCTTCGGCGCCGTCCTGCTGGCCGGTCGGCCGCGATCCGCCCGTTATCCGCGACAAAACCGACTCGTAACTGGACAAGTCGAATGGATTGAAGACCGCGGGCTTTTCCCTCGCCTCCGGTTTCGCACCCGGCTTGTTGCCGGCGCCCGGCTCCGGCGTAGCAGCCGGCTTTTCGCCCGGTCCGGGCGGTGTCTGCGGCGACGCGCTCGGTTGCGTATTCACATTCACCGCCGCACCCGGCTGGACGACGACAGTGGTCGGCGGCGTGCTGGTCGGCGACGACCCTGTCGTCGGCGCGACCTGAGGGGCGAATTCGCGCGGCAATGCCTGCGGGGCAAATGCGCGTGGTACCGCCTGCGGTGGGGCGTAGGCCCCCGGCACCGTATCGGTCGGCGGAGCCGCTTCCTTGCGCGGCGGCGTGATGGCGCCGGCAGGCGTGTCGACATTGCCGAGAATAATCGGCAGACCGTCCTTGCCGCCGCCGATCACGACGATCTTGGAATTCTGCGATTGCGAGAGCGCGAGCGTCGCCTCGATGCCGCGCCAGCGCAGATATGAATCGGAAATGCCCTGACTGACGGTCTGCTGGAAAGCCGCGATACCGTTGGCCTCGATCTGCTTGCGGCGCGATTCCTGCGCTTCGCGCTCGACGCGATAGCGGTATTCCTGAATCAGGTAGAATTGCTCGGTCTGACGGTTGATGGCCGCGACGATCGCCGGCGGCAGCTCGATGCTCAGCACCAGCGTGTCGATGATCTGGATCGAGTATTGCAGGACGTCGTTATAGTTCCTGGGATCGGGCTGCTCCATCGCCTCCGGCTGAACCAGCTTGTTGAGGTTGGTGCCGAGAGCCTTGCGGGCATTGTCGCGAACCCGCTCCTGGATCTGTTCGCGGGACGTATACACCTCCTGCGCGGTGTATTGGGAAATCACCTGCCGCGTCTGGCTGCCGATTTCGGGACTGACGACGGAGTCGAAATATGCGGGTCCGATGAACTTGTGCAGAACCGCAACCGCGTTATGGAGCAACTGATAGCGGATGTTCATCTGGATGGCGACGTTCACGCCATCTCTCGAGATCGCATTATAGGTCTGCGCCGTGGATTGCAGGCGGAGATTGTAGATGAACAGGTGATCCCACGGCCAAACGAGATGAAGGCCCTCCCCCCGTAATTGCTGGGGATTGAGCATGGTGCCGCGTCCGGCGAAGCACCAGCAATAATAGTCGAACGTATTGAAGCGCTTCCAGAGAACGCCGACATGGCCGCTCGGCACCGTGATGACCACGAAGCGCCAGAGCACCGTCACCGCGAGGAACAGCACCAGCAGCATGAACGCAAAACTCGGCAGCCGTCGCGTCAGGAAATTCCACGCGCCGCGTCTCCTCACCGGCGGCGGCGGGTTGCCATCGAGAGTCTCGGGATACGTTGCCATCAGTCGTTCCTCATCGAACGCCTTCAGCCGCCCACTGGACGTTCTTCGACAATTCGGCCCTCTTCCATATGTATGCGCCGTCCCGTTAGATGAAGCTCGTCGAGGTAGCGGTCGTCATGGGTGATGACCACGACTGTCTTTCCGGAGCTGATCATTTCCGGCAATAGTTCATAATAGAACTTGCGCCTGTATTCCGGATCCTGCTCGGCCGTCCACTCGTCTAGCAGCATGATGGGGCGGTTTTCCAGCATGCTGACAATCAGCGCGAGGCGGCGGCGCTGGCCGCCGGACAGATCGAGCGTGCGGAACTCGCCGTTGATCAGGCCGGTCTTGTCCTCCAGCCGGAATTTGGCCAGCAGGTTGGCAAGATCGCTTGGGTCCGCCTCCGGGATCCCGTAAAGCCGCCTGAAGAGGTGATAATCGTAGAAAATCGCGGAAAACAGCTCGCGATACTCGTCGCGGGTCACCTTGTTGACGCGCTTGCCGTCAAGCAGGATGTCACCGGCTTCGGGATGATAGAGCCCGGCGAGCACCCGCAGGAACGTCGATTTGCCCGAACCATTGCCGCCGGTGATAAAGACGAGTTCACCGGCGCGCAGGGTGAAATCGATCGGCCCGATATGGAACGCCGCATCCGAATGGCGGTCGACATAGCTGAAAACGATGTCGCGCATCTCGATCGTTTTGAAGCTCTTCGGCGACACAATCTCGTCGGTCTCCGAGGACACGGTCGAGCGCAACAGATCTTCGAGCCGCGCGATGCGGTCTGCTGCGGCATTGGCGTTCATCAGGATCGGGATCGACTGCACCAGAGCGAAGCATGCGCCGATGACGTAGAGGAGCGCGGCAGTGATCTTGGCGACGGACGTTCCGCCCAGGCTGTCGCTGAATTGCGGCGCCACGAAAACCACGGTGCCAAGCAGGATGTACATGTAACCCTGCGAATAGGCGATCTGCTTGAACGTCTCCGACTGCGCACGAATCTTGATGTTGGCCGCAGTCCGGGACACGTTGACGGCGTCGTCGAACAAGGCGTCGCTGCGCGGCCGGTTAAGCCTGAGTTCCTTGAACCCGTCGAGGAAGTCCGTGATGCGGTCGAACAGCCGCCGCTCATGCTCGGCCGCAAGCGACCTCTCTGCGGTCAGCCGGCGGCTCCTGAAATGGAAGATCACGCCGGCCATGCTGACGATCAGGACGCTCAGCGCAAACGCGACAATCGACAAATACGCCACATAGATTGCGACAAACCCGATCAGGACCGGACCCTGGATCGAGAAGCTGAGCATATTGCTCGCCTGCGTCAGGATCGCGGCATCACCCGAGATCGACGCGATGATGCGCGAGCGCCCGATATCCTCGATCGCAAGCAGTTCCGAGCGCCGGACATAGTCCATCATCCGGACGCGCAGCTTGTGAATGATCGCCTCGATCTCGGACGTGATCGTGGTTGAGACATAGACCTGCGTCTTGAAGAACAGGAACAGTGAGACCACAAACAGCGTCGCCGCCCATAGACTGCCGTGGTCTTCGGTGTCCGCCGCCGCGGCCCCGGCGTTAATGGCGGTCAGAATGGCGGCATTGCTGACGCCGCCGATAACCGACATGAACACCAGCTTCCGCACCGAAGCGTGCATCTCGCGGTGAACAAGCTGAAGAAAGGACATTGCGGTGCTGCCGACCGGCTATTGTTGCAAGGGGCGCTGCCGGCCCCCGGGGAAAGGCACGAGCCGGCTTCTACACGATAAGGTCAGGACCGGCGACGCCATTCCACATTTCGCGACGGACCTGTGATGAGGAGCAAGGGCAGAACCACCAGCGGCGTGGTCAGGAGCGCGAGCCCGAAAGTGCCCAGGAAGCCCAGCCGGCGCCCGATGCCGCACAATCCGGTGAGCGCGCAAAAGACGATGTAAAGGGCCGCTTCGATCATCGGTCTCATTGGAACAGCCGCCGATTTCGCAATCGCGGCTGCCCTCCGGTTTGATACAGACCCTGAAGGTCAAGGGTTGGTTGCCGTCCCCGTCGTAGCGTGCGGAGTGGAAGCCGCAGGCGCCTCGGGCGCAGCGACCTTCGAGCGCGAGCGCGAGTCCCACTTCTCTTTCTGAACCTTGATGAACTCACGATAGTCCGGCGGATTGAAGTCGAGCAGCGTGCCGCCCGATTCGAAGTGCTGGACGAACGCCTTGCCAATGGCAAAGGTTGCACCGGCCGCAAGCGCCGGCATTACGAATCCTGACGCGATCGTTCCGAGGATCGGGATCGATTTCAGCATGCTGGCTGCGCCGATGCCGCTAGTCGCGGGAATCATCGTGCCGGCCAGCGCGGCGATCACCGCCTTGCCGCTGTTTTCCGAGAACGGAACGTTATAAATCTGCGACAGTCGGCGCAGCATCTGCACCTGTATGCCGGCAACGGCGGCAACATCGACGATCGGAACAGGCACAAGACCGGCGACACCGCCCCACAAGGCGAAGCGGTCGACGAGCTTGTCCGCCATCTCATGGCGCGCCGCAGGCGTTAATTCGGGCGCTGCGGTCGATTCCGGCGTCTCGGGCTTCACCTCCGCCTCTGCAGTCGTCTTTTGTGCCATAAAAGGACCCTCTCGGCATATATGGATCGGCCGCCATCTGATCGAGCGATCCATTCGCCTCAATCAAACCTGCTTTTAAAAAAGCTATCATGGCGGGTTGCCACTGCCAAGCGGTCGCGGCAAGCGTTATATGCTTGCAACGTAAAGAGTTATCACCAGTGCCGGTCAAGGCGCCCGGACCTGTTGCTCGCCCTTGCCTCGCCCGACCCGATACCCATAATGATTGGCTGATGGACATTCCGGAGACGGAAATGCGGTCGCAGCTTTCGAACAAGAGCCCCCGGCAAGCACGCCGCGCCTGGGAAGCCCCGGCGATTACTGAACTTCCGATCGGAATTGGTACAAAAGCGGCTGTAACCGGACAATTGTCCGTCCAGCCGCCAGAGTTGCCACCCGCTGCACCGGCAACCAAGCTCGGATTCGCATTCGAAATGTCGTTTCCGCTTTCGGTTCGGACCGAATAGCGTCCTCGGGACGAGCTTGCTCTCGACGGAGCGCCGTTTCGGGCTGATCCGGGGAACAAGAGGTCGGAGGTGCCAAGGACTGTCTGCCTAATGGCAAAGGCCTTCGGCGTTAGCTAGATTGCCTCGTCGGCGCGGGCAATAGCGGGGCCTGTTGAACGTGGGCGTGACCATTGACAGCATCCTGGTTCGCGACGGGACCCTCCCCGCGGCAGACCTCGATGGCCGCATGGTCGTCCTGAGCGTCGATGCGGGCGCCTATGTCAGCTTCAACGAAGTGGCGAGCGAAATCTGGCAGATGCTGTCCGAGCCGCGCCGGGTCGGCGACATTTTCGACAGGCTGTCGCAAAACCATGACGTGGATGCCGCGACCTTGTCGCGCGACGTATTGCCTTTCCTTCAGCGACTGATCGAACGCCGGCTGGCCAGGCAGATCGATCGAGACGCCGCGCGATGACGCCCCGGACCATGCAGCGACTCTATTTGCGCGAGGCAGCAGTCATGCTTCTGCTGGCACGGCTCGCGGTTCGATTCTTACCCTCTTCCCGATTGTTCAACTGGGCCGATCGTCCGCCCAGCAGAGTAAGCCGCTTCGCCGGTGACGACGTGAACTGGGTTGCCTGGGCAATCGAACACAGCGCGACACGTCAGCGGATGGACACGATGTGCCTGCCGCGCGCGCTGGCCGCACATGCGATGCTCCGGCGCCGCGGAATCGCAAGCCGGCTCTGCCTCGGTGTGGCGCGCTCTGGCGACGAAGTCGCCGCCCATGCCTGGATCGAGGTCGGCGACCGAAAAATCGTCGGCGACGACGGCGCAGATCGCTTTACGCAGCTCGCCGCGTTCGGCGGCGCGCGATGATTTGACCGGCAGCCTCACATGAGCGGCATCGCGGGCATGCTGCGTTTCGATGGCCAACCGGTCAACCGCAGCGAACTCGAACGGGTCGCAAACGCGCTTCGCGCCCATGGTCCGGATCGATCCGATATATCCGTCAGCGCCAGCGTGGGCTTTGTCCATGTACTGATGCGGATGACGCCTGAGGATCGAGCCGACCAGCAGCCCTACCGGGGACAAAGCGGGTCGATGATCACCGCCGACCTGCGGCTCGACAACCGCGATGATATTCTCGCCCACATCGGGTTGGGATCGCAGGAGACGATGGCGTGGCCGGATTCGCGCATTGTCTTGAGCGCGTGGGAAAAGCTTGGTGATGCCGTATGGCCGATGTTGCGCGGTCCATTCGCGGTCGCGATCTGGGAGCCCAAAGAGCGCATCCTGAAGCTGGCCCGCGATCACATCGGACTCAATGTCGTCATGTGGCATCGAAGCGATCGCTTCTTCGCCTTCGCCACCATGCCCAACGGCTTGTTCGCAATGGATACCGTGCGTCGCGAATTGTGCGAGGAGAAGTTTGCCGATTTTCTTGTGCTCAATCACGCCGAACACGCCACCACGATTTACAGGGATATTTTTCGCGTCCGGCCGGCACACGTCATGCGGGTCGATTCGAACGGCGCGATGACGCAGCGGCCATACTGGTCGGCGCGCGATATCCAACCCGTAAGATTGCCGTCGGACCAAGATTATGCCGACGGATTGCGCGAAAGACTCGACGTCGCTGTGCGGCGACAGATGCGAAGCGCCCACCCGATCGGTTGCCTGCTCACCGGCGGCCTGGATTCGTCTTCGGTGGCCGTGCTTGCCGCGCGCGCGCTCAGGGAGAGGGATCAGCGGCTCGCCGCCTTCACCGGCGTTCCGCGGCGCGGCTTTGACCGGCCGGTCCCGGCGGGCCATTACGCGGACGAAACGCCCTACGTCGAAGCCATCGCAGCAATGGCTGGCAGCATCGACGTGACTTACGTCACAAACGATGTCGGCGACGATTTCGCCGAGATTGATCGATTTTTCATCGCACTCGAGGGGCCTGTCCGAAACCCGACCAATCTCGGCTGGGTGCTGGCGATTTTGCGGCTCGCGCGCAAGCAAGGCCGTCGCGTGCTATTGGGGGGACTGCACGGCAATTCCACCATCAGCTGGAGCGGATGGTCGCAGGCGGCGGACCACCTGAGGCGCGGCCGCTGGCTCACCGCGCTGCGCCAGTGGAATCTTTGTTATCGCCGCACGCCGCATTCACGCTGGACCACGACGCGAAACCTATTCGTCGAGCCGTTGATGCCAGCGTGGCTCGGCGACTGGAATGCGGGTCGCAGCGGCAAGGACCCGCCGTGGCTGGAACACTCGCCGATCCAACCCGATTTTGCAGCCGCGATGGGGGTTGACGCACGCGCGCGAACGAACCGGCACGACTTTCGTTATCGCGCGCGTCCGGATGAACGCTTTCAGGGGCTACTGCAGGCCGATTACGCCGGCGACTGGCGTGCCGCCGAAAAGGCCCTGACCGGGGTCGAAGTTCGCGATCCGACTGCGGACATCGATGTGGTCTCCTATTGTTTCGGGATTCCGCCCGAGCAATATCTGGTCGAAGGCACAGATCGCTCTCTGGTTCGGCGCGCGATGTGGGGCCTGCTTCCGGAAACGGTGCTGACCAACAATCTGCGCGGACTGCAGGACGCCGATTGGCACGAGAGATTTGAAAGCCGGCGCAATGAGCTTGCACGCGAGATCACAGCCCTTTCGCAGTCGCCGCTGGCGCGCCGGGCGATCGATCTGGCCCGTCTCGAACGCGCGGTGGCAAACTGGCCGGCAGAAGGCTGGCACCGTCCGGCGATATTCACCGAGTACAATCTCGCGCTGATGCGCGGGGTGGCGGGCGGCCGTTTCCTGCGCTGGTTTGAGTCGGCGAATTGATTCGAACGCAGTACAGTGCCGTTGTCGGCTGAGGTTTTTCAACGGTGAATTCGGATCCTGACAGCGAACATTTCTACGATCGGATTCCGGTCTTTCGCGGCTTTCCGTGCGTCATGGACGAAACATTATACCAGCCGCTCCCGCCGGATTGGGTAATCGGCACGACCGATGTCGTGGGCTCTACCCGCGCCATCCAAGAGAACCGCTACAAGGCCGTCAACCTGGCGGGTGTCGCGGGCATCGCCGCCGTCGTGAATGTACTCGGACGCGAATTCCCCTTCGCATTCGGCGGCGACGGCGCCAGCTTCGCTGTGCCACCATCCGCGGCCGACGCGGCGCGCGAGGCGCTGGCTGCGACCTTGCGCTGGGCACAGGAAGAAATGTCGCTCGAATTGCGGGGCGCCATGATCCCCATGAAAGACCTGCGGGAAAGCGGAGCCGACGTGCGAGTTGCGCGCTTCGGGCCGTCCGATAACGTGAACTATGCGATGTTCATGGGCGGCGGACTCGCCTGGGCTGAAGCGGCCATGAAGCGGGGTCTGTTCGCGGTGACCCCGGCGCCGCCCGGAGCGCGACCCGATTTGACCGGGCTGTCTTGCCGCTTCGAGGAAATGCCGTCGCTGCACGGTGTCGTCCTGGCGCTGCTGGTGGTTCCCGGTGAACGCTCCGACAACGAAGCCTTTCGCCGCGTGGTGGAAGATCTCATCCTGTTGGCAGAGCAGAAAGGGCACGGTCCCGTCCCCGATCAGGGGCCGCAATTCGGATGGCAGGGCGTCGAACTTGAAGCTCATGTATCGCCCCATACCGGCATCCCAATCTTCATCCGGCGCATTGCGGCACTCATCCGGACGTCTTTGTACTTTCTGATCTTTCGCTTCCGCCTGCGCGTCGGACAATTCATTCCTGCGGTCTACCTGAAGCAGCTTGTTGCCAATTCCGACTTCCGCAAATACGACGATGCGCTGCGCATGATTATCGACTGCACACCGGAACTGGCCGAAGACATCGAACGCAGGCTCGCGGCCGCGGCGCGCGCCGGAACGGTTCGCTTCGGTCTTCATCGGCAGAAGGCCGCGATGATGACCTGCTTCGCGCCCTTCCCCACGCATTCCGATCATATGCATTTCGTAGACGGAGCGTCCGGTGGCTATGCTTTGGCGGCGGCGGCCATGAAAAGCGCAGACCGGGACGCCGACGGTGCGAACGGGCTTGAGGGATCGTGATGGCCGGTAATTTACCGATCGATGGCCGGCGATTGTGGGACGACCTGATGCGGCTTGCCGACATCACCGACCCCGGCAAGCCCTATACCCGCCGCTCTTTCTCCCCACTATTCGACCAGGGCCGGGTCTGGCTGCGCCAGCGCTTTGAAGCGGCAGAACTGGAAACGCGCATCGATACTGCCGGAAATCTCATCGGCCGCCGCGCCGGCACAGACCCTTCGGCCGGCACCATCCTGATCGGCTCGCATTCCGACACGGTGCCGTCCGGCGGCCGCTTTGACGGCCCGGCGGGCGTGTTCGCTGCGCTGGAGATCGCCCGCTCGCTTTCCGATTCGGGCGTGATGCTGCGGCATGCGATCGAGGTGGTCGATTTCCTCGCCGAGGAGCCGAGCGAATTCGGCCTGTCCTGCATCGGAAGCCGCGGCATGGCCGGCGTCCTTGATGACAAGATGTTGGTCTACACGGACCCTGCAGGCGAGGTGCTTTCGCACGCGATGAATCGGGTCGGCGGCAATGTCGCAGCTTTGGCGAGCGCCAGGCGTGGCGATATCGCTGCCTTCTTCGAACTGCATATCGAGCAGGGTCTAGTGCTTCAGGACAGCCGGATCGATGTCGGCATCGTGACGGCGATCGTCGGCATCACCCGCATCGAAGTCGTGTTCAAAGGCTCCGCCGACCACGCCGGAACCACCCCGATGCATCTGCGCCGCGACGCCTTCACTCCGGCAGCAAAGACCGCAATATTCGTGGACAGGATCGCCCGCGAATTCGTTGCGCGGGAGGCCGGGCTGTTCGTCGCGACGATCGGGATCATATCGGTGACGCCGGGCGCATCCAATATCGTGCCACAGGAAGCGCGCATCGTCATTGATGCGCGTTCGGAAAATCGCGCCATGATGGACGAGTTTCTCGCGCTGCTGGATCGCGAGACGGCAGCGTTTGCGAACGAGAGCCGCACTGAGCGCGCCGTGTTCTCGAGATTGTCCGACACCAACCCGACCGCCTGCGACGCGAACCTGCGCGGATTGCTGCGAGACAGCGCCAACGCCCTTGGCTTCACCAGCACCGACATTGCCTCCGGCGCCGGACACGACGCCGCCTTTGTGGCGCGGATCGCGCCTTCGGCCATGCTGTTCATCCCCTGCCGCGACGGAAAAAGCCATGCACCGGAGGAATGGGCGGAGCCCGATGCGCTGGCTGCCGGCACTGCAGTGATCGCCGAAGCGGTGCTGCGCTTCGACCGCGGCAGATAGCGTGTTGCGTAGCTAGATCGCCACAAACGGATCGTCGCGGTCGCGCCGATAGACCAGCTTCCCCGCGACATAGGTGGCCTGGACGGCACGATCGTCGCCGAGCATCATCTGAATGAACAGCGCCTCTTCGAAATCCTTCGCGTATTGCATCCGGTACTCGATGATCGGCGTGGACTTCATGTCGAGCACGACGAGATCGGCCTCCATGCCCGGCGCGATGCTGCCGATCTTGTCGTCCAGATACATGGCATGCGCGGTGCCGCGCGTCGCGACGTAATAGGCGTGGCCGGCGGACAAGGCGTATCTGTTCAGTTGCGCGGCCTTGTAAGCCTCGCCCAAAGTCGCAAGAATCGAAAACGATGTACCTGCCCCGAGATCGGTGCCGAGCCCCACGCGGATCGGACGCCCCGGCTGCATCGCCCGGGCCATATTGAAACAACCGCTGCCGAGAAAGAAGTTCGATGTCGGGCAATGCGCGATGGCGGAGCCCGTCCGATGCATTACCTGCAATTCGTCGTCGGTCAAATAGACGCCGTGCCCGAACACCGCTCGCGGCCGGCACAGCGAATAATGATCGTAGACGTCGAGATAGCCCTTCCGTTCCGGGAACAACTCCCTGATCCAGGCCACCTCGCTTGTGGTCTCGGACACATGGGTTTGCATGTAGCAGTCGGGATGCTCGCGGCAGAGCGCACCGGCGGCCTCCAGTTGCTCGCGCGAACTGGTCGCTGCAAAGCGCGGGGTGATGGCGTACATGAGGCGGCCGCGATTGTGCCATTTCGCGATCAGCGCCTTCGAATCGTCATATCCCGTTTGCGGAGTATCCCTGAGTTTCTCCGGAGCGTTGCGGTCCATCAGAACCTTGCCCGCGGCCAGCCTCATACCAAGCTTCTCCGCCTCCTCGAACAGCGCATCGACCGACTGCGGATAGACCGTGCAGTAAACACAGCTACTAGTGATCCCGTTCTTCAGATTTTCGCGAAGAAAGACTTTGGCGACGCTGCGCGCAAATTCCTTGTCGGAATATCGTTGCTCGACCGGATAGGTGTATTCGTTGAGCCAGTCGAGCAACTGGTCGCCATAGGCCGCGATCATCGGTATCTGCGGAAAGTGCACATGGCTGTCGATAAAGCCTGCCGAAATCAGCGAATCCGGTCCGAAGTTTTTCACCTCAGTCCCCGGCGGCAATAGCGGTTCGACCTCGCTCGCCGGACCGAAATGCGTGATCAGTCCATTGTCCATCGCAACGATGGCGTCCGGCTCATGGACCATGGTGTCGTCAAGCCCGCTCCGGAACGGATCGCCCGTATAGGAGAGCACCGGACCACGAACAGCTATCGGCATTCGCTATCTCCGCAGCAACGGAATCTGTACTTCAGTGCCCGGTTCAGCGTAAAGGATGGGTTATCCTATTAGCAGTCTGTACATGCGTCTTGCCTCAACAGCACCGCCAGATCCGACCCGATGTCGGCTTGATTCCGTTTGCCGGCGGCACAGAATGCGCGGCATCTACCGGTAAGTCGACAACCTGAAGCCACATTTTTGGGCACTAAATCGCGCTGCACCTTCAAATCAACCGCAACATCATCCGGAGCATAAAGATGAAGTTACTGCTTGGAGCTTTTTGCATCGCGCTTCTTGGAGCGGGATCTTCCCACGCGCAGACCGCGCCAAGCCCGTCGGCGCCCGCCGCGAAAGGCAATCTTGTCGAATGCCGATCGATAATGCAGCAGCGCAAGATCGCGGGCGACCAGCGCCGGGACTTCATGCGCGCGTGCATGAAAGATGTCGTTGCCGATTGCCAAGGCAAGGCCAAAGCTCAGAAGCTGCAGGGTGACGATCGAAAGTCTTTCGTGCGAACCTGCATTGGCCGCCCGGACAAGCCAGCCAAGACCTAGTCGACCGCGATCAACCTACGCGCCCGCGCTCTGATATTCATTGCGGGCGCTCGGTTTCCGCCTCTGCCAAGGTGGCCCAGCCCGGACCGCTGTCCGGCCGGGTCAATTGCTCCTGCACTTTCTCGTGCCGAAAAATGTGTGCCTTGGCCACCATGTTGGCGGTGACCGGTGCCGTCAGAAACAGAAACAGCGTGATCATCAATTCGTGCGCCGTCGGCAAATCGTGAAACAGCAGAAAATACAGCATCGACGCGATCAGCAGGGCACCGATCCCGAGCGTGGTTGCCTTGGTCGGCGCGTGCAGCCGGCGCATGGTATCGGTCAGTTTCGCAAGACCAAATGAACCGACAAACAAAAAGAAACCGCCGGTCACGATCAACGCCGATACAAGAATTTCGCTCACGATATGCATGGCATTACTCGATCACATTGCCGCGTAACAGAAACTTGCAGAAGGCAACGGTCGAGATGAAGCCGACCATTGCAAACAACAACGCCGCCTCGAAGTAAATCGTTGTGCCGAACAATATCCCGGCCAGAACGATCAATCCGATCGCGTTGATCACCATCGTATCGAGCGCGAGGATACGATCGGTGGCGTCGGGTCCCGCCCATAGCCGGTACAGGTTGAGCATGACGGACACCGCGATTGCGACCATCGCGATGGTGGAGGCTATGGCGATCATTCGAAAATCCTCAGCAGGCGGCTTTCGTATCTTGATTTTATGGCTGCGATCGTACTCTCGGCATCGTCGGCTTCGAGGCAATGAACCAGCAGGGAGTGCCCGTCGGCGCTAAGGTCTGCGCTGACGGTTCCAGGCGTCATCGTGATCGTTCCCGCCAGCACGGCGATGGCTTCGGGTGATTTCAAGTCGAGCGGGATCGTGATGAATCGCGATCGCAAGCTTTCGCTGCGCCTGAACAGGACCAGATAGGCCACCTGCACGTTGGAAACGACAATGTCCCAGAGGACAACCAACCCGTATTCCACGATCGCCAGCGGATTGCGGATTTTCGGACGACCCGGCCAATAGGGGCTGGTGATCTTTGCAATCACGACCCCGAGGATCAGCCCGAATACCAGATTGCCGACCGAGAAATCATTCACCAGCAGCACCCAGACGACGGCAAGGACCAGGCTCAGAAGCGGGTGCGGAAAGATGCGCATGAATAACGTCATGGCGTCACCATCGCTGCAGCACGGGGCGAGGAGTTCAGGACAGCGTCGATGTAACGCTGAGGCTCAAGCACCTGTTGCGCGGTTGCCGACATATCCGTCATCACCGGGCCGGCAAAAAAGGCGAGCGCGGCCATCGCTCCGATCAGCACCGCGACGACGACGACCGGCAATGTCCGAAACCCGGTCTTGATCGAATCGCCGAGCAGGCGATCGGGCGCGGTCCAGAATGTCCGGATTCCCGCGCGCGCAAATCCCAGAATCAGCAGGAGACTCGTGATCAGGATCGCCGGCCACACGATCGCGGTCTGGGCGCCGGCCCGCGCGGCGTCAAGGATCAGGAGTTTTCCCAGAAAGCCGGCCAGCGGCGGCATTCCGACCATCGCGATCGCAAGCAGGAAATACAGCCCGCCGAGCAGCGTGATATCGCCCCGCGGTTCCAAAGGCTCCGCTGGAGGGGATCGGACCTCCACACGATTAATCAGAATGCCGGCAAGGAGAAACAGGCCCGCGCTCGTCAACGTACTCTGCACCGCATAGTAAAGGGCCGCGGAAAGGCCGTCGGCACTGCCAAGTCCCACCGCAATCAGTAGCGTACCCATGGATGCGATCACCGAATAGGCGACCAGTTCGGAAAGCGCACGGCTTGCCAACACGCCGAACGTGCCAAGTACCAGCGTCACGATGGCGGCGGGCATGATCCACGGCAATGCAATGCCCGCAAGAGGGCCGGCATCGGCGCCGAATATCAGAGTATAGACGCGGATGATCGAATAGGCGCCGACCTTCGTCATGATTGCGAAAAGGGCCGCGGCCGGCGGCGAGGTTGAGCCATAGGTTGGCGGCAGCCACCAATGCAGCGGCACCATCGCCGACTTGATCGCAAAAACTGTAAACAGCAGCAGCGCGCCGACGGAAAGCAGAGCTTCGTTGCCGGCAGCAACGTCCCGGACCTTGATTGCGAGATCGGCCATATTGAGCGTGCCGGTCACTGCGTAAATGGTGCCGACGGCAAACAGGAACACGGTCGATCCGATCAGATTGATCGCTACGTAATGGAAGCCCGCTTTCAGCCGCCGCGCGCCGCCGCCATGAAGCATCAGCCCGTAGGACGCGATCAGCAGCACCTCGAAGAAAACAAAGAGGTTAAAAAGGTCGCCGGTCAGGAATGCGCCGTTGATGCCAAGAAGCTGGAACTGAAACAGCGCATGGAAATGCCGGCCGAGCTGGTCCCACCTGCCGAGCGAAGCGATCAGAACGCCGGTCGCCAGCACGCATGACAGCAGAACCATGGTTGCAGCCAGCCGGTCGAGCACGAGAACGATCCCGAACGGTGCCGGCCAATTGCCGAGCAGATAGACGCGGGTCTCGCCATCGGTGACGAGTGCATAGAGCCAAGCGGCGACGGCAAGTTGCAGCGTAATCGCGACCACCGACGTCACGCGCTGAACCGTCAGTCCGTAACGCGACACAAGGACAAGGAGTGCCGCTGCCATCGCCGGTATCGCGACCGGCAGGATTATGCCCTGGCTCATCACCGGGGCTCCTTCGGGCGGGCCGCGATGTCATCGTCAGAGCCGCCGCCGAGTGACACGTCATCCGACCCGGTTTCGAGAAAGGCACGCAGCGACAGCACGACGATCAAGGCCGTCATCCCAAACGTGATGACGATTGCGGTCAGGACCAGCGCCTGCGGCAACGGGTCGGTATAGGCGGTCGCGCTCTTGGTGATGATCGGCGGCAAATCGATCACCAGCCGGCCCATCGCGAACAGGAACACGTTCACCGCGTAGGACAGGAAACACAATCCGATCACGACCGGAAATGTGCGCCGCTGAAAGAGCAGATAGATGCCGACGGACGTCATCGCCCCGATCGCGGTCGCGAGCAGCAGTTCCATGCTCATGACGGCCTCCCCGTTGCGCGGTTGGAGGCTTCTTCCGCGCGGTTCTCGACGCGGGAGATGGTCGCAAGCGACAGGATGCAGGTCCCGAGAACGGTGAAGAACACCCCTATATCGAACGCCATCGCAGAGGCGAGTTCCACTACACCGAACAACGGCAGATCGAAATAGCCATAAGTGGAGCTGAGGAAGGGCCGGTCGAACAACAGGGACGCGAGACCAGTGGCACCGGCAATGGCGACACCCCCGCCGATCATCAGATGCGCATCCATTCGCGCGCGCTTCTGCGCCCAGAGATAGCCGCTCGCCATATACTGCATCAGATAGGCGATGGCGACGACCAGCCCGGCGATGAACCCACCGCCCGGCAGGTTGTGACCCCGAAGCAGGATGTAGACGCCGGTCATGAGCGCAAGCGGCAGCACCACGCGGGTGACCACCGTCATCATCAATGGATGCGGATCGAAAGCCTGAGGACCGAACCGCGTCGCCGCAAGCCGCCGTCCGGACGCTCCGTGCAAGGCGGCGTCGAGCAGTGCGAAAATCGTCAGCGCGGCGATGGCGAGAACGATAATTTCGCCGAACGTGTCATAGCCGCGGAAATCGACCAGGATCACGTTGACGACATTGGTGCCGCCACCGCCAGGCTTGGATTGCGCGACGTGGTATTCCGAGATCGTTTCAAAGCCGCGTGTGAGAATGGCATAGGCCAGCGCGGCTACGCCGGCCCCCACGACCAGCGCGAAAGCGCCGGCGCCAACGCTGGCACGGCGCGACAAGTCGTTCACGCTGATGCGGGGAAGCAGGTTGATCGCCAGCAGCAGCAGGATCGTTGTGACGACCTCGACCGAAATCTGAGTCAGCGCGAGGTCCGGCGCCGAGAATTGCATGAAGGCGAGAGAGACGATCAGTCCGACCACACTCGTAATGATCAGCGCGAACAACCGGTCGTGATGCCGGACGATAATCATGATGCAGGCCGCAATCAGCACGAGCCAGCCGGTGACCGCCGGCAGGTTGACCGGGAGCGTCGGCCGCGTGCCCGAGGCATACGGCGCCGTCAGGAAGCCGGCGAGCCCGAAAACGCAAACGGCCGCTACCGTGACGCCGAAATAGCGTGGCAGGCTGCCATTATCCAGGAGCGCCATCAGCCGGCGGGAGAAAACCACGATGGCGGCGATGGTGGCCTGGAACATGGTCATGGCGTCCGGCCGCGGCACCGCCATCCGCAGCCGGTTCACCTGTGCATACAGAATATAGAAGAGCAGTCCGCCGGCGGTTGCGATGATGCTCATGATCAGCGCCGGCGTAATCCCGTGCCAAATCGCGAGATAATAATCGGGAAGCGCGCCGCCTGCGGTCGCGAGCGCGGTGCGTTCGACAATCGCACCGGCAAAGAACTGCGGCATCAAGCCGATGGCGATCACCGGGACGATCAACAGCGCAACCGGCAGCCACATCCCGAACGGAGGATCGTGCGGGTGATGGGGATAATCGTCTCGCTTGCGCCCGAGAAAGACGGCGAAGATCAGCCGCGCCGAATAGGCAGCCGAGAACAGGCCGCCGATGGTCGCGAATACCGGGAACAGCCAAGCCTGCCCCGCATAAACGGTGGCCGCGGCCTCCTCCAGCATCAACTCCTTCGAGAGAAACCCGTTAAGCCCAATCAGGCCCGCCATCGACGCGGCTGCGATAATCGACAGCACAGCCGTGATCGGCATCACATGGATGAGCCCGCCGAGCTTGCGGATGTCGCGCGTGCCAGTCTCGTGATCGACAATGCCCGCGCTCATGAAGAGCGCGGCCTTGAAGGTGGCGTGGTTGAGCACATGGAATACCGCCGCCACCACCGCCATGCGGGTCGACAGACCGAGCAGCATCGTCAGAAAGCCAAGATGGCTGACCGTCGAAAAGGCCAGCAGCGCTTTCAGGTCGTCTTTGAAGATCGCGATCCAGGCCGCTACGACCATGGTCACGAGACCGGTCATGGAGACGATCAGGAACCATTCCGGCGTACCCGAGAGCGCGGGCCATAGGCGAGCCAGCAGGAACACGCCCGCCTTCACCATCGTGGCGGAATGCAGATAGGCGGAAACCGGCGTCGGTGCCGCCATCGCATGCGGTAGCCAGAAGTGGAACGGGAATTGTGCAGACTTGGTGAAAGCACCGAGCAGAATAAGGAGAAGCGCGGGCAGATAAAGCGGCGATGCCTTGATCTGTTCGCCGCGCGTCAGGATCTCGCTGATCTCGTAGGTGCCGGCGATGTTGCCGAGTAGCAGCATGCCTCCCATCAGCGCGAGACCGCCACCGCCGGTGACGATCAGCGCCATTCGCGCGCCGGCGCGGGATTCTGGAAGATGGTACCAATAGCCGATCAGAAGAAACGACGTGAGACTGGTGAGCTCCCAGAACACGATCAGCAGAAGGATATTGTCGCTGAGAACGATGCCGAGCATCGATCCCTGGAACATCAGAAGGTAACTGAAGAACCGGCCGACCGCATCGTTGCGGCTCAAATAGAAGCGCGCATAAATGATGATCAGAATCCCAATCGAAAGGATCATCGCCGCGAAAAACAGGCCAAGCCCGTCGGCGAAAAACGAGAACGACAAGCCGAGCTGAGGCAGCCACTCGAACCGGCTGCGCGGCACCCCGCCCGAATAGACCTCGGGGACCAGCGTCAGCAATATGATGAAGGACAGCGCACTGACGCCGGCAGTCACGACGGTGCAGACATTGCGGCCGGCCCGAATGGCCAGCGGCGGCAGCAATGCCCCGAGGAAGGGGATCAGAACGATAAGTGCAAGTTTCATGAAAGCTTGGAAGATCGCAGGCCGCGCATGGGGAGAAAATCGCTTTCCTTATCGTCAACCCCGCCTTGGCTGCCAACCCCGCTTTTCGGCGGCACGATTCAAAACTTAGCGCCGATCAGCGACACATGGCCGCATCATCGCATCATCGCAAGCACCGGATCAAAATGCGAGCCCTAAAATCGGTGAGCCGCCGAACATCCTGAAGCTCTGGAGACGCGAGGCAGCAATGAGCCGCTCGGGAGGGGGTCGAGATGTATTTTGGGTACCGGCTGGCCGCGACCGATTCGAACACGCGGCCCCCCCCCCAAAAAAATCATTCCAGGGCGATCCGCGATAGCCAAACCTCAGCCCGCCGACTTGGGCCCCTGCTTGGTCGACATTGTGATATCGCCGCAACCTCCCCCGTCAGCGCAGTCCGTTCTTCCCTATCACTCAGTCCCAAGTCAGCGCGCCGCCATTCTGATACTCGATGACGCGGGTTTCGAAGAAGTTCTTTTCCTTCTTGAGATCCATTGCCTCCGACATCCATGGGAACGGATTGTCGGCGTCTGCAAAGACCGCCGCCAGCCCGAGCTGCGCACAGCGCCGGTTGGCGATGAAGTGCATGTATTGCTCGCACAAGGCTGCGTTCAACCCAAGAAAGCCACGGGGCATGGTATCGCGCCCATAGGCGACCTCCAGCTCTGCCGCCTCCCGCACCATCGCCGCCACCTCGGCCTGAAAATCTTTCGTCCACAGATGCGGGTTCTCGATCTTGATCTGATTGATGACGTCGATGCCGAAATTGAGATGGATGCTCTCGTCACGCAGGATGTATTGGTACTGCTCGGCGATGCCCACCATCTTGTTGCGCCGCCCAAGCGAGAGGATTTGCGCAAATCCGGTATAGAACCACATGCCCTCGAAGATCACATAGAAGGCGACGAGATCGCGCAGGAACGCGCGGTCTGAGTCCGGCGTGCCGGTCTTGAAGTCGGGGTTGTCAAGAGTTTGCGTGTGCTTCAGCGCCCAGGCCGCCTTCTCGGTGATCGACGGCACCTCGCGATACATATTGAACAATTCGCCTTCATCAAGTCCGAGGCTTTCGACGATGTACTGGAACGTGTGGGTGTGCACGGCTTCCTCGAACGCCTGCCGCAACAGATATTGCCGGCATTCGGGATTGGTCAGGTGCCGGTAGATCGCGAGCACAATATTGTTGGCGACGAGGCTTTCGGACGCCGCGAAAAATCCAAGATTGCGCTTGATCGCGCGCCGCTCGTCTTCGGTCAGTCCGTCGCGTGACTTCCAGAGCGCGATGTCGGCCTGCATGGACACTTCGGTCGGCATCCAGTGATTGTTGCAGCCGGCAAGGTACTTCTCCCAGGCCCATTTGTACTTCAGCGGAAGCAGTTGGTTCACGTCGGCGCGGCAATTGATCATCGCCTTCTGGTCGATCGAGACCCGTCCGCCGTTCCGGTCAATGGTACTCAAGGCGGCGTCTTGCGTCGCAGCGTTGTTAAAGACAACGAGCGGCGCAGGCGGAATGGGCTTCGCTACGGTATCGGACCAGTCGAGCATTGTTCTTGTCCTTGTTTCTCGGGCTACTGGCAGGCTTCGCAGGTCGGGTCTTCGAGGCGGCAGGCGGGCGCGCTCAATTCCTGGTTGGCTGCAACGGCCGTGGCCGCGACAGCATTCAGTTTTCCGTCCGTGCCTTTCAATGTGGATTTCTCCACATGGGTCGCCGATCGCGAACGCAAATAATACGTGGTCTTGAGTCCGCGCTGCCATGCCAGCCGGTACAGCGCGTCGAGCTTCTTGCCTGACGGATTGGCGATATAGAGATTGAGCGACTGAGCCTGGTCGATCCACTTCTGGCGCCGCGCCGCGGCCTCGATCAACCAGGCGCTGTCGATCTCGAAGGCGGTCGCGTAAAGCGCCTTCAGGTCATCCGGAATCCGGTCGATCTGCCCCACGATGCCATCGAAATATTTCAGGTCGGACACCATCACCTCGTCCCACAGGCCACGCACCTTGAGGTCCTGAACGAGAGAGGCATTCACCACCGTGAAATCACCCGACATGTTCGATTTCACATACAGGTTCTGGTAGGCGGGCTCGATCGACTGGCTGACGCCGCAGATATTCGAGATGGTGGCGGTCGGCGCAATCGCCATTGTATTCGAATTGCGCATGCCGACGGTTTTCACCCGCGCCCGAAGACTTTCCCAATCGAGCCGTGCCGAACGGTCGAGATTGAGCGTGCCGCGTGCGGCGGCGAGCAGTTCGATCGAATCGACCGGCAAAATGCCCTGCGACCACAGCGAGCCCTCATAGCTCGGATAGCGCCCACGCTCTGCGGCAAGGTCGGCCGAGGCGGAAATCGCGTAGAAGGAAATCGCTTCCATACTTTCGTCGGCGAAGCGGACCGCACCGTCAGAGGCGTAAGGCAGGCGGAGCGCTTGCAGCGCGTCCTGGAATCCCATCAGGCCAAGCCCGACAGGCCGGTGGCGCAGGTTCGAACGGCGCGCCTCGGGTATGGTGTAGAAATTGATGTCGATGACATTGTCGAGCATCCGCATTGCGGTTTTGACAGTGCGGGCGAGCTTTTCGTGATCAAGGCCGTCCGGGCTGACATGCGCAGCCAAATTGACCGATCCGAGATTGCAGACCGCAACTTCGTCACTCGACGTGTTGAGGGTGATTTCGGTGCAAAGATTGGACGAATGCACCACGCCGGCATGGCGCTGGGGCGAGCGGATGTTGCAGGGATCCTTGAAGGTGATCCACGGATGGCCGGTCTCGAACAGCATCGTCAGCATACGGCGCCACAGATCGGCGGCGCGCACCTGCTTGTAGACCTTCATCTCGCCGCGCGTGGCTTTTGCTTCATAGGTTTCGTAGGCGACCTTGAACGCGGGACCGTAAAGGTCGTGCAGGTTCGGCGCTTCATCGGGTGAGAACAGAGTCCATGTCCCGTCGGCTTCGACCCGCTCCATGAACAGGTCAGGGACCCAGTTGGCGGTGTTCATGTCGTGGGTGCGCCTTCGATCGTCACCGGTATTCTTGCGCAGGTCGAGAAACTCCTCGATGTCGACGTGCCAGGTTTCGAGATAGGCGCAGACCGCGCCCTTGCGCTTGCCGCCCTGATTCACCGCGATGGCCGTATCGTTTGCGACCTTCAGGAACGGCACGATGCCCTGGCTCTCGCCATTGGTGCCCTTGATATGCGCGCCGAGACCGCGGACGCGCGTCCAGTCGTTGCCGAGACCGCCGGAATATTTGGCCAGCAGGGCATTGTCTTTCACCGACTTGAAGATGCCGTCGAGATCGTCCGGAACGGTGGTCAGGAAACACGACGAGAGTTGTGGCCGCAGCGTGCCGGCATTGAACAGCGTCGGCGTTGACGCCATGAAGGCGAACGACGACAGCAGGTCATAGAACTCGATCGCCTTGCTTTCGCGGTCGATCTCCCGCAAAGCCAGCCCCATCGCCACGCGCATGAAGAACGCCTGCGGCAGTTCGATGCGCGTGCCGCGGATGTGCAAGAAGTAGCGGTCATACAACGTCTGAAAGCCGAGATAATCGAACTGAAGATCGCGTTCGGGCTTAAGCGCAGCGGCAAGCCGAGCAAGGTCAAAGCGGGACAATTCAGGATCGAGCAATTCGGCTGTTATTCCGGCCTTTACATAGGCATGGAAATAATCGGCATAGCCGGTCTGCATCTCCGCCTGCGTCGCTTCCGCGGGGCGGCCAAACACCTGCGTCAGCGCTTCGCGCCGCAACTTGTCCAGCAGCAAACGCGCACTGGCCTTGGCGTAATTCGGTTCGGTTTCGATCAACGTGCGCGCGGCGAGAATTGGCGCAAGCGCCAATTCCTCGGTCGAGATGCCATCATAAAGATTGCGGTGGGTCTCGGTGACGATGTCATCGGCGGAAACCCCGTCCAGCCCGTCGCACGCCTCCGCGATCACCGCATCGAGACGCGAGGTGTCGAGCGGCGACTTTGTGCCATCGGGCGCGGTCACGTGTAGCGTGCGCGCCGCCGCAGCTCCCGGAGCGTCCTTCGGTGCAGACCTGGCGCGCTCCCGCGCACGCTCCTCGCGGTACAATACATAGGCGCGCGCGACCTTGTGATGTTCGCCGCGCATCAGGGCAAGTTCGACTTGGTCCTGAACGTCTTCGATATGGAAGGTGCGGCCGGCGTCGGCGCGGCGCGTCAAGTTCAGTACGATCTGCTGCGTCAATTCGGCGACGATGTCGTGGACGCGGCGGGACGCGGCGGCGCTGCTGCCCTCGACCGCCAGAAACGCCTTGGTCAAGGCCACCGCGATTTTCGAGGCATCGAATATCGTCACGGCGCCATTGCGCCGGATCACCTGGTAATCAGGCTGCGCCGCGGCCGCGGCCGGCACCGATTGGGTGAGACGGATTGAACTCGGTGAGCGGACGGTTTCGAGCGCGAGAGACATCGGCTGTTCCCATTTTTTGGACGGAAGCCGAAGGCTCGCGTGGCCGTCCCGGCGCAAGCCGGCGGCAACAAGCGATCCATCGGGGCACCCCGCCCGAGGACGTTCTATGCGGTCACGGCAGGTCTCCTGGCTCGCGGGTCGTTGCGTCCGTCGGGCCTTCCCGGAACAAGGCGTTTCCAGTGGCGCGTGATCGACTTCGGCTCGCCGCTTACAGTTGCGGGGGCAGCGCCGGCCTCGCCTACAGGCTCACCGGCTTCCCTCTTGGCCCTCGATCTTGCGATTCAAGGGACCGTGACAACAAGATTTAGTAGTTTGTTCGCGGGCTGTGTCAATCACTGGCGTGAGAAAATCGTCGGCGCCTGTTAACTGACGGCGCGGCATGCGCATTTGCGCCGTTTCACGCAGACGCGATTAGCTTGTTCGAAATCACACGCGCATTTGCGCCTTAATTCTTACCCCAATTGCCGTAAGATGGCGGTTCAATGCCGAGGTTGGACATGTATCCCCGCGTTTCGATCGTGCTTGCGTCGCTCGCGGCATTCGCCGCCTCTCCGGCCATCGCGGATATCCAGATCACCGTCGACAAAGCCGCGCAGACGCTGACGGTCGCGCGCGACGGTGAGGTGCTGCACAAATGGCCGGTCTCGACCGGCCGGGTCGGACGCTTCACGCCAGACGGCAGCTATCAGGCGTTTCGTCTGGAGAAGGATCACTTTTCGCGCGAATTCGACGACGCGCCGATGCCGCATTCGATTTTCTTCACCAAGCGCGGGCACGCGATCCACGGTTCTTTGGAGACCGGGAAACTCGGCCGTCCCGCTTCCAGCGGCTGCGTGCGGCTCGCGCCCGAAAACGCCAAAGTCTTGTTCGATCTCGTCAAGGCCGAAGGCGTACTGAAGACGAAGGTCACGATCGCCGGCGACGAGCGGGTGGCGCTGGCGCGTGCCGACCGGCAACTGACGCAAGGGCGCCCGAACGACGGCAGATCGCGGCAAGTCGAACGCGGCACCGGCCTGCCGCCGACCTACGCGCCGCCGGTGGAGGAGCCGCGTGCGCGCGAACGCTATGCGGCGCCACGGCAAGCCTATGGGCAGCAGCAGCAACAGCAATATTATTACGATGGATACCGCTGGCAGCCCCATCCGGGACAGGGCCATCAGCGCGCGCGCCCGCAGCCCTATTACGCGCAGCCCCAGCCCCAATACGGTCAGCCGCAATATTATTATCAGCCGCGCTATTATTACGACTGAAGCGCCGGCGCGGCGCGGCTCCGAGGTCGCGTCCTGTTCGCGCGATGATAATGCCGTAGACGGACCGCCGGGAGGGGCACCATGAGCATCCTTGATATCTTGTTGGGCGGAGGTGGCGCACGCGGCGGCGGGCGTGGCGGCAGTGCGAGCGGCGGCGGCAACATGACCAAGATCGGCATGGCGCTGATCTCGTATCTGCTGTGGCGCTGGTACCAGAATTCGCGCGCGGGCGGCGGCACCAGCCCCTCGCCCATGCCAATGCCCTCGCCGCGCGACGCCGGCGCACGCTTTCCGCAAGACCTTCCGCCGGCACAATTTCCGGACAGCGATCCGACGCCGCCACCCCGATCCGGATCTCCCGACGACAGCGACTTCGGCCCGCTGATCGAATCCACCCGCAATATGCCGGAAGCGCCACGCGGTGGCCGGCGCGGCCGACCCATGGATGATGAAGAGGACGACGGCAGCATGGGCGGGGGAATGGGCGGAGGCGGCAGTCTCGGCGACATTCTGAACGATATCCTGACCGGTGGCCGCGGCATGCCGGGCGGCGATCCGCGTGGCGGACCCGGCGGTGGATTCCCGGGCGGCGGCTCGTCGCGTGGCGGCCGCGGCGGCGGCCTTGAAGACATTCTAGGCGATATTCTCGGCGGCGGCCGCGGGATGCCCGGTTCGCGCTTTTCCGGCGCGCAGAGCGATCCACAGAGCGATCCGTTAAGCGCGCTTCTGCAGGGCGCCGGCATCGGCGGCCTCGGCGGATTGCTGGCCGGCGGTGCCGGTGGCGGCATGCTCGGCGACCTGATGCGGCAATTCGATCAGTCCGGCGCAGGCGACGCTGCCCGGTCATGGGTATCGCCCGGTGAAAACATGCCGGTGACGCCGAAGCAGATCGAAAAGACCTTCGGCTCCGATATCATCAACCAACTCGCGGAGCAGTTCGGCCTCGACAAGACGGAACTGCTGCAAGGCCTGAGCGAGACCTTGCCGGACGTGGTCAATCAACTCACGCCGGACGGACGTCTGCCATCCGAGGAGGAGATTTCACGCTGGTCCTAGATATTTTCGCTTTTCTTCGAATCGCGAAAATACTCTAGGTCATGGCGTTGACGCGTTTTCTTCACGCGAACCGGTCGCCACTTCGCTCGAAAACGCTCTAACGGCGCCGTAAGCAAAGAGGCCCGGCGCGAAGCCGGGCCCAAGTTGCGCAGGCGGAGCGACACGACGTGACCCGGTCCTCCGCCACGGGAAACCGCCATAAGGCGATCGTCGCAAGGCTAGACGAGCCACGCGCTCGAAAATTGATCCGCATCAAGTCAAGATGGCCGGCCGCGCTATTTCGGCTCCTGCGGGGCAGCCGGCCATTTACGCTCGATCCAGTGCAACATGCGCGCGAGCGGCGGCTGCAAGGCAGGAAGGTCAATCGCAAGCAACACCAGCCCGAGCGGCACCATCCAGAAGCCCAGGATCGGCAGAAACCCGAGAAAACCACCGACGATCAGAAGACCGGCCGTCGGAATACGCCACATCCGAGCGCCCGGCTGACGCAGCGCGCGGGACCGGCGTGTCATCCATTCCGGCAGCCGCTCCTCGAAGCGATGCAGAAGCGCATGGAAATCAGGCTTTTGGGGCATGGCAGCGATCCGGCGCCCTTTCATCTTGGCTCCTCGGTTATCGGGATCAATGCCCGACCCCGAGCGCGAGTTCGCCGCGGTCAAGAATAAGCGGCACGATCAGGTCTTCCTCGTCGTCCAGATGGCGAGTCAATCCGCGCAGAAGGACCGCGCCGCTCTGGATATAACTTTCCGCGGCCTGCCGGATCGCGTCTTGCGGCCCGTTCAGCGCGCGCAAAAAGTCGTTCGCCGCATTGACCGAATTCTCGATACTGGCGGCCAGCGCATCGTGGTCGCCCTCCAGCATTTCAAAGCCAAGAACGAGCCGGGCATCCGCGTTGCGGAAGATCGGAAAATAATGGTCGTCCTCGATGTGATGATGGGCATGAAGCTGCTGCAGGAAGAACTGCAGGCGTGGCGCGAAGAATTCCGCGAAGCGCTGCGCGTCGATTTGGCCGTCCCGAAAGCGTGCGGATACATCGTCGAGCGTGGCGCCGAGTTCGCGAAACATGGCGTGGCGTGACAGCCAGAAGCTCGCCATCTCACCGAGATTGGCATGACCGGTCCAGACCTCGCGCGGATAGCGCGTCAGCAGCAATCTGAGATCGTCTGGCAGGCCCGAACGCGTCGCAAGCGAAAGGTCACGCGCCAGAGCGGGCGTTGGAGCGTCAGTCATTTCTTTTCCAGCAGAAGCTTGCCGCGCGCACGGATGGTCGCCTGCGCAACCTCGGCAAATTTCTGCAGCAGCCAGGGCAGCGTCACCTCCAGCCGGACATGATCCTCCGCGACGTCAACGGTCCCGGCGGCCGATTGGCCGAGCGCACGCACGCGAAAGGTCAGCCGGTCGCCCGACCAGATTTCCTCGTCAACCTTCAGCACCGGAAAAGTCTTGGCGGCGCCGGTCAGACCGGGCCTGAGGCGGCGCAAGGCTTCGTCTTTTCCAAGCGAATGCGGAATGGAAACGGTAATCGGCTTCGACATGGCCTCGTCCGGTTTAGCGCCCGCCATGCGAGCGGGAACGGCGCTTCGAGGCCATGGATGTAGGTATGCGGCCGTCATCGGCCAATGGTTGGGACGGGCCTGAAGCCGGGTTGAAACTGGCGATATCGGCGAGTGTGGAAAAATGCGGGGATTGCGACATCAAACGCCCGAAATCCGGCGCCCCGCGCCCTCTTGCCACGCTGGATTTGCGGTGCAAAGCCTGTGCATCACCGCGCGCCCGACGGCGGCGTCCAACACTCCATCCGGGCTGTGAGTTCCCGCCTGTGAAGTTCGGGTATTTCCGTAACAGTCCATGATCATGACGATCCCCTCCCCGCATCACCAAACCCTAGTCGCCCGCATCTCGATGGAGCGTTCGGCCGCGCACCGGCTCGCGGACGCGCTTGCCGAACGGCTCGATCCCGATACCTGTGCGGTGTCGATGTTCGAAAGCGGCGATCATTGGACCGTTGAGGCGGCCTTTCCCGACGAAGCCTCTCAGGCAGTCATTTCCGAGACGGTGACGCAGGTGGTCGGGGCCGAGACGGTGAACGGCCTGCAATTCTCGTCGATCGAGACGCGCGACTGGGTGGCGGCGAGCCTTGAGGGACTTGCTCCGGTCCACGCCGGTCGCTTTGTCGTGCACGGCTCGCACGACCGCAAGCGCGTGCGGCCGAATCAAATCGGGATCGAGATCGAGGCGGCGCTGGCCTTCGGCACTGGCCACCATGGCACCACGCGCGGTTGCCTGATTGCCTTCGAGTCGCTGCGCAAGGCTGCGCATTCCGGGCGGCGCTGGCGCATTCTGGATGTCGGGACCGGCACCGGACTGCTCGCGATGGCCGCGGCAAAAGCCATGCGGGTGCCGGTACTCGCGAGCGACATCGACCCGGTCGCGGTGTCGGTCGCGTGCGACAATGCGCGGCTGAACCGCGTCACACCGCTATTTCAGGCACTCGCCGCCAGCGGCGTCAACAGCGGCCGGATCCGGCAGAGGCGCTACGACTTGATCTTCGCCAATATTCTGGAAGAACCGCTGCGGAGGATGTCGGCCCCGCTGTCGTTACTGCTGGCGCCCGGAGGGCGCTTGGTCCTGTCCGGATTGCTTGGCGCGCACGCGCCGGGCGTCATCGCCGCCTACCGCCGCCAAGGCTTGCGGCTGCAATCTCGGACGATACTGGATGGCTGGGTCACGCTTGCGATGCGGCGCGGGCGATGAGCCAAGGCGGCGCGCCCCGGACATCCGGGGCGCTGGACAAAACCCACCGGCAAATTCCGGCCGAACTAGCGGACGAACGGCAGATCTTTTTCGCTGTGGGCGAGGCGCTCGCCGGCGATCTGGAACTGACCCGGCAGCAGATGGCGATGAAGCGCGATCTCGCGTTCGGCCTGGCGCATGCGAGCGTCAATGAAAGAGGCCCACAGGCGGGTCATCAGGGCCGGCTGCTTGGCCCGGACGGCGGCGGGGATCGAGGCTGCGCCGGAACCGGCGGTAATGGCAGTCATGGTGTCTCTCCTTTTCGAAAATCACTGGACACCCAGGGTCGTCCTCCAGACTTTCTGCAGTGCAACATAATGCGAGTCGGCCTGCAGACGAGCGCCAAGAACTCATAGCCGACCTGCTAAGTATGCATAAACGCTTCATAATTTGGTAACTCATGGAGCGTTTGTGGGCGATCTGCCGATTGTTGCAGCAGCATCTATATCGCATCGCACAAATTTCGTGAGGCGCTTGGCTCGCGACAGGAAATGTCCCGATTGCGGTCAGAGTCCCAATATGTTTCGTGCAGCCGCCCGAAATACAAACTGTACCCCCTGTCGCCGCCTGCGCGCTAAGGTCGGACTGCCATGTTTTCAGCCAAATTCCAGACATTCGACGACACCGCCGACCCGGCCAGCGCAGCCCCGCGCATCGCAGCTTTGCGCGCCGCGCTGAAGCGGCGGGGTCTCGACGGATTCGTGGTGCCGCGGGCCGACCGTCATCAGAACGAATATGTGCCGGAGAACGAGGAGCGGATCGCCTACCTAGCCGGCTTCACCGGCTCGGCCGGTTTTCTGCTGGTACTTCCCGACAAGGCCGTGCTGTTCACCGACGGCCGCTACACGCTGCAGGCGCGCGAACAGACCGATCCCGCGATTTTCACCCTGGTCAACAGCGTCGAGACTGCGCCCTCCTCCTGGATCGAGCAGAACCTGACCGAGGGCACGCGGCTTGGATACGATCCCTGGCTTCACACCGCCGAGGGCGTCGAAAGGCTCGCAAAAGCCTGCAGCAAGGCGGGCGCTATCCTTGAGCCGGTGGCAGACAATCCGGTCGATGAGATCTGGACCGACCGGCCGGCACCTCCGCTCGGTCCGATCGTGCCGCACGATCCTCGCTTCGCCGGCGAACCCACGGACGACAAGCTGAAGCGCATCGCAGCGGAGATCGGCAAGCAGCGCGCCGACGCGCTCGTTATCTCCGATCCGCACAACATCGCCTGGACCTTCAACATTCGCGGTTCCGATGTGGCGCATACCCCGTTGCCGCTTGCCTTTGCGATGATTCCGAAGGCGGGACGGCCAGTGCTTTATGTCGACGGCCGCAAGCTTTCCAACAGCGTGCGTGACCGGCTGGCAACCCTGGCCGATATCCGCGAACCGGATGCGCTGACAGCCGACCTCGCCAGACTGGGCGCAACGCAGGCCGCGGTGCTGCTCGATCAGGCGACCGCGGCCGATGCGCTCGCAAAGCTCGTGGAGCAAGCCAGCGGCAAGGCGACACGTGCGGCCGATCCGGTGACGGCGCTCAAAGCGGTCAAGAACGCCACCGAGATTGCCGGCGCGCACGCGGCGCAAGCCCGCGACGGCGCTGCCATGGCTCGGTTTCTCGCCTGGTTCGATCGCGAGGCACCGGCCGGGACGCTTACCGAGATTGCGGCCGTTGAGGCGCTGGAGACCTTCCGGCGCGACGGTGGCCTGCTCAAGGACATCTCGTTCCCGAGCATTTCCGGCGCCGGCCCGAACGGCGCCATCGTGCATTATCGCGTCACCAACAAGAGCAACCGGCCGATCAGGCCAGGCGAATTGTTTCTGATCGATTCCGGCGGACAATACGAGGACGGCACCACCGACATTACCCGCACCATTGCGGTGGGAACGCCAACCGCCGAGATGCGGACGCGCTTCACCCAAGTGCTGCGCGGGCATATTGCGATCGCACGCGCGGTGTTCCCGGACGGGATTTCTGGCGCCCAGCTCGACACCCTGGCGCGGCAGTTCCTGTGGCAGGCCGGCGTCGATTTCGACCATGGAACCGGCCATGGCGTCGGCAGCTATCTGTCGGTCCATGAAGGGCCGGCGCGGATTTCCAAGCTCGGCTCGGCGCCACTCAAGCGCGGCATGATCCTGTCGAATGAGCCCGGTTATTACAAAGAAGGCGCATTCGGTATCCGGATCGAAAATCTGGTGCTGGTGGTCGAGGCGCCGCCCATGCCCGGTGCCGAGAAGCCGATGAACGCGTTCCAGACCCTGACGCTCGCGCCCATCGACCGGCGGCTGATCGATGTCAGCCAGATGACGGCGGACGAGATCGCCTGGCTCGATAGCTACCATGCGCGGGTTGCAGAGACGTTGGCGCCGCTAGTTGATAAGGACACAGCGAACTGGCTCGCCGCTGCGACCCGCCCGCTTCTCAACCGCTAGAGTTTTGTTCCTCCGTGGATGCGCCAACGCCCAAATCCGAGGCGGCCTCCGATCAGCGTCCGGCGCCGTTCGGCCTGATCGTTCTGCTGATGGCGATGAGCGCCATCGGCCCGGTCTCGCTCAACATCCTAGTGCCGGCGACGCCCGGCCTGGTGGTACTGTTCAATACCGATGTCGAGACCGTGCAGCTCACGCTGTCGCTCTATCTGTTCGGACTTGCATTGTCGCAGCTCGTGCTCGGCCCGCTGTCGGACCGCTTCGGCCGCAAGCCGGTGCTGCTGGCCGGACTGTTCATCACCGCCGCGGCAAGCGTCGCTGCGATCTTCTCGACCTCGATCGGCATGCTGATCCTGTTCCGCACGCTGCAGGCGCTCGGCGCTTCATCGGGCCTCGTGATCGGCCGCGCGATCATCCGCGATCTCTATTCGCGCGACCGCGCCGCCGCGATGATCGGCCTGGTCACCACCGTGATGGTGCTGGCGCCGATGGCGGCGCCGCTCATCGGGGGCCTTCTCGATACGCATTTCGGTTGGGAATACACGTTCGTCCTCACCGGCGTGATGGCGGCCGTGGTGCTGGCCTGGGCGTTCGCGACACTGCCGGAAACGCGGCCCGATCACATCACCGGCGGCGGCGTACGATTCATTTTGCGCGAGAGCCGCGAATTGCTCGCGGACCGGAAATTCGTCGGCTATGTGCTGGTCTGCGCGATCGGTACCGCGACCTTCTTCGCCTTTCTCGGCGGCGGCCCGCATGTTGTGGTCAGCATCATGGCGCGCACCTCGGCGGAATATGGCTTCTGGTTCATCGCGACCTCCGGCGGCTTCATGCTGGGCAATTTCATCACCTCGCGTACCTCGCAGCGCTACGGCATCGATCGCATGATCGGGATCGGGCTTGCGCTGTTGCTGATCGGTTCGGTGCTGACGATTGCGACCGTCGCGGTTTTTCCGGATGGCGGGCCGTGGACCATCTTTGTGCCGCAGCTTGCGATTTCGGTCGGCAACGGAATCTTTCTGCCGAATTGCGTGGCGGGTGCCGTGAGCGTGCGGCCGCAGGCGGCGGGCACTGCGTCCGGCATCACCGGCTTTCTGCAGATGTCGACCGGCGCGATAGCGGCGCAGGGCATGAGCCACATCGTCGCCACCGCGACCACGGCGATGCCGCTTGCGATCGCGATGGGCGTTTTGTCAGCCGCGGCTGCCTTGGCGTTCTACGTGTTCCTGATGCGGCGGTGACAAGCGAAACGATTATTGCCCGGCCATCGCCAGCCATTCGTCTTCGGTCAGCACGGTGACGCCGTGCTTCTGCGCCTCGGCAAGTTTCGAGCCCGCACCGGGACCGGCCACGACGTAATCCGTCTTCTTCGACACCGAGCCCGCCACCTTGGCGCCGAGCCGCTCGGCCTGCGCCTTGGCCTCGTTGCGGGTCATCTTCTCCAGCGAGCCGGTGAACACCACGGTCTTGCCGGCGATGGCGGAGTCGGATTTGACCCGCTCCATCGGCTCGACCGTGATCTGTTCGAGCAGCCGGTCGAGTGCTTCGCGATTACGCTGCTCCTTGAAGAATTCCACGATGGCGCCCGCCACCACGTCACCGATGCCGCCGATGTTGTTCAGCTCCTGATAGGCTTCCGATTCTAGCCCCTCGCCAGCGGCCGTCATGCCATCGAGAAACGCCTCGATACTCCCATAGTGGCGCGCGATCAACCTGGCATTGGTCTCCCCGATATGGCGGATGCCGAGCGCGTAGATCAGCTTGTTGAGCGGCACCTTTCGCCGCTCCTCGATTGCCGCGAACAGGTTGCGGACCGAAGTCTCGCCATAACCTTCGCGATCAGCAAGCTTCTTTGTCGCGCGCCTGTCGCGATCCGCCAGCGTGAAGATATCCGCCGGCTCCATCACCAGACCGTCGCCATAGAACGCCTGGACCTGCTTCTCGCCCAGCCCCTCGATGTCGAACGCATCGCGCGACACGAAATGGCGCAATCGCTCGACCTGTTGCGCCGGACAAATGAGCCCGCCGGTGCAGCGGCGCACCGCCTCACCCTCCTCGCGCACCGCATGGCTACCGCAGACCGGACACGTCTCCGGAAATTTGTAGGGCTTCGCGTTCTTCGGCCGCTTTTCCAGCACCACCTCAAGCACCTGTGGGATCACGTCACCGGCGCGCTGAATGATCACGGTGTCGCCGATGCGGATATCGACCCCGCCGCGGATCGGATTGCCGTCGTTGCCGATGCCCCTGATGTAATCTTCATTGTGCAGGGTGGCATTCTGCACCACCACGCCACCCACCGTGACCGGCTCCAGCTTGGCCACCGGTGTCAGCGCACCGGTGCGGCCGACCTGGATGTCGATATCGTTGACGATTGTGGTCGCCTTCTCGGCGGGGAATTTGTGTGCGATCGCCCAGCGCGGGGAACGCGATACGAATCCAAGCCGTTGCTGCCAATCGAGCCGGTTGAGCTTGTAGACCACGCCGTCGATGTCATAGCCGAGCGTCGCGCGCTTTGCTTCGATGTCGCGATACATCGCAAGCATGTCATCGACCGAGGAGCACAGCCGAAACAGCGGATTGATGACGAAGCCGCGCTCGCCGAGCCACTGCACCATGTGCTGCTGGGTGTCCTGCGGCATCGCGCTCATTTCGCCCCAGGCATAGGCGAAGAATTTCAGGTTGCGCGAAGCGGTGATCGCGGCATCCTTCTGGCGGAGCGATCCTGCCGCGGAGTTTCGCGGATTGGCATAGACCGGTTCCTCGGCCTCGGCCTGCCGCTTGTTGAGGGCGATGAAGTCCTCGTGCGTCATGTAGACTTCGCCACGGACCTCCACGATGTCCGGAATGCTGCGGCCTTTCAAGGTTTGCGGAATGTCGTGCAGCGTCCTGACATTCGCTGTCACGTCCTCGCCTTCGGCGCCGTCGCCACGGGTGGCGCCGGTCACCAGCACGCCGTTCGCATAGCGCAGCGACAGGGAAAGCCCGTCAATCTTGGGCTCTGAGGTGAAGTCCGGCGCCTCGTCGAGTTTCAGGAAGCGCACCACGCGATCGACGAAATCGGTCACGTCCTCATCTGAAAAAGCGTTGTCGAGCGAGAGCATCGGCACCGCGTGCCGCACCTTTTTGAAACGGCCGGTGGGCGTCACGCCGACTTTCTGCGACGGCGAGTCCTTACGGATCAGTTCCGGGAACCGGGCTTCTATCTCGTTGTTACGCTGGCGCAGCGCGTCGTATTCGGCGTCCGAAATCTTCGGCGCGTCTTTTTGATAATAGAGCTTGTCGTTGTCGGCGATCAGCTTCGCCAGCCGCGCCAGCTCGCCCGCGGCCTGCTCCTCGGTCAGCTTGTCGGTGGGTGTGAACGGAGATGCGCGTTTGGCCATGGTAGTGTCGTCATTCCGGGGCGCGCCGAAGGCGCGAACCCGGAATCCATAACCACAGTCGCTGGCGATGTACTACGTCTATCTCCTGGCAAGCGCAAAACATGGCACCCTCTATCTGGGTGTAACGCGTGACCTCGTGCGCCGGATCTACGAGCACAAGTCAAAAATTAAGCCCGGCTTCACGTCTCAATACGGCGTGGATCGGCTTGTCTGGTACGAAATATACGATGATCCAGTCACGGCTATCGCTCGGGAAAAGGAAATCAAGAAATGGCGCCGGGACTGGAACCCTCATCGAAGAGGACAATCCGGACCGGGCTGACCTTTACCCGCGAATCGTCAAATAGCCAGTCGTGGTTATGGATTCCGGGTTCGCGCCTTCGGCGCGCCCCGGAATGACCGGGAAAAGTAGCGCCCCGGAATGACCAGGAAATGGCCACCGCCCCGGATTACCTACCCCGCCGCCTTGATCAGGCGCTCGGCCGCGGCACGCGCTTCGTCGGTGATCTCGGCACCAGCCAGCATGCGCGCGATCTCCTCGCGGCGGCGATCGGCGGCGACTTCACTCACCCGCGTCGCCACCCGCTTGCCCTTATCCAGCGCGTCCTTGGCGATAACGTAATGGCGGTCGGCGCGCGCCGCGACCTGGGGCGCATGTGTCACCGCAATCGCCTGGACGCGCGAGGCAAGCTTGGCGAGCCGCACCCCAATGGCATCGGCGACAGCGCCGCCAACGCCAGTATCGATCTCGTCGAACACCAGCGTCGGCGCCGAGCCGCGATCGGCGAGCACCACCTTCAGCGCCAGCAGGAACCGCGCCAATTCACCGCCGGATGCCACCTTCATCAGTGGACCGGGGCGGGTGCCGGGGTTGGTCTGCACCCAGAATTCGACCCGGTCGAAACCATGCGCACCGGCAGCGTCGGGATCGGTCGCAATCGCGGTGGAAAACACCGCGCGATCGAGCTTGAGCGGCTTGATCTCGGTGTTCACCGCCTTGTCCAGTTTGCCGGCCGCCTTTTTGCGGGTTTCCGAAAGCGTGGCGGCAGCCTTGCGGAAGCGTGCGTCGGTTTCGCCAGCAATCCTTTCGAGCGCGATGAGCTTCGAAGCGCCGGCGTCGATTAGCGCAAGCGCGGCTGCGTGGCGCTCGGCCAACGCGGCGAGCTGGTCCACCGGTGTGTTGTATTTGCGGGCCGCAGCGCGCAGGGAAAACAGCCGTTCTTCGATCCGCTCGAGTTCGGCGGGGTCGTAGTTCGCAGCACGCAACGCGCTTTCGAGATGCGCCCGCGCTTCGTCGATCGCGGTCAGCGCAGCATCGAGCGCCTTAATCGCGGGATCAGCCAGGCCGGGCGCCTGGGCACTGCGCCGCTCAAGCCTTCGGATCGCGGAAGCAAAACCGGGAACCGGAGATGCGTTTCCCGCCACCGCGTCATAGGCATCGCGCAGGTCACCTGCAATCTTCTCGGCCTGCATCATGGCAGAGCGTCGTTCGGCGAGCACCGTTTCCTCGCCGGGTTCAGGACGAAGCTTCGCCAACTCGTCGACCGCGTGGCGAAGATAATCGGCTTCGCGCTGCGCCCGCTCGACCTCGATGCGGTGCGTCTCGACCGCCCGCGCTGCAGCGTGGCATTCCTCCCACAGCCGCGCGACGTCCGCGGCTTTGTCTTCCGCTCCGGCATAGGCGTCGAGCAACGCACGATGGGTGGCGGCATCGACCAGCGCGCGGTCGTCATGCTGGCCGTGAATTTCAACCAGCGCGGCGCCGAGGCTCCGCAGCACCTGCACCGACACCGGCTGATCGTTGATGAAAGCGCGGGTCTTGCCATCCCGCGACTGGATGCGTCGCAGGATCAAGTCGTCCTCGGCATCGATGCCATGTTCGTTGAGAAGCGCGCGGGAGGGATGACGCGCCGGCACGTCGAACACGGCGGTGACCTGCCCCTGCTCCGCGCCCTGGCGCACCAGGCCCGCATCGCCGCGCGCGCCGAGCGCGAGCGCAAAGGCATCGAGCAGGATCGACTTGCCGGCGCCGGTCTCGCCCGTGAGCACGGCAAGACCCTTGGCGAAATCGAGATCGAGCTTGTCGATCAGAACGATGTCGCGAATGGACAGACGGACGAGCATGCGAGGTCTTCGTGAAAGCAGTGTCTGCAGGGCGGCATACGGCGCCCCAAATCAGCACCGTTCTCGTTTTATTCTAGCACGATGCGACGCGCCGACAGCTGGAAAATTATTCGATCCGGAGACGGGTAAGGAGTGGCCGCCTGCGATCACCTTACGACCGGCGTGCCGATCCGCACTTCGCCCGCGGGCTTAGGCTGGAACAATTTGCTGATCCAGGATTGCTTGTTCTCTGAGGGCTCAAGGCCGCCGGTTTGAACCAGCTTGTACGCGTTCTGATACCAGGGGCTGTCCGGGAAATTGTGCCCGAGTACGGCGGCGGCGGTCTGCGCTTCCTGGACGATGCCGAGCGCCATATAGGCCTCGGTCAGCCGCATCAGCGCCTCCTCGACATGACGCGTGGTCTGATATTGCGTCACCACCAGCTTGAAGCGATTGATGGCGCCGGAAAAATCCTTCTTGGTCAGATAGAAGCGGCCGATCATCATTTCCTTGCCGGCAAGCTGGTCGCGCGCGACGTCAAGCTTCTTCTTGGCGCTGGCCGCATATTCGGTGCTCGGATAGCGCCGGATGACCTGCTCCAGCTCCCGCATTGCCTGTTCGGTGCGCTGCTGATCGCGAGTCACATCCGGAATCACTTCGTAATAGGACGAACCGATCAGATATTGCGCATAAGCGGCGTCAGGACTGCCGGGATGCATCGCCACGTAGCGTTTCGCGGCCGTGATGGTGTCATCATATTCCTTGGCCTCGTAATAGGAGTAGGCTTGCATCAGCAGTGCTTTGCGCGCCCAGTCCGAATACGGGTGCTGACGGTCGACCTCTTCGAATTTCTTGGCGGCTTCCTTATATTCAAACTTCTGCTGCAGCAGATACAAACCTTCATTATAGAGCTTATCGGCCGGCTCGTCGGGGATCGTCAGATCCTTGTCGCCGGCACAGGCCGCCAGCGCGACGGTGACGAGAGACAATGCGAGCGCCCGCGACAGCCAGCCGGCGGCCAATCCTGCGGCTGGCAGAAGCTTCGCGACGATGCCTGAATCCGCTCTCATACCCGCACTACGTCCTACCAGAGAGGCCCGGGCGGCGCCGATCGTGCAACCCGTCCCGCCCTTCCTAACCCGGAATTGCGGAGACTCCCAAGAAATGCGGAACCCCCAAGTCGACCCGTCTATCGACCGATATGGGTTTCTTACGATATTGGGCCGGGATTAAGGCGACGGCCGAACGCGCCAGCCAGGCTGTACCGCAAGCGCGGGCGCAACCGTCAGACAGCGCGTCAGGAGACGTCCGGGCCATAGGCCGGGGCGACCATTCCGGCCACCTCGGCATGACCGCGCACGCGGCGGCCTTCGCCGGCCTCAACCACTTCATACGCGGAGGGGTCTGACATGAGGGCAACCAGCACCGCGTGGTTGAGCCGGTGTCCGCCACGGACGGAACGATAGGCCCCGATGATCGGGGCGCCGGCCAGCGCCAGATCGCCGACCGCGTCGAGCGCTTTGTGGCGAACGAATTCGTCAGCGTAGCGCAGGCCTTCGCTGTTCAGAATGCGGTTGTCGCTCAGAACCAACGTGTTTTCGAAGGAAGCGCCCAGCGCCTTGCCCGCACTCCAAAGCGCGGACACGTCCTTCATGAAGCCGAAGGTCCGGGCGCGCGACAACTCGCGGCGGAAGCTGTCGGCGGTGAGGTCGAGCGCGATCGACTGGCGGCCAATCAGGACCGACTCGAAGTTGATTTCGATGTCGAGTTGGAAACCGCTATCCGCGGGACGCAGCTCGCCAAAGGACTCGCCCTTGGCGACGCAGACCGGCTTGAGAATCTTGATATACCGGCGCGCCTTAGACAGCATTTTGATGCCGACCTGGTCGATCGCATCGACGAACGGCGCCGCGCTGCCATCCATGATCGGCACTTCGGGCCCGTCGACTTCAACCAAGGCATTATCGACGCCGAGCCCGCGGAGGGCGGCGAGAATATGTTCGGCGGTCGAGCACAGCACGCCCGATTCATCGCCCAGAACGGTCGCGAGTTCCGTTGCCGTCACAGCACGGTAATCGGCGCGAACTTCGCGCTCCCTGCCGTCAGCATCGGTCCTCGAAAACACAATGCCGGTGTCGGCATCTGCGGGATTGAGAGTAAGGTTAACAGGCAATCCGGAATGAACGCCGATTCCGGAAATCGTTACCTGTTCACGCAGCGTGGTCTGCCTTGCGGCTCTCATACGCTCGTCCCGTCTGTTTTTCGGCTGAACACCGCGCGATATGTTGCGCAGCGCAATCCCCCGAAGTGACCCCAATCGACAGACTTTTGCCCCGAACCATTCCGGCAGGTAGTCTCAATCGACTATCCCCCCTGCCCGAATCTCCTGAGACGAAAACCTTCGTCGCATTCAGAGCTTAGACCCAGGTCCCCATCCTCCAAAGTCACGCTTTTTTACGTTTTGTTACCTTGATCCGGCCGCATTCGCGTCAGCGCTCTGCCTCATTTTCTTACACTCCGTTGCATTTTTGCAACGACTTTGGCACGAATACCATAGTTCAGTTTGAGACCCTTTTGCGCCGCAAAATGTTTGATGAAAAATCAGTAACTTAGCCCTCGTGCGCTGGGGCCGCGAAAGAAAAAGCCCCGACCGATCGGCCGGGGCTCTCCGCAATCGTCAACCCAAAACCGATCAGTTGGCTTGCCGCCGAAGGAACGCCGGGATCTCCAGCTGATCGTCCTCTGCGGAATTATTCACAGGGGCCTGCCGGCCATGCATGTCTAACCCCTGCGGAGCCTGCGGCGGCCGCCGGGCATAGTCGGAGACCGGATCGCGACCCTCCATCGGACGTGCCGGCGGACGCTGCGGCATCCGCTGCATCGGCTGAGGTGGCGCCATCGGGTGCGGATCCTGCCGCATCTGAGGTTCTTCGGTCTCGGATTTCAGACCGAGGCCGGCTGAAGCGAGGCGCTTCAACAGCGACATGCGTTGCTTTTCGGGCTCCGGCGCCGCCAGTTCCCCACGCTGGGCCTGGATCTCGCGCTGCGCCTGTGGCGGCAATTCATCGATACGCGGCATGCGAGGACGCTGAGGCACGCGCTCCGGATGCGGCGGGATGAAGTTGCCGAAGGTTTCCGGTTGCGGCGGAGGCGGCGGCGCGGACGGTTCGACGAACAGTGTCGGCTTGGGTGGCGTCGGTCGGATCGTGACGTCGTCGTCAACGTCCGCATCATGGAAGCCCATGTCCTGGCCGAGCGCGGCGGCCACAGCCGCGGTGGCTGCGGCATCAATCGAAGCGACACTATGCGCGGCAGCCGGCAGCGGAGCCTGAACCGGGGCATGATACGCCGGCGCCGTCGTTGCGGCAGGCTTCGGCCGCTCGATCGGACGCGGGATTTCATGTGTCGCGCGCTTCACGGCTTCGACCGGCGGCTTCACCGCTACCGCCGGACGATCGACGCCAGTTGCCACCACCGCAACGCGGATGATGCCCTCGAGGCTGTCGTCGAACGTCGCGCCAACGATAATGTTGGCATCCTTGTCGACTTCCTCGCGGATGCGGGTGGCGGCTTCGTCGACCTCGTACAGCGTCAGATCCTTGCCGCCGGTGATCGAAATCAGCAGGCCCTTCGCCCCCTTCATCGTATTGTCGTCGATCAGCGGGTTCGCGATCGCCGCTTCCGCCGCGGTGATGGCACGCTTCTCGCCGGAGGCTTCACCGGTGCCCATCATCGCCTTCCCCATCTCGCGCATCACGGCACGGACGTCGGCGAAGTCGAGATTGATCAAGCCTTCCTTGACCATCAGGTCGGTGACGCAGGCGACGCCGGAATAGAGAACCCGGTCGGCCATCGCGAAGGCGTCTGCGAAGGTGGTCTTCTCATTGGCCACGCGAAACAGGTTCTGGTTCGGAATGATCAGCAGCGTATCGACGTTCTTCTGCAGTTCGGCGATGCCGCTCTCGGCATAGCGCATGCGCCGCTCGCCTTCGAACTGGAACGGCTTGGTCACGACGCCGACCGTCAGAATGCCCATGTCGCGCGCCACTTTCGCGATGATAGGTGCTGCGCCGGTACCGGTGCCGCCCCCCATACCGGCGGTGACAAACACCATATGGGCGCCGTTCAGATGATCGCGAACCTCGTCCATCACCTCTTCGGCCGCAGCCTTTCCGACCTCCGGCTGAGAGCCCGCACCGAGCCCCTCAGTGACCTGGACGCCCATCTGGATTTTGCGCGGCGCTCTGGAGGATGTCAGCGCCTGCGCGTCGGTATTGGCGACGACAAATTCGACGCCTTGGAGCCCGGCCGCGATCATGTTGTTGACCGCATTGCCGCCGGCGCCTCCCACCCCGAAAACGGTGATCCTAGGCCTCAGCTCGCGGATGTCCGGAGCTGTGAGATTCACTGTCATGGCTGCCTCTTCCATACGCGGGCGTGAATGATGTCCCCGCAAGGGCCGGTCCGCCGCCGGCCGTCTTGGAGATCTCGGATTGCGACCATCAGAAGCTCTCCCGAAGCCATTGATGGACCTTGTTCAAATACCCGCCTGTCGTCGCCTGCCGCGTTTTCCGCGGTTCGAAATGTTCGAGATGCGCCACCTGCGGATAAACCAGAAGCCCCGCAGCGACCGTAAAGGCAGGCCCCCTGGCAGCATCCGGCAGTCCGGACAGACCCAGCGGCCTGCCAACCCGCACCTGCCGTCCGAGAATGCGCGAGGCAATGTCCGGCAAGCCGGCCAACTGGCTCGCGCCACCGGTCAGAACCACAGTCCCCTGCGGCTCGGCAGCGAACGGAGACATCGAAAGCCGGTCGCGAATCATCTCCAGAATCTCTTCAACGCGCGGCCGGATGAAAGGCACCAGCGCGGCGCGGGAAACGACCTGCGGCGGCTCACGCGACTCCGAACCCACTGCGGGCACGGGAATCATATCGCGCTCGTCGCTCATTCCAGACACAACTGTGCCATAGAACGTCTTGATTCGCTCGGCATCTGCGACCCTTGCATTCAGCCCGCGCGCCAGATCCATGGTGACGTGGGTGCCGCCGACCGCGAAGCCGTCGGCATGGACGAATCGGCCGCCCGAGAACACCGCGATGGTGGTGGTTCCGGCGCCCATGTCGACCACCGCTGCGCCGAGATCGGCCTCGTCATCCGCCAGCGCCGACAATCCGGACATATAGGGCGAGGCCACCATGGCCTCGATCGAAAGCTGGCCGCGTTCGATCGCCAGCATCAGGTTGCGCGGCGCCGCCGCATCGGCGCAAACCACATGCATGTCGAGACCGAATCGGCGCGCCAGCATGCCGCGCGGGTCCCGGATGCCGTGCACGCCGTCGATGGCATAGCCGAGCGGCAGCGAATGCAGCACCACCCGCCCGTCGCGGCCGGAATGCTGACTGCCGGCCTGCAACAGCCGCGCAATATCGCCGTCGCGAATCGAGGGCCCGGCGACATCCACCGACGCGGTGAAGCGCTCGCTGGAAAACCGTCCGGCCGAGATCGAGACCGCGACCGATTCGAGATGCACGCCCGCCGCACGCTCGGCGAGTTCGACCGCATGCCGGATCGCGTGATCGGCGGCGTCGAGATCGGCCACGCTGCCGGCCTTCATGCCGCGCGCCTCGGTATGGCCAAAGCCGATCACCTCGATCGCATGGCTGCGCCGGCGCAGCACGTCGTTGCCGCCGCTCGGTTCCAGCCGCGCGATCATGCAGACGACCTTGCTGGTGCCGACATCGAGCGCGGCGACCAGCGCCGCGCGCTTGCGCGAAATCGGCTTCATCTTTGGCGCCACGCCGAATTGCAGGAGGCTCATGCGTCGCCTCCCGTCGTCATTCCCACCATGGCGAGCTGCGGACGCAACACGCACCGCTCGCTCCCTCCCCCTGAAAGGGGGAGGGTTGGGGAGGGGGTCAAACGCTGCGAAACAATGGACCCCCACCCGACGCGCTTCGCGCGTCGACCTCCCCCTTTCAGGGGGAGGTGAAAGTCAGATGGAGCCAAACCGGCGGGAAAACGCGTCATGCGTCGCCTCCCTTGCGCTTGGCCTTCTTGTCCTTCAGCACCTCGGCGCGGGCGGCGGCAGCCTCGTCCGACAGCCGGACGGTGACGCGGTCGCGGATCCGCAGATCGATCGCGGCGATGTCGCGGGACAACAGCTTCTTGTCGCGATCGAGCGCGAGCAGCGACTCGATCGCTGCAACCGGCTCGGCTTCCGGCAGCTGGATATCGATGCCGTTCTTCAGCCGCAGGTTCCAGCGCCGGTCGGCCACCAGCACATAGGCATGGACCTGGTCGCGCAGCTCCGGATAATTGTTCATCACGGTGAGAAAGTCCGCGGCCTTGATCTGCGCGCCGTTGCCGACCACCAGCGGCAGGTGCGCGACATGCGGCGCCACGAACGGTTCCACCATCACGCCGTCGCGCGAGATTACGCCCACCCGGCCGTCCTTCTGCCACAGTGCAAAGGCGCGGCGTTCGGTGATGGCGATGTGCAGGCGGTCGGGAAACAGCTTCAGGATTGTTGCTTCGGCGATCCAGGCATTGGCCTTGAGCCGCGTTCGGGCGGCCTCGGCGTCGAGAAACAAAAGCGAGGCTTGGCCGGAAATGCCGGCGATGTTGAGAATTTCCTCGCGGGTCAGTTGCTTCTCGCCGGTCAGCGCGATGGCGGAAATCTCAAAACCCACGCTGTTGGCCGCCGCATCGCGAATCTCGGCGAGTTGCGCGCCGAGCGCCTCGGCATGCCCGCCGCGGGCGACGCCATAGCCGACGCTGGCGATGATGAAGGCGAACACCGCGAGGGTTCCGGCGCCGCGCGGAAACGCGCGCTCGAGCCGGGCGATGAAACGCCGGGCCGGCCGTCCACGGCGGGCGTCCGCCGTTCGCGTCACTGGTGCTGGGCGCTGCCGTTCACGCATGGACAAACTCTTCAACCCCGATGCCGGCATGCGCCGGGTGCGTGCGAAAGCACGACGGCCCGGTGATGCCCGCGATGGCGCCGACACGAAAACACGAAACGACCTCCGTCCCCCTCGCCGCCCTGTGGCGGCGAACCGTTGCGCGCATCGCCGCGGCCACCCGAAGGACAGCCTAGAGCGCGTTCGCCTCGTGCGGTCAGTCTTCGGCCCGTTTGGTAAAGTTTTGGTAAAAGTTTAACGGATCGCGTTAAGGAACCTGGAGGGCTGGTCTGTTGCCCGGGTTGCGCGCAGCGCGGCACCGGGATGGCCACCCCGATATCCGGAAACAACGGCCCCGCATGTCGCTTCGCTCATGCGGGCCCTGAGCGCGACCACGGCTCCATTGGCCCGATGCCATGGATTTGATACCATCCAGCCCATGAACGTATCGCCAAAGCGCCGTCTTACGGTCGATGAATATCTCGACTGGGCTCAGGAGCATCCCGGCCGGTACGAACTTTACAATGGCTCGGTCTATGCGATGTCTCCGGAAGGCATTCCGCACGCCAAGGTGAAACTGGCAATTCAGTTCGCCTTGGCTCGCGCGATCCGCTCGAACCATCTTGCGTGCCACGTCCTGCCCGACGGCGTCACCGTTCGCGTCGATGCAAAAACCGCATACGAACCCGATGCGCTCGTCTATTGTGGACCGGAGATCGAATCCGGGCTTGAGGTTCCCAATCCGGTTATCATTGTCGAAGTACTGTCGCCATCGACACGGCACATCGACACGTCATTCAAACTGGCCGGATATTTTCGGCTGCCGAGCGTCGCGCATTATCTGATCGTCGATCCACTCGAGCGCTTTGTCCTGCATCATTCGCGCGGTAGCGCGGAGGAAGTCATTGGGCACATTGTCCGCGAGGGATCGATCACGCTGGACCCGCCGCGCCTGACCATCACCATGGATGAGATTTACGGCGGGGTGTGACGCGCCTTGTAGGATGGGTTGAGCGAAGCGAAACCCATCGCAAGCGTCCGCAAGCATTGGTGGGTTTCGCTTCGCTCAACCCACCCTACGGAATATGATTATATTCCTTGACATCGTGACGCTGGTCCGATAGGCTTGGGACGTGCTGGAGACTTGCGCCCCGCTCTCCTCCGTCATGCCCGGCCTTGTGCCGGGCATCCACGGCTGAGGCTGCGCCGGCACCAAGATCGCGGATGGCCGGGCATAGGCGAGCGAAGCGACGCCGTCCTTCAGGACGGCTACGTCCGGCCATGCCGGACTTACAAGATCCCGTAGCCCGGATGAGCGAAGCGATATCCGGGACCGGCGCAACGCTGTCGTCGGTCGTCCCCGTTGGCGGGGACGATGAGCCGTTCCCCTCAACCATCATTGGCCAGACCCATGCCACGCGGCTGCAAGATCGATTATACGCCCGAATTTCTGGCGAGCCTGCGCTTTCGCTACGAACAGACCGGCCAGCCGGTGCGGCTGATCGCCAAGGATCTCGGGATCGCCGAGCGCACCTTGTTTCGCGTTGCCGAACGCGAAGGCTGGAACCGCCCACCGCGCGACCTGCCGGTCGGGTTGCGGGCGCTGGAGCAGGCGCAAAGGCTGCTGGTAATTGACGATCCGGATGCGGCGCGCCAAGCGCGCGAAGCGCCCCGCACCCGCGATCGTCCGGACGACAAACAATCTTCCGAACGCGCCCCGCACCCGCACGCACCTGACGTGACAAGCCATCCCTCCCCGCTGCTCGCTCCGCCCGGAGACGAAACGCCGGGCCTTCCGCCATCGAACGCGTCGAGCGATTGCTCGAAAGCGAACTGACGGCGGCCGAAGCCATGCGCGCACAGCTTCACGCCTGGCCCTGCGCACCGGCCGATGCCGAACGCATGGCGCGCACGCTGGCAACGCTGACACAAACCCTGCATGCCCTGCAGCGACTGAGGGGCGGACCTGCCGCCGATACACAACGCGATGACGACATCCCAACCGACATCAACGAATTCCGTAGAGCTCTTGCGCGCCGCATTGACGCGCTTGTGGCAAGCCGAACTGCCAGCAGAGGACCACGACCGGATTCCGCTGCCATGGTGGATCGGTCTCAACCATGACTTCGCGACGCTGGCGCATGCGCATCAGGACCCGCCGGCTTTCGGCAACAACGGCCGGCCCTGGACCACATGGTTGATGCTGGGCGGGCGCGGCGCCGGCAAGACCCGGCTCGGCGCCGAATGGGTGCGCGCGCTGGCGCTCGGCAATCCGCCCTATGCCGACCGGGCGCATGGGCGGATCGCGCTGATCGGCGAAACCGAGCACGATGTGCGCGCCGTGATGATCGAAGGCGAAGCCGGCATCCTGCGGACCTCGCCGCCGAGCGAACGGCCGGTCTGGATGGCGTCGCGCCGTCGGCTGGAATGGCACAACGGCGCGGTGGCGGAGACCTTTTCCGCCGACGTGCCGGACAGCCTGCGCGGGCCGCAATTCGAGGCCGCCTGGTGCGACGAACTGGCGAAATGGCGCGACGTCGACACCACCTTCGACATGCTGCAATTCGGCCTGCGGCTTGGGCCATGGCCGCGCCAGCTGGTCACCACCACGCCGCGGCCGATCCCGCTTCTGAAACGGCTGCTGGCCGATCCGCGCAGTGCGGTGACGCGGGCCTCGACGCATGCCAATGCCGCGCATCTGTCGCCGACCTTTCTTGACGAAGTGGTCGGGCGCTATGCCGGCACGAGGCTCGGCCGCCAGGAGATCGACGGCGAGATCGTGGAGGACCGCAGCGACGCGCTGTGGTCGCGCGCGCTGATCGAGCGCGTGCGGGTTGAGACCGCGCCGCCGCTGACCCGGATCGTGGTCGGGATCGATCCGCCGGCCTCCTCAAAGCAGGGCGCGGATGCCTGCGGCATCGTGGCGGCGGGCCGGGCCGAGGATGGCACGATCTATGTGCTGGAGGATGCGACCATCGCGGGGCAGCCGCCGGCCGGATGGGCGACACGCGCGATTGCGCTGTACCGCCGGCTGCAGGCGAACTGCATGGTCGCTGAGGGCAACCAGGGCGGTGAGATGGTGCGGGCGGTGCTGCAGCAGGTCGACGGCAACGTGCCGGTGCGGATCGTGCATGCGACCCGCGGCAAATATCTGCGCGCCGAACCAATCGCGGCAATGTATGCGCAAGCGCGCGTCCGGCATGTCGGCGCGGCCTTCGCCCTGCTGGAAGACGAGATGTGCGCGTTCGGGCTCGACGGCTTGGCCGGCGGCGGCTCGCCGGACCGGCTCGATGCCATGGTCTGGGCGGTGACGGAATTGACCGGCCGCGGATGGCAGGGGCCGCGGATCCGGTGTTTGTGAGCCTCACCTGTTCAGCGACGCATCCTCGATCATCCAGCTGATCAGATCCTCGAAGGAGATGCCGGCATAGGCGGCAAGCTCCGGCACCAGCGATGTTTCGGTCATGCCCGGGATGGTGTTGACCTCGAGACAACAAAGCCCGTCGACCCCGCGGGTGTCGTCGTAGCGGAAATCGGCGCGGGTGACGCCGCGGCAGCCGAGCGCATGATGCGCCATGACGGTGTAACGCTGCACCGCTTTCGTGACCTCGTCGGGAATCACCGCGGGCAGCACGTGCTCCGAACCGCCGGGCGCGTATTTCGCCTCGAAATCGTAGAACGCCACTTTCGGCACGATCTCGATCACGCCGGCGGCCTCGCCCTTAACCACCGCGCAGGTCAGCTCCTTGCCCGGGATGTAGGTCTCGCACAGCACGAACTCGCCATACGCCCAATCCTCGCGAAACAATTCCTGCGGCGGGTGCTCGTGCTTGTCGGTGACGATGAACACGCCGACGCTGGAGCCTTCCGCGATCGGCTTGAGCACATAGGGCCGCGGCAGCGCATGCGCCTTGCCGGCCTCGAACCGCGAGATCACCCTGCCCTGCGGCACCGGGACGCCGGCGGCGGCGAGCATCACCTTGGCCGCATCCTTCTTCATCGCCAGCGACGACGCCTGCACGCCGGAATGCGTGTACGGGATGCCGAGAATTTCGAGGATGCCCTGGATGGTGCCGTCCTCGCCCGGCCGCCCGTGCAGGATGTTGAACGCCACATCGGGTTTCAGCTCGTCGAGCACGGTCGCGATATTGCGCGCGACATCGACGCGGGTGACGCGATAGCCGGCGCGCTCGGCGGCATCGGCGCAGGCCTTGCCGGACCACAACGACACCTGCCGCTCCGACGACCATCCGCCCATCAAAAATGCGACATGCTTGGTCATGCAGCCTCTTGTTTCAATTGAAGCATGATGGTGTCCGAAAACCGCTTCACACTTTTCGGCATCATGCTTTGGCGGGAAGCTGGAAGCCGTCATAGAGCCAGGCGACGCAGTCGAACATATCCTGCTCGTTCTTCTGCTCCCAGGTCTCGCGCATGACTTCGCGCTCGATCCCGCCGACGTGATACCAATTGTCCCAGAGATAGCGCGATTCGTATTGCACCCGCGCGGTGCGCAGATAGCGCGCGTCGACGTAGCGTTTGAACGCCGCCTCGACCTGATTGCCGGCGGTGCCGTCGAGCAATGCGGCGAGACAGACCGCGTCCTCGATCGCCATACAGGCGCCCTGCGCCAGACTTTGCAGCGTCGGATGCGCGGCATCGCCGAGCAGCGTCACCCTCCCCTTGCTCCAGTGCCGGATCGGATCGCGATCGCCCGAGACCCAGCCGCGCCGCGACAGAACCATCATCGCCCAGAGCTTCTTCATGGTCGGATGCGAGTCGCGATAGACCCGCGCCAGATCCGGATGCGGGCTGTCGGTATCGCTCGGCGCCATGTCCAGCGTCTTGAACACGGTCACGACATTGAACAGGCTGTGCTCGCGCAACGGATAATGCACGATGTGGAAGCCGTCGCCCGACCACATCACCACATTGTCGGTGTCGACGTCGAAATTGACCTCGCTCATCGGCACGATGGTGCGGTGCGCGACATAGCCGAGCGAGCGCGGCGGTCCTTCATTCGTCATCTGCTGGCGGATGGTAGAGCGGATGCCGTCGGCGCCGATCAGCGCCGCGCCTTCATACGTCCGGCCATCGGCGATATCGATCCGCACGCGGTCACCCAGATCCGCGAACGACTTGACCGTCGTGTTCGGGATCATCTGGACATTGGGCAGCGCGCGGCAGGCATCCAGCAGCTCCTGATGCAGGTCGACGCGATGAATGACGACATACGGCTTCTTGAAGCGCTGCAGAAAGGATTCTCCGGTCGGAATCCGCGCGATCACGCCGCCATCGATCCAGTCATACATCACTATCGATTTCGGCCGCAGCGCTTTCGCCAGAACCGCATCCGCGATGCCGAGCCGCTCGAGCATCCAGAACACATTGGGTCCGAGCTGGATGCCATAGCCGATAACGCCGAACTCCTCCGCCTCTTCCAGCACGAGAACATCGAAACCCTTGCGCCCAAGCGCGAGCGCGGTCATGGCGCCGCCGAGACCGGCACCGACGACGATGACAGGCAATTTGCTCACGCGCTCACTCCGATCCCGTTATCAATCTCAACCCCGATCCGCTTGATTTCCCAGTCGAGAGTCACGCCGGACGTTTCCTTGACCCGCTTGCGCACGGTCTCCCCCAGCGTCTCGATATCGGACGCGGTCGCATTGCCGCGATTGATCAGAAAGTTGCAATGCAATTCCGACACCTGCGCATCCCCCACCGCCAGCCCACGGCAACCGGCGGCATCGATCAATTGCCAGGCCTTCTGACCGGGCGGGTTCTTGAAGGTCGACCCACCGGTGCGGCTCTTGATCGGCTGCGTCGCCTCCCGCGACTCGGTGATCTTGTCCATCTCAGCCGCGATCGCATCGCGGTCGCCCGGCTGCCCTTCGAACAGCGCCTGCGTGAAAATCACGTCCTCGGGCGCGCCGCAATGGCGGTAGGTGTAATGCATGTCGGCATTGCTGTAGACGCGGATGTCGCCGTTGCGATCGACGCCGCGCGCCTCGACCAGCGCATCCCTGGTCTCGCGGCCATAGGCGCCGCCATTCATGCGCAGCGCGCCGCCGATGCCACCCGGAATGCCGCGGAAGAAGGATAGCCCGGCAATGCCGGCCTCCTGCGCCGCGCGCGCGACCTTCACATCGGGCACCGCCGTGCCGGCGCGGATGCGCATGCCTTCCACACTCACATCATTGAAGCCGCGGCCAAGCCGGATGACAACACCCGGCATGCCGCCGTCGCGGATGATGAGGTTCGAACCCAGCCCGATGACCATCACCGGAATTCCGGCCGGCAGGTTCTTCAGGACATAGGCGAGATCGCTCTCGTCTTCCGGCATGAAAAGCACCTGCGCCGGACCACCGACGCGAAACCAGGTAAGTTCGGCCAGCGGTTGATTGGGGAGCAGCCTGCCCCGCAGTTCGGGCATGCGGGATTTCAGGTCGGCGGTGATGTCGGGAAGGGTCATCGCTGGCGCAAAGCCCGTGTCAGATTGCGATGGCCGTGAATACAAGCGATCACAATGATCTCACTGTCAGAGACGATGTAGAACAACGCGTAGGGAAAGCGGCTTACAGGAACGCGGCGATACTGACGATAGACAACCTGATATTGAAAAGGGTTATGCGCTACCTTGGCGAGAGCCGCATCGATCGCTCCTAGGAACGCATCCCGTAAAGCGTCGTTGCGTTGATCATACCAGTCACCGATCGCCGCAATGTCGCCCAGCGCCGCTGGCCGTAAAACGAGCCGGTGGCTCATTTCCTGTAGCGCGCTTCCAAAAGAGCTTTTGCGTCCTCCCACGGGATGGCCGAATGCGGATTGGCTTCGTGGTCCGCAAGCCGTCGATCAAGCTCTGCCTTCTGGGCGACGGTCAGCGGGGGCAAATCCGCCGGTGAAATGCTTTCCCAAGCATCCATAATCAGATTGATCTTTTCCAAGACTGGCAGGTCGATGACCTGATCGCGCAACGTCTTGTTCATGCGTTAGTACCTCGAATTAGGCGCAAAATAGTAATCGTTTCGATGGCCTGCAATATCCAAACGAAGTCATCGTCACCCCAGCGCCTGCAACTCGCCCGGCAACGCATAAGCCCATTGCGTGATGTTGCCGGCGCCGAGGCACACCACCATGTCGCCCGGCTGCGCAACGCCGCGGATCATTGTGGCAAGCCGCTCCGAGCTTTCCAGCGCCGACACGTTGCGGTGGCCGCGCGCGCGAATCCCCATCACCAGATGATCGCGATCGATATCCTTGATCGGCTGCTCGCCCGCCGAATAGACATCGGCCACAATCACGGCGTCTGCATCGTTGAAGCAGGTGCAGAACTGCTCGAACAATTCCTTCAGCCGGGTGTAGCGATGCGGCTGCACCACCGCGATGACGCGGCCTTCGTTCGACTCGCGGGCCGCACGCAGCACCGCCGAGATTTCAACCGGATGATGGCCGTAATCGTCGATCACGGTAACGCCGTTCCATTCGCCGGTGCGGGTGAAGCGGCGCTTCACGCCGCCGAATGAAGCGATGGCCTTGCGAATCTGTGCGTCGGACACCAGCAGTTCATGCGCCACCGCGATCGCCGCGGTGGCATTGAGCGCGTTGTGGCGTCCCGGCATCGGCAGCGTCAGGCCATCGATGACGTGCTCGGCCTGGGCATCGCGGCCGCGGAACGCCACAGAGAAATGCGAGACCCCGCCCTTGTTGGTGAGACCGACAAGCCGCGCATCGGCCTGCGGATTCTCGCCATAGGTGATGATGCGCCGGTCCTCGATGCGGCCCACCAGCGTCTGCACCTGGGGGTGATCGGTGCACATGACGGCAAAGCCGTAGAACGGCACATTCTCGACGAACGCCTTGAACGCCTCCTTCACCGCATCGAAGGTCTTGAAGTGATCGAGATGTTCGGGATCGACATTGGTGACGATTGCGACATCGGCCGGCAATTTCAGGAAGGTGCCGTCGGATTCGTCGGCCTCCACCACCATCCACTCTCCCGCGCCGAGCCTCGCATTGGTGCCATAGGCATTGATGATGCCGCCATTGATCACGGTCGGATCGAGCCCGCCGGCATCGAGCAGAGTCGCAACCATCGAGGTGGTGGTGGTCTTGCCATGGGTGCCGGCAATCGCGACCGCCGATTTCAGCCGCATCAGCTCGGCCAGCATCTCCGCGCGCCGCACGACCGGCAGACGCTTGGCGCGTGCCGCGATCAGCTCCGGGTTGTCGCGCTTGATGGCAGACGACACCACCACCACGCTGGCGCCGTCGACATTCTTGGCGTCATGACCGACCGCGACCTTGATGTGCTTATCGCGCAGCCGCTTGACGTTGGCGCTTTCGGACACGTCCGAGCCGGTCACGGTGTAATCGAGATTGGCCAGCACCTCGGCGATGCCGCTCATGCCGATGCCCCCGATTCCGACGAAATGGATCGAGCCAAGATCGCGCGGCAATTTCATGAGCAGGCCCCTAGACTGTTAGTACGCGGAAGGTCCAGCGCACGCTGAACACCTTCCCCCTTTCGGGGGAGGTCGACCGCCGAAGCGCAAGCGAAGGCGGTCGGGAGGGGGGTAACGTCACAAATGCAAAGAGGCAAATTAGACCCCCCTCCCCAACCCTCCCCCGCAAGGGGGGAGGGAGCGCACCGACCTTGCGGCGCCTCAGTCCAATGCCGCGGTTTCAGGCCGCAACCCGGGCCACTTTCAACACCAGATCGGCCAGCCGGTCGGCGGCGTCAAGCACGCCAATACCTCTGGCGCGGGCCGCCATGGTGGCAAGCCGGTCCGGATCCGCCGCCAGCGCGTCGATTTCCGTGGCCAGCCGGTCGGGCGTGAAATCCTTCTGCAGGATGCGGATCGCGCCGCCGGCCTTTTCCAGCACCAATGCATTGGCCGCCTGATCCTGGTCCAGCGCATGCGGCAGCGGCACCAGGATGCCGGGCCGTCCGATGGCGCTCAGTTCAGCGACCGTCCCCGCACCTGAACGCGACACCACCAGATGGCTCGCCGCCATCCGCGCCGGCAGATCGGTGAAGAACGGCGCGATCTCGTGCGCCACCTGTGCGCGGGTGTAGATATCGCGCACCCGCGCCATATCCTCCTCGCGGACCTGCTGGACGATCCTGAGCCGCATCTGCAGATGCGGCGGCAGCTTCGCCACCGCCGGCGGTACGATATCGGCCATGATGCTGGCGCCCTGGCTGCCGCCGAACACCAGCACGCGAAGTGGACCATTCGGCTCCACCGGCTCGAACGGCGTATCGGCGGCGGCGATCACCGCCGGCCGCAGCGGATTGCCGATGCAGGTGGTCTTGATCGCCAGGGCCTTATCCTTGTCGGTGACGCCGGCAAAGCCGGTCGCGATCGCACTGACGCGAGACGCAAGAAAGCGATTGGCGCGGCCCATCACCGCGTTCTGCTCATGCAGCAATGTCGGGATTTTCAACAGGCTCGCCGCGAAGACCGGCGGCACCGAGGGATAGCCACCGAAACCGACCACCACCGATGGTTTCACCTGGCGCACCATCATCACCGCCTTAAACAACCCATAGGCGAGGGTTGTGCCGGTGCGCAGGAGCGAGATCGGATCGCGGCCGCGGAAGGTCGCGCTCGGCACGACATAGAGCGACTTGAAATGCTCGCCAAATTTCGCCGCGCGATTGTCGGTGGCGAGCACGGTCGCGATGCCGCGCTTGGCCAGCGCCGCGCTCAGCGACTCGGCGGGAAACAGGTGTCCGCCGGTGCCGCCGGCGGCGACCATGACGAGGGGAGATGTCGGTGGGATATTCTGGACGTCGGTCATGCCGCCACTTTAAGGGGCGATACGGAAATACAGAAGTGCCGCTTCAGGCCCGCGCCGGCACGATCCCGCCACGCCGGCCGAACTGCTCGGCCTGCGGCCGCTCGCGGGTCAGCGCCAAAACCATCCCCATGCCGTAGGCAAGCGACAGCAGCGACGAGCCGCCGTAAGAGATAAAGGGCAGGGTCATGCCCTTGGCCGGGATCAGATGCAGGTTGACCGCCATGTTGATCGCGGACTGGGTGCCGAACAGGATCGCCAAACCCGCCGCGGCATAGCGCGCGAACGCATCCTGCGCAGCCATCGCCCGCGACAGCACGCGGATCACGATGAAGGCGAACAGCCCGACCACGATCAAGCAGAGCACGATGCCGAATTCCTCGGCCGCCACCGCGAAGATGAAATCGGCATGGCTGTCCGGCAGGATGCTTTTCACCGTGCCCTCGCCGGGCCCCTGCCCGAGCCAGCCGCCGCGGACGAACGACTCCACGGCGTTGTCGACCTGGAAGGTGTCGCCGGAGGACGGATCGAGGAATCGCTGCACGCGCCGCGTCACATGCGGCACCGTCAGATAGGCGGCGCCAAGGCCGGCGATTGCGGTTCCGGCCAATCCCACGACCCAGATCAGCCGCATGCCGGCCATGAAGAACAAGGCGCCCCAGACCATCGCGACCAGCATGGTCTGACCGACGTCCGGCTGCAGCATCAGGAGGGTGACGACCGAGCCCAGCAGCGCGAACGCCATGGTGTTGGCCGGCATATCGGGCTTGCGCGCGGATTCGGCAAACAGCCAGGCGATCAGGATCACGAAGGCCGGCTTGACGAATTCGGACGGCTGGATGCTGACGCCGAGCAGCACGATCCAGCGCCGCGCGCCCTTGATCTCGGTGCCGAACACCAGCGTGCCCGCCAGCAGCACCATGCTGACGAAGAACACCACCAGCGCCAGCCGCCGGATCTGATGCGGCGACAGCAGCGAGGTGCCGAGCATGATGGCGATCGCCGGCAGCAGATAGAGGATCTGCCGGTTCACGAAATGAAACGGGTCGAGCCCAAGCTTGCTGGCAACCGGAGAGCTTGCGGCCAGAAGCAGAATGATCCCGGCCAGCATCAGCGCGCCCAGCGCGGCCAGAGTCAGCCGGTCGATGGTCCACCACCAGACCGCAAAAGGCGTCAGTCGCGTGCGCGAGATCATCAGGGCCCCCGAAGGATCAAAGTCGCCGGTCGGGGTTTAGGTTTGATTAATGGTGCGAGCCGTGCCGGTTACGACAACAGCGCCTGCACCAGTTCGCGGAAGCGGTTGCCCCGCACCTCGAAATTCGGGAACTGGTCGAACGAGGCGCAGGCCGGCGACAGCAGCACGGCGGCCGGCTTTCCGGCAGCAGCCGCATCGCGCGCGGCATGCTCCACCGCCACGTCGAGGGTGTCGGCGATCTCGTACGGCACCTTGCCATCGAGGGTGCGCGCGAAGTCCGGCGCGGCCTTGCCGATCAGGTAAGCCTTGGCGATGCGCGGGAAGAAGTCCGCCAGGCCGGCGATGCCGCCCTCTTTCGGCAGTCCGCCGGCGATCCAGTAGATGGTATCGAACGAGGCAAGTGCCTTGGCCGCCGAGTCGGCATTGGTGGCTTTGGAATCGTTGATGAACAGCACCGCGCCGCGCTCGCCGATCTGCTCCATGCGATGCGCGAGACCAGGAAATGTGCGCAGGCCTTCCTGCAAGGTCTTGTCGTCGACGCCGAGCGCGGAACAGGCAGCGACCGCCGCGACCGCATTCTGCATGTTGTGGCTGCCGCGCAGCGAGCCGATGCTGGTGAGGTCGGCGATGTCTTCGGCTTCGCTGGCGCCGGTGCGATAGATATTGCGTTCGCCGCCGACATAGCCGTGCGGGATGATGCGGTTGATCGACATCGGCACGACCGGCCGCTGCATGGCGGCGAGATTTTTCGCCATCTCGCGTCCGTAATCGTCGTCGACGCCTATGATGCGCACATTGGCGCGGCCGAGGATGCGGCTCTTCACCGCCGCGTAATGCTCGATGGTGCCGTGCCGGTCGATATGATCGGGCGTGACATTGAGCATGATGCCGATGGTCGGATCGATCGAGGGTGCGAGGTCGATCTGATAGGACGAGCATTCGATCACGTAAAAGCGCTGCGCGGTCGGCGGCTCGAGTTGCAGCACCGGCACGCCGATATTGCCGCCCATCTGCACATCGCGGCCGGCGTAGCGGAGAAGATGCGCAATCAGCGCGGTGGTGGTGGATTTGCCGTTGGTGCCGGTGATGGCGACGAACGGCGCGTCGGGCGCTTGCTTGCGCCGCTCGCGGCAGAACAATTCGACATCGCCGATGATCTCGACGCCGGCCGCGGTCGCAAGCTTCGCCGACCAATGCGGCTCCGGATGCGTCAGCGGCACGCCGGGCGTCAGGATCAGCGCCGCGATCGTCGACCAGTCGATGCCGCGCAAATCGGCGGTGCCGACCTTGGCGTCATGTGCCTGCGCCACCTTCTTTGCATCGTCGTCGAAGGCGATCACATCGGCGCCGCCGGCGATCAGCGCCTGACAGGTGGCAAGCCCGGAGCCGCCGAGACCGAACACCGCGACGGTGCGTCCGGCGAAGGTTGTGACCGGGATCATCGGCCCCAGCCCCGGTTCATCGCAGCTTCAGCGTCGACAGCCCGATCAGCGCCAGCATGATCGAGATGATCCAGAACCGGATCACGATCTGCGGCTCGGTCCAGCCCTTCTGCTCGTAATGATGATGGATCGGTGCCATCCGGAAGACGCGCTTTCCAAACAGCCGGAACGACACCACTTGCACGATCACCGACACCGCTTCCAGCACGAACAGCCCGCCGATAATCGCAAGTGCGATTTCGTGTTTGGTCGCGACCGCGATGGTGCCGATCAGGCCGCCGAGCGCGAGCGAACCGGTATCGCCCATGAAGATCGAGGCCGGCGGCGCGTTGTACCAGAGAAAGCCTATTCCCGCGCCGATCACCGCCCCGCACAGCACCGCCAGTTCGCCGGTCCCGGCGACGTAATGGATCTGCAGGTAATCGGCGAACAGCGCGTTGCCGGCGAGGTATGAAATCAGCCCGAAGCTGAGCGCCGCGATGATCACCGGCACGATCGCGAGACCGTCGAGGCCGTCGGTGAGGTTGACCGCATTGCCGGCGCCGACGATGATGAAGGCACCGAACACCACGAAGAACCATCCGAGATCGACGATCAGGTCCTTGAAGAACGGGAACGTCAGCGATGTCGCGAAGGCCGGCCGGCCGAGTTGCGCGATCGCAAGGCAGGCGAGGAGCGCGACAATCGTTTCCGCCGTGAGACGCAGCTTGCCGGAGAAGGCGGTATAGGCCTGCTGCTTCGTCACCTTCAGATAATCGTCGTAAAAGCCGATCATTCCGAATGCGACGGTGACGCCGATCACGACCCAGACGTAAGGGTTGTAGACATTGGCCCACAAGATGGTCGACACCGTCACCGCGAAGATGATCATCAGCCCGCCCATCGTCGGGGTGCCGATCTTGCTCTTCAGATGCGATTGCGGACCGTCCTCGCGGATCGGCTGTCCCCTGCCCTGCGCGGCGCGCAACCAATCGATGATCGGAGATCCGGCGATGAACATGAACAGGGCGGCGGTCATCAGCGCACCGCCGGTGCGGAAAGAAATGTAGCGGAAAATGTTCAGCGCCGGAAAGGCGTCTGCATAGTCGGCAAGCCAGGTGAGCATGCGGCGATCAACCTTGCGCTGCATCCATCGCGGCACGTGGCGCAAATCGGCGCTGGAGCGCTTTCACGATGGGTGTCATTCTCGAGCCGTTGGAGCCCTTGATCATGATGGCATCGCCGCTCGAGACCGCTTCGAGGACCTGCGGTTCCAGGGCGCTGGAGTCATTGGCATAGCCGCCCCGGCGATTGGAGGGAAGCGCCTCCCACAGATTTCGCATGCCGGGTCCCGCGCAAAATACCAGATCGACGGCGTGATCCGCAATCGGCTGTGCCAGACCGGCGTGCAATTCAGCCGATTGCGCGCCGAGTTCGAGCATATCGCCGAGAACCGCGATCCGCCGCCCACGCGGGCCGGGCTCGGCCTGTCCCAGAAGCGCAAGCGCCGCCACCATCGAGACGGGATTTGCGTTATAACTTTCGTCGATCAGGAGCGCCGATCCGCCGGGCATGTCCAGGACAATACGGGTGCCACGCCCATTTGCCGCCTGCAAATCGGCGAGCGCGAGCGCCGCGATAGCGAGGTCGGCGCCTGCAAGCTTCACAGCCGCGAGCACGGCGAGCGAATTCAACACCAGATGCTTGCCGGCTGCGCCGAGCTTGTAGGTCACATCATCGCCGAGAATGCTGGCCCGAACGGTGGAAAACTCCGGCTGCAGCACGCATTTGATCAGCCGCGCCTCGGCGCCCGCCTGTTCTCCGAACGAGACGACCCGCGACACGCGCATGTCGCGCGCGCGATCGACGAGACGATCGAACTGCGCATTGTCGCGATTGAGAATCGCAACGCCGCCTTGAACGAGCCCTTCGAAAATTTCCGCCTTCGCATCGGCGATCGCATCCACCGACGCGAAATATTCCAGATGCACCGGCGCGATCGTGGTGATGATCGCGATATCCGGCTGCACCAGTTGCGACAGCGGCCCGATTTCGCCGGCGTGGTTCATGCCGAGCTCGAACACCGCAAAGCCCGCATCCGCAGGACAACGCGAAAGCGAAAGCGGCACGCCCCAGTGATTGTTGTAAGATGCGGCGGACGCATGGGTCTCACCCTCGCGCGACAGCACCAGCCGCAACGCTTCCTTGGTCGAGGTTTTGCCGACCGAGCCGGTCACCGCGATGACCTTGCCGGCAAAGCGCGCGCGTGCCGCGCGTGCGAGATCGCGCAAGCCCTCCAGCACGTCATCGACCACCAGCAGCGGCGCATCCGCCGCAAACGCATCGCGCTTTGCCTTCGATACCACGGCAAGGCCGGCGCCTGCCTTCAGCGCGGCGTCGACGAAATCATGGCCGTCGCGATTGTCGCCTGCGATCGCAAAGAAGGCGTCGCCCGCGCGCAGCGTTCGGCTGTCGATGGAAATGCCGCCGATCGAGGCAGGCAGCTGTCCTTCGCAGCGCGCTCGCATGGCCGACGCCATCGCATCCACGGTCCACAAGGTCTGCACGCTCATGTCGCTGTCCCCTGGAAAAGCGAGCTGCTCTCGCGACGAACCAAGCTCAAACCTCTCTCCGTCACCCTGAGGTGCGAGCATAGCGAGCCTCGAAGGGCGACGGCCCGATCGGTGCCGTTCATCCTTCGAGGCTCGCGAAGCCAAGTTTACGCTGCGTAAACTTGGCTTCAAAGCTCGCACCTCAGGATGACGGCATTGGCTCTGTTCCTGACAAACGTTAAATCATCACGCTTTGGTCATTCTCGTCTTCAGCGCCGCCGCCACCGCATCGTGGTCGCTGAACGGCAATATCCGCTCGCCGACGATCTGGCCAGATTCGTGGCCCTTGCCCGCGATCACCAGCACGTCACCGGTCTGAAGCTCCGCAATCGCGCTGCCGATCGCCTCGCCGCGGTCGGGAATTTCGATGGCGCCGGGCGCGGCTTTCATGATTTCAGCGCGAATCGCACTTGGGTCCTCGTTGCGCGGATTGTCATCGGTGATAATCACGCGCTCGGCCTTTTCGGCGGCGATGGCGCCCATGATCGGCCGCTTGCCCTGATCGCGATTGCCGCCACAGCCGAACACCACGACCAGCCGCCGCTTCACATAGGGACGCAGCGCTTCGAGCGTCTTCGCCAGTGCATCGGGCTTGTGCGCGTAATCGACGAAGATCGGCGCGCTACCCTTTCGGCCGACAAATTCAAGACGCCCCTTGGCACCTTCGAGATCTTCCATCGCTTCGAACACCGCGTCGGGCGGCGTGCCGGTGACGATCGCTAGACCGGCGGCGACCAGCGCATTCTCGATCTGGAACTCACCGACCAGGGGCAGATGCAATTCGTGTCGCCGCTGGTCGAATTGCAGCGTGATCTTCTGCGCATAGCCGTCGACCCGGCTCTTCACGACATGCAGGTCGTCTCCGTCGCGTCCGACCGTAAACACGCGCAATCCGCGCTTGGATGCGGCTTCGATCACGGCGCGGGCCTCCACATGATCGGCGGACACCACCGCCGCGCCGTCCGGTGCAATCAGTTCTTCAAACAGACGGAGCTTGGCGCGCAGATAGGACTCGAGATCGGGATGATAATCGAGATGATCGCGGCTGAGATTGGTGAAGCCTCCGGCCGCGACGCGTACGCCATCGAGCCGGCATTGATCGAGACCGTGCGACGAGGCCTCCATTGCCAGATGGGTCACGCCCTCGCCCGCGAGTTGGTCGAGGGTGCGATGCAGCGCAACCGGATCGGGCGTGGTCAGCGACCCATAGGTCTCGCCCGAAGGCGACACCACGCCGATTGTGCCGATGCTGGCCGCCGCGCAGCCCGCGCTTTCCCAGATCTGGCGTGTGAAGGCGGCGACCGAAGTCTTGCCGCTGGTGCCGGTGATCGCCGCAATCGTCGCCGGCTGGCGCGGATACAGTTTCGCCGCAGCCAGCGACAGCGCGCGCCTTGCATTGGGAACCGTGACCACCGGGATGGCGGCGGAGGCATCGCCGCGCTCGGCCAGAATCGCGGCGGCGCCTGCTTTTGCTGCATCCTGGGCGAAACGCAGACCGTCGGCCTTGGCGCCGGCAATGGCGACAAACAGGTCGCCCGGCTTGACCGCACGGCTATCGGCGGTGACGCCGCCAATGTCGATCGCGCCGGTTACGGGATCGATTGGGGCGAGGCCGGAGAGAATATCGGAGAGCTTCATCGCGGCGATGTTTCATGCCCCGGGCGGTGGGGCAAGGGGCCAAAAGAAAGAAAAAAAGAAGCCTTCGCCCTCATTCCGGCATCAAGGTCTTGTCATAAAGTCGTGGATGGCCGCGTATCGACCCCGGCCATGACAACTGAGGATATTTATCCTACCGCGGCCTTGCCGAGGCGGTGACGGCCAGGATTTGCTTGTCCGCCGTGGGCAGGTCGAAACGCGGCTCGATGCCCAGCATCGGCGCGATCTTCGCAATCACCTTGGCGGTGGTCGGCGCGGCATTCCAGCCTGACGTGGCATAGCCCTTGGTTTCCGCCGAGGGTTGCGGCTCGTCCAGCATGATCAGGATGAGATAGCGCGGCTTGTCGGCCGGCAGCACCGCGGTGAAGCTCGTCAGCAGCTTGGTCTTGGAATAGCGCCCGTTGATCACCTTCTCAGAGGTGCCGGTCTTGCCGCCGACATAAAACCCCTTCACTTCAGCGCTGCGTGCCGATCCCACCTCGGCATTGAGCCGCATCAGATAGCGCATGCGCTCTGAGGTCTCGGGCTTCACCACCTGACGCGCAAGCTTCGCTGCCTCCGCCTCGCTGCGCTTGATGAAGGTCGGCGGGATCAGCCTGCCGCCATTCATCAATGCGGAAATGCCCATCACCGCCTGCAGCGGGGCCACCGACAGGCCGTGGCCGAAGGCGATGGTGACGGTATTGAGTTCGGCCCAGCGCTTCGGCACCAGTGGCTCGGCGCTTTCCGGAATTTCGGTGCGCAGCCGATCGAGCTGGCCCATCTTCTTGAGATAGGCCTTGTGATGCTCGACGCCGAGCCCGAGCGCCATCCGCGCGGTGCCGATATTCGACGAATAGGTGAAGACCTCCGGCAGCGTCAGCACGCGACGCTGGGCGTGGAAATCGTTGATCCGGAACCGGCCATATTGCAGCGGCGCCCGCGCATCGAGCGACGAACCGAGCGTGTATTTGCCGGAATCGAGCGCCATCGCCAGCGTCAGCGCCTTGAAGGTCGAGCCCATTTCATAGACACCGGTGGTCAGCCGGTTGATGCGATCCTTGTCCAGCGCCTCGCGCGGATCGTTCGGATCGTAATCGGGCACCGACACCATCGAGATGATCTCGCCGGTGTTGACGTCGGTGACGAGGCCCGCGGCCGCCTTGGCCTTGAACTTGTCACGCGCGGCAAGCAATTCGGTGCGAACGGCGTGCTGCACCCGCAAATCGACCGCGAGTTCCACCGGCTTCTGCTGACGATCATTGGCAAAGCCGAGCAGATGCAGGTCCGCCAGGCCGCTGCGATCGAGCCATTTCTCGATCCCGGCGATGCCCTGGTTGTCGATATTCACATGCCCGATCAGATGCGACACCGACGCGCCGTTCGGATAGACGCGCTTGTTCTCGGACCGGAAGCCGATGCCGGGAATGCCCAGCCGGTGGATCTGCTCGCGCTGCGACTTGGTGATTTCGCGCTTCAGCCAGACGAAACCCTTCTTCGACGACAGCCGTTCGCGCAATTCGGTCGCGTTCATGTCCGGCATGGTGGCGGTTAGCAATTCCACCGCCTCGTCGACATCAATGATGCGACGCGGCTCGCCGAACAGCGAGGGCATGCGCACGTCGGTTGCCATAACCTCGCCGTTGCGATCGAGAATATCGGGCCGTGCGGTGGCAACGATATCGCCGCCGCTGCGCCGCCCGCTCTGCCCGTCCGAGGTCGAGGCCAGATAGACCAGCCGGCCCGAAATCACCATATAGACGCAGGCGAAGGCGAGGATGACGAGGCCGACGCGCGCGCGGCTCTTGACCTCGCGATCGACATTCTGTCCGTACAGCAGCCGCTGCATCAGCGGCTTTTTCGTTGCGGGTGCCGGAGCTGTGTGCGTCATTGACCGCCCCGTTCTGTCACCGAGCCGGTCGCAACATCGCTATCGCCGATCAGGGCCGCGATCGGATCGAACGGCGGTTCCGGTTGCGGCGGCTTTTTCCGCTCCGGCAAATTTGCGAGATTGTCGATCTGGAATGCGTCGGCCGGCTTCAACGGCAGATGACGCCGCGCGATATCCTCGATGCGGGCCGGCGACACGAGTTTGGCCCAGTCCGCACGCAATGCCGCAACCGCATCGCGCTCGCGCCTGATCTCGCCGCGCAGCTTCGACAGCCGCTCGGCCTGCATCGTGGCCTCGAACTTGATGTCATAGACATAGCCCGCGGCCAGGACCAGCGCGACGATCACGAACAGATGCAGGATGCGCATGGTCATCGGCCCCGCATCGCCTCCGCAAGCGTCGGCACGCCGCGCACCATGTCGTCGGCGTCCGCTCCACGTGCGGGCGCGTCATTGCGCTCGGCGGCGCGCAGTTTGGCGGATCGCGCGCGCGGATTGATCGCGATTTCGGCATCGCCCGCGGCCACCGGCTTTTTGGTCAGCAGCGTGAAGGTCGGCTGCGGGCCCTCCGCCACCGGCGCGTGACGCGAACCGGCGGCGACGCGGCTGCGTTCGGTGAGGAAGGTCTTGACGATGCGGTCTTCCAGCGAATGGAACGCCACCACCACCAGATGGCCGCCGGGCTTCAGGATGCGCTCGGCCGCCGACAGCGCGGACGCGAGTTCGGTCAGCTCCTCGTTGATGAAGATGCGCAGCGCCTGGAAGGTGCGGGTGGCCGGATGGATCTGGCCGGGGCGCGCATGAACGATGCGCTCGACGATCGCGGACAACTGCCGTGTGGTGAGGATCGGCGCCTCGCTCCGCGCGCGCACGATCGCGCGGGCGATCGGCCGGGCGAACCGCTCTTCGCCGAGTCGCGAGATGATGGCCGCGAGATCGCGGTCGGTTGCGACCGCGATCAGGTCGGCGGCGCTCGGACCGCTGCCGCCCATGCGCATGTCAAGCGGACCGTCGTGTCGGAACGAAAAGCCGCGTTCGGCCTCGTCGAGTTGCATCGACGAGACCCCGACATCGAGAACCACGCCATCGACCAGGTCATGACCCGCGCTTTGCGCCACATGATCGAGACTGGAAAAGCGATCCTCGACCAGCGTCAGGCGCCCGTTTGCGGCCGCGACCAGATCGGCGCCGCCGGCAATCGCGCCGGGGTCGCGGTCGATGCCGATCACCCTGCAATCGGCGGCATCCAGGATCGCGCGGGTATAGCCGCCCGCGCCGAACGTGCCGTCGATATAGATGCCGCCGTCGCGCACGCCGAGATATTGCAGCACCTCTGCGGCGAGCACGGGAATGTGCCGGGCCAGTCCGCCATCGACGGCGTTTCCGCCGTCGCGGCCCGTCATCATTCCCGTGCCCCTTGCGGGGTCGCCGCACGCTCGGAACCGAGCCGCTTCTTCAGCGCGCGCATCTTGCCGGTGGCCTCGGAAAGGCGTGCACTGAAACGGTCCGGCGCCCAGATCTGGAATTTGTGTCCGAGTCCCACGAACGCGACCGCGTCCATGATCCCGGCATGGTCCTTCAATTGATCGGAGAGCGTCACCCGGCCCTCGCCATCGATCCTGAGTATCTCGCTGGTACCGTAGAGCGCTGTCGCAAATTGCTCGCGCTCGTCGGAAAAGGCCGGGTAGCGCGCCATCAGCGCTTCGATTTCGGCCATCAGGCTGCGTCCGCCCGCTTCCACCGCCGGCCGGTCGAGCGCCGGATAACAGAACAGTCCCTCCGCACCCTCGTGCGAGAGCACGGCGCGAAACGGAGCCGGCACCGACACCCGCCCCTTGGCATCCAGCCGCAGAATGAAATGGGAAAAGAATCTGTCCACCGGCGGTTCCAGGGTGAGCACCGTCGGGCCACCCCTGCGGCCCGCAGCGCCTGTATGGGACGATTTGGGCTATCATGGGACACAATGGGCGTCAATGGAACCAGGATGGTGCTGCGCGAACCCCGCGAACCCCATTGAGCCTGTTTAACCTTAAGGAAGGTTAAAGCCGCCGCTGATCGCTGCGAAAGAAACGGCACGAAGTTCCGGTTCCGCGACCCTTCATTGCATCGCAATCCGACCGGGACTCTGCATCGCTTCCACGCAGACGAAAAATGCCGTTCACAAATTTTCGGAACGTCGCGCGACGGGATGCGTTGTTTTGGCAGTGCAGCTCGCGCCACCGAACGGTCGCATGAGCCTTGATGCACGCAAGATTCAATTCAAAGGAGCGACACACATGTTGAACAAAATCATGATCACCACCGCATTGAGCGGACTGATGATCGGCGGCGCACTGGCGCAAAACCCGACAACGCAGCCGATGTCTCCGAGTCAGCCGCAGGCGACCTCCCCCAGCCAGTCGCAGGCGCCATCTCCCAGCCAGCCGCAGGCGGGGCAGCCGGCCATGCCGGGTGTGAAAGCAGCGGAGCGCGCAGCAAATTCCAGCCCGTCGATGGCTGCCGGAGAAGCCAAGTTCATCAACGCGCAGGGCACCGATCAGTGGCTGTCGTCCAACTTCATTGGCGTCGACGTGATCGGACCGGACAACGAGAAAATCGGTGACGTGACCGACATTCTGTTCGAGAAGAACGGTAACGTCGTCGGCTACGTGGTCGGCGTCGGCGGTTTCCTCGGTATCGGCGCAAAGAATGTCGCGCTGGCACCGACTTCGTTCCAGGTCGTAGCGGATGACGCAAAACGCGCCACCACCGGATCCACGACGACCGCCACGACGGCGCGCGCGGATGACGTCAAGCTGAAGCTGAACATGACCAAGGATCAGTTGCAGCAGGCAGCATCGTTCGAGTCCAAGCGCGAGCAGGATTCCAAGGCGCGCTCGGCCTCGCAACCGGCACCCGGCGGCATGAACCGTCCGGCTCCGGCCCCGCGCTAACAGCGGACCGCACTGACGCGGAATCATAGACCAAAGCGAAGCGGCCGGTTGATCCTTCAACCGGCCGCTTTTGCTTGCGTGGCCGATTTACAACAAACCAAGCTCATGATGGCGTATCGCCTGCGAGCCAGCCGTTACAACAGGAACGCAATACGATACTGGATGGACCTAATCGGAAAACTGGGGAGGCGATGACTTCATTCGAACCGGACACCATGCTCGTGCACGAGGTGGTGCCGTCCCCAAATCACGGCGAACGCGCGGGCAACCGGCTGCCGGATATGATCCTGCTGCATTATACCGGCATGCCCGACGCCGACAAGGCGCTGGAGCGGCTGTGCGCGCCCGATAGCGAAGTGTCATGCCACTATTTCATCAACGAGGGCGGCCGCATCATCCAGTGCGTGCCCGAGGCGCGCCGGGCCTGGCATGCCGGCGAAGGCAGTTGGGCGGGCGAGACCGACATCAACTCGTGTTCGATCGGCATCGAGATTGCCAATCCCGGCCATGACCATGGCTATCCGGATTTTCCTAAACGGCAGATTGCCGCTGTCGCCGCGTTGTGCCGCGCCATCATGCGCCATCGCTACATCCGGCCCGAACGCGTATTGGCGCATTCCGACATCGCGCCCTCGCGCAAACGCGATCCTGGTGAAAAATTTCCCTGGATGATCCTGCATCGCGCCGGGATCGGGCAATGGGCGAAGCCGGCCCCGATCGTGCCGGGGCCAAGCTTCGAGTTCGGCGATTCCGGCGACGCGATCAAGAGTTTCCAGGCGGTGCTTCGCGATTATGGCTACGGCATCCAGGCGGACGGTTATTTCGACGAGACCACGCGCGATGTGGTGGCCGCTTTCCAGCGGCACTTCCGCCCGGCGCTGATCGACGGCAAGCTCGATTCGTCGACGCTGCTCACGTTGCGCGCGCTGATCGAAGCCTCGCGCTTCGGCCGCGCCTCCCATGCGAGCCAGGCGGCAGACGCGCCCTCCGAACCGCAGACTTGACGCCGGCGGGTTTCATCCCCATCCCATCAGCGTCAGTCGACTGGACGGCCGCTCCGCCATAGTCCCGAAAGGGCGGCGGGGAGGAAAGTCCGGGCTCCAAGGACGAACGGTGCCGGATAACGTCCGGCGGGGGCGACCCCAGGGAAAGTGCCACAGAAAAGCAGACCGCCGGCTTTTCGTCCCGCTTGCGGGGCAGCGAAGCCGGCAAGGGTGAAACGGTGCGGTAAGAGCGCACCGCGTTTCCGGCAACGGAAACGGCACGGTAAACCCCACCGGGAGCAAAACCGAATAGGAGCGGTGCTGGGGCGAAGGTTCGCCTTTGTCCCGGGGTCCGTCCGGACCAGCCGCTCGGGTAGGTTGCTTGAGGCGCCGGGTAATCGGCGTCCCAGATGAATGGCCGTCACGTCCGCCGCGTCAGCGGCGGGCCATACAGAACCCGGCTTACAGGTCGGCTGATGCCTATGATGAGGGCCCGGGGCGGAAACGCTCCGGGCCCTCGCCACATCGGCGATCATTCGTGATCAGCTTTGACGGCGCGGCTGCTTAAGCCATCCGTTTGATGCCGGGCGGCTGCCAGGTGCCCGAACCGGCCGGCAGGATCGACGGCGCCGCCGTCTTGGGCCAGTACAGACGCATCACCATGTAGATCGGGCCGTCGGGCGCCGGCAGCCAATTGGCTTCCTTGTCCGCACCCGGCGACTTGCTCTGGATGTAAATCGGCAGCGAGCCGTCCGGATTGGTTTTCATGCCGGGCAGCATCGGCGAGTTGATCAGATAGCGTTCGATCGGATTATTGATCAGCAGTTGCGACTTGCCGTCGTACATCGTGATCGACCAGAACGAATTCACCGGTGGCAACTGGCCGGCCGGGAAGGACAGCACGTAATTGTGCTTGCTGCCGTCGAGCGTCTGGCCGTCGGCATCAACGCGGGTGAATGGATAGGTCGCCTCGTCGGGGTTGTTTGCGTAAATGCCGGCCTTTGCGACTAACGCGCGCTTCATCCAGTCGCCGTTGTAACTTGCAGCATCGCCCGGACCGCTGGTGATCCGCCAGCCATTCACAGCCGCGCCGGCTTTCGCCACCGCCTCGTCGACCTTGCGCTCGCCCTCTTTCATGCCGAGCCCGACTTCCAGCTTCTCCTCGAGAGAGAGATCCTTGAAGTCGAAGGTCTTGCCCGGGCCGATGCCCATGCGGGCCAGTTCAGCGCGGATCGCCTTCTCGTTCTCCTGCGCGGGAGCGAATTGCAGCGCGAAGTCGAGATAGCGGAAGAAATCGGTCTTCACGAGTTCCTTGTCGAATTTCGGAAAATCGATTGGGCCGGCGGACGCAAGCATCGGCTGCTTCAGGAAAGCCGACAGCGGCTGTGCATTATATCCGGCCTGTACCTTGCGGACGTTGCCGATATCATCCGGGCTGAACAACTGAGTCCGGAACAGGGCGAGTGACATCTGCGTGCTTGACCGGAACACCTGCTTGATGCCGGCCGGCATAGCGCCCTTCCAATCCGGACCCGCCACCATGTAGTCGCCGGCGGCATTCCCGGTCGCGCGGCTGCCGATATAGCCGTAATTGTAGGTGTTGCCGTCACAGAGCTGCACCGAGTAATAGCGCTTCTCATCGATGGCCGGGACCGAGATAACCATCGGCTCGGCGCGCAGGTCGAGCCACAAGACCGAGTACGGCGTATCGCTGTTCGGCGTGACGACCGCGGTGTCCTTGTAGGTCGCGACATGCGACTCGTTCTTGATCTGATTGAACGGCGCCTTGAATTGCGACGACGCCTTGTCGATGGCGAACTCGTACATGACGCCGTAGTTCATGACGATCGGCAGTCCGTAGATAAACCCTCTCTCGGCAATGTCCTTGGCCTCCATGAAGCGAGGGCGGCCGCTTTGTGCCAGCGCGAGATACGGCTTTCCGATGGTGGTCGCGGCGGCCGCGCAGGCGGCAGATCGCAAGAGGTCGCGTTTGGTCAGCATGAATGCACTCCCAGGAAGTGTGAATGATGGCCGATCGCACACGTCCCCTGAGTGCGGCGACAGCATTCTACATCACAGCGCGCGGCAGCACAGACCGCTCCGGAGAGGGAGAGCGCGCCGCCGTACACATTTTCGCGACCTGCAAGCGGTGCGCGGGGGCCGCATTCTGTAGAATAACGCCAGGCTCGAGGCCTGCCATTTCGGGACAGGACGCTAAACTTTTCGAAAGCTGATACGATTCCCAGAACACCGTCACGGACCTGTCCAATGTCGAACCTCGATCTCGCGCTGTCTGTTGCGCTTGGCATTGTGCTGGCGGCCTCGACCGGCTTTCGCGTCTTCCTGCCGATGCTGATCGCAAGCGGTGCGGCCTATACCGGCTACCTCCCGCTGGACGAAAGCTTTGGCTGGCTCGCCACCCCGCTTGCGCTGACGATGCTCGGCGTGGCCGCGCTGGTCGAAATCGTGGCGTATTATGTTCCGGGCGTCGACAATCTGCTCGATACGCTGGCTGCGCCGGCCGCGCTGGTCGCAGGCACCGTGCTGTCTGCTGCCGTCATGACCGATGTCCCCCCGATGATAAAATGGACCGCCGCCATCGTGGCTGGCGGTGGCGCCGCCAGCCTGACGCAGTTCGTCACCACGATGCTGCGCGCGAAGTCGACGATCTTCACCGCCGGCATCGGCAATTCCACGGTCGCGACCGCCGAGCTCGGCGGCGCCTTCATCCTGCCGATGCTGGCGCTGGCCGCACCGCTGATCGCGCTTGCAATCGTACTGCTGTTGCTGTGGATGGCGATCCGGCTGCTGAAGCGGCTGCGGGAGAGCGGCAAGCAAGATGCCACATCATCGCAAGGCCGAAGCGGCCGGTAGCATCGGCGATCTGGACGAACTGCGTCAGACCGCGGCCGCGACCGGTTCGGGACGCTCCATGTCGCGGATCAGCCTGTCAGCCAGCACCGCGGCGCTTTCGACATGCACAAGACAGGCTCTCGCAGCCGCGTCGCCATCGCCCTTGCGGATCGCATCGACCACGGCCTGCATCTGGCTCGGACCGGACCGGGAGCGGCCGGGCGTCTGGATGGTCAGCGCACGCAGATGATTGATGCGCGAATGCAGTGAAGAGATGATGGTCCAGGCCACCGGCTTGCCGGCATACTCAAACAGCGTGCGATAGAAATTGGTCGCTTCCGCCAGCACATCGCCGGCCGAGCCCTTCTTGTAGCCTCGCCGCATCCGCGTGAGGATTGCATCGAGTTGGTCGGCAATCGCGGGATCGCGGCTCTCGGCGCAGGCGCGCGCGGCCAGGCTCTCCAGCGCGCCACGGATTTCGTAAATCTGCCGCGTCTCGGCGACGGTCGGCCGCGCCACCACCGGACCGCGTTGGCCCTGCGAATGCACAAGGCCCTCCGCTTCCAGGTGACGCAATGCTTCGCGGACCACGGTGCGGCTGACGCCGAGCTGCGCGCACAAATCGCGTTCCACCAGCCGATCGCCCGGACGGTAGCGCTGATCGGCAATCGCCTCGCGCAACTTATCGAGCGTCAGCTCGCGCAGCGTCCTGGCGCTTCGGTCCACGAGCATCGGTGAGTTCATCGCTCCTCCCCGCTCCTGTTAGCGGATTCCCCCGCCGGTCGCACGCCGCGGATTGACTCGCTCTTCACTCCGCCTTAGCTTTTGTATTATGGTATACCAAACTGGATTTAAAGCCTATCTATGACCGACACCATCCGCAAGATCGTCACCTATATCGACGAAACCCTGATCGAGGGCGGCCGCGCGGCTCCGGTTCCGTTGCGGCTGTTTGCGGTGGCGGCGGTGGTTCGCAATCCGTGGGCGGGCCGCGGCTTCGTCGAAGATCTTGGGCCGGAGATCCGGCAGCTCGCGCCGGTCCTCGGTGAGATCCTGACAGCACGCATCCTGTCGCTCGCAGGCTCCGGCGAAGCGGTCGAGGGCTACGGCAAGGCCGCGATTGTCGGCACGGGCGGCGAGATCGAGCACGCTTCCGCGCTGATCCATACGCTGCGGTTCGGCAACATCTTCCGCAAGGCGGTCGGCGCCAAAAGCTATCTCAGCTTCACCAATGTGCGCGGCGGCCCAGGCTGCGCGCTCGCGATTCCGATGATGCACAAGCACGACGAGGGCATGCGGTCGCATTATCTCACGGTGCAATTCTCGATCGCCGACGCGCCTGCTCCGGACGAGATCGTGGTCGCGCTCGGCGCCTCGATCAGCGGGCGGCCGCATCATCGCATCGGCGACCGCTATCAGGATCTCAAGGAGCTCGGCGCGCTCGATGCCTGAGACCGGTACCATCCAGCATGTGGTCGGCGCGGCGCGCGAGCGCGGTACCACGCATGTCCGGCGCAGCGGAAAAGGCAGCACAGAGGTCAGCCCCATCATCCTGCTGCACGGCCTCGGCATGCAGAACACCATCTGGCAGCCGCAGATCGACATCTTGCAGCATGACTTCGACGTGGTGACTTTCGACATGCTGGGACACGGGCAATCGAGCCTGCCGCCGGAGAACCCGAAGCTTTCCGACTATGCCGATCAGGTGCTGAGCGTGATGGATGCGCTCGACATCCCGTCGGCGCATATTGCTGGCCATTCGATGGGCGCGCTCATCGGCCTTGAATTCGCGCTCACGCATCCGGACCGGGTGCGCAGTGTCGCGCCGTTGAACGGCGTCTATTGCAGGCCTCCAAATCTTCAGCAGACCGCCGAGAGCCGCGCACGCGAGCTTGAAGCCAATGGCGGCATCACATCGCCGGACGAAACACTGAAACGCTGGTTCGGCGATCCGATCCCCGCAGAGCTGGCGAAATCCGCCGATATCTGCCGCCGCTTTCTCATGTCCGTGAACCCGGTCGGATACATGCGGACCTACCGGTTGTTCGTCGAGAACGACCGGCGCCATGAGGGCCGGCTCGAAAACCTGGCGGCGCCGGCGCTGTTCATGACGTCGGAGAACGATCCGCATTCGACGCCGGAGATGTCGCGCGCGATGGCTGCCGCAGCACCTGACAGCCGCTGCGTTATATTACCTAAAGAACGCCACATGATGACCCTCACCGCTCCCGCAGAGGTCACACGGCACCTGATTTCATTTGTCCGGGAAGTCGAGGCGCGGGCATCGCGCCAAACCCTCATGACGGAGACTGTGAAATGATCCTGTTCCGCTTTGCGCGACTTGCTCCCGCTCTCGCTGTAGCGCTTATCGCACTTGCTTTCGCTGCTAGCGGTGCGCAGGCGGCCTTTCCCGATCGCCCGATCCGGCTGATCGTGCCGTATCCGGCGGGCGGCTCCTCCGACATCGTGGCGCGCAGCTTCGCCGAATATTTCGAGCGCGCGATGGGACAGCCGATCGTCATCGAGAATGTCGGCGGTGCCGGCGGTTACAACGGCGCGATGCGGGTCGCCAATGCCGCGCCGGACGGTTACACGCTGCTGATCGGCGCGGGTTCCGAGCTTCTGATCCGCAACCTGCTGCAGCCGTCGCCGGTCGCGGATCCGATACGTCAATACACGCCGATCTCGCTGATCGGTGCCGGTCCGATGGTTCTGGTCGGCAAGCCGGACATCAAGGCTGCCGACCTGCAGGCCGTGATCGCATTGTCGAAAGGCGCGCCCACCGGATTGAATTATGGCAGCGCCGGCCACGGCACCTTCATGCATCTGGTCGGCGAAGCCGTGAAGTTTCGCACCAATGCAAAGGCCACCCACGTTCCCTACAAAGGCGCGGCGCCAGTGATGACCGACGTGATCGCGGGCCATGTCGATCTCGGCGTTTCGTCGCTTGCGACCGCCCTGCCCTTTATCAAGGACGGCAAGGCGCGCGCTTTCGCGGTGACCTCGGCGGAGCGTACCGAATTCGCGCCCGACATTCCGACACTGTCGGAATTGCCCGCTCTGAAGGGCTTCAGCCTCGAACTCTGGATCGGCCTGTTCGGACCGGCTGGCCTGCCCGCAGATGTGGTGACCAAGCTCGAGCAAGCCGCTCGCACCGTGCTGGACGAGCCGGAACTGAAGACCAAGCTTGCGAGGGCGGCGATTTCGGTCCGCAAATTGTCGGGCGCCGAGTTCAAGGCGTTCCTCGACGCCGAGAACCAGAAATACAAGACGATCATCACCGACTCCGAGATCAAGGGTCAGTGAGCGGCGACTAAACCGCGTATGCGCCGGCAGCGACGTCAGAACAACGATTGCTGCCGGTCGTCCTTCTTCGGCTTGCGCGCGGGCTTCGCCGGTGACGGCGCCTCGCTCGCGGGCGGCGCGGTGTAGCGCGCGATCAATTCCGGGCCGTCATGGATGGCGCGGTTGACCGCAGGTGCCACTTCGTAGACTTCCAGCAGGTCATCCGGCGCGGGCGCCATCAGCGCCGCGGCCATGTTCTGATCGACCCGCGCGGTATCGAGCCACATGTCCCAGGCCTCCGGCGGCAAGATCACCGGCATGCGATGGTGGATCGCCCTGATCGACGGAGTGGCGTCGGTGGTGACAATCGCCGCGGTGTCGAGTTCCTCGCCGTTCGGCCCGATCCAGGTCTCCCACAGCCCGGCGAAGGCCAGCAGTCCGCCGTCCTTGCGCTGGATGAAATAAGGCCGGTTCGACGAACCATCACGCTTCCATTCGTAGAAACCGTTGGCAGGGATCAGGCAGCGCCGCCGCTTCATCGCATTCTTGAACGCGGGCCGCTCGTTGACCGTTTCGCCGCGCGCGTTGAACAGGAGCGAGATCGTCTTCGGATCCTTGACGAAGCCCGGGATCAGACCCCAGCGCATCAGCGTGAATCGCCGCTCGCCGTCCGACAGCAACACGACCGGAATCGGTTGGCTCGGCGCCACGTTATGGCGCGCGGGAAAATCCGGCATCTCCTTGTATTTGAAGAGCTGCCGCATCGCCTCCGGCGCGGTGGTGATGGCATAGCGTCCGCACATCGATGCAAGATAGTCTGGATCGGCGCGGGCGGAAGACGCCGCGGCCGCGCGGCTGGGGACAATTCGATGGATGCAAGCAATGGATGACCGCGCCTATCCGACCCGTCCGTTTCTGGCGGCGAGTGCCGCGGTGATGCGGGACGGACGGGTGCTGATCGTGCGGCGCGGCGGCAATTTCGGGCGCGGCATCTACACGCTTCCCGGCGGCGTGGTGGAAGCGGGCGAAACCCTCACCGAGGCCGTGATCCGCGAGGTGCGGGAGGAGACCCAGGTCGCGATCGAGCCGGTGGCGCTTGCCGGCTATCGCGAGATGATCATGCGCGACGATGACGGAAAGACCGCGCGGCATTTCGTGATCGTGTGCTTCGCGGCACGCTGGGTCGCCGGCGAGCCGGTGCCGGACATAACCGAAATCGCCGAAGCCGCCTGGCGGCTGCCGGAGGAACTCGACGGCCTGAAGACCACCGAGGGCCTGCGGGAGATTGTCGGCGAGGCCATCGGGAAGCTGTGATGCGCAAGCTCTGACCCTCTTCCCGGAAGAGGAAGGCAGGGGAAATACGCGGACGGCCGCCTTGCCCTTGCCTCAGGCCGGGCGCATATCAGCGGCGCCATGATCCGCCGCCTGATCCTGTGTCTTGCCCTTGGACTGACTTTCGGCCTGCCGCTCGCCGCTCCCGCGCGTGCGATCGACAGCGGCGCGCTGTTCGAGACCGAATTAGAGCGCCTGTCGGAAATTCTGGGTGCCCTCCATTATCTGCGCCCGCTATGCGGGGTGAATGAGGGCCCGAAATGGCGCAATGAGATGCGGGCCTTGCTGGATGCCGAAGCGCAGACGCCGGAACGGCGCACCAAGCTGATGGCCAGCTTCAACCGGGGGTATACCGGTTTTCAGCAGACCTACCGGTCCTGCACCGAGGCCGCCGATCTGGCGATCCGCCGGTATCTGGACGAAGGCACCAAGATTTCCCGCGAAATTACCGCGCGCTATACCAATTAAGCGTGCATTTCCGCGCCGCCTGCTGCGCCGGGCCTTGCCAACACCGACATTAACCTTTCCTAAAGACGACAGTTTGCTGACGCCACCTGCATGTTAACCTGCCGGCTCCTTGGGGCGGGCGCTGCGAAGCGCGGGAATTCGATCGTAATGACAACATTGACGCGCATGTACTCCGATCGCGATCCGATTCCGGATAACGAGCAGAAACAGGTTGCGCTTGGTTACGTGCACGAAGCCTGGGCTGAGGCGCGCCTCGACGGCGTTGACGGCGATTGCATGGCGCAGGCCTGCCTGTTCGCGGCGCTGATCGAATTCGTGTCGACCTATGGCGAAGACGCCGCCTCCGCCTTCGCGGAAGGACTCCCCGCCCGGATCCGCAACGGCGAATTTTCGGTCGATCTGTCGCGGCAATAACTCAGACGCGCGGGATATTCGCGTCCGCCACCACCTTCGTCCATTTGGCGACGTCGTCCGCGACGCGGTCGCGGAAGCTCTGCGGCGTGGTCGGCACCACATCGCTGCCGAGCTTGCGCAGCCGCTCCATCACCTCCGGGTCCGCCAGGATCGCCTTGATCGCCTCGTTCGCCTTGGCGACGAATGCCGGTGGCAGTCCGGCCGGACCGGCAACGCCGAGCCATGAGGTGACGGTGTAGCCGGGCACGGTGTCCCCGATCGCCGGCACCGACGGCAACAGGAAGAAGCCTTTCGGCCCGGTCACCGCGATCGGCCGCAAGCGCCCGTCGGAGATAAACGGCATCAGCACCGCCGGGGTATCGACCTGGAAGTCCACACGCTTGGCCAGCAAATCGGTAATGCCCTGCGGCGAACCACGATAGGGAATGTGCTGAATCTTCGCCTTCGCCATCGCGGCGAACAATTCGAACGCCAGATGCATGCCGGTGCCGTTGCCCGCGGTGGCGCAGGTGAGCTTGCCGGGATCGGCCTGAGCCGACTGGATCACGTCGCCGACCGTTTTCGCAGGATGATCCGGATAGGTGACGAGGATGAACGGAAAGTCCGTCAGCATCGAAATGAAGGAGAAGCTGTCGACCGCATTATACGGCAGCTGCTTGTAGATCGCGGCCGACACTGCATGTCCGCCTGGCAGGATGGTGAGCGTGGTGCCGTCGGGGTCGGCGCGCGCAACCGCAGCAGCCGATGTGGTGCCGCCCGCGCCCGGCCGCGGCTCGACCACGATCTGGCGATTCAGCCGCTTGCCGAGTTGGTCGGCGATCAGACGCGCCACGATGTCCACATTCGCACCGGGGGTAAAGCCGTGCATCATGGTGATGGTGCTGCCACCGCTCTGCGCGAATGCCGGTGCGGCGGCGAAGGCGGACAATCCGGCAAGCGCGGTGCGGCGGGTAATCCCTGTCGTCATTGCAGTCTCCAAAATCTTGTTGCGCTCAGTGTGGCGCGGTCTCGACCCGATAGCCAGCCTCCTTCAGGATGCGCTCACCGGAGGCTGCAAGTTCTGCGAGACGGCGGCTGAGTACATCGGCCGGAATGGTCAGCTTGCCGTCCTTCTTGCGGACGATGCCGTCGATGATGACGGTGTCGACATTGCCGGCGCCGGCGATTTCCACGATCGAGTAGATCGGATCGTAGACCGGCGCCATGTTGATGTCGTTGGCGCGCAGCATCACGATGTCGGCCTTCTTGCCGGGCGAGAGCGTGCCGATTTCGTCCTCCATCAGGAAAGCGCGGGCGCCGCCAATGGTCGCCCATTCCAGCGCTTCGCGCGAACGCACCGGCAATTCCTTGTAGGGCGAATTGCCGCGCAGCGCGTTGTTGCGGACTTCCTTGCCGCGCGCAAACAACAGCGCGGCCTGCATCTCGCGGAACATGTGCCCCGAACAGAACGGCTCGACGTCGATGCCAAGCGACGGCAGCCCGCCGGCCTCGCGAAACGCCGCGACCTGGGCATCGCCGATATGATGATGCAGTTCGACCAGCACCGTCGAGGTCAGCGACGCGCCGGCATCGACGATCAGTTTCAGGTCGGCATGCGTGTAGGTCGTGCCATGAACCAGATTGTGGTCGGGGCCGAGCAGCCCCTCCTTCGCCATCCGCGCATAGCCGTCCGGCACCACGCAATGCTCGCGCGGCCGCGTATGCGACGACGACACCAGCCCGAACTCGCGCGCCATGCGGATATCGTGCTCGACCACCTCCCACGCGCCCCAGTCCGGGCCGAGGATGGCCATGGCGAGCGTGACACGTCCGTCATCGCTGGCGAGCCTCCCCTTGCGCAACGCCTCGATGCGATCGCGCGGATGCGGAATATGCGTGAAGGGTGTGCCGCCTTCTTTCGTCGGCGGCTTTGCCGTGCCGTGCGCGAACACCGCGCGGATGCCGCTGTCGGTCAGGCCGTCGACGGCGCGCTCGGCCATCTCCAGGCTGGTGATGTTGTGGCACCAATCGACCAGCGTGGTGACGCCGGCATCGATCTGCGCCAGCGCGCCGAGCAAATTGCCGAGGTAATTGTCCTCGGCATTGTAGCGGGTGGCGAGATTGAGATGCATGTGCCGCAGATAATCCGGCGTGGTCCATTCGACGCCGATACCGCGGAGCGCCGTTTCCCAGGTGTGCATATGCGCGTTGACCAGACCCGGCATGACGATCTTGTCGGTGGCGTCGATGGTTTCGGCGGCGGCGGCGTTGAGATTTTTTCCAACCGCTTCGATGCGATTGCCGTTAAGCAGGATTTCGCCGCCCTTGAAGTTGCCGATGGCGGAATCGAGCGTGACCAGCCAGCCGCATTTGATCAGAACGCGTTTCATCATTTCCATTCCATGCTTGAAATTGTTACGCGGTCAGCGTTTCGAGAAACCGCACGCGCTCGCCCTGCGACGGCGTGACCAGTTGGCCGTCCCACATCACGCGCTTGCCGCGCACGATGGTGCCGACCGGCCAGCCGGTGACGCTGACGCCGTGATAGGGCGTCCAGCCTGCTTTCGAGGCGACCCATTCATTGGTGATGGTCTCTTGCCGCTTCAGATCGACAATCGTCAGATCGGCGTCGTATCCGACCGCGATCCGGCCCTTGCGCGCGATGCCGAACAGCCGCGCCGGCCCCGCGCTCGACAGATCGACGAAGCGGGCGAGCGAGAGCCGACCGTCATTGACGTGATCGAGCATCAGCGGCACCAGCGTCTGCACGCCGGTCATGCCGGACGGCGTCGCCGGATAGGACTTAGCCTTCTCGTCGAGCGTATGCGGCGCGTGATCGGAGCCGAGCACGTCGACGATGCCCTGCTCCAGTCCGCGCCAGATTCCGGCCTTGTGCCAGCCGTCACGCACCGGCGGATTCATCTGCGCCTTGGTGCCGAGCCGCTGGTAGCAATCCGGCGCTTCCAGCGTCAGATGATGCGGCGTCACCTCAACCGAGGCGACGTCCTTGTGGTCCTTCAGGAAGTCCATCTCCTGCGCAGTCGAGATGTGCAGCACATGCACGCGCGCACCGGTCTCGCGCGCCACCCGCACCAGCCGCTGCGTCGCGATCATCGCGGCTTCCGCGTCGCGCCAGACCGGGTGCGATGACGCATCGCCCTCGACCCGCAGCGACTTGCGCTCGTTCAGCCGCGCCTCGTCCTCGGCGTGGAACGAGGCCCTGCGTCGGATCACCTTCAGGATGTTGCGAAGGCCCTCTTCGTTGTCGACCAGCAGCGAGCCGGTCGATGAGCCCATGAACACCTTGACGCCGCAGCAGCCGGGCAGGCGTTCCCATTCCGGCAGGTGCTTGTAATTGTCGTAGGTGCCGCCGATGAAGAAGGCATAGTCGCAATGCATGCGATGGTGCCCGCGCTTCACTTTGTCTGCGAGCGCCTCGGGGGTGATCGTGAGCGGATCGGTGTTCGGCATCTCGAACACGGCGGTGACGCCGCCCATCACCGCGCTGCGCGATCCGGATTCCAGGTCTTCCTTGTGGGTGCCGCCAGGCTCGCGGAAATGAACCTGGGTGTCGATTACGCCGGGCAGAATGTGCAGGCCGATGCAATCCACAATCTCGCCGGCTGAGGCCTTGGACAGGTCGCCCAAAGCGGCGATGCGGCCGCCGCTGACCCCGACATCGCGCCCGCCCTCCCCGTCCTGGTTGACCACGATACCGCCGCGGAAAATGCTGTCGAAGGTTTGAGTCATGTCGCTCTCTTCGAAGGGCCACCCAAAATCAAAAGGCATGCCCGATATGAGGCCCTTGAGGCCGCCTGCCGACCGCCTTACGTTCCGGACCGAATTCTGGCAAGACCCGGACCATGAAAGCAGCCCTGCTCACCGATCGCGGCATCCTGCGGGTGTCCGGCGAACCCGCGCGCCATTTCCTGCATAATCTCGTGACCGGCAACATCGAGACGCTGACGCCGGGACATGCCCGCTATGCCGCGCTCTTGACCCCGCAGGGCAAGATTATCGTCGATTTCTTCGTGGTGGAGGCCCCGGCGGCGGACGGCGGCGGGTTCTTCATCGACGCACCCAAGGCGCTGGTTCCGGATCTCGTCCAGAAGCTCACCTTCTACAAGCTGCGCGCCAAGGTGACGATCGAGCCGCTCGATGCATTGGCCGTATTGGCAGCCTGGGACGGGATCGGCGCGACCGAATACGGCCTCGATTATCGCGACCCGCGGCTGCCGGCGCTGGGCCAGCGCCTGCTGGTTCCGCTCGAGGCCGCAAAGGAGGCCGCGTCCGATCTCGGCGCCACGCTCGTGGATGCCTCCGAATACGACGCGCACCGGATCGCGCTGGGGGTGCCGCGCGGCGGTGTCGATTTCATCTATGGCGATGTGTTTCCCCACGATGCCGATCTCGACAAGCTCGGCGGCGTCGATTTCAAGAAGGGCTGCTTCATCGGGCAGGAGGTGGTGTCGCGAGTCGAACATCGCGGCACCGCGCGCAACCGCATCGTGCCGGTGGCGTTCGATGCACATGCGGCCGAGGACGGCAGCACGGTAATGGCCGGCGACAAAAATGTCGGGACCATGGGTTCATCCGCGGGCAATATCGGTTTGGCCATGCTGCGTGTCGATCGTGTCGCCGATGCGCTCGCCGCGGGCGTGCCGCTCGTGGCTGGCGGCGTTCCGATGACGCTGCGCGAAGGCGGGGTTGCCGATTTCTTCAAGGACACGAAGGCCTGATGAAAGCGATCACGCATGCGGACGGGCTCACCCGCTGCCCGTGGCCGAAGGACGACCCGCTTTACGTCAACTATCACGACACCGAATGGGGCGTGCCGGAATATGACGACCGCGCGCTGTTCGAGAAGCTGATCCTGGACGGCTTTCAGGCCGGATTGTCGTGGATCACGATCCTGCGCAAGCGCGACAATTTCCGGAAAGCCTTCGACGATTTCGACCCGGAGAAGATCGCGCGCTACACGCCGCGCAAGGTTGAAACGCTGATGCTGGATGCCGGCATCGTGCGCAACCGGCTGAAGATCGAGGGCACGGTGCGGTCGGCACAATCCTGGCTCGACATCATGGAGAAGGGCGGCGGATTCTCAAACCTGCTCTGGGAGCATCTGGACGGGCGGCCCAAGATCAACACCTTCAAGACGCTGAAAGGCGTGCCCGCGGAAACGCCGCTGTCGCGCGCGATCTCAAAGGATCTCGGTGCGCGCGGCTTCAAGTTCGTGGGTCCGACCATCGTCTATGCCTTCATGCAGGCGGTCGGGATGGTCAACGATCATCTGGTGACGTGTCACCGGCATGAGGCATGCGCGAAGCTCGGACGGAAGGTGTGATGGACGTGAAGGCTTCGCGCGCATCAACCAAGCCCCGCGCGTGGCAGCGCATGCTGTCGGGACGACGGCTCGATCTGCTCGACCCCTCCCCGCTCGATGTCGAGATCGAGGACATCGCGCATGGCCTAGCAAGGGTGCCGCGCTGGAACGGTCAGACCAAGGGCGCGCATATTTTTTCGGTCGCGCAACACACGCTGCTGGTCGACACCATCGCGCGCCAGCAAGGCCCGCTCGACGACAGGCTGCGGCTGGCGATCATGCTGCACGACGCGCCGGAATATGTGGTCGGCGACATGATCACGCCGTTCAAGGCGGTGATCGGGGATTCCTACAAGGCGGTCGAGGCGCGGCTCCTCGCCGCCATCCATCTGCGCTTCGGCCTGCCGCCGCAGCTCCCCGCCGGGCAGCAAAAGACCATCAAAACCGCCGATCGCGCCGCCGCCTATCTCGAAGCGACCCGGCTCGCCGGCTTTGCCGAGGATGAAGCACGCAAATTCTTCGGCGCTCCGCCAAAGCTCTCGCCGGCGCTGGAGCGAGATTATCTCGCGCCTTGGCCGGCCGAGACCGCCGAAGCGCGCTATCTGGAACGCTTCGCGAAGCTATGCGGGTGAATCCGTCGCGCCGAAGGGCGACGGAGTTAAGGGCGTCGCGCTTGACACTTTTCCATCATGGACGGTGTCACTATATCCTCTACCAAATCGGACTTTTGCCAATGATCCACGTCTGCTCGCTCGCCCGCCTGCATCCGACCGTCGCCGAGACCGGCGCGAAGCATGTCGTCACGCTCATGAAGGACGTTGCCATGGTGCGGCGCCCGCCCTCGATCGAGGAGGCCAATCACCTTCTCCTCGACATGGACGACATCGTCACCATCATGGACGGCTATGTGCATCCGACCGAAGCCCATGTCGCAAAACTGATCGACTTCGTCACCGGTTGGGACCGTGGCGCTCCGATCGTCGTCCATTGCTATGCCGGCATCAGCCGGTCCACCGCCGGCGCCTTCATCACGGCCTGCGCGCTCAATCCGAAGCGGGACGAAGAGAGTATCGCTCGCGCGATCCGCTCGTTCTCGCCGAGCGCGACACCGAACATCCGCCTGGTTTCGCTGGCGGACGATATCCTCGGACGTGGCGGCCGCATGACGAACGCGATCCGCGCAATCGGGCCGGGCATCGCCGCTTATGAAGGCCATCCGTTCCGGCTCGACCTCGAGTGAGCGGCGCGTGCTGACGCCGATCGAAATCGGGCTGACCACCGCGATCGTCGCGGTCACCAACGAAGAACCGCAGGTTCTGGTTGCGGGCGAGACCGGCGAGAAGCAAATGCCGGCCGGCCTGCCATCCGGACCGTTCGACCCGGTCTCGCACCGCACCTTCGAGATCGGGCTGCGCGAATGGGTGGCGGCGCAGACCGCACTCGAGGTCGGTTATGTCGAGCAGCTCTATACATTCGGGGATCGCGGCCGCCATGCGCGCGCCGACGACACCGATCCGCATGTGGTGTCGATTGGCTATCTCGCGCTCACCCGCGTTCCGGACAACGTGGCCGGACTGCGCGAAGCGGGCGCGGGCTTCAGGCCATGGTACCGGTTTTTTCCGTGGGAGGACTGGCGCAACGGGCGCCCGGCGATGATCGACGAAGCGATCCTGCCGCCCCTCGCTGCCTGGGCAAAGAAAGGTCCGCGCCGAACCGAGCGGCTGCGACTCTGTTTCGGCGAAGGGGGAATGAGCTGGGACGAGGAAAAGGTGCTCGAGCGCTATGAATTGCTGTATAGCGCCGGCCTGATCGAGGAGGCGCAGCGCGACGGCAGGGTCAAATCGCTGGACCCAAGGCTCGGCAAGACGAGGCTCGGCGAGTCGATGCGGCTCGATCATCGCCGCATTCTGGCCACCGCCATCGCGAGGTTGCGCGGCAAGCTCAAATACCGACCGGTGGTGTTCGAACTGATGCCGAACGAATTCACCCTCACCGAATTGCAGCGCACCGTGGAAGCGATTTCCGGGCGCCATCTGCACAAGCAGAATTTCCGCAGGCTGGTGGAAGGCACCGAGCTGGTCGAGCCGACCGGCGAGATGGCAACCGCGACTGGCGGACGGCCGGCCGCCCTCTTCCGCTTCCGCCGCGAGGTGATGCAGGAGCGGCACGCCCCGGGATTGCGGCTGGGCGTGCGGCGCTGACCGCCATGTGTGGAAAAGGCCAGCGCGCGCCGGTTCCCCGGGTTCTTTCCCGCGGATAGAGTCCGCCCGCAAGGCATTGGGCGATTCTCATGGAATTCATAGGCTTCCTGGCGCTGGTGGCATTGCTGGTCATCGTCTTGCGGATGCGCAGCCGGCTCTTGCTGCTGGAAGCGGCCGTCAGCCGGCTCGACGCCTTGATCCCGCAAGCCGCTACGCCGGCAAGTCCCGCGGCGCTCCGCACGGAGCCTCAGGAGACGGTGCCGCCGCAGAGCGCGGCGGCGACGCCAGTGCAGGCATCCGCGACACCGCCTGAGGCGGACATGACCGCACCGGAGCCGGCGCAGGACCTCGCTGGCCCGCGCAACGCGGCGACTGCCGCCGCACCCGCGCCGCCGCGCGAGTACGGCGATTTCGAACGCCGCTTCGGCACCCAATGGGTGGTCTGGGTCGGCGGGCTAGCGCTCGCGCTCGGCGGCATTTTCCTCGTGCGCTACACCATCGAGGCCGGACTGATCGGACCCGGCATGCGCATCATTCTGGGCGGGCTGCTGGCGCTCGCGCTGGTCGGCCTTGGCGAGTTCACCCGACGGCGCGAAGTGCTGGCCGGATATGCGCGCTTCAACACCGCCCACATTCCGAGCGTGCTGACCGCAGCCGGAACGACGGTCGCCTATGCGGTTATCTATGCGGCTTTCGCGCTCTATCATTTCCTGTCGCCGGGGCTCGCTTTCCCGCTGCTCGGCGCGGTGGCGCTGGCCACCCTCGCGGCAGCGCTGCTGCACGGACCCGCGCTCGCCGGGCTTGGTCTGGTCGGCGCCTTTGTGACGCCGGCCCTGATCGGATCGGATCAACCCAATTACTGGGCGCTGTATCTCTATCTCACCGTGGTCACCGCGGCCGCCTTCTTGCTGGCCCGCGTGCGGCTGTGGCGATGGCTGGCGATCACAGCCGCCGTATTCTCGCTGGTCTGGCTGGTGCTGCCGCTCGGTGCCGGCGGCGAACTCTATCCGCAGATGGTCTACCTGCTGGCAGGCTTTGCGCTGGCACTGGCGCTGATCGTCAGCAGCTTTCTGTTCGGTCCCGATGCGGAGCGCGGACGGCTCGACCTCGTCTCGAGCGGCGTGCTGGCCTGCTACCTGCTCGGTGCCGTGCTGGTGGTGATCGCCAACCGCCACGGCAATCCGGCGCTGATAACGCTGTTCGTGCTGTGCGCTGCAACAATTACTGCCGCATGGCGCAGCGAAGCGGTCACGCCCGCACTCGGCGCGGCGACCCTCGCCGGCATTCTGGTTGTCGGACATTGGTCGGTGTCGGATTATTTCGTGCTGATCTCTTCGCCCGGCGGCCCTTATTCGGCCGTTCCGCCAGTCGCCAGACTGGAAGGTCTGCGCGCGCATCTCATGTTCGGCGCCGGCCTGGCGCTGATGTTCGGCGCGGCCGGCTATCTCGCGCAGGGGCGATCGCGGCATCCTTATGCATCGATGATCTGGGCCGGCATGGCGGTGCTGACGCCGCTGCTGGTGCTGATCGCGCTGAATTACGGCGTGGCGCAATTCGAACGCTCGATCCCGTTCGCGGGTCTCGCGCTGTTGCTTGCGGCAGCGTTCGGCTTCGCTACTGAAAAGCTCGACCGGCGCAAGGTCGCGCCCGGCAGCGCCGCGGCGACCGCAATCTTTGCCGCAGGCACCGTCGCAGCGCTGGCCCTCGCCTTCACCTTCGCACTCGAACGCGGCTGGTTGACGGTCGCGCTGGCGCTGATGGTTCCCGGCATAGCCTTTGTCGCCGACAAGCGTCCGCTGCCGATGCTGCGTCAGCTTTGCATCGTGCTGGTCGGTCTCGTGATCGCGCGCATCCTGTGGGATCCGCGCATTGTCGGCGAGAATGTCGGCACGACCCCGATCCTGAACTGGCTGCTCTGGGGCTATGGCGTGCCGGCGCTGGCGTTCTGGACCGGTGCCATGATCCTGCGCAAGCGCGGGGACGATCTCGCCTCCCGCAGCGTGGAATCCGCGGCGATCACATTCACGGTGCTGACCGTGATGCTGCAAATTCGGCACGTCATGAACGATGGCGACATCTATCGCGCATCGGCCAGCCTCGCCGAAATCGGCATTCAGGTCTCGACCCTGCTCGCCATGACCATCGGGCTCGAACATGTCCGCGCGCGCACCGGCAGTATCGTGCACGACGTCGCGGCCCGCATCCTCGGCGCGCTTGCCTTTCTTGGCGCGCTGATCAGCCTCGGCATCCATTTCAATCCTGTCGTCACCGGCGAGCCGGTCGGCGGTGTGTTCTTCAACGCGCTGCTGCTCGGCTACGGCATCCCGGCTGTGCTGATGGCGATCCTGGCGCGTATGATCCGCGATACGCGCCCGGCTCTGGTCTACCGGATCGCTGCCGTTACTGCGATCGCGCTCGCCCTCGTCTATCTCACGCTCGAAGTACGCAGGATTTTCCAAGGCCCGGTCATCGCGGGCTTTGCAGCAAGCGACGCCGAGCAATACACCTATTCCGCGGTGTGGCTCGTGTTCGGGGTTGCGCTGCTGCTCGCAGGCATCGCGCTGAAATCGCAACCGGCGCGCTTTGCATCCGCAGCGGTGGTGATCCTCACCGTCGCCAAGGTGTTCCTGTACGATCTGGCCGGTGTGCAGGGTGTGTTCCGCGCGCTGTCGCTGATCTGTCTTGGGCTGACGCTGATGGGGATCGGCTGGCTGTATCAGCGGCTGCTGTTCCCGCCACGGCCACGCGATGAAAACGCCGCCGCACAGTCACAAGCGTAACGGACCCGGATCATCCCGATGAACGACATTGCCTACGGCGTCGTACCGCTCGAAACGCTGCTGCAATATGACGGGCTCACATTCGTGCGCGGGCTTCTGACCGGGCGGTTTCCCGCACCGCCGATCACGCAAACGCTCGGCTTCGCTCTTGCCGAGGCCGATCCGGGCCGCGCCGTGTTCGCCGGCGAGCCGCAATTCAGGCATTACAACCCGATCGGCTCGGTGCATGGCGGCTTCGCGATGACGCTGCTCGATTCCGCGCTCGGCTGCGCCATCCATACGACGCTTGCCAAGGGCGAGACCTACACTACGCTTGAAATCAAGGTGAACCTGGTCCGTCCGCTGACGAAAGAGACTGGGCCGGTGCGCGCGGAAGGCCGCGTGATCCATCGCGGCCGCACGGTCGGCACCTCGGAGGGCGACATCAGGGATTCAGGCGGCAAACTTTACGCGCATGCCACCACGACCTGCATGATCTTTCCGGCGCGATAAGCGCAGAATATTTTCAGGACGATGGATCGCCGGTGCACCCGGCGACCGCAGAAACACTCAATCTTTGGTCGAGCGTAGTTCCAGCTTTTCGTCCGCCGCGGCTGATACCTCGGCTTTAGCCTCGACGGGCTTGTTCTCGACGGGCTTGGCCTCAGCGGGCTTGGCCTCGGCGGGCTTTGCCGCGACCGCGCTCAATTCGGCAGGCCTTGCTTCGGGAGCTTTCGTCTCAACAGCCGCCTTCGCCTCGATGCCCGCCTTTGCTTCGACCGGACCGTTGGCTGCGGCCTTTTCCTCAGCCGGATCATCATCCACGGGCGGAAGATCGCGGCTGTCGATCGGCTTGGGGAAGGCTGCGCGCGCGCTGCCGGTGTGCAACTCCATCGGCGCGCCCGAACGGCCGCGCGGTTCCACCGACGCGACCATCGGACGATCGCGGCGCACGAAATCGCAATAGGCAAAGCCCATGCCCGACACCGATCCACGGAAGCTGTTATGCGAGGTCTTGACCAGATTGAAGCAGGGCTCGAATGGCACACCCTTGACCGACGCGCAGACCCGGTCGCCGACGACGCGGATGGTGTTATGCGGCAGCATCGCGTAGCGGGTCGAGCCGTTGCCACGGAACTGGACCGTTCCTGCGACCGCGCCGCTTTCCATGATCCGTCCGGCGCCGCGGGTGCCTTCGAAGCATTGATAAGTGAAGAGCTTGCCGACCACGAAGGCGCGCGCTTCGCGCGCGTTCATCTGCTGTGCCTGTGCAGGCAGGGCCGCGAAGGCCGTCGCAGCGATCAAGGCTCCAATACGCAACATGCCGACCCCCAAATTCGAGACCAGGTCTTCTTAACCCGTCTCTTACCATAACAGCCGGTAAATGTGCCCGAACTTCGTATGTAAATGCTGAAGAAGTTTACCCGATATTGACCACGATCCGGCCCCGCACCCCGCCGCCGATGATCGACGGCGCGGTCTCGATGACCGCGTCCAGAGGAATGTCGGTGGTCATTGCGGCCAGTTTCTGGCGCTCAAGGTCGGTTTCCAGACGGTTCCAGGCGACGATGCGTTTCTCAATGGGACACATCACCGAATCGATGCCCAAAAGCGACACCCCGCGTAAAATAAAGGGCGCAACGCTGGTCGGCAGGTCCATACCGCCGGCGAGACCGCAGGCCGCCACCGCCCCGCCATAGCGGGTCATCGACAGGACATTCGCCAGAGTGGTGGACCCGACCGAATCGACGCCGCCCGCAAAGCGCTCCCGGGCGAGCGGCTTGGCCGGGCCGGAAAATTCCTTGCGGTCGATGATGTCGGAGGCGCCGAGACCCTTCAGGTAATCCGCCTCCTGCGGCCGCCCGGTCGAGGCAACGACTTCATAGCCAAGCTTCGACAGCAGCGCGACCGCGACCGAGCCGACCCCGCCGGCCGCGCCGGTCACGATCACCGGTCCCTTGCCGGGCGTGACGCCGGCCTGCTCCAGCGCCATCACGCAAAGCATAGCGGTATAGCCCGCGGTGCCGATCGCCATCGCCTCGCGCGCGCTCATGGTTTGCGGCAGGCGCACCAGCCAATCGCCCTTGACGCGGGCCTTCTGCGCATAGGCGCCGAGATGCGTTTCGCCGAGGCCCCAGCCGTTGCAGATGACCTTGTCTCCGGCGGACCAGTCCGGATGCGAGGATTGCTCGACGGTGCCGGCGAAATCGACGCCCGCGATCATCGGAAAGCGCCGCACCACCGGCGCCTTGCCGGTGATCGCGAGGCCGTCCTTGTAGTTGATGGTGGAGTGCTCGACGCGGACCGTGACGTCGCCGTCCATCAGGTCGTTGTCGGCGAAATCCGTAAGGGTGACGGTCTGGCCGGACTCGGCCTTGTCGATGACGATGGCTTTGAATGTGGACACGCGTGTCTCTCCCCGGTCATTCCAGCACGACGAAATCGCGAACCCGGCATGACCACAATAAACCGCTTCGCAGGATTATGCAGCCGCCGCCGTTTCCGGCCGCACCACCGGCTGCTCCTTGATCGGCAGATTGATCACCGCCGAGAGTAGACCGAGCAGGATGAACAGCCACCAGATCGCATCGTAGGAGCCGGTTCGTTCGAACAGGAGGCCGCCGAGCCAGACTCCGAGGAAGCCGCCGACCTGATGGCTGAAAAACGCAAAGCCGGCGAGCATGGTGAGCCAGCGGGTGCCGAACATCAGGGCCACCAGCGCATTGGTCGGCGGGATTGTCGACAGCCACATCAGGCCCATCACCGCGCCAAATACGATCGAGGTGGTGGTGGTCGCCGGTACCGCTATGAAGATCGCAACCGCGACCGCGCGCAGGAAATAGATGATCGCGAGAATATAGCGCTTGGGCATCACGTTCGAGAGATAGCCGGAGGCGATCGAGCCAACGATGTTGAACAGGCCAATGGTTGCGATGACGAAAGCGCCGAGATCGGCCGACAGACCGCGATCGACCAGATAGGCCGGCAGATGCACGGTGACGAAGAAGACCTGAAAGCCGCAACTGAAATAGCCGAGCACCAGCAGCACGAAACTCGGATGACCGAGCGCCTCGCGCAAAGCCGCGCCGACCGATTGCTGCGCGGCCCGCTGGGCCGGCGTTTCGAGCGACTTCGGCATCGCCAGCGCCAGCGACAGCGGCATGATCAGGAGCACTACACCGGCAAAGATCAGAAGCGTCGTATGCCAGTCGAAAACGGAATTGAAAGCCACCGCGAGCGGCGAGAACAGGAACTGACCGAACGAGCTTGCGGCGGTGCCGACCCCGAACGAGAACGACCGCCATTGCGGCGGCAGCAGCTTGCCGAACGCTCCGATCACGACGGTGAAGGATACGCCGGCGAGCCCGAAGCCGACCATCATGCCGCCGGAGAGATACATCTCGGTCGGCGACGAGGCGAAGGTCATCCAGGCGAAGCCGACGGTATAGAGTACAGCGCCGATACTGAGCACCAGGACCGGACCGAAGCGATCGGCGATGGCGCCGACAAAGGGTTGCGCGGCGCCCCAGACCAGCATCTGGATCGCGATTGCGAGCGCAAACACGTCGCGGCCCCAGCCGTTGGCGGTGGACATCGGCGTCAGGAAGAAACCCAGCGTCGAGCGCGGCCCAAAACCGAGCATTGCGATCAGGCAACCGCAGATGATGATCAGCGGGATCGACTGCCAGGCGGCGCGCTGCAGCCCGGCGCTCACGACGCTGCCCTGGCGCCGGATATGTCCGGTGCTAACGGGCGCTTCACCGGCTCCTCCACGATCGGGAGATTGATGATCGCAGACGCTACCCCGAAGGCGATCGAGAGAATCCAGACCGGCGTATAGGAGCCTGTCATTTCGTAAGCGATGCCGCCCAGCAGGACCCCGAGAAAACCGCCGACCTGGTGACTGAAAAAGGCAAAGCCGAACAGCATCGCAAGCCAGCGCGTTCCGAACATCAACGCAACCAGGCCGGACGTCGGCGGCACGGTAGACAGCCAGGTCAGGCCAGTGGAAACGCCGAACAGGATGGCCGACGTCGTGGACAACGGCACCATGATGAAGACGGCGATCGAGGCGGCCCGCGCAAAATACAGGAACGCGAGAATGTAGCGTTTCGGCATTTTGTTGCCGGCCCATCCGGCGGCAAGCGAACCGATGATATTGAACAGGCCGATGGTCGCAATCACCCAGCCGCCGACCTGCACGGTCAGGCCGCGGTCGACCAGATAAGCGGGCAGATGCGCGGTGATGAAGGCGAGCTGGAACCCGCAGGTGAAGAAGCCGAGCACCAGCAGCACATAGGAACGGTGCGCGAAGGCTTCGGACAAGGCGTGGCGAAGCGATTGCGGTACATCCGCACCCGGATCAAGCCTGGTGGCAGCGGGCGCGGTCGCGAGCGCCAGCGAGAACGGGATGATCAGCATCACAGCGGCCGCGAATACGAAAAGCGCGAAGGCCCAGCCGTAATTCGCAATCAGCGCGGCGCCGAGCGGTGCGAACAGGAATTGTCCGAACGATCCCGCAGCGGTCCCTGCACCGAAGGCCAGCGAACGCATGTGATCGGGTACAAGCTTGCCGAGGGCCGCGACCACCAAATTGAACGAGCAGCCCGACAGGCCAAACCCGATCATCACGCCGACAGTGATGTTGAACGAAAGCGGCGTGGTCGAATACGCCATCAGCACCAGGCCCACCGCATACAGGAGGGCGCCGCCGCACAGAACGCGCAGCGTGCCGAACCGGTCGGCAATGGCACCCGCGATCGGCTGGCCGAGACCCCAAAGCAGGTTCTGCACCGCAAAAGCGAGCGCGAATACATCGCGGCCCCAACCGTTGGCGTCGCTGATCGGCTGCATAAACAATCCGGTCGCGGAGCGCGGACCGAAGGCGATCATCGAGATGACGCAGCCGGCCAGGATGACAATGAGCGGCGTACGCCAGGACATGCGACCGCCTGAGGCAGCGGATATCGTATCGTGCATTGCGACCCTTCCGGCGATCGGCGCAACACCGTGCCATGCCGGCGCGGCGGACGGCGAAAATAGGGCCGGGATGCGCACGGCCCTAGCGAAACTTGGTGATGGGAGCGATACACTGGCGGAATGGCTCGAGCGACAAGGTCACCCCGGCGAGATCTGCCGTGTTTCGTGATAATCTTCACGAATCGACAATTGGGGATCTGAAATGATGACGCATGCCAAATCGCTCCGACGTGGGATTTTCCTCGCCGCAATGCTGACAGCCGTTGGAACGATGACGCCAGCCTCCGCCCAGGGCACGATTGCCCAGCGCGAGGCATGCGAAGGCGATGCCTTCAAATTCTGCAGCAATTTCATCCCGATGGTCCACGCCATCGAAAATTGCCTGTACACCAACATGCGGAACCTGACGCCGGCCTGTCGCGTCCAGATGCGCGGCGGCGCCACCACCGCCACCACCGCGACCACCCGCCGCCGCTAGACGCGTTTCCGGGGGAAAACACGCCCTCCCCGCCGGCCCGTTTATTTGCTTTGCCGGGGTAGCCGCTGGCGCCAAGATGTGATAGTTTGTTTTGCTCACGATGAGAATAACCTCGCTTGGTTGTTCTCATCGCGGGTGGATTGACCGGCACCTTGTGCCGGCTAATTTCGTACCTAGATATGCTCATGTTGAGCATATTGCTCACCCTAAGTCGATCGAGTGTGGGAGGCCAACATGCCGCTCCTTGAATTGCAGGGTCCTGCGAACGGATTGCCGCCGGCGCCCGCCGCGCTGCCGCGGGGCTCGGATGCGGCTGCGCGCAAGTTTGGCGTACTCCCGATGCCCAAGCTGGAGTGGAACGAAGAGGTCGCGCGCGAGACCGCGCATCTTTACGAGCGCATCAAAACCGTCATCCCGGCGGTCGAGTGGCCCGTCTTTGCGCCGTACGTGAAGGCGATCAACGAGTTGAAGCGCGAGCGCAACGCCGTCATCCTCGCGCACAATTACCAGACGCCGGAAATCTACAATTGCGTCGCCGATTACGTCGGCGACTCGCTGCAGCTCGCGCGCGAAGCCACCAAGGTGAAGGCCGACGTGATCGTGCAAGGCGGCGTGCATTTCATGGCCGAGACCTCGAAGATCCTCAATCCCGACAAGACCGTGCTGATCCCTGACATGCGCGCCGGCTGTTCGCTCGCTTCCGCGATCACCGGTGAGGATGTGCGGCTGCTGCGCGAGCGCTTTCCCGGCGTGCCGGTAGTGGTCTATGTCAACACGTCAGCGGACGTGAAGGCGGAGAGCGATATCTGCTGCACGTCTTCAAACGCGCTGCAGGTGGTCGAGAGCCTGGGTACGGACCGGGTCATCTTCCTGCCCGACCAGTATCTGGCGAAATACGTGGCCTCGCAGACCGACGTGAAGATCATCGCCTGGACTGGTGCCTGCGAGGTGCATGAGCGCTTCACCGGCGACGAATTGCGGATGTATCGCGAGAGCGATCCCAATCTGCAGATCATCGCGCATCCGGAATGCCCGCCGGATGTGATCGCGGAAGCCGACTTCACCGGCTCGACCGCGCACATGATCGACTGGGTGCGCAACAAGCGGCCGAAGCGCGTGGTCATGGTCACCGAATGCTCGATGGCCGACAACGTGCAGGCGGAGTTGCCGGACGTCGAATTCGTGCGGCCGTGCAATCTGTGTCCGCATATGAAGCGGATCACGCTGCCGAAGATTCTCGAAAGCCTCGTCTATATGAAAGAGGAAGTCGTGATCGATCCGATGATCGCCGAAAGGGCGCGTCGCTCGGTCGAACGCATGATCAACCTGAAGAACTAGGGGCAAACGCGATGCTCAATCCCATGCGCCGCTTTAACGTTGCGGCTTCGGCGTCGTCGCTTTATTGCCCCGACGCCTTCATCTCGCCGCTGGAGATCGACGACGCGGTGACCCGCGCGCTCGCCGAAGATCTCGGCCGCGCCGGTGATATCACCTCGGTCGCAACCGTGCCGGAGGACGCGCAGGCGCGCGCCATCGTGGTGGCGCGTGCCGCCGGACGGATCGCCGGCTTGCCGCTGGTCGAGGCGGTGATGCTGAAACTTGCGCCGGACGCACAAATCGTCCCGCATGCCCGCGACGGCGACGCCGTTGCCAAAAAGGCAGCGCTGATGACCATCACCGGCAATGCGCGCGCGGTGCTGGCAGCCGAACGCACCGCGCTCAATTTCGCGGGCCATCTGTCCGGCATTGCCACCGCAACCGCCTCCCTCGTCGACAAGCTCAAGGGCACGAACACGCGCCTCGTCTGCACCCGCAAGACCACGCCGGGCCTACGCGCCCTGCAGAAATATGCCGTTCGCTGCGGCGGCGGCTTCAATCACCGCTTCGGCCTCGACGACGCGGTGCTGATCAAGGACAACCATATCGCGGTCGCGGGCGGCATCCGTGCGGCGCTGGAGCGCGCAAAGTCGGTCGTCGGCCATCTGGTCAAGATCGAGATCGAGGTCGACACCATCGACCAGCTGCGCGAGGTGCTGGCGACCGGTCTTGCCGACGTGCTGCTGGTCGACAATTTTTCGGTGCCGATTCTGAAGGAAGCCGTGGCACTGGTTGACGGACGGATGGTGATCGAAGCTTCGGGCGGTATCACCCACGACAACGCGGCGGAAATCGCAGCGACCGGCGTCGACTATGTCTCATCCGGCGCGATCACGCATTCGGCGCCGAATCTCGATATCGCGCTCGATATCGAGGTATAGCCTGCCCTCGTGTCCCGGGTGCAGCGCAGCGTGAAACGGTGCGCTGCAGAACCGGGACCTATTTTCAGTTCAGCCAGACTGACGCCTAGAACAGGCCCCGGCTTCTGCGGCGCACCACGCCGTGATGCGCCGCGTCGGGGGCACGATACTGCCTACCCGCCCGGCGTGATCGGATCGACCGGATCAAAGATCGAGCGCCGCGCCGGCGCAGCCGGCTGCGCATCCGCGCGCTTGTCGTCGTTCTTCTTTTCGGGTGTCGCAGGCGAAGCCGCGCGCTTGATCGAGCCGGCTACTTCGAGGCGGTCGCCCCAGACCGGAATATCCTCGCCATCACCCCAGCGCTTCGGCCGATAGAAGATGTGGATCCCAAGCTTGGTGTGCTTGGTCATCGTGCGCACCCACCACGGATTGACATAGGTGGCGTGGTAATGCGTCGCCTTGCCGACTTCCGGCAGCCAGAATTTGCCGTCGAGCGCATCGTCGGAGATACGGGTCGCGACCTCCCAGGCCTTTTGATCTCTCACCACATCCTTATGATTATCGCAGGCGAAGGTGAACTGGCAGGCAAGATGCCGGTGCGCATTCTGATAGACCACGTCGCAGACACTGCCCGGATAATAGCCGGTGAAGACACGATTGAGCACGACCTGCGCCACCGCCATCTGTCCGCGCTCCACTTCGCCCCGCGCTTCGAAATAGATCGCATTGGCCAGGCATCTCGCATGTTTGGCGCGGGAGGCCCCGACAAGATTGAGGCGCTCTGCAGGCGTGCGCGGACGCTTGCCTTCACCAGTGACTTCGCCTTTCGGCGCAATCGTTTCCCCACCCTTCTCGGTCGTGGGATCGGCGACCGGATCGAGGGCCACCCGCTTGATCTCGGTATCGACATGCGGAGGCGCGAGGACCGTTGGAGCTTCGCCGGGTTCCCAGGCCTCCCACTCGTTGGGGCTGATGCCAAGCTCGCGCGTGCCGAAAAACACGCGGTTCTGCGCCGCCGGCTTGGCGAATTGCGCCAGTTGATCGGCCACGTGGGCGTTGAAACGGTCGGGATTCTTTTCGGGTGCCGTCGCCACCGCCGCAATCTCGGCCGCAGGCACGGCCTCGACCGCCGCAATGGGCGCACGCGCCGGCTCGTGCAGAACCTCCGCGACCTGAACATCCGGCTCGAGCGCGATCTCCGCAAACTCGGACGCAGGTCGTTCGAATTTGGGCGCTTCGAGACTGGGTTGCTCTGCCTTGGACTGTTTGGGTCTCGAATCCTTTGGCTCCGGCGCAGATGCGAGTTGTGCGATCGGGGCGGCCGGCTCCGCCGCGGTCGGCGGCACGATCGGACCCTTGAGATCGGCGCGAGCGGATTCAAGATCGGCCGTCTCCACCGCGAGTTCGCGTATCCGTCCGGCGTCGCGCTTGATCTTGTTGATATGTGCGGCCGCGAGTCCGGCGCGGTGGAGCGGCTTTGCCTTAACCGCAAGCGCTTCCGCCTCAACCGATGCGACCTGTGCGGGCGCTTGTTCAGACGGCTTGGCCGCGACCATCACAGGCATGCGCGGGCCGATACCGAGCGTCCGTTTGGCCAGCGTTTTTTGTCCGGCAGCAAGACCGCCACGGCGCAGCACCTTGTCAGCAGCCGGCTCGGCCGGTGCTGCAATAACCACCGGCATGCGCGGCGTTGTGCCGAGCGCTCGCTTGGCCAGTGTGCCCTGACCCGCCGCAAGTGCGCCACGGCGATAGATCGGATCGCGCGCCGCGTCTGCAATTTCTGCGGTGGAAGGCACAAGACGGTCACTTTTGGGCGCAGCCTGCGACGCAGCAGCGGCTGGCACGGGTTGTGACGGGTCATGAGCCGGTAGCGGCTCCGACAGCGGCGGGCGGCTTGCCATGTCCTTGGACTTCGGCGGCCTGGACAATTGCGGCTGCGCCGGCTCCGGCTGCACCGGAGCGGACTTCACGGTCAGCCGATCGCCCTTCAGTCGGCGCTCGACCACCGGAAAGTCATATGTCGGCGCTTCGATCATGGGATCGATCGGGACAGTGAGCGGGATCGAGCCGGTCGCCTCGAGCGCGCGCGGATCGAGCGCTGCAAGCTGCGTGAAATAGGGATCGGGGATTGACGCACCAACGAGGCGGGGGAAACTCAGCGAGGCGGCGTGGATCGTCCCGAATGTCGAATTGCGCACATGCGCCCGCCACCGCTCGGTGACCGCCGGCTGACGTGCAATCAAAGCAGCGAGGTCCTGATGCCCGATCGTGTTGGGCATTGCGGTGACCAGGCAAAGAACAAGGCCGAAGGGACGACGAAATGCGCCCTTCGGCCTCTTACGCGACGCTTTCATACTGACGCTCACGCAACGCAACCGACGCAACGCAACTCAACGGAACTGAACGAAGCGGCGTGACTCGCCGCTCACGTAAAATTGTCGGAGTATCGTTGCGATCGGGTTAACCTTGCCGGCGCGTTTATACGTACGTCGGTATCCGCCTGCTTCACCCGGTATTAACGTAAAGAATTGATGAAGGCCGATGTCAAAGCAAAACGGCCCCGCATGCGGGGCCGTCGATTTTAAGCCGCATTGCGCGGCCTGAGCTCGCAACAGCGATAGGAGCTACATTTTCGCGCCGACTTCCTTGAAGTATTTTTCAGCGCCGGGATGCCACGGAATGGTGGTGTTTGCCTTGGTCTGGGTGTCGAGCACGATCGCTTTCGCTTCGCCATGCGCAAGCGCGATGTCGCCGCGCTTCTCGAATAGCGTCTTGACGATGTCATAGACCTGCTTCTCGGGCATCTTCGCATCGGCAACCAGAATATTCTGCACGACCGAGATCTGATTGTCCTTGTCCTGACCCGGATAGGTCTTGGCCGGGATCACGCCCTTGCTGTAGAGGCCTTCGCCATATTTGGCATTCATCTTCTCGACCACGTCGGAATGATCGACCAGCTTGAGCTTGACACCGGGCGTCGCGCCGAGATCGGTCACCGCCGCTGTCGGCAATCCGCCGACCCAGAAATAGGCATCGATCTTGCCGTCCTTCAGCGCGTTGGTGGACTCGGCAACGCCGAGCCGCTCGCGCCTCATGTCCTTGTCACGATCGAGCCCGGCCGCCTCGATCACGCGGAAGGCCATGACCTCGGTGGCGCTGCCGGGCGAACCGGTCGAGACCCGCTTACCCTTCAGGTCGGACATTTTTTCGATGCCCTTGCCCTCGACCGACACGACATGCATGCGGTTAGGGTAGAGTACCATCAGCGTGCGCAGCTCGATCTTGTTGCCTTTGAACTTGTCCTCACCCTGCAACGCGTCGCGAGCGGCGTCGACCATGCTGAAGGCAACCTCGCTCTGGCCCGAGCCTATAAGTTTCAGATTGTCGACCGAGCCGCCGGTGACGCGAGCGGTCGCATTGATACCGGGCAGATGCTTAGACAGCACATTCGCCATGCCACCACCCATCGGATAATAAACGCCACCGGTACCGCCGGTGGCGATGGCGATATTCTGCTGCTGCGCCAGCGCGGCGCCGCCAAGGGCGGCACCGAGCGCAACCACCGCAAATGTCAGACCCAGTCGTTTGGACATGCTTGCATTCCTCCCTTTTCTCTCGCGTTCTGTCATCTCTATTGACCGGAAGCCTGGATTTGCGGCTCCGGCTGCAGACGCTGCTTCAACAATACTATGACGAAGAGCACGACGCCAATTCCGGCCGTGTAGCTGATGTCGCGGCCGACCGCAGCCTCCACCACCGCCTCCAGAAGACTTGGAAAGATCAGAAACAGGCCGGCGAGCGTGAGCAAGATGCGCTCCAGCGCAGTGGTGCGGCGGAACGCCCAGCCTTGCGCCGCGCAGGCCAGCGCCCCCAGTCCAACCGCCGCTTTCATGGTAATCATCACGACATCGACCCAGCTGCCACCGTCCGGGATTTTCAGCAGCAGCCCAAGTCCCTGCGGATCAAGCACGAAAACGAACGGTACCAGAAACGCCGGCAGCGTATATTTCCAGGCCTGCAAGGTGGTCTTGTAAGGGTCGCCTCCGGTAATCGCGGCAGCCGCAAAAGGCGACAAGGCGGTCGGCGGCGAAACCTCGGACAGCACCGCATAGTAGAAGATGAACATATGCGCGGCCACGTCAGGCACGCCGAGTTTGATCATTGCCGGTGCTGCGATCACGGCACAGATAATGTAGGAGGCGGTAACCGGCACCGCGAGCCCGATGATCCACACGATTAGTGCCGTGTAGATCGCGGTCAGCAGCAGATTGCCGCCGGCATAATCGATCACGATCGACGAGAATTTCAGACCGAGCCCGGTCAGCGTCACGACTCCGACGATGATGCCGGCGGTCGCGCAGGTGGTGGCAGCCGTGAGCGATTGCAGCGAACCGTCGGCCAGCGCGCGCACCAGCTTCTTCGGCGTCAGCGCGGTTTCGCGGGTGATGTAGCTCATCAGCGCGGTCATGCCGATGGCGTAGAGCACCGAGGTCGTCGGCGAGTAGCCCCACACCATGAAGATGACGATGGAGACCAGCGAGACGAAATGGAAGCCGTAGCGTCGCGTCAATTCTCCCAGGGAGTACTCGGGAACATAAGGCTCGCCGCGCACGCCATAGCGCTTGCCGTCGAGTTCCACCATGAAGAACAGCGAGAGGTAGTAAAGGATGGTCGGGATCGTCGCCATCCAGATCACGTCGAGATAGCTGATCTTGAGGAACTCGGCGATCAGGAATGCCGCGGCGCCAAGAACCGGCGGCGATATGATGGCGCCGAGTCCGCCCGCCGCCAGCAGACCGCCTGCGGCATTCTTCTCGAAACCGGCTCGCTTCATCATCGGATAGGCAACCGCGCCGATCGTCACCGTGGTTGCCACCCCAGAACCCGACGGTCCGCCGAGCAGAAACGACGACAGCACCACCGTCCGTCCGGCCGCGTTGGTCGACTTACCCATCAGCGTCATCGAGAAGTCGATGAAGAATTTGCCGGCGCCGGATTGCTGCAGGAAGGCGCCGAAGATTGTGAACAGCACGATCAGGGTGGCGGACACATCGACCGGAATGCCGAAGATGCCTTCCAGCGTGATGAACAGATGCCCGACCAGCGCGTCCAGTCCGTAGCCGCGGTGATTCCATGGGGCGGGCAGCCACGGGCCTGCCCAAGCATAGGCAATGAACAACAATGCGATCACCGGTACGATGGGACCGATGGTCCGGCGGGTCGCCTCGATCAGAAGAATGATGAAAGTGACACCGAGAATCACATCGGTGTGGGTGGGGTTCGTTGCCCGGTCGGTGAAGTCCTCACCGCCCGCAATCGCGTAAACCAGGATGCCGACGCAGGCCACGCCCGCGATCACATCCCACCAGCGGATTTGATCGCGAAAGCGAGCGGCGGCCGGGAACACCAAGAATGCCAAAAGCAGCACAAAGGCAACGTGAGTGTAGCGCAGTTCCTGGGTCGGAACGATCTCATAAGCCGCGTAGAGGTGGAACAGTGACATCGCGACCGCGATCACGGTGACGGTGATCCCGGCCCAGCCCAAAAGGCGGTTGGCGGCGCCCTCGTCCTGTTCGATAAATTCCTCGGCCTTACGCAGCCGCTCGGATTCGCTGACTTCCTGCCCGAAATCCGGCTCAGGTTCCCCCGCCATCCGTCCCCCGTCGCTTTTTTATCGGTCCGCCTCGTGCTCGACCTGAGCGCGCGACGGCCTCCCCGGGACGAGGCTAGCACGCAAACGCCGCGCCGGAATACCCGTTGGCGGACAAAACAAGCTTCGGTTAACCATGCGGAAAGTGCCAGCGGTTATGAGTCATCCCGACATCAGGCGAATGAGGTCGGGAATGCTGGACGCCATGTGGGGACCAATAGCACCGGCTCTCGGCGTGCCGATTGCCGTTGCCCTCATTGCCATTCTCGGCGCGCTGGTGATCGCCGGGCTCAAACTGCGGCGACAAAACGCGCGATTGACCCTTGCACTCAGCAATACACCGCAGGGCCTGTGCATGTGGGATCCGGCTGCCCGACTGCTCGTTTGCAACGAACGCTATGTCAGCATGTACGGCATGTCGCCGCAGGTCGTGCGGCCCGGCCGCACCCTTCGCGACATCCTGAAACACCGCGCCGAGATCGGCCTGTTCAGCGGCGATCCGGAAGAATACATCTCCGATATCCTGAAGCGCGTCGCCGAAGGTCGCACCAGCACGCAGACATTCACCACCAATGCCGGCCGGGTGATCGCGATTTCCGAGCAGCCGATGCCGGACGGAAGCTGGGTCGCCACTCATCAGGATGTCACCGAGCAGCATTCGATTGAGAAAGAACGCGCCGCGCACGCCGCCGAGGAGACGCGGCGCGCCATGATCGAAGGCGCCATCACCGCTTTCCGCCAGAGCATGGAAAGCGTGCTGCGCAGCGTCAACGACAGCGCGGCCGCGATGAAGCTGACCGCAAGTTCGCTATTCGCTGCATCGGGCCAGACCTCGCAGCGGGCCGAGAGCGCGGTGCAGGCTTCCAACGAAGCCTCCACCAATGTCGCGACGGCGGCGACCGCGGCCGACGAGATGGCGTCATCGATCGCCGAGATCAGCCGCCAACTGGTGCAGACCACCAATGCAGTGCGCATCGCCGTTCGCGAAGCGCAGGCCACCAATGAAGGGATCAAGGGGCTCGCAGACGCGGCGCAGAAGATCGGCGACGTGGTCGAGCTGATCCGCACCATCGCGGGCCAGACCAACCTGCTCGCGCTGAACGCAACGATAGAGGCCGCGCGCGCGGGCGAATCCGGCCGCGGATTCGCAGTGGTCGCCTCAGAAGTGAAGTCGCTCGCGGTGCAAACCGCGAAAGCGACGGAAGAGATTTCCAGTCAGATCATGTCGGTTCAGGCCTCGACCGGCAACGCGGTCGACGCGATCGCGCGCATCACGGAACGCATGCAGGGAATTGAACACTATACGTCCGCAGTGGCCGCGGCGGTCGAGCAGCAGAACGCAGTGACCGGCGAGATTTCCCACAACGTTTCGAGTGCGGCGAACGGCACCCAGGACATCGTCGTGGTGCTCGATCAGGTCGCACGCGCGGCGACCGATACGCGCGCAACCGCCGAAACGGTTCTGCGCAATTGCGGTCAGGTCGAGGGCGCAGTCGCCAACATGCGTGACGAAGTCGACAATTTCCTGAAAAAAGTAGCAGTTTGAAATGGCACATCCCGACCGCAAGTCCGATCGTCCGGCGCTCAAATCCACGGAAGTCTACCGTCCGCGTCTCGGCACCCAGCGCGAGCCGCTATCGAAAAAGACCATGTCTGAATTGCGCGCGTGGCGCGACGTGATCGCACAGAGCGCAGACGCCGACACATCCAAGCGGATCGGCTAAGCCTGGCTCGCCACTTCCTTGCCGAGTGCCGCCTGCGCCGCGGCCAGCCGTGCGATCGGCGTGCGGAACGGCGAACAGGACACATAGTCAAGCCCGACCTCGTGACAGAAGGCGACCGACGCGGGGTCGCCGCCATGCTCGCCGCAAATCCCGACCTTGAGATCAGGCCGCACCCTGCGGCCGCGCTCGACACCGATCCGCACCAGTTCGCCGACGCCGTCGCGGTCGATCGACACGAACGGATCGACCGCGAGAATGCCGCGCGCGGTATAGGTGGCGAGGAAGCTAGAGGCATCGTCGCGGCTGATTCCGAAGCAGGTCTGGGTCAGGTCGTTGGTGCCGAACGAGAAGAATTCGGCGCCGCCCTCGCCTTCCGCGATTTTGTCGGCCATCAGCGACGCACGCGGCAGTTCGATCATGGTGCCGACCTGATAATCGAGCGTCACGCCCTTCTCCTTCGCCACGGCTTCCGCCATCGCGTCGATGCGCGCCTTGACGATGTCGAATTCCACGCGCGTGGCGATCAGTGGCACCATCACTTCAGGCACCACCGGCTTGCCGGTTTTCTGACCAGCTTCGGCCGCCGCTTCGAAGATGGCGCGCGCCTGCATTTCCGCGATCTCCGGATAGGCGATTGCGATGCGGCAGCCGCGGAAGCCCAGCATCGGATTGAATTCGGCAAGCTCGGCAGCGCGATGCTTGATCTTCTGCGGCTCGGTGCCGAGCGCCTTGGCGACTTCGGCGATCTCGGCGTCGCCATGCGGCAAAAATTCATGTAGCGGCGGATCGAGCAGGCGAATGGTGACCGGCAGGCCCTGCATGATCTCGAACAGCTCAGCGAAGTCGCTGCGCTGCATCGGCAGGATCTTTGCCAGTGCGGCACGTCGGGCCTTCTCGGAATCGGCGAGGATCATTTCGCGCACGGCGAGAATGCGGTCGGCTTCGAAGAACATGTGTTCAGTGCGGCAAAGCCCGATGCCTTCGGCGCCGAACTTCAGCGCGGTGCGGGCATCGGCCGGCGTATCGGCATTGGCGCGCACGCCGAGCTTGCGCACCTTGTCGGCCCAGGCCATCAGCGTGCCGAATTCGCCGGACAGTTCCGGCTCGATCATATGCACCTTGCCGAGCAGCACCTGGCCGGTCGAGCCATCGATGGTGACGATGTCGCCGCGCTTCAGGGTGGTGCCGGCGACCGTCAGGGTTCCAGCGCTATAGTCGATGCGGATCGAGCCCGCACCGGAAACGCAAGGCTTGCCCATGCCGCGCGCCACCACCGCCGCATGCGAGGTCATGCCACCGCGGGTCGTCAGGATGCCCTGTGCGGCATGCATGCCGTGAATATCTTCCGGGCTGGTCTCGACCCGCACCAGAATGACTTTGCGGCCTTTCTCCTTCAGCGCCTCGGCATCCTCGGATGTGAATACGATCTCGCCCGACGCCGCACCCGGCGAGGCCGGCAGGCCGGTGGCGACGATCTTGCGCTCGGCCTTCGGATCGATGGTCGGATGCAGCAACTGGTCGAGTGAACCAGGATCAATCCGCATCACGGCTTCGTCTTGCGTGATCAGGCCTTCGCTCGCGAGTTCCACCGCGATCCGCAGCGCGGCCTTGGCCGTGCGCTTGCCGGACCGCGTCTGCAGCATCCAGAGCTTGCCCTGCTCGATGGTGAATTCGAGGTCCTGCATGTCGCGGTAATGCGTTTCCAGCGCGCCGTAGATGCGCGTCAGCTCGGCGAACGCTTCCGGCATGGTGCTTTCGAGCGAGGGTTTGTCGGAACCGGCTTCCTTGCGCGCCGTCTCGGTAATCTCCTGAGGCGTGCGGATGCCAGCCACCACGTCCTCGCCTTGGGCGTTGATCAGGAACTCGCCATACAGCGTCTTGTCGCCGGTCGAGGGATTGCGGGTAAAGGCAACGCCGGTGGCGGAATCGTCGCCCATATTGCCGAACACCATGGCCTGCACATTGACCGCAGTGCCCCAGCCTTCCGGAATATTGTGCAGACGGCGATAGGTCTTGGCTCTGGCATTCATCCAGGAACCGAACACGGCACCGATCGCACCCCAGAGCTGCTCTTTCGGGTCCTGCGGGAACGGTTTGCCGCTGTCTTCCGCGACCTTGTGTTTGTAGAGGCCGACGAGCTTCTTCCAGTCCTCCGCCGTGAGTTCGGTATCGAGGCTATAGGCGTTGGCATCCTTGTGCTCGGCTAGAATATCCTCGAACAGGTGATGCTCGATGCCGAGCACCACGTTCGAATACATCGTGATGAAGCGGCGATAGGAATCGTAGGCGAAACGCGGATCGCCGGACCTTTTTGCCAGCGCCTCAACGGTCTGGTCGTTGAGACCGAGATTGAGCACGGTGTCCATCATGCCCGGCATCGAAGCCCGGGCGCCGGACCGCACCGAAACCAGCAAGGGGTTGGTCTCGTCACCGAACCCCTTGCCCGTGATCCGGCCGATCTCCGCGAGCGCGGCATCGACCTCTCCGGTCAGTTCCTGCGGATAGCTTTCGCCGTTGGCGTAGAAATAGGTGCAGACCTCGGTCGTGATGGTGAAGCCTGGCGGCACCGGCAGACCGAGATTGGCCATCTCGGCGAGGTTTGCACCCTTGCCGCCGAGCAGATTTTTCATGTCCGCCTTGCCTTCGGCCTTGCCGCCGCCGAAGCCGTAAACCCATTTCGCCATCATCGACGTCCTAAACAAAAGCCTGAAAACCGGCCGGTTCGGGCAGGTTCCCAGGTGGTACTCGGCCAGATCTTGACCGGGTTCTTGGCCGGTTTCCTCATCCGATTCAACCGCGACGAAGGGCGGCCGCGGGCTGCCCGGGGGTGACCGAAAAGTCTACTTGAACAATCCCAGCCCCAGCACTCCGATCGCGATCAGATAAATCGCCACGATGAAGTTCAGCAGTCGCGGCATGATCAGGATCAAGATGCCGGCACACAGCGCGATGATCGGCTGCAGGTGTCCGATAGTGATCGTCATGTCAGTCTCCGTTGGGTTGCAGGACAAGATAGAAAATCGAAACGGGTTCCAATGCGGTATTGACGGTGGGCTATTCCGGCATGCGCCTTGACTTGGCGAGAGCTGAGCGGTCCCCTCCGCGCTTCTTTTCGTCCGGACTTTGGGGAGACATCATGCCGAATCTCAACGCACCCTCGCGGGTCATCTTCCTTGTATCGCTTGTGCTCGCGATTCTCGCCCTGCTCGGCGCGCTGGTCATTATTCCGGTCATCACCCAGTACGCATTCTGGCTCGCGATCCTGGCCTATGTCGTGCTCGCGCTCGGCACCATCATGAAGGGAATGTAACGCGAGTCGCGCCGTTCAGCCCTCGATTTTGGAAAAGTCGGCCACGGTGCGGGTCGCTTCGCGAATCCGGTTGAGCAGGATCAGCCGGTTTTCGCGCAGCGCCTTGTCGTCGGAATTGACGGTGACCTTTTCGAAGAAGGCATCGACCGCCGGGCGCAGCTTGGCCATCGCCGCCATCGCGCCGGCAAAATCCGCGTTAGCATAGGCCGCGCTCGCCTCCGGCGCGATCGATACCATGGCCTGCGCCAGCGCCATCTCTTCCGGCTCCTTCAGGAGCGACGGATCCAGATCGCCGTCATAGCTCCGCCCGTCCTTCTTCTCTTCGATACGCAGGATGTTGGCCGCGCGTTTGGTACCTGCAAGCAAGTTCTTGCCGTCGTCGGTCTCGAGGAACTTGGCCAGCGCCTCGACGCGGCGCACGATGGCGACGAGGTCGTTCTCGTTCTCGACGGCGAGGACTGCATCGGCGAGATCGTGCCGCGCGCCCTGCTCCCGCAATTGCACTTTCAGACGATCGGCAAAGAAATCGCGCAGGTCCGAGCCGGTCATCGCATCGTAGCTCAGCTTAAGCGCCGACAGATCATCGGCGTCCTTCGAGGCTTCGCCGACGAATTCCTTCATGAAGGACTTGCCCTGCTCGAGATACCCCTCGGTCGCGAGTGCGAACAATTCGCCGAGATTGAGCCGCAGATCGTTCGACAGGATGATGCGGATGACACCCAACGCCGCGCGCCGCAGCGCATACGGATCCTTCGAGCCGGTCGGCTTTTCATCGATCGCCCAGAATCCGACCAGAGTGTCGATCTTGTCGGCCAGCGCGACCGCAATCGAGACCGGATCGGCCGGCACCAGATCGCCAGGACCAACCGGCTTGTAGTGATCCTCGCAGGCATGGGCGACGGCGTCGTCCTCGCCCTGCGCCAGTGCGTAATATTTCCCCATCAGCCCCTGCAATTCGGGGAATTCGCCGACCACTTCGGTGAGCAGATCGGCCTTGGCGAGCATCGCCGCACGCTCGGCCTTGACCGGATCGGCGTTGATCATCGGCGCCAACAGGCCGGCGAGCCGCACGATCCGCGCGATGCGTTCGGCCTGGGTGCCGAGCTTCTGATGAAACACAATCTGCGCGAATTTCGGCAGCCGGTCTTCCAGCCGCGTTTTCAGATCGGTCTCGTAAAAGAATTTCGCATCCGACAATCGCGCGCGGATCACGCGCTCGTTGCCGGCGACGATCTCACGGCCGCCATCCACAGCCTCCATGTTGGAGACGAGGATAAAGCGCGGCGCGAGCTTGGCGCTCTGCGGATCGCGGACCACGAAGCATTTCTGGTTGTTGCGGATGGTGGTGCGGATCACTTCCGGCGGAATTGCGAGGAAACTCGGGTCGAACGAGCCCATCAGCACCACCGGCCATTCCACAAGACCGGCGGTCTCCCCAAGCAGGCCGTCGTCCTCGATCAGGTCATAGCCCTGCGCGAAGGCGAGATTTTTGGCCTCGGTCGAAATGATTTCGCGGCGCCGCTCCGGATCGACGATGACCTTGGCCTTCTCGAGCTTGGTCATCCAGTCGTCCTGGCGGCGCACCTCGATCGGGCCTGGAGACAGGAAGCGATGGCCATAGGTGGTGTTACCGGACGTCAGCCCGCCGACCTCGAAAGGGACCACCTGCGGGTCTTCGGTTTCCGGTCCGAAGGTCGCGACGATTGCATGCAGCGGCCGCACCCAGGTCAGCGCACCGGGCTCCGCGGATTGCCGTCCCCAGCGCATCGATTTCGGCCACGGGAATTTACGCGCGATGTCCGGGATGATCTCAGCCAGCACCTCGATCGCATCGCGGCCGGGCCTCTCGATTACCGCCACATAGAACTCGCCCTTTTTCGGATCTTTCTCGATCTTGGCCTGATTGAGCGACGTCAGCCCCGCGCTCTTCAGGAAGCCCGCGACCGCCGCCTCTGGCGCGCCGACGCGGGGGCCCTTCTTCTCTTCACGGATGTCCTTCTGTCGCGCCGGCACGCCATGCACGGCGAGCGCGATCCGGCGCGGCGTGGCGAAGGCCTTGGCGCCCTCATAGACAAGGCCCGCTTCGACCAACCGGTCGGTGACGAGCTTCTTCAAGTCCTCCATCGCGCGCTGTTGCATGCGCGCGGGGATTTCTTCGGAGAAGAATTCGAGGAGGAGGTCGGGCATGTGACTATTGTTCGCTCGATAAGCTTTTCTGAATCGCGGTCTGATACAGGCCGACCAGTTCTGCGACGCCGATGCTGAAAGCGCCCGCGCCATCGGAAGCGATCGAGGATAGCCAGTTTTTGCGCAGCTGTTCGAAACTCGCGGTCGGCTCCGACGAGCCGACATTTTCCAGGAGGCACGCGTCGAGGCCCTCCGGCATCATCGGCGCATGATCGATCCCAAGAATTTGCGTGCCGCCGCTCGCGGGATCGCGAACCGGCATGCCGGTGACGCAAATCGAGACGATCAGACCGAGCCCCTCCACGTCATCCAGCGCCCCGATGATCGTGCGCGATTCCGGAAGCGGCGCATCCGCGAAGGTCCAGACCTGACCGACCGCATAGCGGCTGTCCGTCAGCATTGCGGTCATGCCCCGCCGCCTTCGGTGGCGAGCCAGGCGGCACCGCAGGCCTTCGCCAGTTCGCGCACGCGCAGGATGTAGCTCTGCCGCTCTGTCACCGAGATCACCCCACGGGCGTCGAGCAGATTGAAGACGTGGCTCGCCTTGATGCACTGGTCGTAGGCCGGCAGCGCCATCAGATGCCGCTCCTTGTTCCCGTCCGCCCAGCCTGCTTCCAGATATTTCTGGCACGCGGCCTCGGCCATCTTGAATTGCGCGAACAGCATGTCGGTGTCGGCGTGTTCGAAATTGTGCCGCGAATATTCCCGCTCGGCCTGCAGGAACACATCGCCGTAGGTGACCTTTTTGTCGCCGGTCTGGCCATTGAAATTCAGGTCATAGACCCGCTCGACGCCTTGCACATACATCGCCAGCCGCTCAAGCCCGTAGGTCAGTTCGCCCGCGACCGGCGCGCATTCGAAGCCAGCGACCTGCTGGAAATAGGTGAACTGACTCACCTCCATGCCGTCGCACCAGCATTCCCAGCCCAGCCCCCAGGCGCCCAGCGTCGGGCTTTCCCAGTCGTCCTCGACGAAGCGGATGTCGTGGACCTGGGGGTCGATGCCGATCGCATAGAGTGACTTCAGGTAGAGGTCCTGCAGATCGTCGGGCGACGGCTTCAGGATCACCTGGAACTGATAATAATGCTGCAGCCGGTTCGGGTTCTCGCCATAGCGGCCGTCCTTCGGCCGCCGCGACGGCTGAACATAGGCCGCGTTCCAGGGTTTCGGCCCGAGCGCTCGCAACGTGGTCGCCGGATGAAAAGTACCCGCCCCCACTTCCATGTCATAGGGCTGGAGGATCACGCAGCCATAATCTGCCCAATAGCGCTGGAGCGCGAGAATGAGGCCCTGAAAGGAGCGCGTTGGCTCCGAGGCCAAAGCTGTGTCGGAGACGGACATTTCGGGCGGAATCCGAGGGGTTTGTGCTGCGCGGTCTACCTATCGGCCGGATGAAGGGGGGTCAAGGAACCCCCTTTTACCGGGTCACCAAATCAGCGCCGCAAACCATTGAAATAGAGAGGACGGTTCGTCATGGTGGCGAGCCGGCGGATGTTTGGGGGCCTGCGGCCCGCTGGCGGGGGGTAAAGAGTTTCCATGGCAAAGCCGACCGTCATCATCGTGGGAGCCGACAAGGGCGGGGTCGGCAAGACCACGGTCTCTCGCACCATTCTGGACTATTTTACCGCTCGCAACGTGCCGATCCGGGCCTTCGACACCGAGTACCCCAAGGGCACCCTGAAGCGCTTCCACCCCGATATCACAGAGGTGGTGGACGTGACCCAGGTGCCCGACCAGATGAAGATCTTCGACACCCTGTCGGACGCCAAGGTGACGCTGATCGACGTGCGGGCCGGCCTGCTCTCGACCACGCTGGCGGCGTTGCGCGATATTGGCTTTCTGGAAACCGTCAAACGCGGGCAGATCGCACTCGGCGTCGCCCATATCGTCGGCCCCTCGATCGCCTCGCTGAACGAGATCGCCGACATTGCGCCATTCGTGACCGACGGCAAATATTATCTGGTCAAGAACTTCATCAACGAGACCAGCTTCTTCGACTGGGACCAGACCACCTACGATACCTATTTCAAGAAGGTGAAGGACGCGGTCGACATCACGATCCCGAAGCTGAACGAGATGGCCTACGAACAGGTCGAGCTTGCGTCGGTGCCGTTCGTCACCTTCGTCGCCAACAAGGGACCACGCGACACCCCGGCGAATTATTCCTTCGTGCTGCGTGGCTATGTACGCCACTGGCTTGGCAATGTGTGGGCCGAGTTCGACCGGGTGAAGCTGTCCGATCTCGTGACCCCATCCATCACCCCCGCCGGCAAGGCGAGCGAAAAGGGTCTCGCCGGCCGTGCGTCTGCGATCCACGAACAATCCCGCAGCGAACGGAGCTGACGGCGCGTTCGGGTTTCATTGAGGCAGCGGCTATCTCCATTGGTCATTCCAGGTGCGCGAGCGTCACGCGCACTCCCGGGTGACGGACGAAATCTTCATGTCGTCGCGGCAAAAGGCCATCTATATCGTCTGCTCGCCGCGCCAGCGCGTCGGCAAGACGCTGGTCGCACGCGCGCTGACCGAATTCATCCTCGCCGACGGACGCGCCGCCATCGCCTTCGACGTCAATCCGAACAATACCGCGCTGCACAGCTTCCTGCCGCGCAATACCGCGCGCGCCGACCTCGACACGACACGCGGCCAGATGGCGTTCTTCGACGAGCTGATCGCCGAGGACGAGGTGGTCAAGGTCATCGACCTTGGCGATCAGGCGTTCGACAAGTTCTTCACGCTGCTACGTCAGATCGGACTCACCGAGGAGGCGCAGCGCCGCGGCATCAACGTGGTGACGCTGTTCATCGCCGACCCCGATCCGCGCTCCGCCAAAAGCTATGCCCAGACCTACGGCAGTCTGCCGCAGATGGCGCTGGTGCCGGTGCACAACGAATTCGTCGCGAACATGCAGGATTATATGCGGGATTTCCCCAGCCCGGTGCCGGGCGAGCGACCGGTGCGTTTCCCGGTGCTCAGTCCGTTCCTGAAGTCGGTCGTGGACCGGCCGGGCTTCTCGTTCGACGACTATCTCGAACGTCACACCGGACCGCGCACCGAACTGCACGAATGGATCGATCGCGTGTTCGTGGAGTTTCGCGAACTGGAGTTGCGGCTGCTGCTGCGCGAACTGAAGTCGTCGCTCGCGCCGCCGCGTTAGTCTGGGTGAAGGCCCTGCAAGCCGATCAATGCCCCTCGAACGACACCAGCGTGCGCACCGGCACATCGAGCGCGCGCAGCTTCGCGGCGCCCCCAAGATCCGGCAGATCGACCATGAACACCGCCGCGACGATTTCCGCCCCCATCTGGCGCAGCAACTTCACCGCACCTTCAGCCGTGCCGCCGGTCGCGATCAGATCGTCCACGAGGATGACGCGCTCGCCCTTTGTCACCGCATCCTCGTGCATCTCCATCTCGTCGATTCCGTATTCCAGCGAATAGGCGACACGCACGCTCTTGTGCGGCAGCTTGCCCTTCTTGCGGATCGGAATGAAGCCGGCCGAGAGCTGATGCGCGATGGCGCCGCCGATGATGAAACCGCGCGCCTCGATGCCGGCGATCTTGTCGATCTTCAGGCCGGCCCATGGTTGCACCAGTTCGTCGACCGCGCGGCGAAAGGCCCGCGCTGATCCCAGCAGCGTCGTGATATCGCGAAACATGATGCCAGGTTTGGGATAATCCGGAATGGTCCGGATCGCGGCCTTGAGGTCGTTTTCGAGCACGGGGCTGTTCATGTCGTATCGGTCTCTTTCAATGGACCCGGCGGGCCGGGCGCAATCTGACCAAGCCGGGAGCCATGCGCAACCGGCTTGATTGCGGCGAAGCGTTACCGGCTATTCCCGCAACTTGTCCAGGATGGCGCCGATGACGTTGGAATAATCGTCGGTCCAGACCCATTGGTCCTCGTCCGCCTCCTGCTCGATCCATTTCCCGTCCTTCGCGAGCGGACCGAAATCCTCGTCGCGGCGCGCCACCGCCACCACCAGCGAACCGAAAATGTGGTTCGCATCGTCGTAGCCCTCGTCGGAATCGCTGGCGCGGGACACAAGATCGTTCGCCTCCGCGACACCGGCGACCACCGGGGCAAGCACCATATGCTTGTTCGAAATGTGCATCAGGATCATGCCGTCCGGCTTGATCTTGTCCTTGAAGATCGCCATCGCCTCCTTGGTGAGGAGATGCGTCGGGATTGCGTCGGACGAGAACGCATCGATGATGAGGATGTCGTATTGCCCGTCCGGCGAATCCGCCAGCGTAAGCCGCGCATCGCCGATCACGATTTTCGCATCCGGCGCGCATTCCGACAGGAACGTGAAGCGATTGGTGTCCTTCGCGATCCTGACGACCGATGGATCGATCTCGTAATAGGTCAGTTGGTCGCCGGGCTTCATCTGGCAGGCAAGCGTACCGGTGCCGAGCCCCACCACCGCAACATTGATCGGCCCGCCGCGCTTTTCGCGTGCCGCCACCAAGCCCTGCGCCATCGGAGAAAGGTCGTGGTAATAGGTAAGCGCCTGCGGCCGGCCGGTCACCGGCCGCCCTTGCGCGTCACGGATGCGCTGGGCGCCATGTTCGATCGTGCCATGCTTCAGGATCCGGAACTGACCGCGATCGGATTCCATCACCTTGTGGACGCCGAAGAAGCTGCGCACGAAATCGCGTTTGCCGGAATCGGCGCCGAACAGCACCACGAACATGAGCGAGGCCGCGATAATGCCGGCGAAGGTCAGGACATAATGTGAGAATCCGAAGGCCAGCACCAGCAGCGCCGCAACCCACAGGTTGAATGCGCTGTCCGTGAATTCGTATCGCCACACATAGGCGGCAAAGACGGCGAATGCCGCGCCCGCGACGATCAGCACCCAGGTGGCGATTTCCAGCTTGCTGCGCGGCCAGGCGAGGCCCGGCCGGCACAACGCGGCGAAGATGATCAGGAGCGGATATTCCGCGACCCACGAGAACAGATGCTGGGCGATCAGCCCTGCGAAAATGCCGCCGATCACCCCGCCCAGCGACAGATAAAGATAGAACGAGGTCAGATAGCGCGCCGGCGGACGCCTTCGTGCCAACTCGCCGTGGCACATCAACGCGAGGATGAAGAAACCGACGAGGTTCAGCGCGATCAGCACCACGATCTGGTCGGCCGCGCCGAGCGCGAGCGAGACCACCAGCATGATAACGGCAAGTGGTGCGATGAAGGTGACGAACCGGTGTGGCAGAATCGGCCGCGACTGGAACGCGATCACGAAGGTCGCGAGATAAAGCGCCAGCGGCACCACCCACAGGAACGGCGCGGCGGCGACGTCGGTCGAGATATGCGCGGTGATTGCGATCAAGAGCGCGGACGGCACCGCGGCCAGCGCGATCCAGATCAGCGCATCGCGAAAGGTCGGCGGTGCCGCATCATCGGTCGCGATGTCGGGCAGCGCATCGCGCGAGCGCAGAAGAAACACGCCGCAAATCCCGATCATCAGGATCAGGGCATAGAAGCCGACCGTCCAGCCCATGGTCTGCTGCGGCAGGCGCGTGAACGGCTCGATCGCGAACGGATAGGCGAGCAGCGCGAGAAAGCTTCCGATATTGCTCGCGGCGTAGAGAAAATACGGATCTTTCGCCTGCGGATGGCCGGTGCGCGCGAACCAGGCCTGCAGCAGCGGGCCATTGGCTGACAATGCGAAGAACGGCAATCCGATCGAGGCGGCAAACAGGCCGAGCAGCCAGAATTCCTGACCGGCGGCAGGCGGCCGCCCCCAGCCCGCTGCGATGCCGAGCGGCAGCGCGAACACCGCAACCACCATCACCACAAGATGCACCACGACCGAGACGCGGCCGGGCACCAGCTTGGTCAGCGCATGGGCATAGGCATAGCCCGCCAGCAGCATTGCCTGGAAAAACACCATCGCCACCGACCAGACCGCGGGCGTGCCGCCGAGCTTCGGCAGCACCATCTTGGCGAACAGCGGTTGGACCGCGAACAGGAGCGCGGCGCTGACGAAGATCGCAGCCGTGTAGGTGACAAGCAGAAGCCTGAAGGAGGACGCGCTGGCCGGCATGGGGACGACTCTGGGAAGGACGATGGGTTTCGGTTCCATCCGGGTGTCGCCGGCCGGACGAGGCCTTATAGCGTACCGAACCCTGCACGCCTCATGAATTTGCCGTTCACCGGTTCAGCACACGCCCCGCCACGGCGTCGAGTTTCGCCACGAGTTCCGGATCGCGTGCGTCGGGCGCCGTGATGATGGCGGAATCGAGGGCTCGGTCGGAACCGATCGGGCATGGCTCATGCTCGCGGGGGAAATCGCGCGCCAGCCGGCCGACCAGCCGCTTCGCCTTCTCGGCATTGGCAGTGAGCACCGCGATGATGTCTGACACGGTGACGGCATCGTGGTCGGGATGCCAGCAATCGAAATCCGTCACCATCGCAACGCTCGCGTAGCAAATCTCGGCCTCGCGCGCGAGTTTCGCTTCCGGCATGTTGGTCATGCCGATCACGGAATAGCCGAGCTGCTGATAGGTCAGGCTCTCGGCGAGCGTGGAAAATTGCGGTCCTTCCATGCAGATATAGGTGCCGCCGCTCACCGGAACGATGCCCTCGGCGCGCGCCGCAGCATCGATATGGTTGCGCAGGTTCGGCGACACCGGGTGCGCCATCGACACATGCGCAACCAGTCCCTTGCCGAAGAACGAACTCTCGCGCTTGTAGGTGCGGTCGACGAACTGGTCGATCAGCACGAAGGTGCCTGGCGGCAGCGTCTCGTTGAACGACCCGCAGGCGGAGAGCGACACCAGATCGGTCACGCCCACGCGCTTCAAAACATCGATATTGGCGCGGTAGTTGATGTCGGACGGCGACAGCCGGTGGCCCTTGTCGTGGCGCGGCAGAAACACCACCGGCAATCCTGCAATCGCTCCGATCCGCAGCGCGCCGGAGGGCTCGCCCCAAGGCGACGCCACACGTTCCTCACGTGCATTCTCGAGCCCGGGCAGATCATAGATGCCGGAACCACCGATAATGCCGAGGACGGATTTGGTCATGCTGCTTCCCGAAAAAGCGAAAGGCCCCGTGCGGGGCCTTTCGTCAGGATACTGGGCGCTTGTACTCGGTCGGCGCGCGCTTTTCCTCAAGCATCTCGGGATGCGCCTTCACCGCGGCCCAGACCTTCTTCTTGGTGAAATACATCAGGCCCGCAAGCACGATCAGGAACAGCATCACCTGCAGACCAATGCGCTTGCGTGCTTCCATGTGCGGCTCTGCGGCCCACATCATGAAGGCGGTGACGTCCTTCGCGTATTGGAGCGCGGTCTGCGGCGTACCGTCGTCATAGGTGACCTGATCGTCGCTCAGCGGATTGGGCATGCCGATGGCATGACCGGGGAAGTACCTGTTGTAATGCGTGCCCTCCGGCAGGGTGAAACCCTGCGGCGCGTCGACATATCCCGTCATCAATGCGGTCAGGTAATCCGGTCCCTGCTCCTGATATTGCGTGAAGATGTCGAGCAGGAACCAGAAGCCGCCGCGCTCGTAGGTGCGCGCCTTGGCGATGACCGAGAGGTCCGGCGGCAGCGCGCCGCCATTGGCCGCGCGCGCGGCATTGTCGTTCGGGAACGGCTTCGGGAAACGGTCGGCAAGACGCCCGGCGCGCTCGAACATTTCGCCGGCATCGTTCGGCCCGTCCCGGACCTGGTATTCGGCCGCGATCGCACCGGCCTGCGGCACCGTAAAGCCCGGACCGCCGGTTTCGGCGAGGTTGCGGAACGACAGCAGCGAGAGGCTGTGACAGGCCTGACAGACCTCGCGATAGACCTTGAAGCCGCGTTGCAATTGACCTCGATCGTATTTGCCGAACGGGCCTGAGAACGACCATTTCTGCTTTGGCGGCGTTTCGGCTTCGCCGGCCGCGAATGCCGGCGCCGCAAGACCCGCAGCCAAGAGAACCGCGCCAAGCGCGAGAGCGATAAGAGAGCGTTGAATCGTCATTGTGGTGCGTCTCCTGCCGCTCAATGTCGTGTCGGCGCCGGTGCCTGGGCGCCGATCGGCACGCCCTCCTTCAGCACCGATTCCGCGATCGAGTTCGGCAGCGGCTTCGTTTTCTCGAACCGCGACAGCAGCGGCAGGATGATCAGGAAGTGCGCGAAGTAATAGAAGGTCAGGATCTGCGAGGCGATCACATAGCCGCCTTCCGCGGGTTTGGCGCCGAGATAGCCTAGACCAAGGCAGACCGCGACGAAAATCCAGAAGAACTGGCGGAAGAGCGGCCGGTAGCGCGCCGAGCGCACCTTGCACGAGTCGAGCCAGGGCAGGAACACAAGGATCAGGATCGACGCGAACAACGCGATCACGCCGAGCAGCTTGTTCGGGATCGCGCGCAGGATCGCGTAGAACGGCAGATAATACCATTCCGGCACGATATGGGCCGGGGTCACAGCCGGGTTAGCCGGAATGTAGTTATCGGCGTGACCGAGATAATTCGGGATGTAGAAAACGAAATACGCGAAGAACAGCATGAAGCACACCATCGCGAAGCCGTCCTTGAGGGTCGCGTAAGGCGTGAACGGAACGGTGTCCTTGTCGCCCTTGGGCTCGACGCCGGTCGGGTTGTTCTGGCCGACCACGTGCAGCGCCCAGACGTGAAGCACCACGACGCCGGCGATCACGAACGGCAGCAGATAATGCAGCGAGAAGAAGCGCTGCAACGTCGGGTTACCGACCGAATAGCCACCCCACAGCCAGGTGGTGAGCGTTTCTCCGACCAGCGGGATCGCCGAGAAGAAGTTGGTGATGACGGTCGCGCCCCAGAAGCTCATCTGGCCCCAAGGCAGCGTGTAGCCGAGGAAGCCGGTCGCCATCATCAACAGGTAGATGATAACGCCGAGTATCCACAGCACCTCGCGCGGCGCCTTGTAGGAGCCGTAATACATGCCGCGGAACATATGGATATAGACCGCGATGAAGAACATCGAGGCGCCGTTCTGGTGCAGATAGCGCAGCAGCCAGCCGTAATTGACGTCGCGCATGATGTGCTCGACGGAATTGAAGGCCATGGTCTCATGCGGCGTGTAATGCATCACCAGCACGATGCCGGTGATGATCTGCACGGCCAGCATGAACGAAAGGATGCCGCCGAAGGTCCACCAATAATTCAGATTACGCGGCGTCGGAAAGACGATGAACGAGGAGTGGACCAGACCCGCGATCGGTAGCCGCGCTTCCATCCACTTCATGAATGCGTTTTGCGGCTGGTAGGTCGAATGTCCGCTCATCGGAGAAGCCTTCTAGGGAGAAACTTCAGGTCTATCGTGTTGGCGTCAGCCAATCCTGATCCTGGTGTCGGTGAGGAATTCATACGGCGGCAGTTCGAGATTGGTCGGTGCCGGACCCGAGCGGATGCGACCCGAGGTATCGTAGACCGAGCCGTGGCAGGGGCAGAAATAGCCGTTATAGGCACCGGAATGCGCAATTGGAATGCAGCCGAGATGGGTGCAGATGCCGATCAGGACCTGGAAATTGGCGTGTCCCGGCTTGACCCGTGCCGAGTCGGGTTGCGGGTCCGGCAGGCTCCGCAGATTGACGTCCTCGGCTTCCTTGATTTCCTTGGGCGTGCGGTGGTTCACGAAGATCGGCTTGCCGCGCCAGAACACCTTGATCACCTGACCCTCGGCGACCGGCGTGAGGTCCACTTCCACCGGCGCACCGGCAGCGATTGTGGAGGCGTCGGGGTTCATCTGGAAAATCAGCGGCCATGCCGCGAAAGCGGCGCCGACAGCGGCGACCGACCCGGTCGCCACGTAAAGGAAGTCGCGGCGCGTAGGGGCCGACGATGATGCAGTTGATGCCACGGTGAAAGTCCCTCTTCCGTCGTGCCGGGGGCCTGCGCGCGCTGCAAACCATCGAGGGCCCTGCCGCTTCGTCCGACCCTCGGGTGGCGAGCAAACTGGCCACGTCCGACCTGTGGGAAGGCCATCAGTGGCGCTCCGGCGGCGTGTTATTGGCACCCTTACCGGGGGAGTGCAAGTGTGCCATTGCAACTCTGATAAAAAGTCGCACAAGTCCTTAGCCGAACGTCGTATTTCGGTGCGCCGGAGCACGGATTTTTGATCTATCTCAACGCCCCTGCCATCGCGCTCTATGAGCCGGACATCCCCCAGAATACGGGGACGATTCTCCGGCTCTGCGCCTGCCTCGGAGTCACCGCCCATCTGATCGAGCCGGCCGGCTTCCCGATCACCGACCGCGCCTTCCGCCGCGCGGGCATGGACTACCTCGATCAGGTCACCATCGCAAGGCATGCCTCATGGGCCGCGTTCGATGCATGGCGGCGAGAGAACCGGCTCGGGCTCACCCTGTTCACGACTCGCGGAGCCGCGAACTATCTCGACCATGACTACCGGCCGCCGCAGGTGCTGCTGTTCGGGCGGGAATCGGCCGGCGTGCCGGACCCGGTGGTCCAGGCGGCGGATGCGCGGCTCCTGATCACGATGCGGGAGGGTCTGCGCTCGCTCAACGTAGCCATGACCGTCGCGATGGCCGCCGGGGAGATGCTGCGGCAGCGGCGACTCGCCCCGTAGGGCTCAGCAGCGTGCACGGCGGCGCGGCAAGCGCGCCCGAAATCCGAACAACCGGCCGCGACCGGCGTTACACTGGAGCGCAATCTTCCAGTCCCTTGTCCCAAAGAAAGCCATGCCGTTCAATCCCGACTACACAAGCAGCGAGCCGCAGCGCTCCGAAATCGATCAACTCGCCGGTCCTGCGGTTCTCGAATTCGGCAGCTCATATTGTGGCCATTGCCGCCGCGCGGCACCCATCATTCAGCAAGCATTCGGCGGCCACGCGGACGTCCGCCACATCAAGATCGAGGACGGAAGCGGGCGCCCGCTCGGGCGCTCGTTCCGGGTGAAGCTGTGGCCGACACTCGTCTTCCTCAAGGACGGCAAGGAAGTCAGCCGGCTGGTCAGACCGGCAGATGGCCGCGAGGTCGCCACGGCGCTCGACGCGATCGACGCCGGCGACCCGAACCGACCGGTATAAAGTGTCGCTCGGCTTCGCAACATGTCTGGGTCTTGCAGCAGCGGCTTTGACGACCATTGCGAACGTGCCGCAGGTCTGGAAGGCGTGGCGAACCGGGGAAACTCGGGATTTATCTCTCGCGATGACCCTCATTCTGGCGGCCGGGCTCGGATTGTGGGCCGTCTACGGCGTCCTGCAATCCGACGCGGTTATCGTCATCGCTAACGCGATCGCCATGCTGCTCGCTTTGACGCTGGCCGGGTTGAAGCTTCGTCACGGCTGACCGCGGACTCAGGATTCACGACATTTTTGCAGCGCGCTCTTCGCTCGTCTTGTATAGGTTCCCGCGTCATTCGGAGACGATGGTACGGCAGGGAGGAAGGATGCGCGATTTCACGCTCACGCGGCGCGCGTTGATGCTGGGGACGCTAGCCACGCCGTTCGCGGTCGCCCTCCCGCGCGCGATCGCGCAGGACGCTCCCGACCTCTCCAAACTGACCCCCGGCCAGTTCACCTGGACGCCTGAGCGCGCGCCGACAGGTCCGGTGGTGGTGCTGGTCTCGATCCCCGACCAGCGGGTGGCCGTCTACCGCAACGGCAGCCTGATCGGCACTTCGACCTGCTCCACCGGCAAGCCGGGGCACACCACTCCGGCCGGCGTGTTCGTGATTCTGCAGAAGGACAAGAATCACCACTCCTCGACCTACAACAATGCCTCAATGCCCTATATGGAGCGCCTGACCTGGCAGGGCGTGGCGCTGCATGCAGGCAATCTGCCGGGCTATCCGGCAAGCCATGGCTGCATCCGGCTGCCGCTCGAATTCGCCAAGCTGCTGTTCGGGGTCACCAGCCTCGGCACACCCGTGGTTGTCGCCGATGGGCCGACCGCAACTGCCGATATCCGCCATCCCGGGCTGCTGATCTCCGGGCATCTGGAGGACATGGCGCGCTCTGCCGTGCAGCAGACCGCAGCCAAACCGAACCACCCCGCAACCGCGACGGTGCAGACCCACGAAGCCGCCGCCTTCGTGATCTCCACCGCCGACCGCAAGCTCATGGCCTTCGTCAACGGCAAGGAAGTATTCGCCGCACCCGTGACCCTGAAGGCGCCGGAAACATCCTACGGCAATCATGCATTCACTCTGACAGGTCCGGATTCTGACCCGCGCCACATGAAGTGGATGGCGATCGGGCTGGACGCTGCTCATGCGCGCGACTCCGACACGATCGTGGCCACCACGCTGAACCAGGTTGACCTGCCGCCGGATGCCGCGCAGCGTGTGCTAGCCCTTATGCATCCGGGCTCGACCATGGTCATCACCAATAGCCCCGCCACCGCCGCGAACCGCACGGATCCCGGCTTTACGATCATAACCCATGACGACGCCTGACCCCGCGCGGCTGGACCGGGCCGCCGTCACAAGCGCACTCCCGCCGCTGGATGCCGATCCCGCGCTGATCGAGGCTCGCAAGGAAAAAGCGCGCGCGTGGTTCGAATCGCTGCGCGATCAGATTTGCTCGGCGTTCGAGCGCCTCGAAGACGATCTGCCGGCCGGGCAGCCGCAATCGGGCATGACGCCCGGGCGTTTTCTGCGGACCCCCTGGAGTCGGACCGATCACACCGGCGAGCCTGGCGGCGGCGGCGTCATGTCGATGATGAAAGGTCGCGTGTTCGAAAAGGTCGGCGTGCATTGCTCCACCGTGTTCGGCGAGTTCGCCCCGGAATTCCGCAAGGAAATTCCGGGTGCCGACAGTGACCCGCGGTTCTGGGCCTCCGGCATTTCACTGATCGCGCATCCGTGGAATCCGAATATCCCGGCCGTGCACATGAACACGCGCTTCGTGGTCACGACCAAGTCGTGGTTTGGCGGCGGGGCCGACCTGACACCTGTGCTCGACGCGCGCCGCAATCAGCAGGATCCCGACACGCTGGCCTTTCATGCAGCGATGCAGAAGCCCTGTGACGCGCATGCGGCGATCGCGCCCTATGAGAAATACAAGGCTTGGTGCGACGAGTATTTCTTCCTCAAACACCGCAACGAGCCCCGCGGCATCGGCGGAATTTTTTACGACTGGCACAATAGCGGCAACTGGGACGCCGACTTCACCTTCACCCAGGACGTCGGCCGCGCGTTTCTCGAAATCTATCCGCAGCTCGTGCGCGCCAATTTTGCAAAGTCCTATGGCGAGGCCGAGCGCGAGGAGCAACTCGTCCGGCGCGGCCGTTACGTCGAATACAATCTCCTTTATGATCGTGGCACGATCTTCGGATTGAAGACCGGAGGCAATGTCGACTCGATCCTGTCGTCACTGCCGCCCGTGGTGAAATGGCCATGATGATCCGCGCCGCGTGAATGAAGACGTGATTTTGCTGTCATGACGCGGCGATAGGCTTCTTGCGGTTTCAAGACCTCCAAGGAGCGCCCGATGAGTTTTCAGCCCGGTGATGTCGTTTCCCTGAAATCCGGCGGTCCCTACATGACCGTGTCGGTCGTCTCTGACGATGGCATTGAATGCGTTTGGATCGGCGAGGAAGGTGATTTCTTTCGCGAGACGCTTCCGCTCGCTGTTCTGAAGGTCGCGGACAACGATGAATACGGTTCCGAGAGTGAAGACGGTGAGGCCGAGTCTGATGACGATGGCCAGGACGAGCACTCAGCGCCGCACAAAGCGTCCTGAGTCAGCACGTTCCCGAATCGCAGTTCGACTGGCGGCCGCTTTGATGGGCCGCCTCAACACAAGATCGTCAGCGCAACGTCTTGAGGTCGGCTGGTGAGATCAGCACGCCGAAATGCTCGCACCAGATCACCACGCTCGGATAGTTGGTCAAGTCGAGTCCCGCCGGAATCGCATAGCGTTGGCTGCCCTTGAACGAACGCAGCCGGCCGAGATCGACAAACATCGATTTCGTCACCTGCTCTTCCTTCCGCACATTGGCGGTGGGGACGAGATAGACATGATATTTCGGGCCAGGTCCGACTTCGAAATCGGGCTCGAGAAAAACGACGCTCTCGTAAACGCTGACCTTGCCGCGCCCCCAATGAATCGGATCGGAGGGGTTCGCATGGATAAAGCTTCCGTTAGCCACAATTGCAGTCCGGTCCGCCTCCAGAAGCGCCTCGGCGGCCGGTGGCGGTGGAAAAACGTAGGGGAAAAGAAAGAAGCCAAGCGCGACGCCCGCGCCTGCGCCGAGCACCCCGCCGAGCACGAAAAACATCAAAGCAAACCAAAAACTGCGCATTTTCGGGCCTTCTGAGAGGTGATTTGCCCGGTTTTTCGCGGGATCTGCTATGTTCCTGAAGTTCCAGTCTATTTTCTGGTATGGTTATACATTCGTTACTTGTGACATCCGCGACACACTGGTCAGCGATCGTGCTTCGAGGCGCGATTGTGGCAGATTTTTAGACACTTCTGCCGTAATTGGTCCGTACACGCGTTGCGGGACGGCACACTTGGTACGTCTTCGTGACACACACACCCAAGAAGGAAATGGGGGAGCTCATGCGTAACTTCACAATCGCTGCAGTAGCAGCCACAGGCATCGCGCTCGGCGCGGTTCAGTCGGCTTCGGCAGCAGACATCGCCCGTCCGGTTTACAAGGCTGCACCGGTGGTGATGGCCTATAACTGGAGCGGCTTCTACATCGGTGGCAACGTCGGCTACGGCTGGGGCAAAGGCGACTTTGACAATCTCGGCACTGCTGCCTCCACCTGGAATCAGGATGGCGTCTTCGGCGGCGGCCAGATCGGCTGGAACTGGCAGGCTCCGGGCTCGCAGTGGGTTTGGGGTGTCGAGGTCGACTCGCAGTGGTCCGGCATGAAGGACAGCGTAACTTTCATCGGTGGCGGCGCGACTGCTAACGTCTATTCTGAACTGACCTACTTCGGCACCGCTCGTGCACGCCTCGGCTATGCTTGGGATCGTGCAATGTTCTACGGCACCGGCGGTCTTGCCTGGGGCACCAACGAAGTCGGCGCCAGCGTCGCTGCTCCGGGCTTCTTCGTTGCTGGATCGGCTTCCGACACGCATGTCGGCTGGACGGCCGGCGCTGGCGTCGAATGGGCGCTGCTCGACAACTGGTCGGCCAAGGTTGAGTACCTGTATCTCGACCTCGGCAATGCCGAGTATCTGGGTGGCCCGGCAGCTGGCGGCTTCAATGTCGACCTGACTGCACACACCGTGAAGGTCGGCCTGAACTATCGCTTCGGATACAGCAAGGCTCCGGTCGTCGCGCGTTATTGATCGGTTCCGAGCTCTCTCCAAACTAAAAGCCCCGGCGCAAGCCGGGGCTTTTTTCATATCCGGTTCCAGCGCTGCCCGTTTGTCAGCCCTGCTGATTCGCCGCCGCGCGATCGGCAACCGCCGCAATTGCCGCGGCATCGGACGGGAAATCGGCCGCGATCCAATCGGCTTCCGCCTTGCGCAAGGCCTCACCGAGCCCCGGGCCCTTCGGAATACCACGCGCGATCAGATCGGCGGCTGCGATCGGACAAGACGTTGGCTGCCACCGGCCCGGCAACGTCACGAGATCGCGCCAGCGCGAATCGTCCGGCTCATCCTGCGACCGGCTCCACGCGAGCAGCGCGCGATCCGCATATCCGGGCGTACCCAGCCGATAGAGCAGCCCGCGGGCGGCCTGCGGCCTCAGGTCCGCCGCAACACGCCACCACCCGTCCGCCATGCTTTGCAGCCGGTCTCGCTCCACATTCGAGAGGCGAAGCCGCTCGAACAGACGTTGCGCATCCTCTTCGACAAACACGGCGAGCGCACCGACCCTGCGCACCGCATCCGGTTTCTCTCCGGACGCCGCTTCGATCGCGGTCAGTTTTTCAAACGACCGCAGATAAGCGACCCCACCGAGAATGCTCACCAGCAGGCCTGCATCGGCCATGATGCCCACCGCCTCGCCGGCGCGACGCGCCACCACGAGCTTCAGCAACTCCATGCGCACGCGCTCCCGCGACAGTGACGCAAGACCGGCGCGCGCGGCGATACAGGCGTGCAGCGCGGCCGGGTCCGCCGGGCCTTCGCCATAGGCGGCATGAAACCGGAAAAAGCGAAGGATGCGTAGATAATCCTCGGCGATACGGGCCCCGGCATCGCCGATGAAGCGAATGCGCCGAGCTTCGAGATCGGCAAGCCCGCCGACATAATCGTGCACCGAACCGTCAGGCGACGCCGACAGGGCGTTGATCGTAAAGTCGCGCCGCTCCGCATCGCGCCGCCAGTCGCGCCCGAACGCCACCTTCGCCTTGCGGCCATAGGTTTCGACATCCTCGCGCAATGTCGTGACCTCGTAGGGAACGCCGCCGCAGAGGATCGTCACCGTACCGTGCTCGATACCGGTCGGAACGACGCGCAGATGTTCGGCCTGTGCGCGCCGCATGACCTCGCCCGGCAGGGCGGTGGTGGCGATGTCGACCTCATGCACCGGCTGACCGATCAGCGCATTGCGGACCGCACCACCGACCACGCGCGCCTCTTCGCCGTCACGGTCGAGGATACCGAGAAGATGCGCCAGCGGTCCCTCGGTCAGCCACGCGGCATCGCGAAGATGCGGCCGCGCGCCGCTCATTTGAAATGCCCGGGGACGAGCTTGCCATCTTCCATATGAGGCGGGACGTAGGTCGAGCCGGCAGGCTGATAATCGAGTTGCCCGAGTATGACGAAACCCGCGATCATCAGAATCACCGCTGCGGCCGTCAGCCAGCCGACGGTTTTGGCCGGCCAGGATTCGGCCTGCAGAACGCCGGCGCGGGTCGCATACAGAAACAACGCGTAGACCGCGAACGGCGTCAGGAACAGCACGATTTCGGTCAGGATCGGCCGGATCATGCGCCGTAGACCTTGTCACGGAGGCTGCGAAAAATGCCCGCGGTCACGCCCCAGATATAACGTTCGCCGAATGGGATCGCGTAATAGCTGCGCATCATACCCTGCCATTCGCGGCTGTGGGTCTGATGATTGGTCAATTCCATCAGAAACGACAGCGGCACCTCAAAGGCGTCTTCGACTTCGCCCGGATTGAGCGTCAGGGTAAATCCCGGACGAACCCGTGCCACCACCGGCACAATCCGGTAGCCGAGCGTCGTCATATAAACGTCGAGATATCCCAGCGGTTCGACCGCGCTCGCGGCGAGACCGACTTCCTCGTCTGCTTCGCGCAACGCTGCCGCCAGCGGCGTCGCATCGCTGGCGTCGATCTTGCCGCCCGGAAACGCGATCTGCCCGGCATGCTGCTTCAGATGTGCGGTGCGCTGCGTCAGCAGAACCATCGGCTCGTCGCGATCAACCACGGCGATCAGCACGGCAGCCGGTTTGATCGGCCGCACCGCCGCCATCGCCTTCACCAGCGGATCGGCGTCATGGTCGCCGCGCAGCGGCAGCGCATCGGGATCGGCGAGGCCTGCAGGCGGATCAAGCGCCAGTACGGCGCGTGCCCGATCGAAGAAATCGGTACGGGGCATTATCTCTGAAGCGGCGTCCGTCATTCGATCAGCTCAAACCTTTGAGTGTATCGGCCGGGGTCATCGGAAAAAACGTATCGCCCGACGCCACCCCGAACCAGCACTCGCCGTCAAGGTCGCGCTCCTCGCCGAGCTCGACCAGGTCGTACAATAGCGCGCGCGTGACCTTGGCCCAAAGGTCCCTGCGCACATGAAGATAAGGCTTCAATCCCCCCGAATCGTCCTCGCATTCGAAGCGCATCGCATGCGCCGCATCGCACACAATCCAATCATCAACATTGGTTCGGAAATGCAAGCGCGGCCCGGCCGCCGTGTCCTCACGCCGCATCTCCACCGCAAGGAACGGCGCGTCCTCGACCACGATCCCGATCTTCTCGACCGGGGTAACCAGGAAATACCGATCGCCTTCGCGTTTCAGGACCGAGGCGAACAAACGCACGAGGGCTGCGCGCCCAATCGGTGTGCCGAGATAGAACCAGGTTCCGTCGGAGGCGATTCGGATATCCAGGTCGCCGCAAAAGGGCGGGTTCCACAGATGCACTGGCGGCGCCCCATCGGCGGTCTCCCGAACGGCTGCGGCGATACCATCCAGCCCTGCGGTATTGTCCTGCCTTTGCTTCGCCATGGTTTGAACTGAGCCTGTCGCCGATCCTCGACGATCGGGGTGTCCGCGCGCAATAGTGATCGACGCACCATAGCCTGACCCCGGGGAAAATAGCGTAAGCTTGAGCGGTTTCCGCCTCGCCGTCCGCCGATTCGACGGTCTGTTTACGATCAGCCTGAAGAACCCCTTGGCGCAGTTGTTGCATCGGTTTCGATGGATATATGGCCCTTGATGGGCGACGGACGATAGAAGGAATGAGAACAATGCCGGCAGCCGGCGAAAGCATTGAAAAGCTGGAAGACATGATCGTCCGCGCGGCGGAATCGACCGCGAACCATGCGCGGGCAGCGAAGGATGCGATCGGCTCTGTCATCTTCGGTCAGGAGCGTGTGATCGAACAGGCGCTGATCACGATTCTGTCAGGCGGTCACGGCCTTCTGGTCGGCGTGCCCGGCCTTGCCAAGACCAAGCTGGTCGAGACAATGGGCATCGTACTCGGCCTCGACGCGCGCCGGATCCAGTTCACGCCTGACCTGATGCCTTCCGATATTCTTGGATCGGAAATTTTGGAGGAAGCGGCAGACGGCAAGCGCAGTTTTCGTTTCCTGCCCGGTCCGATCTTCGCCCAATTGCTGATGGCCGACGAAATCAACCGCGCCAGCCCGCGCACCCAATCCGCGCTTCTGCAGGCGATGCAGGAACTGCATGTCACCGTTGCGGGCCAACGCCACGACGTGCCGAAGCCGTTCCATGTGCTCGCGACCCAGAATCCGCTTGAGCAGGAAGGCACCTATCCCCTGCCGGAAGCGCAGCTCGACCGGTTCCTGATGCAGATCGATGTCGATTATCCGGATCGCGATGCCGAACGGCGCATGCTGTTCGACACCACCGGTGCCGACGAATCGAAGCCGAAAGCGGCAATGAGCGCCGAAGACCTGATTGCAGCACAGCGCTTGGTGCGGCGCCTGCCGGTCGGTGAGTCGGTAGTCGAAGCGATCCTCGCGCTGGTGCGTTCGGCGCGTCCCGAGAAGGACGATCAGGATGCGACCCGCAAGCTGATCGCATGGGGCCCCGGCCCGCGCGCCAGTCAGGCGCTGATGCTCGCGGTTCGCGCCCGCGCGTTGCTCGACGGACGGCTTGCGCCCTCGATCGACGATGTGGCCGCGCTGGCGGTTCCGGTGCTGAAGCATCGTATGGCGCTGACATTCCAGGCGCGGGCCGAAGGCGAGACCGTCGACGCGGTGATCGGCCAGTTGCAGTCGCGTCTCGGCTGACGATGGCAAGCGAGCCAGACGCCCTCAAGCCCGAAGCCGACGCGGTCCGCCATGCCAGCGGGCAATCGCGGACGCTTGCGGCCAGTCTGCCGCGTCTGATGCTTGAGTCGCGTCGGATCGCAGCGACTGTGATCCATGGATTGCACGGACGGCGCCGCTCCGGCTCCGGTGAGAATTTCTGGCAATATCGTCGTTTCATGTCGGGCGAGCCCGCTCGCCGCGTCGACTGGCGGCGTTCGGCGCGCGACGACAATCTCTATGTGCGCGAACAAGAATGGGAGGCCGCGCATACGGTCTGGATCTGGCCGGATCGGTCGTCCTCGATGGCCTTCGCGTCATCGCTGGCAGTTGAAAACAAACTGGAGCGCACGCTGGTCATCGCGTTCGCGCTTGCGGAAATTCTGGTGGAAGGCGGCGAGCGCGTCGGCGTGCCGGGCCTGATGCGCCCGACCGCGAGCCGTAATGTCATCGACAAACTGGCGCAGGCCATTCTCCACGACACCGCCGAGCGCACCAGCCTGCCGCCTGGCTTTGCGCCTGCGCCGTTGTCGGAAGTCGTACTGCTGTCCGACTTCTGGAGCCCGATCCCCGATTTCAGTCGCACGCTCGCGCAATTGTCCGGCACGCATGCCCGCATACATGTCATACAGGTCGTCGATCCTGCGGAAGAGACCTTCCCCTATTCGGGGCGCGTCGAGTTTCTCGAGCCGGAAGGCTCTGGCAGCATCACCGCCGGTCGCGCCGAAACCTGGCGTTCCGATTATCTGGAGAAGCTCACCGCCCACCGCGCCGCCATGCGCGAGGAGGCGCAGCGGGTGCAGGCAAGCTTCATCATCCATCGCACCGACCGTCCGGCCAGCGAACTGGTGCTCGCCCTCCATGCCCGGATGGGCGAAGGCGGCAAGATGCCGGTCGTAGCGACCTCGCAGACAGCGCAAGCGGAGGCCGGCGCATGATCGGCGGATTGCCGCTCGGTTTCGCCCAGCCGCTGGTGCTGCTCGGCCTGCTCAGCCTCCCGGCCCTGTGGTGGCTATTGCGGATGATTCCGCCGCGCCCGCGCCGGATCGAATTTCCGCCGGCACGGCTTCTGTTCGACATCGCTCCGAAGGAGGAGACACCATCACGAACGCCATGGTGGCTGACGCTACTTCGTCTGTCGCTGGCCGCACTGCTGATCTTTGCTGCCGCCGGACCGATGTGGAATCCGCCGGTCGCCACCTCGGGCGGATCGGGGCCGCTGGCGCTTTTGATCGACGACGGCTGGGCCGCGGCCTCGACCTGGGACACCCGTATCCGCACCGGCGACGATCTGCTGGCGCGTGCGGAAGCGGACGGGCGCGCGGTGGCGCTGATTCCCTTGTCGGAGACCGGTCGCGCCGCGACTCTGCAGACGGCGGCGGCAGCGCGCGTGCAGTTGCAGAACATGACGCCGAAGCCACATGCCGTGGAGCGTGCCGACGCGCTGCCGGCGCTGGCTCGCTTTCTGGGCGCTACGCCCAATGCCGAAATGGTTTGGCTTTCGGACGGAGCGCAGTTGGGGCGCGCGGGTGAATTCGTCACCGGTTTGGCCGGCATTCTGGACGGACGCGCGATCACTGTGATCGAGGGCGGCGTTTCACAGGCGCTGGCATTGAGCGCGGCTGATAACAATGCCGGTGCGCTGACGGTCAAGATATTGCGAACCGCATCCGGCGGAGAACGATCCGGAAGCGTGCGCGCCTACGATCTCAAGGGGTTGCTGCTGGGCGAGGCGCCATTCGCGCTGAAAGCCAGCGATCGCGAAACCGAAGCCATGTTCGATCTGCCGGTCGAACTGCGCAACGACATCGCACGGCTTGAAATCGCCGGCGAACGCTCCGCGGGTGCGGTACAGCTTCTCGACAAGCGCTGGCGCCGCCGCAGCGTCGGCGTAATCACCGGCGCCACCGCCGACACCGCCCAGCCCCTGCTCGCCTCCACCTTCTATCTCCAGCGCGCGCTGGCGCCGTTCGCCGACATCCGCATGGGCGAGCGCGTCTCGCCATCGGACATGGTGGTGCGCTTCATCGACCAGAATGTGCCGATGCTGATCCTCGCCGATGTCGGCAACGTGGTCGGCGGCGCCCGCGAACGCCTCGCCAAATGGGTCGAGGATGGCGGCGTGCTGGTGCGTTTTGCAGGCCCGCGGCTTGCGGCGTCGGACGACGATCTGGTCCCGGTGCGGCTGCGCCGCGGCGGCCGCACGCTCGGCGGCTCGCTGTCGTGGGAAAAGCCGCAGCCGCTGGCCGCGTTCTCGCGCGAAAGTCCGTTCGGCGGCATGCCGGTGCCGGGCGACGTGACGGTCAACCGTCAGGTGCTGGCGGAACCCGATTCCGGACTTGCGGAACGCAGCTGGGCGACGCTCGCCGACGGCACACCCCTGGTGACCGGGACGCGGCGCGGCAAAGGCATGATCATCCTGTTCCACGTGACTGCCGACACCCGCTGGTCCGACTTGCCGTTGTCGGGCTCGTTCGTCGAAATGCTGAAGCGTCTGGTTGCGCTTGCGGGCTCGACTGCGACCGCCGAACAGGCCAGCGCCGAGCGTGATCGCGAAGCGCTCGCCCCCGCCCGCACGCTCGATGGCTTCGGCGTTCTGAGCGCGCCGCCCGGCAGCGCCAAGCCGGTCCCCGCGAATTACGTCAACCGCGCCACATACGATCACCCGCCCGGCTTCTACGGGCCACCGGAAGGTCTGCTCGCAGTGAACACGCTCACGGCAACTGACAAGCCGGACATCATCGACATCTCGCCGCTGAACGCGCGGCGCGACATCTACCGCCTGAGCGAGCCGCTCGACCTGCGCGGCCCGATCTTCCTCGCGGGGCTCGCGCTGTTGCTCCTCGACGCCCTGATCGTGTTCTGGCTCGCAGGTGGATTGAGCCGGCTGACCCGGACGCGCCGACGTGCGGTCGCCACCGGCCTTGCACTGGCCCTGGCAATCGCGGGCCTCGGATTTGACGGTGCAGCGCAGGCGCAGACGGTTGTCCAGCAGCAGCGCACGGCAGCAGCAACCGCCGCCACCAACGCATCCGATGACTTCGCAATGAAAGCCGCGAACGAAACCAAGCTCGCCTATGTCATCACCGGTGACGCCGAGACCGATGCCATCAGCAAGGCCGGACTGAGCGGCCTGACGATCTTTCTCGCGCAGCGCACCGCGCTCGAGGGTGGCGAACCCATCGGGCTCGACATCACCCGCGACGAACTGAACTTCTTCCCGCTGATCTACTGGCCAATCGTGCCGGGCGCCGCAAAGCCATCACCGGAAGCGCTGGCGCGGATCGACGCCTATATGAAGCAAGGCGGTACGGTGCTGTTCGACACCCGTGACGCGATCATGGCGCCGCCCGGCCCCGGCGGCGAAGCGCGCACGCCCGGCATGCTGGCGCTGCGCGAGATTCTGTCTTCGCTGGATATTCCGGAACTCGAGCCGGTGTCGAAAGATCACGTGCTGACCAAGACCTTCTTCCTGCTGCGCGATTTCGCGGGCCGCTTCAATACCGGCCAGCTCTGGGTGGAGGCACTCCCCGCGCAGGAAGATCTCGATGGCGACGAGAACCGGCGGCCAGCGCGCGCCGGCGATGGTGTCTCTTCGCTGCTGATTACATCGAACGATCTCGCCGGCGCCTGGGCGATGCGGCCCGACGGCCAGCAGATGCTACCAATGGTGTCGACCGAACCGCGCCAGCGCGAAATGGCCTACCGCGCCGGCGTCAACATCGTCATGTACACCCTGACCGGCAACTATAAGGCCGATCAAGTGCACATCCCGGCCCTGCTGGAACGGCTGGGACAATGAACTTCAGTATCTCCTTCGCGCCACTGGTTCCCGTCTACGTGCTGTGGGCGGCGGCGGCCGTTGCCGTGATCATGTCGGCGCTGCTGCTGTTTATCAGCAGCCGCGGCGCGCTTCTGCGTAGCACCGCGATGGCCTTCCTGATCCTTGCGCTAGCCAATCCGTCTTTCACGCGTGAGGACCGCGATCCGATCCCGTCGGTGGTCGCGGTCGTGATCGACAAGAGCCCGAGCCAGAATTTCGGCAACCGGAGCAAGCAGACCGAAGAGGCGCGCGTGGCGCTGATGGAGCGGCTGGCACGCATCCCCAATCTCGACGTGCGCGTGGTGGATGCCGGCGCGGCCGACGGCGAAACCGACGGCACGCGTCTGTTCACCGCACTCGGTGCCGCGCTGTCGGACGTGCCGCCGGACCGGATCGCCGGCGCCTTCGTGATCACCGACGGACGCGTGCATGACGTGCCGCCGGACGCCTCGCAACTCGGCTTCTCCGCGCCGCTGCATGCGCTCATCACCGGCGAGGCCAACGAACGCGACCGCCGGGTGGTGCTGACTACGGCACCGCGCTTCGGCATCGTCGGCCAGTCGCAGACCGTCGTGTTCCGCGTGCAGGATGAAGGCGTCGGCCCCTCAACCGCGCGTGTCACCATCCGGCGCGACGGTGAGCAGATCGAAACCCGCAACGTCACCACCAATACCGCTGTGCGCGTTCAGATCCAGATCCCGCATGCGGGCCCCAACATCGTCGAGATCGAGGCCTCTCCGCTCGAGAACGAACTGACGCCGGTCAACAATCGCGCCGTGGTTTCGATCGACGGCGTGCGCGACAAGCTGCGGGTGCTGTTGGTGTCCGGCGAACCGCATGCCGGCGAGCGCACCTGGCGTAATCTGCTGAAGTCGGACGCCGCGGTCGATCTCGTTCACTTCACCATCCTGCGGCCGCCGGAGAAGCAGGACGGCACGCCGATCAACGAATTGTCGCTGATCGCTTTCCCGACCCGCGAGCTGTTCCAGCAGAAGATCGGCGAGTTCCACCTCATCATCTTCGATCGCTATGCGCGCCAGGGCGTGCTGCCGATCGTCTATTTCGATAATATCGCGCGTTATGTGCGCGAAGGCGGCGCGGTGCTGATCGCGGCCGGTCCCGATTATGCGAGTCCGACGTCGCTCTGGCGCACGCCGCTCGACGTGGTTCTGCCGGCCGAGCCGAGCGGCAAGATGATCGAGACACCGTATCACGCGCGACTGAGCGAGATCGGCAAGCGACATCCGGTGACCCGTGCGCTCGAAGGCGGCGCCAACGAGCCGCCGCACTGGAGCCGATGGTTCCGCCTGGTCGACGCCAAGGTCGGTCAGGGATCCTCGGTGATGGAGGGCCCGGACGGCAAGCCGCTGCTGGTTCTGTCGCGCGAGGGCGAAGGCCGCGTCGCGCTGCTGCTGTCCGATCATATCTGGCTGTGGGCGCGCGGCTTCGAAGGCGGCGGCCCGCATATCGATCTGTTGCGGCGGCTCTCGCACTGGCTGATGAAGCAGCCCGATCTTGAAGAAGAAGCGCTCCGCGTCGCAGCGCGCGGAAGCGACCTGTCGATCGATCGCCAGACCATGGCGGAGACGGTCGATCCGGTCATCGTGACAACGCCGTCGGGCGAGACCCGCAGCGTCACGCTCCAGCAGGCCGAACCAGGGCTGTGGCGCGGATCGACGCCTGCGAACGAACTCGGGCTATGGCGGGCGAGCGACGGCAAGCTGACGACGCTGGTCAATGTCGGACCGGTCAACCCGCGTGAGTTTGCGGAAGTGACCTCAACCCCGAATGCGCTACGCGCTGTCACCGTCGCGACCGGCGGCGATGCCCGCCGTCTCGATGACGGCGGCAGCGTCAACGTGCCGCGCATCGTTGGCGTGAGGTCAAGCGAGACCTTCCGCGGCGAGGACTGGATGGGGCTGAAGCTGCGCGACGCCAGCGTGCTGCGCGGCATCGGCGTGCTGCCGATCTTTGCCGGGGTGCTCGGCCTGCTGTTGCTGATTGGTTCGCTGGCCGCAACCTGGGCGCGCGAAGGCCGGTAAATCGACCATCACTGCCAGAGAGGGGCGAAAGCGCCGACTAGGCCGTCGCCCAATCCGGTCTGACCGCGCCTTGGACGCCCTCGAAGGCGCCTTCGACCAGCTCGGTCACCAGCAGGCGCGCCGGATCGACCGGCCCCGGCATCTTGACGCGCCCGCGCGGCACCCGCTTGAACCCGACACGCGCATAATAGGGTTCATCCCCAACCAGGATCACCAGACGGTGCCCGCGATCCCTGGCATCCGCCAGCGCGCGCTGCATCAGCGCCATGCCTATGCCGCGATCGCGGAACGGCGGTTCTATCGTGAGGGGACCCAACAGCAGCGCCGGCACGTCGCCTATTCGCACCGGCGAGAGCCGCAGCGAGCCGACCAGCAGCGTACCGACGCGCGCAATATACGACAACGCAGGGTCATGCGCGATCCCCTCGCGGATGCGATAGGCGGTGCGGGCATAGCGCCCGGGACCGAAGGTACGCTCGTGCAGGCGCTCGATCGCCAGCGCGTCGTCTTCGGTTTCCGGCAGAATGGTGATGGAAAGATCGGTCATTGCGTGGGCTGCGGCCAAAAGCGGACCGGACGCCGATTAGCACTTGCGCGCCCTGAAATCCATGGCTCACCATGCTAATTTGCCGCTTGCAACGATGTCGCAACGGTCCCCCTTCTGCGACGCCACTCGATGCTGCGCCGCGCCCGGCACGAGCCACAAGGAGCAGACCATGCCCCGCTTTCTGAAACGCGGCCTGTCCGCTGACGCCGTCGAAGCCGCCGATGCCAAGGTGCGGGCTACGGTGGAAGACATCCTGTCCGACGTGAAGGCGCGCGGCGACGCTGCGATCCGCGACCTGTCGAAAAAATTCGACAATTGGGAGCCCGCAAGCTTTCGCCTGAGCCCGCAGGAGATCGAACGCGCGATATCGCAGGTGTCCGGCCGCGACCTCGACGACATCCGCTTCGCCCAGGCGCAGGTGCGCAACTTCGCGCAGAAGCAGCGCGACACATTGCAGGATCTGGAAGTCGAAACCCTGCCCGGTGTGATTCTGGGCCACAAGCATATCCCGGTGAACGCGATCGGCTGCTACGTGCCGGGCGGGCGCTATCCGATGGTCGCCTCGGCGCATATGTCGATCGTGACCGCGCGGGTGGCCGGCGTGAAGCGCATCATCGCCTGCGCGCCGCCGCATCGCGGCGGACCGCATCCGGCGATTGTGGCTGCGATGCATTTCGGCGGCGCCGACGAAATCTATGTGCTCGGCGGCGTACAGGCGGTGGCGGCGATGGCGCTCGGCACCGACACCATCGATCCGGTCGACATGATCGTCGGCCCCGGCAATGCGTATGTCGCCGAAGCCAAGCGCCAGTTGTTCGGCCGCATTGGTATCGACCTGCTGGCGGGACCGACCGAGACGCTGATCATCGCCGACGACTCGGTGGATGCGGAAATCTGCGCGACCGACCTGCTCGGCCAGGCCGAACATGGACCCACCTCGCCTGCCGTGCTGATCACCAATTCCGAGAAGCTGGCGAAAGAGACGATTGACGAGGTCGAGCGCCTGCTGTCGATCCTGCCGACCGCCGACGCCGCGGGCCAAGCCTGGAAGGATTATGGCGAGGTGATCGTCTGCGACTCAGTCGACGAGATGGTGGCGGAAGCCGACCGCGTTTCATCCGAGCATGTGCAGGTGATGACCCGCGACCCGGATTACTTCCTCAACAACATGACGAATTATGGCGCGCTGTTCCTTGGGCCCCGCACCAACGTCGCCTATGGCGACAAGGTGATCGGCACCAACCACACCCTGCCGACCAAGAAGGCGGCGCGCTATACCGGCGGGCTGTGGGTCGGGAAATTCCTCAAGACCTGCACCTACCAGAAGGTGCTGACCGACGAGGCCTCCGCGATGATCGGCGAATATTGCTCCAGGCTCTGCGTGCTGGAGGGATTTCTGGGCCACGCCGAGCAGGCCAATGTCCGGGTCCGGCGCTATGGTGGACGGAATATCGCTTATGCGACGGCCGCGGAGTAAGCGTCTGATGCAACCGCAGCGCAGCTTGTCCGTATCTGACGTTTCGAATGCCAGCTATGGGGAGCGTGATGCTCAGAATCGTGCCTGTTTACGCGGCAGTCCTCGCCGCAATGTTCGTCGCCGTTTCCATCCGCGTCATTGCGCTGCGGCGATCCAGCAAGCTGCCGCTAGGCTTCCAAGGCAACATGGCGCTGGAACGCCGCGTGCGCGTGCAGGCCAATTTTTCGGAATATGTACCGTTCGCTTTGTTGCTGATGGCGTTCGTCGAGTTACGCGGTGCGACGCCCTGGCTGCTTCACGCAATGGGCGTTGTCCTGATTGCCGGCCGCCTCAGCCACGCTTACGGCGTCAACCAGATCAACGAGAGCTTCGCCTTCCGCGTCAGCGGCATGGCCATGACCTTTACAGTGATACTGACGGGTGCCCTGGCAATCCTGGTGCAAGCATTCTGGTAGGAAAGAACCGGTGACCTCACCCCTCCCCACCACTCCCTCCTTCCGCCTCGACGGCAAACGCGCGCTGGTCACCGGCGCGGGTCGCGGCATCGGTCTGGCCGCAGCGACTGCACTTGCGGACGCCGGTGCCGACGTCACGCTGGTGGCGCGCTCGAAGGACGAGATCGAAGCCGCAGCGGCGCAGATGCGCGCGGCCGGAAACAAGGCAACCGCCGCAGCTATCGACGTGACGGACATCGATGCCGTCCGCGCCTTCGTGGCGAAGGCCGAGCCGTTCGACATTCTCGTCAACAACGCGGGATCCAACCGTCCGGCTTTCATGATCGACGTCACGATCGAGGACTTCGACGCCATCTTCAAGCTCAACGTCCGCTCCGCCTTCTTCGTGGCGCAAGCCGTGGTGAAGCGGCTGGTCGAGGCAAATAAGCCCGGCTCGATCATCCACATCTCGTCGCAGATGGGCCATGTCGGCGGCCCGCGCCGCACCGTCTATTGCGCCAGCAAGGCCGCGATCGAGGGGCTGACGAAGGCGATGGGCGTGGAGCTTGGCCCGCATGGCATCCGTGTCAATGCGCTGGCGCCGACCTTTATCGAGACGCCGATGACGCGGCCGTTCCTGCAGGACGAGAACTTCCGGCAATCTGTTCTGGACAAGATCAAGCTCGGCCGGCTCGGTCAGGTCGAAGACCTGATGGGCGCGATCGTGTTTCTCGCTTCCGATGCGTCAGCGCTGATGACAGGGGCATCGCTGCTGGTCGATGGCGGCTGGACGGCGGAGTAGCCGATGTCATTGCCCGCGAAGGCGCGCAATCCGGTACCCCCGACGATTACGGGATGCCTCGCCTGCGCGGGGCATGACAAAACTCAAGCCCCCGGCGCGAACACCGCCGGATTGATGCAGTTCGGCGGCAGCCGGCCTTCCGCGATGGCCGCGATATTGTCGACCACGACATGCGCCATCCGCTCGCGCAGCTCCATCACCGCGCTGCCGAGATGCGGCGTGAGCACCACATTGTTCATGGTCAGCAGCGCGCGCTCGATCCGGGGCTCGTTTTCGTAGACGTCGATGCCCGCGCCCGCGATCCGGCCTTCGCTCAGCGCCTGTGCCAGCGCCTTCTCGTCGATGATAGGACCGCGCGAGGTGTTGATCAGGTAGGCTGTGCGCTTCATCAGCGCGAATTGCCGTGCGCCCATCAGGTGGTGAGTCTCGTTATTCAGTTGCGGATGCAGCGAGATGAAGTCCGACTGGCCTAGCAATTCCTCGAAGCTCACCGAGCGCAAGCCGAGTTTCTGTTCCTCTTCCACGGACAATCCGCGCGGATCACAATATAGGACCGTCATGTCGAAACCGCGCGCGCGCCGCGCCATCGCCTGCCCGATCCGGCCCATGCCGACGATCCCGAGGGTCTTGCCGCTGACCGCGGCGCCGGCGAGATGGTTCGATTGCGAGCCGGGAAATACGCCGGAGCGCGTGACCTTGTCGCCCTCGACGATCCGCCGCGCCACCGCGAGCAGCAAACCGAATGCGATATCAGCCGTGGCATCGGTCACCACCGCCGGAATGTTGGTAACGATGATCTTGCGAGTGGTCGCCTCGGTCACATCGATGCGGTCGGGCGTGATCGTCATCGACGCGATCGCTTTCAGGTTCGGATTGGCGGCCAGCACCTCGCGGTCGATGGTATCGTGCAGGAGACACAGGATGATGTCGGATCGCTTGGCCGCGTCGATCAGCTTGTCCTTGACCGGAATGCGGCTGGAATCTTCGTTGAGCTCGACCTGGGCAATTTCCTTCAGACGCAGCAGCGCGCTTTCGGCGATCGGCTGCGTGACATAAACGCGTGGACGCATCAATTCCCCCGGACATCTGCGGGTCTACCGCCCGCGCCTGAAGCCATATAGTAACGGACGCGCGCGGCCAAGAACGCGAAGGCGCGCGGCAACGGAGGTTTCAGGTGGCGGCAGGAGCGAAAGGCAGTGTCGGGATTATCGGCCTCGGCATCATGGGTGGCGCGTTCGCGCGCAACCTGATCGCTGACGGATGGATCGTTGCGGGCGTCGACCCCGATCCGAAGCGGCGCAAGGAAATGGTGAAAGCCGGCGTTTCTGTTTCCGACAGTGTGAAAGAACTGGTTGACGCGGTTCCGGTCGTCATCACCAGTCTGCCGAGCCCGAAGGCGCTGCATGCGGTGGTGGCGGACATCGCTGAGGCGATAGCTAAACCGCGCATCGTGATCGAGGCTTCGACCTTCGCGCTCGACGACAAACTGGCGGCTGAAAAGGTGCTGCGCAAGGCCGGCCACACCATGCTGGATTGCCCGGTGTCGGGCACCGGCGCGCAGGCCGCGGTCAAGGACCTCGTGGTTTATGCGAGCGGCGACGCCAAGGCGATCGCGAAGGTGATGCCGGTCTTTGCCGGCTTCTCGCGCAAGACTGACAATCTCGGCATCTTCGGCAATGGCAGCAAGATGAAGTATGTCGCGAACCTGCTGGTCGCGATCCACAATGTCGCCGCCGCCGAAGCCATGGTGCTCGGCATGAAGGCCGGCCTCGAACCGGAACAGATCTACAAGTTCGCCAATGGCGGTGCCGGGCAGTCGCGCATGTTCGAAATCCGCGGGCCGATGATGGTCAACGACGATTATTCGGTGCCGACCATGAAGAATTACCTGTGGCAGAAGGACATGGCGGTGATCGGCGAATTCGCCAACAAGCTTGGCGTGCCGACGCCGCTGTTTTCCGCAACGCTGCCGATCTACGCCTCGGCGCTGTCGGTCGGCTATGCCGAGCAGGACACCGGCGCAGTCTGCGGCGTGCTGGAAAAGATGGCGGGCGTGAAGCGAAAGAAAGTGAAGACCAAGGGTAAGAAAAAGAAATAGGCTCCGCTCTCGCAACTTGCTCCGTTCGCTCCCGCGCAAGCGGGAGCCCAGTTCTCCGCTCTGGGTCCCGCTTTCGCGGGGACGAACGGTGGACGATGCAGCGACGCGCTCAATCACGCATACAGAAAATCCAGCGTCGCGGTCTCTTCCAGCACCGCCTCGGCAACGGAATGGCGCGCCGCCAGCGCCGCTTCCTCGCTGCTGCGGGCGGCCTGCAGATAGGCCCCGAGATGGCGCGCGCGCTGCACCATGCGCAGCCCCTCCGGCAGGCGCTGCGCCTGATATTGCGTGAGCGCCGATGGTACGTCCTCGGTGCTGCCGAGCGCTGCGACCAATGCCGCCGCATCGCCTGCGGCCTTGGCGACGCCGGCGCCGACATGCGGCCGCGCCACGAAGGCGGCGTCACCGATGATGGCAATGCGGCCAAACGCGATCCGGTCCGACACCAGGTCGAAGATCGGCTGCAGGATCGGCTGGTCGACGAGGCCCACCGCTTCGACAAATTGGGGCGCAAGCAGCCGTGCGGCCGCGTCCCGCATGGCTGCGATCGAAGCGCGGCTGATCAGCGGCGGTGGGATCGATACGGAATGCCGGGTCCCGTTCTCGTCGGTGAGCAGCGCGGCAAGCTCGGTCTGCTCATCGGCGGGCCGGTACCAAATCATGTTGTATCGACGATGCCCCGGCCGGATGTCGTCGTCGGGACCCGCAACCGGATAGCCGAGCATCTGCTCGCCCAGCGGCAGGCAGAACGCCATGACCGGGAAGATATCGCGATGCACATGCGGCGGCATCGCAGCTTCGGCGATCAGCGCGCGCCACGCGGCATAGCCGGCATAGAGCGGCTGGGCCTCAGCTGCGCACATCCCCCGCACGGTCGAACGGATGCCGTCGGCGCCGATCAAGACATCGCCGGTCACCCGCTCGCCATCAGCGAAACTTGCGGTCACGCCATTTCCGTCCTGCTGGACCGCCGCAAGCGAACGGCCGCGATGGTAATGCGCGGGCGGAAAGGCGTCGCGCAGCATCCGGTACACCCGTTCCCAGGCAGTCATCACCTGCGGGCAATCCAGTTCCAGCGTCATCCGCCCGGCGGCGTCGAACAGGCGGCGCTTCTGCACCGGCACGCCAAGCGCATCGGTTGGAATGCCAAGATCCTGCAACGCGGCAAGAATTTCCGGCTGCGCCACGATGCCCGCACCGCGGCCGGACAACTCGCCCTCCACCTTCTCGTAAACCTCGACCTGCCAGCCCGTCGTCCGCAACAGCATCAGGCCGGCGAACAGCCCACTCATAGAACCGCCAATGACGATTGCGCGGCGCTGACGTTGGAGGTGCATTGCAGAGCGCGCCATTTCGCTGGAACCCGGAAGCTGCTATGTTAAGGCATACGACGTCACAGGAGGAACCGCCATGGGCCTGACCATGATGGAGAAAACGGCGCTCAAGACCGACCACTCGACTTGGCCGGACGCGATCGCAAAGGAATTCGAGCGTGAACGCGCCAACCCGAATCCCTGCGTAGGCTCGCGCCTTCTTTCAGAGAATGAAAGAGTGCGGGTGTGGGAAATCCGTCTGCAGCCCGGCGAGCGGATCGGCTTCCATCGCCATGTGCTCGATTATTTCTGGACCTCGGTGTCCGGCGGTCGCGGACGCCAGCATGTCCATGACGGGACCACCGTCGAGTACACCTATCAGCCCGGCGAGACCCGGCACGAGACCTACGGCGCCGGCGAGTTCAAGGTTCATGATCTTGAAAATCTCGGCGACAAGGAGATGGTCTTCATGACCATCGAGTTCCTGAATTCGGCCAACCAGCCGATGCCTGTTCCGGACCAGGTGCGTCAGGCGGCGGCTTAACGCCACTCATCGTTTCACGATGCAGAAAGCCGCCGCGTCTTTGCCGGCGGCTTTTTCGTGTCGGCGACAGAACGCATAAGCGCGTCTGCATTCACGTAAAATCGCTCGACAATCTGGGTCACGGTTCCGGGCACGTCGCTTGGCCCACCGACATTGTAGACCCACTTGCGCAGGCCGATATAAAAAATGCTGCCATGCAGCGACCACATCAGTTCGATCTCCGGCTCGCTCATGGGTTCAGCCGCGAGATCCGGTCGCCCAAACTCATGACGCAGTTCGTCGACCACGCGGGCATAGACCCGATCGGTCACCATGCGCGCGAAGCGTTGTGCAATTCCGGCGCCGCCAAGACCGGAATAGAGATAGATGCGGCCCCATTCGTAATCGTGCAGCATCTGCGAATAGTCGAGATAGAAATCGATCAGGCGCTCGCGCAGGGCGCGTGACCGGTTGCCGAGAATCTCGTCCCATTCCGGTCTCCAGCGGCCCTCGAACATTTCCTCATAGATGCGGTCGATCAGCGCGTCCTTGGTCGGAAAATAGCGGAACAAGAGCCCGGTCGAAATTCCGAGTTGCTTTGCCAGGTCACGCGTTTGCCCCTGAAATCCACGCTCGGCAAAAAAGCGGATCGCACCGCGCAAAATCAGATCGCTGCGCGCCTCCGGACTGAGCCGCATCCGCTTGCTGCCGCGCTTCGCGCGCGGCGCAGATCGCTTTGGCTTTGCGCTGCTCTTGGCGCGCGCACGTTCGGGTGATCGTTTCATCGTCCAGACAACCGGGTTCCGGGCAAACCCGTAACGGAATGCCTACCAGAACTTGCGTCTTGCACAAGCTGCCGCACTGCCGAAAGGCGCTCGCCTTGACATATTGAGCACCTGATCAATATTATTGACCAAATGCTCAATTACACCAATGAAAAGCATCACGGGAGACGCACCATGGAAACCCTGCCCCGCTTCGGCCTTCGCCGCGAGGACATGCTCAAGCGCGTCGCCCGCTTCAAGGATCTGAAGGGCTACAATGGCGGCCTCCCGGACAGCGATTACGGGAGCGCGGTGCGCACCCTCTATAACGTGATCGGGTTTCAGCCGCCGAAGGGCGAAGGCGGCGCCGTCACCTCACCGGTGGGCGAAGACGCTGCGCGCATGGCGGCGATCAAGATCTCGGAAGGCTTTAATCTCGGCTATTGCCGCGCCAAGCCCGGCAAGGGTCCGATGATGCACAATCACGACACCAACGAAACCTTCATCCCGATGACCGGCACGTGGCGCTGCTCGTGGATCGATGAAAAGGGCAATGTCGATTATGTCGATGCCGAGCCCTTCGACGTGGTGTCGTTCCCGGCCGGTTGCGCGCGCCGTTTCGAGAACGTCACCCAGGGTGATCCAAACGAAGAATCCATTCTGATGTTCGTGATCGGCGGCGATGGTCCACGTGCAGAATTTACCGACGAGTCCATGCACGAACTGGAAGAAGCCGGCGTCTGGCCGAAGAAATAGCGATGACCCCCGCGATGGCGACCGATGCCTCTGTGGCATCGGACAGACCATGGGATCTAGACGCCTCGATCGCAGACGCAACTGTCGCAGGCGAGGTCTGGCCGTATATCGATACGCGCGCCAAAGGCCCAGCGCTGATCATGCTGCCGGGCTCCGTCGGCACTTGCGAGATGTTCTACAAGCAGATTGCCGCGCTCGGCCAGAAGGTCCGCATCATATCGGTGAGCTATCCGGCTTTGGCAGACCCGTCGCGTCTGGCTGACGGCCTCGCCGGCCTGATGGATCATCTCGAACTTCGCCGCGCCAGCGTTCTGGGTTCGTCATTCGGCGGATATTGGGCGCAGTTTTTTGCGCTTCGGCATGCCGGCTGGCTCGACCATCTGTTTCTCGGAAACATCTTCGTCACGCCCGACGAATTGTTCGCAAACCCGCTATTCGACCCGGCCTTCATCGCCGCGACCGACGCGAAAGAGCTGCAAGCGACGTGGCGGCAGCGTGTCGAACAGGCGCCCGGCGGCGAGTTGAAAGCGATCCAGCTCGACATGCTGTCGGGGCGTCAGAGCGCCGACAATCTGAAGGCGCGGTTCGAGGGTGTGGCAGCCGCAACGCTCTGCCCTGCTCTGTCCATCCCGCGCGAGCGCATCACCGTGATCGACTGCGAGGATGACCCGATCATTCCGCCGCGGTCCCGGCAGGCGGTCCGCGATCATTATGCCGGCGCGCGGCTGCACACGCTCCAGTCCGGCGGTCACTACCCGCATATCCTGAATCCGCATGCCTACAACGCGGTCATTACCGGCCGCCTGTTCAATTGATCAAGCCGGACCAACACGGCAAACCCCAGGGAGACCATGTCCATGATCGGTAAACTTCTGCGCGGGATGCGCATCACACTGGCGGCTGCCGGCGCGATATGCGCCGCCAGTTCTGCGATGGCCGCCGAACCCATCAAGGTCGGCTTCAGCATGGCGTTGACCGGCGGCCTCGCGGCCAACGGCAAGGCCGCATTGCTCGCGATGCAGATGTGGGCCGACGACGTCAACAAGAAGGGCGGATTGCTGGGCAGACCGGTGAAGCTCATTCACTACGACGACCAGAGCAATCCGGCCACGGTGCCGAGCCTCTACACCAAGCTGATCGATCTCGACAAAGTGGACATCGTGGTATCGCCCTACGGTACCAATCTGATCGCGCCTGCGATGCCCGTCGTCATGCAGAAGGGCATGACGATGATGAGTCTGTTCGGAGTCGGGGTGAACAAGCAGTTCAACTACGATCGCTATTTCCAGATCATGCCGCTGGGCGTGGAATCCGGGCATGCGATCCCGAATGCGTTCTTCGAGGTGGTGAAAACCATCGATCCGAAGCCGACATCGATCGCGATCGTCGGCGCGGATGCGGAGTTCGGCAAGATCACGTCGGACGCAGCCCGCGACATTGCCAAAAAGATGGGCCTTAAGATCGTATACGACCGCTCCTACCCGCCATCGACGGTTGATTTCGCGCCGATCGCACGCGCGATCCAGAACGCCAATCCCGACCTCGTCTTCATCGCGTCCTATCCCATCGACTCGGTCGGTCTCTATCGCGCCATCAACGAGATCGGCCTGAAAGCCAAGCTCGTCGGAGGCGGTGCAGTCGGCCCGCAATTCACAGCCATCAAGGCGCAACTGGGCCCATTCCTCAACAACGCGCTCGGCTACGAACTCTATGTCCCCTCCAAGACCATGAACTTCCCCGGCATCCAGGAATTCATCGCGCGCTACCAGAAGGAGGCCACAGGACAGGGCGTCGATCCGCTCGGCTTCTACGTGCCGCCCTTCATCTATTCAGCGATGGAAGTGCTCGGCCAAGCGGTGGAAAAGTCGAAGTCCCTCGATCAGAAGGTGCTTGCCAAGACCATCCACGACAACGAATTCTCGACCATCGTCGGCAAGATCAAGTTTGCGCCGAACGGCGAATGGACGGAGCCCCGGGTGCTGATGGTGCAATATCGCGGCATCGCGGGGAACGGCGTCGATCAGTTCCGCGATGCCGATCGCTACAGCATCCTCTACCCGCCCGCCTTCAAATCGGGCGACGTCGTTGTCCCCTATCGCTGAGCAAAAATGTCGCAGCCAATGCGCCGGGCGAACATCGCCCGGCGTCCACCATCCGGCGCTTTGGATGAGGAACGCTGACTACTCCTTATCAAAGGACTAGCCAAGGGTAGCGGCTTGCGGCAATACTCGCCCTCAAAGCGCAGCAGGGGTGGCCGCCGGGTCGGCGATCACCGGAAACAAACCAACAAGCGCGGGCGGGGAGCGACATGGCGTTATATATCCGGCGTACCGGGCCTTTGTGTTGAGGGGAGCCCGGCATGGATTTTCCCGTTGAGCTTTTCATCAATGCGCTGATCGCAGGCATCCTGTTGGGCGGTTTCTATGCCGCGGTGACGGTCGGGATTTCGATCTCGTTCGGCATCCTCGACATCGTCAACATCGCGCACCCGGCCTTCATCATTCTCGGGTCCTACATCGCCTATATCGCTAACCAGCGGCTCGGGCTTGACCCGATTCTGGTCAGTATCCTGGTGCTGCCGGCCTTCTATTATCTCGGCTCGCTGATCTACCAGGTCTATTACGTCTCGTTCGAAAAGCGCGGACAGGAGGCGCTGCGCGGGCTGGCCTTCTTCTTCGGCCTGCTATTCGTCACCGAAGTTGTGCTGATCCTCGTATTCGGCGTCGATTATCGCTACGTGCAGGCAGGCTATATCGACACCACGCTGCGCTTCTCCTTCCTCGATCTGCCGATGCGCATGGTGGTGCCGTTCGTGGTCTCCATGCTGCTGGTGTTCGGACTACAGCTGTTCCTGACCAAGACCTTCACCGGCCGTGCGATCATGGCGGTGGCGCAGGACCAACTCGCGCTGTCGCTGATGGCCGCCGATCCGATCCGCATCAAGCGCATCGCCTTCTCGATCTCGATCGCGACCGCCGCGATTGCCGGGGCCCTGCTGATCATCATCCAGCCGGTCGAGCCCTCGGTCGGGCGTGAATATATCGGGCGGGTGTTCGCCATCTGCGTACTCGGCGGCATGGGCAGCCTGCCCGGAACCGTGATCGCCGCGCTTCTGCTCGGGATCGTCGAAAGCATCACCTCGACCTTCTACGGGCCGTCCTGGGCGCCCGCGGTCGCCTTCGGCTTCCTGCTGATCACGCTCGCCGTGCGGCCCTCCGGCATTCTGGGTCGATAATGCGCACCTGGCAGTTCTTCCTCGTCTCGCTTGCCGTTGCGGTCGCCTTCTTTTTCGCCGCGCGCTTCGTTCAGAACGACTATCTGTTCTTCGCGGGCTATGTGGTGCTGCAATTCATCGTGCTCGCAACCGCCTGGAATATCCTCGGCGGCTATTGCGGCTATGTGAATTTCGGCTCAGCCGCGTTCTTCGCCATCGGCGCCTACACCACCGTCGTGATGACCAAGCTGCCGGCCTTCGCCAATCGCCATCTGCCTGAGGAGATCGCGGCGCTGGTCGGCATTCCGCCGATCCCCGTGCTGATCATACTCGGCGGCATCATCGCGGGGCTGGTCGGGCTTGGCACCGGCTATCTGACGCTGCGGCTGCGCGGCGTGTTCTTCGCGATCGCCACGCTGGCGCTCGCAGTCGTGCTGCAGACCCTGATCGTGAACTGGGATTTCGTCGGCGGCTCGCGCGGCGCCTATGTGATCCGCCCGGCCACAGTGCCGCTGCTCGGCATCAATTATATCGAATATCTGTTCCTGGTAATGCTGGTCCTCGTGGTGGTCGCGCTCACCACCGCACGCGCGATCGAACGCTCGCGGCTGGGCTACGGCTTCGCCACCATCCGCGACGACGAACTCGCGGCCGAGGCCTCCGGCGTCCCGACACTGAAGCTGAAACTGGTCGCGACCACCCTGTCCGGCGCGTTCATGGGCATGGCGGGCGCCCCCTTCCCGTATTACATCGGCTTCCTCGAGCCCTCGTCGGCCTTCGGCCTCGCCTATGCGGTGAACGCCATCGCGATGCCGATGATCGGCGGCACCACGAGTTGGGTCGGTCCGCTGCTCGGCGCCGTTCTGCTCGGCACGCTGCAGCAGCTTGCCACCGTCACGATCTCGTCGGCGGTCAGTCTGCTGATCGTGGGCCTGCTGCTGGTATTCTTCGTGATCATCGCCCCGAACGGTCTGATCGGTCTCTGGCACCAGGCTTTCGGCCGCAAGAGCAGCAACGATATCGAAACACCTGAAATCGCCGAAGCGCCGAAGCCGGTGGTGAAGACGCCATGACCGCGCCGCTCCTCAAGGTCGACAATGTCAGCAAGCGTTTCGGCGGCTTCATCGCGCTCGACGGCATCAATCTCGAAGTCGCAAGGGGCGAGCGTCTCGGCCTGATCGGTCCGAACGGATCCGGCAAGTCGACGCTGGTCAATTGCATGTCGGGTACGCTGCAAAACGAGACCGGCACCGTGACCTTCGACGGCCAGCCAATGGACGGACTCCTTGCCCACCAGCGTACACATATGGGCCTGGCGCGCTCGTTCCAGCTCCCGCGTCCGTTTCATAGCCTGACGGTCGCGCAGAACCTGCGGGTGCCGCTGCTCTATACCGTGGGCATCCGCCGCGACGTACCTCATACCAAGGAGGAGATGGACCACCGCTGCCACGAGGTCCTGAGTCTGGTCTCGCTCGAGCACAAGGCCAACAAACTGCCGAAGGACCTGACGCAGGTCGAGATGCGCAAGCTTGAGCTCGCGCGCGCGATGGCCGCCGACCCGAAGCTCCTGATCGCGGACGAGGCGATGGCCGGCTTGTCGGGCTCCGAGGTCAAGGACATCGTCGCGCTGCTGATCCGGCTAAACGAGCGCGGCATCACCATCATCCTGATCGAGCATATCATGGCGGCGGTGATGAGCTTCTCGCAGCGGTTGGTCGTGCTGGTCAGCGGCAAGAAGATCGCCGAAGGCGATCCGCAGGATGTGATCCGCGACAAAGAGGTGGAGAGGGCGTATCTTGGTCAATAGCCTCACCATCCAGAACATCCATGCCGGTTACGGTGCCGTCCGCGTCATTGAGGACGTGTCGATGGACGTCGCGTCCGGCAAAACCGTGGTGTTGCTGGGGACCAACGGCAACGGCAAGTCCACGCTGATCAAATGCATCATGGGCCTGTGCCGCCCCAACGAAGGCACCATCACGGCTGAGATCGACGGCGTGAAGCACGAACTCGTCGGCATGAGCGTCGAGGAGATCGTCGATCTCGGCATCGCGCTGGTGCCGGAAGGCCGGCGGTTATTCCCGCGCCTGACGGTGGAAGAAAATCTGCTGCTCGGCGCATTCCGGCAGAAGGCCCGCGTACAGATGAAGCAGAATCTCGATTTCTGCTTCGAGACCTTTCCGCGCCTTGCCGAGCGCAAGAGTCAGCTCGCGGGTTCGATGTCGGGCGGCGAGCAGCAGATGCTGGCGCTCGCACGCGCGCTGATGCTGGCGCCGAAAATCCTGCTGATCGACGAGCCATCGGTGGGATTGTCGCCGCTGCTGGTCTCTCACACCATCGACACCATCCGCGAGCTGAAAGCGAAATATCAGCTCACGGTGCTGATGGCCGAGCAGAATTTCAACCAGGCGATCCGCATCGCCGATTCCGGTTACGTGATCGTGCACGGCAAGATCGCGTTCAGCGGCAGGTCGGCCGACGAACTCCACAACAACGATCTGATCCGGAAATTGTATCTGGGGATTTGAGTTTTGGTCATTCCGGGACGCGCCTGAAAGGCGCGAGCCCGGAATCCATACTCCCGGTCGTGGTTATGGATTCCGGGTTCGCGACCTGCGGTCGCGCCCCGGAATGACAAACATCACTTCGTCGCCTCGCCGCCTTCCACCATGATCGTTTCGACCTCGCCCGCGCCGTTGCGCCGGAACGCCGCGGCATCGTCGTATTCCTTTGACGCGAAACAGGCCACCCCCTGCTCGAAGGTCGGGAATTCGATCACCACAAAGCGCTGAAACTTGTCCGGACCTTCCATGATCTGAAATTTACCGCCGCGGGCCAGAACCTTGCCGCCGTATTTGGCAATGATGCCCGGCACCAGATCGGTGTATTTCTTGTATTCGACCGGATCGTAGATTTTTGAGCGCGCGACCCAATAGGCGGGCATTGTTTGTGTCCTCTCCGTTGCCATGCCCCGCGCAGGCGGGGCATCCAGTACGCACGGGATTCGTTATAATCACAAATCAGAGAATAATGGATCGCCCGCCTTCGCGGGCGATGACAAAAGCGAATTCCATATCCGAGGTGACTTATGCCCCGCAAGATCATCGACATCTCCGTGCCGCTCGAGAACGATGTCGCGGCCGATCCCCCGGGCTATGGGCCGAAGATCGATTACCTCAATCATCGCGACACCGCGCCGGATATCTGCAAATTCTTTCCCGGCCTGAAGGAGAGCGATCTTCCCGACAGCGAAGGGTGGGGATTCGAGTGGGTGAAGCTGTCGACGCACTGCACCACGCATCTCGACGCGCCGTGGCATTTCGCCTCCACCATGGACAACGGCAAGCGCGCCATCACCATCGACGAGGTTCCGCTGGAATGGTGTTTCAATCCCGGCGTGAAGCTCGACTTCCGTCACTTTGAAGACGGCTATGTCGTCACCGCCGATGACGTCGCTGCCGCGCTCGAGGATATCGGCCACACGCTTTCACCATTTGAAATCGTGGTCATCAACACCGCGGCGGGCAACGCCTATGGTCAGCCCGATTACGTGTCGAAAGGCTGCGGCATGGGCCGCGAGGCCACGCTCTATCTGCTGGAACGCGGCGTGAAGATCACCGGCACCGATGGCTGGAGTTGGGATGCACCTTTCGTCCATACCAAAGAGCGATACGCCGCAACCGGCGACGCCAGCCTGATCTGGGAAGGTCACAAGGCGGGGCGCGACATTGGTTATTGCCACATCGAGAAACTCCACAATCTCGAAAGTCTCCCACCGGCCGGTTTCACCATTGCCTGCTTTCCGGTCAAGGTGCGTGGCGGCTCCGCCGGATGGACCCGCGCAGTCGCGATCATGGATTGAGGATGAATTGAGGATGGATTGACGCTCGACCTCGCCGGATTGAGTCGCTAGGCTTCGACCACAAAAAGCGGTGCCACGTGAATGGACGCCGCACACAAGGGAGAAGCCTCATGGATCGACGTCAATTCGTCGCGGGCTCGACCGCGGCCATCGCAACCCTCGCAACGCAGCCCGTTTTCGCGCAGGACGCCTATCCGTCCCGCACGGTCACGCTGATCAATCCGTTCCCGCCCGGCGGCGCCGCCGACGTCGTCGGCCGTCCGTTCGCCGCGATGCTGGAACCGATCGTCAAACAGCCTGTGGTGATCGAGACCAAAGCCGGTGCCGCCGGCGCGGTCGGCGCACAATTTGCGGCCAACGCCAAACCCGACGGTCACACGTTGATGGTTCACATCGTGTCGATTTCCGGATTTGCCGAAGTCGACAAGCTGTTCGGCCGCCAGCCCAAATTCACCCGGGCCGACTTCATTCCGATCGCGCGGTTCACCGAAGGGCCGATGGTGCTGGTGGTCAATGCCGAGACTCCCTACAAGACCGTCAAGGATCTGGTCGACGACGCCAAGAAAAATCCGGACAAGATCGTGTTCTCGTCGTCCGGCCTCTATGGCGCGCTGCATCTGCCCACCCAGCTCTTCATGAATGCGGCCGGCATCAAGATGCGCCATCTGCCGACCAATGGCGGCGGCCCGGCGTTGACCGCGATCCTCGGCAACAATTCGCAGGTGCTGGCGTCGTCCATTGCGGCGGCGAATGCGCACATCAAGAGCGGAAAGCTGCGCGCCATCGCGAGCTATTCGGACAAACGCGCACCCTCGCTGCCGGATGTTCCGACCCTGAAGGAACAGGGGCTGGACGTTGAGTTCTATCTTTGGGTCGGACTGTTCGCACCGAAGGGCACGCCCGAAGCGATCGTCAAGTCGATCCGCGAATCGACAAAGGCCGCGGTCGCGACCGACAAGTTCCAGACGTCGATCAAAAATCTCGGCGACACGGTCCGCTACATGGATCAGCCCGATTTCGCCAAGTTCTGGGATGAGGACGCCAAGCGGGTGGAAGCCGCGGTCCAGTCGATCGGAAAGGTCGACGGATAGTTGGTGCAAGACGGCATCGCGACGTTATGCCCGGCGCCTGCGCCGGGCATTTCGCCTGACGGTGATGGCGCGATCGATGACAGGACAAACGCGATTATGATGTGCCCATGAGTCTTCGCGCCGATTACCTGGCCGGGGGCGCTTTCATCGCCCTCGGCATCGTCGTTTTTATCCTGGGAGCGGATCTGCCGTTTGGGCGCCTCACCGCGCCCGGCGCCGGCATGCTGCCGAAATTTCTCGCCGGCATGATGATGGCGCTCGCGGCCGTGATCATGATCGTAGGCAGGCATGGCGAGACGCTTTCCGACATCCCCTGGAGCGACTGGAGCCACGCCGCGCTCGTGATGCTCATTGCCGCGATTTCGACCTGGCTCTACACCCGGCTCGGATTTCTCGTCACCATGCCACTGCTGATTTTCTCGCTACTCATCCTGGTCGAACGCCGCAATCCAATCGCGGCGGCCGTCTACGCGATTGGCTTGACGCTATTCTCCTATTGGCTGTTCGCGATTGCTCTCAACGCTCCGCTCGAACGCGGCTCGCTGTGGTCCTGACACCGTGGAAGTGATCTCAAGCCTCGCTCTCGGTTTTTCGGTTGCGCTGCAGCCGGATGTGCTGCTTTACGCGTTTATCGGCTGTCTGGTCGGCACCTTAGTTGGCATGCTGCCCGGCATCGGGCCGCTTGCCGGGATCTCGATCCTGCTGCCGCTGACCTTCGGGCTCGATCCGACCAAGGCGCTGATCATGCTGGCCGGCATCTATTACGGCTCGCAATATGGCGGTTCGACCACCTCGATTCTGTTGCGCATTCCGGGCGAAGCATCTTCGGTGATGACCTGCATCGACGGCAACGCCATGGCCAAGAAGGGCCGCGGCGGCGCCGCACTCTGCATCGCCGCGATCGGCTCGTTTGTCGCCGGCACCTTCGGCGTGATCATGCTCACGCTGATTGCGCCGCCGCTCGCAACCTTCGCGCTGCGTTTCGGCCCACCCGAATATACCGCGCTGCTGGTGCTGGGGCTGATCTTCCTGGCCTATATGTCGACCACCTCGCTGGTCCGCACGCTGCTGATGGCGGTGCTGGGCCTACTGTTCGGCATGATCGGCATCGATGTAGTGTCGGGACATTTCCGATTTTCGTTCGATATCCCCGAACTCGGCGACGGCATCGGCATCGTGCCGGTCGCGGTCGGGCTGTTCGGGCTGGGCGAAATCCTGTCGACGCCGAGCCGCGACGTAAATAACGACATCCGAGCTCCGAAATTCCGGGAATTGCTGCCGACCCGCGAGGAAATGCGCCAGTCGGTCATGCCGATCGCGCGCGGCTCGGTGCTGGGTTTCTTCGTCGGCATCATCCCGGGCTCGGCACATATCATCTCGACCTTCGTGTCCTACGCGGTAGAGCGGCGGATCTCGAAGCACCCGGAAGAATTCGGCAAGGGCGCGGTTGCGGGCGTGGCCGGTCCGGAATCCGCCAACAACGCGGCTTCGACCGGCGCCTTCGTGCCGATGCTGTCGCTCGGCATCCCGACCGGTCCGGTGATCGCGGTGCTGATGGCGGCTTTGCTCATCCACGGCATTCCGCCCGGGCCGTCGCTGGTCAACGAACAGCCGAAACTGTTCTGGGGCTTCATCGCATCCATGTATGTCGGCAATCTGATGCTGCTGCTGCTGAACCTGCCGCTGGTCGGCGTGTTCGTCAGTATCCTGCGCATCCCCTACGCGTATCTCTATCCGATGATCATCATGTTCTGCATCATCGGGGTCTACGAGGTGAACAATTCGGTGGTCGATGTCTGGATCATGCTGATCTTCGGCGTGATTGGCTATCTGCTGAAGAAGTTCCGGTTCGACCCGGCACCGCTGGTGCTCGGCCTTGTGATTGCGCCGATCTTTGAACTGAGCCTACGGCAATCGCTGATCATGTCCGGCGGATCGTTTACGATTTTCTATCAGCGCCCGATCGCACTGGTGCTGTTCTTGATCAGCGCGCTGCTTCTCGGGCATGCAGCCTGGGGCGCCTTCGTCGCCAGGCGCGACTGGCGCGCCAAGATGGCGGCGGAAGCGGGAGAGCAGGTGTAGTGCGAGGGACTGAGTTGCCGCCCGATGCGCGAGCCCAGCACTCCCCTCACTCACACGGGCCGCCGCATTGCGTTATCGGCACGGCCGAATACGGAAGTTATGCAAGACCATTTCGCGCGCTCCACCATGCCTCAGCAAAGGCCGGCGCAACAACGTAGTACCCATCCTTCTCTTTGGGCTCGCGCCAGCCGCCTTCTGAAATGGGGGGGACCGAGCCTATCCCGATGCCATGAACTGATCTCGTAACATGTGCCAACGCCGAAAGAACCAAATCTGATGATCCGTGTTTCTTTCGAATAACTGAAGCATGGAGATGAGCACCTACGACGTCGTCGATGACGTCGAGGTACCTTTCGTTTCTTTCTTTCGCAGTCTCGATCGCCTTTTCAACCTCAATCTTCCAGTTCATGTGCGCTACCCTCTACCTCTGGAGCCGCCACTAGGCACTTTTGATTGCACTTGTCTGGTGAGCACTACTTCCCCGCGGCCCAGTGCGCGAGCGCTGCCAGTTCCTCGTCGCGCAGGCCGAAGATCGAAGCCGTCATCGCGGTATCGGCGCCACTGCGGCTGTCGGTGAGATATTGCTTCATCGCGTGGATCATGTAGTCGATGCGCTGCTTTGCAAGGCGCGGCATCTGCTGCTGGCCGGCAAGCGAGGGGAGATGGCACGACTCGCAGCGGCGCTGCACCGCGATCTTCGCGCCGCGCTCGGCCAGCGCCGGGTCGATCGCTTCTCCGCTCGGCTTCGGCGGCAATTTCTCGAAATGCTCGGCCAGCGCCTGGATTTCCGCGTCCTTCAAGCCCTTCACGAATGGCGCCATCGCCTCGACTTTGCGCACGCCCTCGCGCATCAGGATGAGCGCATTCAACGTAAAGAAGGACGGCTGCCCAGCCAGCGAGGGAATGTTTTCAAGCTTCGAGTTGCCGTCCTCGCCGTGACAGGTGCCGCATTGCTCGATCCGCTCGGGGAGCGTCAGGGGCTGTGCGAAAGCATCGCTGGAAAAGCCAAGGGCGGCCGCAAGCAACAGCGCCAGCGACCGCCCAATCCGCAAGTAAGACTGCATTCCGCCTCGTGTTACTTCTTCTTCGGCGCTGGAGCCGGAGCCGCGGTCTTCGCATCGTAGGAGATGCGATAGGTCGCACCGTTCTGCTCGTCCGACACCAGCAGCGAGCCGTCCTTCATCTGGAACAGATAGGTCGGGCGGCCGAAGAACTCGTTCGCCTTCTGGTCCAGCAGTCCGGTCATGAACGGCTCGATCTTCGCCTTGCCGTCGGGCGTGGTGCGCGCCAGCACGACGTCATAGCCATATTTCTGCGCCTTGTTCCACGAGCCGCGGCGCGCGATGAAGGCCGTGTTCTGATAACCCTTCGGGAACATCTCGCCGGTGTAGAACAGAATCCCGAGACCCGCCGAATGCGGACCGGTCAGCGCCGCCGGCATCACCACGCCCGCACACGCGTTCGGTATCTTGATGTCGGGATCGACGATGCCGTTGGCATGACAATAGGGGAAGCCGTAATTGGCGCCCTCCTGCCCCTTAGCGATCCGGTTCAGTTCGTCTTCCGGTCCAGCGTCGCCGGCCCAGTCGCGGCCATTATCGGTGAACCACAATTCCTTGGTGACCGGATGCCAGTCGAAGCCAACCGTGTTGCGCACGCCGCGCGCCACGATCTCCATGCCCGAGCCGTCCGGATTGTAACGGCGGATCTGCCCGTGAATGCCGGGATTGATCTCGCAGATATTGCAGTTGGCGCCGACCTGAATGTAGAGCTTGCCGTCCGGTCCGAACGCCGCGTATTTCCAGTTGTGATGGATCTCCGGCGGCAGATTGAACTTGTCGGTGAGATCTGTGCCAGTACCCGGATTGTCGAGCTTGTTCTCGATGTCGTCGAAGCGCAGCACCTTGTTGATCGCGAGCACGTAGAGCGCGCCGTCTTTCACCGCGAGACCGCTCGGCTGGGTCAGGCCCGTCAGCAGCGTGCGCACCTCGCGCTTGCCGTCCTTTTCGGTGATCGCATAGACGCGGCCGAGCAGACGGGTGCCCATGAAGATCGTACCCTTCGGACCCTCCACCATGGTTCGCCCGCCGGGATGGCCGCTCGACCAGACTTCAGCCTTGAAGCCCGCCGGCAGCTTCAACTTGTCGAGCGGAAGCTTGTCGACCGGTGTCACGATCGGAGGCGTGGCATGCGGCTTGAGATTGGCGTCCTGTTTGCTGGCCGCGGGATTGGATTTGTCGATCGCGCTCATGCCGGGCGGCCCTTGCGAGATCGCGGGTGCTACGGACAGTGCGAAAGCGCCGGCGATACCACCGGCCAACAATGCGGTACGGGACAATCGATGCATCGAAGCCTCCCTGCGATGAGCCGTCATTGGCGCGCGGCCTTGCCGCCAGTGTCGCCATTTTGCGCGCCGCTGGCAATCAGGGTGTGACAGCCGGCGCTCGGAGGCGGCGGTACTCATATGCATCAGACTGAATTGCTGCGACGCGCTCGACCGCGTCATGCAGCGGCGACAGGTGACAGACCGGATCGGTCGCGCGCGCGTCACCGGTCAGCAGAAACGCCTGGCAACGGCAGCCGCCGAAATCCTCGCGCTGCTTCGGGCAGGACCGGCAGGGATCCTGCATCCAGTCGGTTCCCCGAAACGCGTTGAAGGCCGGGGCATGCCGCCAGATCTCGGCCAGCGAATGCTCGGTCACCGACCAGAAGGTCAGCCCCGGGATCACCTCGGCGGCATGGCAGGGCAGCACCTTGCCCGACGGCGTAACGTTGAGCGAGCGGCGGCCCCAGCCGCCCATGCAGGGCTTGGGATAACGCGCGTAATAATCCGGCAACGCGGAATCGATCACGATGCGGCCGTGATGCGCCTTGCGCAGTGCCTCGACCGTTTGCATCGCGCGCATAGCCTGCTCGCGCGACGGCATCAGGGCGGCGCGGTTCTTTAGCGCCCAGCCGTAATATTGCACATGCGCGATCTCGACCCGTTGCGCACCCAGCGACAGCGCGAGCGCCACCATCGCGTCAATGCGTTCGATGTTGAGGCGATGCACGACCACATTGACGGTCAGCGGCAGGCCGAGCCGCATCGTCTCCGCCGCCACCGCCTGTTTGCGCGCGAACGCGCCGTCATAGCCCGCGATGCGGTCGGCGGAGTCGGGTTCGGCGTCCTGGATCGACACCTGGACATGGTCGAGGCCGTTTTCGGCCAGCGCGCGCAATCGGGCATCGGTGAGTCCGACACCGGAGGTGATCAGGTTGGAATACAGCCCGGCCGCATGCGCCGATGCCACGATGTCGGCGAGGTCACGGCGCGATGCCGGCTCTCCACCCGAAAGATGCACCTGCAGAATGCCAAGCCCGGCCGCCTCGCGAAACACCCGCGCCCAGGTGGCGGCGTCGAGTTCGTCCTTCGGCGGATCGAGCGCGAGCGGGTTCGAGCAATAGGGGCAGCCGAGCGGACAGCGATGCGTGAGTTCGGCGAGCAGGCCAAGCGGCGCGGGCAACGCTGCGTCCGCGCGGCCCATCTGCTAAAGCTCCAGCAGGCGCTTGTCGGCGAGCGAGCGCAGCAGGTTCGCCACATCGGTTTCGATACGCTCGCGCGGCGCCTGGAAGCTGGCAGCGAGGTCGTCGACGATTGTGCCGAAGGTCGCCTCCCCGGTGCAACGCTTCAGGATCTGCACGGCAATCTCATCCGCCTTGAAGATGCGTTCCGGCGCCAGCAGCACCCAGCCGCCCTGCGCCTCGTTATGGGTGAGCCGCACCCCGCGCGGCAGCCGCGGTCTGGCGTCGGCAGGAATTGTGGCAGCCGGTGCGGCGGGTTCGGTCATCGCTGCTCGTCCGCTGCGAAAGCCCCAGGCGGAATATGTCCGGGCGCGACATAGGCATGGTGCAGCGCATCCAGCATCGCCCACAGCACGCTGCATTTGAATTCGAGTGCTGCGAGTACCATGGCCTGCGCATCCGTCGTCCGCGCGTGGCGCTTGACGTAGTCGAGCGCGAAATCGGAGTCTTTGGCGGCCTGCGGCGGACGCTTCTCGAAATAGGAGAGCGTCTCGCGGGTCACGAAGTCGTAATGTGCGAGCATGCCATCCATCCGCTCCGAAATGATCACCGGCGAGAACAATTCGGTCAGCGACGACGCGATCGCCTCCAGCAGCGTCTTCTCGCGCACGAACCGCACATAGGCGTCCACCGCAAAGCGTGTGCCCGGGAGTAAACCCCGCAGCGAGGTGACATAGTCCCGGTCGAGCCCCAGTCCGTCGGTCAGTTTCAGCCAGCGCGCGATACCGCCATCGCCGTCATGCTCGCCGTCGTGGTCGACGAGGCGCGAGCGCCACTCGCGCCGGATCGCGGGATCGTCGCAGCGCGCGATCAGCGACGCATCCTTGATCGGGATCATCGCCTGGTAATAATAGCGGTTCAGCGCCCAGGCCTGCACCTGCGCCTTTGTGCATTGCCCGGAATGCAGCATGTGATGAAACGGATGCAGACGGTGATAGCGGCGCGCACCGATGTCGCGGAGCGCCGCTTCCAGCTCGTCGGGCTGCATCGGTTTCAGAGCACGATCTCCATGCCGTCATAGGCGATCTCGAAGCCCGCCGCCTCGACGCGCTGGCGGGCCGGCGAACCTTCGATCAGGATCGGATTGGTGTTGTTGATATGGATAAAAATGCGGCGCGCGGTGAAATCCGAAAGCGCGGCCAGCGACCCGTCCGGCCCATCGATCGGCATATGCCCCATGCGCATTCCGGTCTTTTCTCCCACCCGCAGGGCGATCATCTCATCATCGGTGAACAACGTGCCGTCGAACAGGATCGCATCCGCCCGTCGCATGCGCTCGCGCATTGCCGGCGTCACCGCAGCCGCGCCGGGCAGAAACAGCAGCCGGCGTCCACCGCCTGACAGTTCGACGCCCACATTCACGGCACTCTCGCCAATCTCCGGATCTTCGCCCTCAAGATAGAGCGGGACCTTGCCGGGAACCGTGAACACGTCCGCCGACAAACCTTTTACCGGTGAAAAGGTTTCACCCAGCGAAAGCGCATGCCGGGTGACTTGATCCGGGTGCAGTGCCCCGAACATCGGATTGTCTGCAATCGCGGCAAGGGTCGCCGGGGTCGCATACAGCGCGAATGCCTGCCGTTCGCGCAAGGTCAGCAGCCCGGCGGCCTGATCGATTTCGGCGCCTGTCAGGAGCACCGCCCGGATCGGCGAATGCCGAAGGCCGGTCCGGGGATGCACGGCTTTAGCGCTGAGTATCTGCGCCCGCAAATCGGGCGATGCATTGCACAGGAGCCAGTTTTCGCCATCGGCGGAGACCGCGATCCCGGCCTGGCTGCGCGGCGTCACGCGCGGATCGCCGGCCCACGCCAAAGCGCAAACCGGACAGTGACAGTTCCATTGCGGAAAACCGCCGCCCGCGGCCGCTCCGAGCACGAGCGCCGTCAAGCGGCCCATCAGGGCGGGCTTTGATTCAAATCAGGGCAGCGGTCAGAATTCGGGCGGCAAATAGCCGTTGATTTCCATGCCGATGCAGATTTCGACGAGAGTCGGGGTGGTCCATGCCATGTCCGCAATCCTTCCGGCTGTCAGAGTTGATACTATAATGCCGAACTCGGCAAAAAGTCACCGTCGGCCCCATGCGGCATTTGGACAATTCCGGCTTGACGCTGAGGTATGCCCGGCGTTTAGACTCGCTTCGACGACGACAAAAAACTGCGGCGCAGCCAGCGGCCCGCGGACGATTTCGGGAGAACGCATATGACCTACGTTACCGAGGAAAACCTGACCGATCTGGCGATCGAGCGCTGGAGCAATATTCCCGATCCCCGGCTGCGGCAGATCATGACATCCCTCGTCAAGCACGTGCATGGCTTCGTGCGCGAGGTTGAGCCGACCCCGCAGGAATGGATCGGCGCCATCATGTGGCTGACCCGGGTCGGTCAGATCTGCGACGCCAAACGCCAGGAATTCATCCTCGCCTCCGACGTTCTCGGCATCTCCATGCTGGTCGACGCGATCAATAACCGCGCGCCGGGCACCGCCACGCCCTCGACGGTGGAAGGCCCCTTCCACATTGCCGATTCGCCCGAGATCGCCGACGGCGGCAACATGGCCGACGGCGCGCCGGGCATCCCGACCTTCTGCACCGGCAAGGTCACCGATCTCGACGGCAAGCCGGTCGCCGGCGCAATGCTGGACATGTGGCAGACCGACGGCGAAGGCCTGTACGAGGCGCAGATACCGGGCGCCGAGGGCTATATGCGCGGCATCTATCATTCCAACCCGGACGGCACCTATTCGGTGCGCACGGTGGCGCCGATCGGCTACACCATTCCGATGGACGGCCCGATCGGCGAACTGATGGGCAAGACCAAGATCAGCCACATGCGCCCGGCGCATATCCACTTCCACATCGCCGCCCCCGGCTACAAGAGCGTCACCACTCACCTGTTCCAGAAGGGCGACCAGTACATCAACACCGATGTGGTGTTTGGCGTGAAGGAGCCGCTGATCGTCGACTTCGTGCAGAAGCCGGCCGGCAGCAAGGCGCCGACCGGCGAAGTGATGAATGAGCCGTTCTACGAAGTGACCTACGACTTCAGGCTCGCCAAGGCAGCGGCCGCGCAGAAGGCGGCGTAGATTCCGACCTGGTCAAGGCCGGGCAAAAGTGCGAAGCGCGGCTTCCCACTTAAATGCCCGGCCATCCATCTTCTCGGCAAAGGCATCGTTTGCATGATGGATGCGCGGGTCAAGCCCGCGCATGACGGTTCATTGGCGGTGGGCTTTAACCCCAGATCGCCTTCGCCGCGGCCACTTCGAGTTCCAGCTTCTTGCGCTCATCGTCTTCCGTCACCGGATTTCCTGCGACGGTGGATGCAAAGCCGCATTGCGGCGAGATCGCGAGCCGGTCGAGATCGATATATTGCGTCGCTTCCTCGGTGCGGCGCTTCAGGTCATCGAGCGATTCCAGCACCGGCGTCTTGCTCGAGATCAGTCCCAGCACCACGCCCTTGCCCTTGACGAAGCGCAGCGGCCTGAAATCGCCGGCCCGCTCGGTGTCGTATTCCAGCAGGAAGTGATTGACCTTGGTGCCCTCGAAGAACCGCTCCGCCACCGATTCATAGCCGCCAGCACCGAGATAATGACCCTTGAAATTGCCGCGGCACATATGCACGCCGAACACCACATCGGCCGGCGCGCCTTTGACCGATTCGTTGATGGCATCGATATAAAGATCCACCAGTTCGTCCGGCTTCATGCCGGCCTCTTCCACCTGCTTGCGGATATTTGGATCGCACAGCAGCGCGATCGCAACCTCGTCGAGCTGGATGTATTTACATCCGGCCTTCACCAGATCGGCGATCTCCTCCCGGAAAACGCGGTTGAGATCGTCGAAGAAGCTTTGCACGTCGGTATAGGCTGACGTCGCGGCGAAATCGGTCGCCCGGTAAAAATGCATCGTCGATGGCGCCGGCAGCGTGATCTTCGGCGTAGCTGACGTAATGCCTTTCAGGAACTCGAATTCATCCAGCGCCAGCGGCTTGTTGCGCTTGAGCTTCCCATCCGCATAGGGCGCGGTGAAATCGACCTGATGGCCCTGATCGTCGCGAAATTTGAAGACGGCCGTCTTGATGCCAAAGCCGTCGATCCGCTCCACGAAGCGCCCCCAATAGGAGCCGCGGCGAAATTCACCGTCCGTCACCACCTTCAGCCCGACCTCCTCCTGCATTTTCACGACCTCGCGGATACAGGCATCCTGGATCTTCGCAAACGCAGCATCGTCAAGCCGCTTGCCCATGTGATCGCGAAACGCCTGGCGCAGTACCTGCGGCCGCAACAGGCTGCCGACATGGTCGGCGCGGAACGGTGGTCGGCCTTGCGGCAGGGTGGTCATTGGCGCATGCTCCCGGGATACAATGATTATTCTATAGGTCTATAGATGAAATCTAGATCGGCCCGCCGCCCGGATGCAAGCCCCACCCGGCCGATACCGCTTCGCCGCGATCCGCCGCTGCGCAAAAGCGGCGCGGAAGAGCCGGCGGAACGCCGCAAGCGCGCCACCCATCGGCGCTCGGGCGAGATTATCGAGGCGGCGGCCAAGGTCTTTGCCGAGCGCGGCTATCACGGCTGCTCCACCCAGGACATCGCCGACGTGCTGAAAATCCGGCAGGCCAGCCTGTATTATTATTTTCCGTCCAAGGAAGTGGCGCTCGAACTGGTCTGCATGCGCGGCGTCGAGGGGTTCTACGAAACCGAAAAGGCCATCGCCGACGGTCCGGGCACCGCGACCGAACGCCTGTCCGGCTTGATCCGGGCACATATTTCGCCGCTTCTGGACCGCGGCAATTTCATGAAGGTGTTCCTCACCCAGCGTCAATTCCTGCCCGCCCATAGCCGCCGCAAGATCCGCAAGGTGTCGCGCGGGATCGAGGCGATCTTCGAGGAGGTTCTGAAACAGGGCCAGCGCCACGGCGAGTTCCGCGCCGATCTCGATACCAGGCTTGCGACCCTGTCGATCCTGTCGGTCGTGAATGGCTGCGCGGCCTGGTATTCGCGCGAGCAAGCCTCGATCGAGCGCATCGGCAGCGAGTTCATTTCGCTGATGCTGCACGGGATCGATTCACCGCAACCCGGCGCAGCAAAAGGGAAACGCAAGCCGCAGGCGCGCCGGAACAAACAAAAAATTTGATTGACCTATAGAATTTCCGGCGTTGAAATAAACACCGGAACAAGAGCCGGATCACCGGCCGGTTCATTCGGGAGGAAGGCCGCGATGAGGATGCCGTTTTACGGCTCTGCGCGCTCGTTATGTGTCATGGCGCAGCGGTCATGACGCAGGCCGCTGCGCAATCCCCGCAATTTGCAGTCCTGCGCGGCAAGACCGCACCCGGATTGATTGCGGAACATGCGCGGCGCAAACCCGCCGAAGTCGCCTATCGCGCGAAGAAACTCGGACTCTATCGTGAAAGGACATGGCGCGACTACGCCGCCGCGATCGGACGGAGCGCGCGCGCATTGCAGACGCTCGGCCTCGAAAAAGGCGACCGTGTCGCCATCATGGGCGACGCCTGCGAGGAATGGGTGATCTGCGACATGGCCGCGCAGGCCGCCGGCGCCATCGTCTATGGTGTTTATCCGACCGCCTCGGTCTCCGAAGTCGAATTCCTGATGAAGGATGGCGGCGCGTCGATCTACATCGCCGAGGATCAGGAATATATCGACAAGATTTTGCAGATCGCCGATCGGCTGCCGGCGTTGAAATGGATCGTGGTGATCGACGATTCCGCGATGTTCGATTACAGCCATCCGAAGCTGATCGCGCTGTCGCAACTGTGCGATCGCGTATCGGGCGACGACGAGACCAACATCACAGCGCTCGAAGCGATGACCGCGGCGTTGAAACCCGACGATCCCGCTTTCATCGTTTATACATCGGGCACCACCGGCAATCCGAAGGGCGCGCTGATCTCGCACGGCAAGCACCTGGCCGGCACCTACACCATTGTCGATCACTACCCGACGTTGCGGGACAAGGACCACCGCACCGTGGTGTTCCTGCCGCTCTGTCATATCTTCGGCCGCGATGTCGCGATCACGCTGCCGCTGATTTCGCGGCTGGTGCCGCATTACGGCGAGACCGTCGACGATCTGATGCAGACCATGTTCGAGGTGGCGCCGACCGCCCTGTTCACGGTGCCGCGCTACATGCAGAAATTTGCTTCGCAGGTGCTGGTCGGCTTGAGCACCACCTCCCCGGTCAAGCGTGGAGTCTATAACGCGGCGATGACGCTCGGCCGCTCCGCGGCGCGGCGGCGCTGGGCCGGCCATGCGGGTGCGGCGACAAATGCAGTGACCGCGTTCGCACGCTCAGTCGCCTTCGGGCGCGTGCTCAACAAACTCGGTCTCGACAAGCTTGAGCTTGCCATTTCCGGCGCGGCGCCATTGCCGAAGGAAACCGCTGCGCTCTGGCAAATCTGGGGCGTCAATCTGGTGGAAGCCTATGGCCAGACCGAAACCGGCGGCGCCTTCATCAGCGGCCAGCCGCAGGCCTTCTCGAAACCCGGCAATGTCGGCACCGTCGTACCCGGTTGGCAGGTGCGGCTCGACGATGACGGTCAGATTCTGGTGAAGGGCCCCGACCAGTTCGAGGGCTACTGGAACCAGCCCGACGCGACCCGGCAGATCGTCGACAGCGAGCAATGGCTGCATACCGGCGATGTCGGGGAATGGCAGGACGGCAATCTGCGGCTGATCGACCGCGCGCGCGATTTTCTGGTCACGGCCGGCGGCAAGACCATTTCGCCATCGGGAATCGAGAGCACGCTCCGCGCCAGTCCTTATATCGGCGAGGCGATCGTGTTCGGACACGGCCGCAAATATATCACCGCGTTGATCGAGATCGATTTCGACTCGGTGGCCGACTGGGCCCGCGCCAACAACGTGAGCTACACCGGCTTTACCTCGCTGGTGCAGAGCGAAGCGGTGCAGGACCTGATCAAGGCGGAGATCGACAAGGCCAACACGGAATTCGCGCGCGTTGAGCAGATCAAGGCGTTCCGCATCCTGCCGAAGGAACTCGATCCCGAACAGGATGGCGAGCCGGTGACGCCGACCCGCAAGGTGAAGCGCAACCTGATGTACGACCGGTTCAAGGATCTGGTCGAGGGCATGTACGACGACACCGAGGAGCGGCTGCTCGCCGCGGGAGCGGGCGATGCGCTGAGATAGAATCGACCTCCGTTCGTCCCCGCGAAAGCGGGGACCCAGTCATACGATATCTGGATACCCGCTTTCGCGGGAATGAACGGAGGATAGGCTGAGTGAAAGAAACAAGATCATAAACGGAGGAAAGTCATGCTGAAACGGAGCCTGATGGGCGCGGTCGCCGCGCTGACGATCGCGTTGCCGGCCGCAGCGCAGGAGACGTACACGATTGGCCTGACGGGTGCGATGACCGGCCCGGCCGCCGGCACGCTCGGACCGGCGGTGGAAGGCCTGCGGCTTTACATCGACAAGCTGAATGCATCGGGCGGCATCGACGGCCGCAAGGTGAACCTGGTCCTGCAGGACGATTCCGCCGAACCGTCGAAGGCCGCAGCCAATGTGAAGCGGCTGCTGTCGCAGGACAATGTGCCGGTGCTGGTGAATGCGAGCCTGTCCTCGACCTACGCGCCGATGCTGGCGGAGACCAAGCGCGCCGGCGTGCCGGTGCTGTTCATGGGCGCGGTCTGCCCGAAGGAGGTGCTGCCGCCGACGCCCGACCCGCTGCAATTCTGCTCGACCGGCTTTGCCCAGACCTATGACAGCCGCGCTGCGCTCGAATATGTGAAGTCGGTGGCCAAGGGCCCGGTGAATGTCGGCTATGCTGCGATGGCGATCCCGATCTCGCGTTCGGAAATCGATTTCGCGGCGGCGGAGGCCGAGAAGATGGGCTTCAAGACCGTGGCCAAGGAGGTGATCCCGCCGCCGACGCCCGACTACACGCCGTTCGCCACCAAGATCAAGGACGCCGGCGCCAACTGGGCGTTCTCCTGGGCGCCATGGGTGACCGAAATCCGCACCTTCGAGGCGCTGCGCCGTCTCGGCTGGGACGGTCAGTATCTCACCATCGCGCATCTCGAAGCCGAAGGTGAATTGCCGCGCGTGAAAGATCCGAAATTCTACGTCATGGGCGCGAACGCGTTCTATGCCGACGGGCTGCCGATTCACAAAGAGATCGAAGCGGCAGCCAAAGCCGGCGGCGCCAAATATCCTGCCAACCAGATGACGGAAGGCTGGCTCGGCGGGCTTGCGCTGGAAGCGGCGCTCCGCAAGGCCGGCTGGCCCGCGACAAAGGAAAAGATCGCAGCCGCGATGTCCGATCTGAAGGTCGACACCAAGGGTCTGCGCGGCGTGCCCATGGTCTGGACCAAGGACAATCACTTCCGCACCCAGCAGGCCTATCGCGTCTATCACTGGGACGGCGACAAGATCGCCATTCTGCAGGACTGGAAGGTCTACGACGTCGGCAAGTGATTTTAACGTAGGTCGACATCACAAACTCCGTTCGCCCCCGCGAAAGCGGGGGCCCAGAGCCACAAACACAAACTTCGATATTTGGCACTGGGTCCCCGCCTTCGCGGGGACGAGCGGAGAGAGTGTCGTCACGACGAGAAACGCCACCAGTTTGAAAGCCCGCCCTTGCAACTCCTCGTCAATATCATCGTCCTGTCGTCGATCTACGCGCTGATCGCCTGCGGCTATGTGCTGATCTATCGCGTCAGCCGCGTGCTCAATCTGGCGCATGGCGAATTGATGATGGTCGGGTCCTATCTGCTGCTGACCACGGCCTGGATGTTCGCAGGCTCGCCGGTTACCGCGATCGCATCCGCGGTCGTGCTCAGTCTCACCGTCGGCGTGCTGGTCTATCTGTTCCTGATGCGCAAGATGACCGGCGAAATGGTGCTGGCCGCCGTCCTCACCACCGTCGCGCTCGGCATCCTGCTGCGCGGATTGATGGTGCTGATCTGGTCGGCGCAGACGCAATATCCGGCGCAGGCGCTCGGCTTCGAAAATCCGGCGCTGGTGCTGCCGGGCGGCGCGCGCATCTCGCTGTTCGCCGCGATCCTGATCGGCGTGACGATTGCGACTTACGCGTCGCTGTTTATCTTCCTCCGTTTCGGCGCCTGGGGCGTGCGCATGCGCGCGGCCGGGCAGAACCCGCTGCTCGCGGCACAGCGCGGCATCAACCTGCATGCAGTCTACGCGCTGGCCTGGGGTCTCTCGACACTGACCGGCGCGCTCGCCGGCATGCTGATCTCGCTGGATTCCGGGCTGACCGGCACCATGGTGATCATCGGGCTGAAAGCCTTCCCCGCGGCGCTGGTCGGCGGACTCGATTCGCTGCTGGGCGCCATCGTCGGCGCGCTGATCATCGGCGCCTGCGAGGTGCTGGCGATCCAGTATATCGATCCGCTCTTGTCCGACGTGATCCCGTTCGTGGTGCTGATCGCGTTCCTGATCGTGCGGCCCTGGGGCCTGTTCGGCACCCGCGAGGAGCTCGACCGTGTCTAACCAGCCGCGCGCCTCGGGCTATTTCCGCACCAGCTACGCGCAGGACGTGGCGCTGATCCAGACGCGGATGCAGCGCGTCAGCGCCGTCGTCTTCGGCATCGTGCTGCTCGGCTTTCCGCTGATCGCCTCGAATTTCTATCTCGACCTCGCGACCCAGGTACTGCTCGCCTCGATCGGCGCGCTGTCGCTGATGCTCCTCACCGGCTATGCCGGACTGATCTCGCTCGGACACGCCGGCCTCCTTTGCGCGGGCGCCTTCACCGCCGGCATCCTGTTCAAGGAATTCAACACCCCGATATGGCTGACGCTGCCGGCCGCGGCCATCGTCGGCGCGCTGCTTGGCGTGATCTTCGGACTGCCGTCGCTGCGGTTGCGCGGGCTCTATCTCGCGGTCTCGACGCTCGCGCTGCACTTCGTCGTGGTCTATCTCGGCGCCGAATACGAGACCAAGCGCGGCTATTCGACCGGCATCACCATGGATGCACCGGTCGTGTTCGGCTTCGAGCTCTATGGCGGGCCGACCTGGTATTACGTGATGCTGGCGTTCTCGGCACTCACGCTGCTGCTCTGCATCAACCTGATGCGGACCCGGATCGGCCGTGCCTGGCGCGCCATCCACGCGCACGAGACCGTCGCCGAAGCGCTCGGTATCAATGTCTCGGCCTACAAGCTGCTCGCCTTCGTGATATCGTCGGCGATCGCGGCGGTCGCCGGCGCGCTGTTCGCCTATTACCGCAGCTTCGTGTCGGTCGAGGCGTTCTCGCTGTTCCTCACCATTCAATATGTCGCGATGGTGATCATCGGCGGCATGGGCTCGCTGCTCGGCGCCATTCTCGGCGCGCTGTTCGTCACGCTCTTCCCCTATGTGATCGAAGGCGTGCTGTTGAAGCTGCCGAACGCGCAGGCCTATGCCGGACAATTGTTCGCGGTGAATTATGCCGGCTTCGGCCTGGTGATGATCCTGTTCCTGGTGTTCGAGCCGCTCGGTCTGGTCGGCATCTGGCACCGAATCCAGACTTACTTCCTGCTCTGGCCGTTCAAGCATCGCCCGGTCGCGGGAGCGCGCAAATGAGCGAGCCATTGCTGGTCGCCGAGAAGCTTGCGGTGGTCTATCACCACGCCATCACCGCGATTCAGGGTGTCTCGCTCACCGTGCGCGAGGGCCAGATCGTCGCGATCCTCGGCACCAACGGCGCCGGCAAATCCACCACGCTGCGCGCGCTGTCGGGCTTCCTCGGCATCGACAATGCGCGCGTCACCGAAGGCACCATCACCTTCCGCGGCAAGCGGATCGAGAACCGCCCGCCTAACGAACTGACGCGGCTCGGCATCGCGCTGATCCCCGAGCGCGAGAAGGTGTTTCCCAATCTCACCGTCGCCGACAATCTCGCCGCTCCTTTCGCGCCGGCCATGAGCAAGGCCGAGCGCCGCCACCGCGAAGAGCAGGTCTATTCGTTCTTCCCACGCCTCGGCGACCTGCGCGCGCGCATCGGCGGGCTTCTCTCCGGCGGCGAGCGGCAGATGCTGGCGCTCGCCTCCGGCCTGATGACCAAGCCGCAGCTCCTGCTGGTCGACGAACTCTCGCTCGGCCTCGCCCCCGTCATCGTCGAAGACCTGATGGCGCGGCTCGTGCAGATCCGCAACGACCTCGGCATCACCATCGTGATCGTCGAACAGAGCGCGGCGGTCGCGCTCGACGTCGCCGATTATGGCTACGTGCTGGAGAATGGCCGGGTCGTGCTCGACGGCGCTGCCGACAAATTGAAGTCCCACGGCGATATCCAGGAATTCTATCTCGGACAATCCGGCGGCGCGGAACGCAGGAGCTATCGCGACGTCAAGCAATATCGCCGCTCGCGGAGATGGTATGGCTGAACTCGACGTCGACAATCTGACGCTGCGCTTTGGCGGGCTGGTGGTGCTGGATGGCGTGTCGCTCAAGGTCGACAAGGGCGAATTGCTCGCGCTGATCGGCCCGAACGGCGCCGGCAAGACGTCTGTGTTCAATTGCATCAGCGGGCTCTATCCCGGCGAAGGCGCGATCTCGTTCCGCGGCCAATCGCTGCTGGGCAAAAAGCCGCATGACATCGCGGCGCTCGGTGTTGCGCGCACCTTCCAGCACGGCGAATTGTTTCCGCAGATGAGCGTGGTCGACAATCTGCTCACCGGCCGCCACCCGCGTATCAAGGGCAATCCGTTTTCCGAGATGCTGTTTCTGCCCTCGGTGCGGCGTGAGGAAATCCGCCAGCGCGAGGCGGTGGAGAAAATCATCGAATTCGTCGAGCTGGAGCGCTACCGCCACACCGCGGTCGGCGGCCTGCCCTTCGGCACCCAGAAGATCATCGGCTTCGCCCGCGCGCTCGCCAACGAGCCCGCGATCCTGCTGCTCGACGAGCCCTCCGCCGGCCTCAATCGCGAGGAGCGCGAGGACCTCGCCCGTTTCATCCTGCGCATCAAGCATACGCTCGGTATTGCCATGATCTGGATCGAGCATGATATGCAGATGGTCGCCGACCTCGCCGACCGGATTCATGTGCTCGATTACGGGCGCACGCTGGCGAGCGGACCGGCCGACGCCGTGCTGAAGGATGAGAAGGTCATTGCCGCCTATCTGGGAACCAGCAAGCACTAGCTGCAGCGCGCGAAGCGGCGTGAGCGCCACTCTATCCCCGTTCGTCCCCGCGAAAGCGGGGACCCAGCTCTTCTCACAGGTTCTGTGCAAGTGGTTTCTGGATCCCCGCTTTCGCGGGGATGAACGGAGAATGGTTGCCCTGCTGTGGATGATAGCAGCCGCCCTTCTGCTCACACTGACCGCCCCCGCCCCCGCGCAATCCCCCGAGCCCGAAGCCCGCTCCTTCCGCGGCTATATCGAATCGCTGCGTCCGCTCGCACAACAACGCGGCGTCACGCCCGCCACCTTCGACCGCGCGCTGACCAACGTCGCCTACGATTCCGAAGTCTCGCGCCTCTCCCGCCGGCAGCCGGAATATGGCCGCCCGGTCGGCGACTATCTCAATTCGCTGGTCGCGCAGCCGCGCCTGTCGAACGGCATCCGCCGCATCGGCGAATTGCGTGGCCTGCTCGATTCCATCGAGAACCGCTTCGGCGTGTCGCGCGAAGTCATCGTCGCGATCTGGGGCATCGAGACCAGCTACGGCGCCAACCAGGGCGGCAAGCGCGTGATCCCCTCGCTCGCCACGCTCGCCTTCCACAATTACAAGGGCGACTTCGCGCGCGACGAACTGATCACCGCGCTCCTCATCCTGCAGGAAGGCCACATCCCGCCCGAGCGCATGATCGGCTCCTGGGCGGGCGCGATGGGGCAGCCGCAATTCATCGCCTCGAGCTTCATGCGCTGGGCGGTGGATTTTTCCGGCGACGGCAAGCGCGATTTGTGGACCTCGGTGCCCGACGTGCTGGCCTCGATCGCGAATTATTTGCGCGAGCATGGCTGGCAGCCGGGCCAGCCCTGGGGCTATCAGGTGCAGGTGCCCGCCGGCTTCGATTATCGCAAGAGCCGCGGCTCGTTCCGCGAATGGGTGACGCTCGGCTTCAGGCGCACCGACGGCGGCAACCTGCCGACCACCAATGTGCGCGACGAGGCGACGCTATTGTTTCCGTCCGGCGCGCGCGGGCCGGCGTTTCTGGTGACGAAGAATTTCGAGGTGATCAAGACCTACAATATCTCGGATGTCTACGCGCTCGCAGTCCTCCACCTCGCCGATCGCTTCCGCGGCGCACCGCCATTCGCCGGCCGCTGGCCGGATAACGACGTGCAGCTCTCGCGCGAGGACCGCATGCGCATTCAGGAGGCACTGGCGAAGGCGGGCTTCAAGCCGAGCAACCTGCAGGGCATGATCGATTTCGATCAGCGCGACGATATCCGACAGATGCAGGTGCAATTCGGGATGCGCCCGGACGGGCATCCGACGCCGGAATTTCTGGGGCGGTTGACCGCAAAACCGTAGGGTGGGTTGAGCACAGCGAAACCCACCGATATGGGGCTCGATGGAAATGATGGGTTTCGCTGCGCTCAACATATCTTACGCGCTGGAATCGTTATGACTGAACCGAGCACGGAGTGGCAAAATGAAGTCCGGGAAGCGCTCGATCGGCTTTCCGACATGGAAGCGCAGCGACAAGCTTGGATGTCTTCCGGCCGCATTCACTTTCCGGATGCGTTGGAACTGTACCTCACACTACTCGATGATTTGAGATTTTCTGATTTCGTGGAACGGAACCTAAAACACAAGGATCACGGCATCTATGCTCAAGGAATCGAAATATTAAGACTGCTGCAGGACATAACGGATGAACAGCTTAGCGACTCGGTCTCGATCTTAGATAACAGTAACTGGCAACGCGCTGCGAACTTGTCAGCAAGGCTTGTCAGCCGTCTTGATGAAATATAGCAAAACGTAGCCTGCATGGATCAAGCGTAGCCCGGATGGAGCGAAGCGCAATCCGGGATTCACGAGTCCCGGCGGCTCCGCCCCGCATTGCGCTTCGCTCCATGCGGGCTACGGGAATCATCGCGGACTCACTTAACGCGGTTCTCCGAACGACGATCCATCGCCTGTGACATCACCCGCCCAATCGGCCGGCAAAACTCCGTCTCGAACGTAAGCGTGGAACGATGAATAGGCCCAGTCTCCAACCCGAGTGACGAGTCCGTGGTTGACCGGGTTGTAATGGATGTAATCGACATGCCGCGCAAAATCGATGTCATCGCGAATGGTGTGCTCCCAGAATCGCGATTGCCATAAATCATACTCACGGCTTGCCTTTCGTTTGATGGAAGGCTCCGCAGCCGCAACATGACGCGCAAAATGGCTTTTGATCCTGCGCCATCGCCCGGAGAAGTCCGTGTCTTCTTCCGGTAGCGTCCAGACGGCGTGAAGATGATCCGGCAAAATCACAATGGCATCGATCGCAAATGGTCGCTCCTGCCGCGCCACGCGGAATGCATTGCGCAGATTTGAAATGTGATTGGTGAGATAGGATGAGCGCCGGTTACGCAGGGTGACCGTGAAGAAAAAGGTTCCGCCAGGTACGTTGTTTCGCCGATATCGAACCATCCGTAATGCTACCCCCGGATTTCGCTTCGCTCCATCCGGGCTACGGGATCTGCGCTGCGCCCGGGACACGAGGCCGAAACAAGCCTCTTGACATTTCCAGGTAATTAGGAATATAGTCCAGTAATCCCGCCTCGTCCAAGGGGCGTTTCATGAGCGTCGCGAGACGCGGGGCGGGATGCGGTGGCCGTTGTGGGTGCTGAGACGCAGCATCGCAGCGGAGGCCCAAGCTGCGATTGCCCGATCCACAGACCGTGGGTCAGTAGCGGAGGATAACAGGCGGCCTGGCCAGGGCACGGCTCCTCCGGGGTTATCGCAGAGCAAGCCTCACACACCGCGCGCGGAACGCCGACGTTTTCGGCGGTCCGTGGTGACTTGCTCGTGTGGATACTCTCTAAAATCCCACACGGGGCTGCGGGCACAGCTGAAAGCCCGGCGTTCCGCGCGCCCTTGGGTTTTCCCGGGGCTGGAATGCGAGATCGGAAGACGGGCGCCCCCGCGCCGGCACAACAACAGGGGCGGCGGAGCTTTGTCCTCACCCCACCAGCACAAACCCCACGATCACCACCAGCATCACCACCTGCGGATAGAATGTCAGTGCAAATCCCAACGCGCGGCCGGGCGCGCCGCTGGCATAGCCGCGCCAGAACAGCACACGGCCGATCACGAACAGGATCACCGCGGCCGGCACTGCCGCCTGCCAGGCCTGCGGCATCACGCTGGCCCAGATCGCATGCACGCCGAGCGCCAGCACGCTCTGCTCCAGCGTGTTCTGCAGCATCGATTGTAACAGATGCGCGGTCGCGGTGCCGGGCGTCAGGCCGCCGCCATCGATGTCGTCGGGGGGGTGAAGAAGCGATGCCGCGCCAACAGGCCGATATTGATTGCGAGACAGGCGACGACCAGCGTGTCCCAGGCAAGCGCGTGCGCGAGCGGCGGCCGTGTGCCCGGCATCAGCGGCGACAGCATGCCTGCGATCGCGAGCCCCAGCACCACAAGCGTAATGCCAAGCCCGGCCACCACGCCCTTCAACACACCTGTCTGCTTTTCGGTCATGCCGCCCCCGCGTCCTGCGACGCGGATGATAGCATTGCTCCGCTAATGCTCCTCGACGAAGCGCAGCCGTCCGGTCTGCTGCAGCGTGCGGGTGTCGAAGGTGCGCACCTCGATCGCGCCTCCCACATCCACCGTCACCACCAGCCGGTCGCCGGCGGTTTGGGCTGCGATGATGCGCGCGCCTTTCGGCAGCATGGTCATCACGTCGACCGGTCGCGGCGGCGCGGTATCGCCCGAACGGGAGACCTTCCAGCCGATCACCATGATCACCACCGCAATGCCGAACACGGTCGCGAACCCCGACAGCATCGACATCCGGCGCACGCGGTCGACCACCGCCTGCGCGGCAGGATCGAGCGGCTTGCCGTCGGGATCTTTCAGGGGCTCAGGCGTGGACATGGGTGCGGGCGTGCTTCGCTTGCATTTCGCGGCGGCTGTGGTCGGCCGACGTCAGGCCCACGGGTACGGTCTACTCCCTCCCCCTGCAAGGGGGAGGGTGGGGAGGGGGTCAACTATTCATCTCGAACGCTATATGAGCATGGACCCCCACCCGCCCGCCTTCGGCGGTCGACCTCCCCCTTTCAGGGGGGAGGTGAACCCGTGGCACCGCTGCTCCATGACCTCCTCCACCGAAACCCTCACCGTCGCGCCGGAAGATGCCGGCACCCGGATCGACCGCGTGCTGGCGGCGCAGCTCGCCGAACTCTCGCGCACGCGGCTGAAAGCGCTGATCCTGGATGGCGCAGTCACCGCTGGCGGCCGGGCGGTCGACGATCCCGGCTACAAGGTGAAGGCTGGCGAAGTGCTGACCGTGCTGGTGCCGCCGCCCGAACCGGCCGAGCCGGAGGGCGAAGCGATCCCGCTCACCATCCTGCATGAGGACGATCAGGTCGTCGTCATCGACAAGCCGGCCGGCCTGGTGGTGCATCCGGCCGCCGGCCACCAGACCGGCACGCTGGTCAATGCGCTGATCGCCCATTGCGGCGACACGCTGTCCGGCATCGGCGGGGTGATGCGGCCAGGCATCGTGCACCGGCTCGACAAGGATACCTCCGGCGTGATGGTGGTGGCGAAGACGGATAAGGCACACCAGTCACTGTCTGCGCAGTTCGCCGACCACGGCCGCACCGGCGATCTCGAGCGCGGCTATGTCGCGCTGGTCTGGGGCGTGCCGGATCGCACCCGCGGCACCGTCGATGCGCCGATCGACCGGCATCCGCATTCGCGCGACAAGATGGCGGTGCGCCAGGGCGGGCGCGAGGCGATCACCCATTGGGAGGTGAAGGAGCGTTATGCCGGCGCCGACGGCAAGCCGATCGCCAGCCTGATCGAATGCCGGCTGGAGACCGGGCGGACCCACCAGATCCGGGTCCACCTCGCCCATCTCGGCCACCCGATCCTGGGCGACGAGACCTATGCGACCGGATACCGCACCAAGGCGGTCCGCCTGCCCGCCGCAGCCCAGACCGCATTGCAGGCCCTTGGACGGCAAGCGCTGCATGCTTATTTACTCGTTTTCCAGCACCCCGTTTCGGGCAAGGTCGAGCAATTCCGGTCGGAACTGCCGGTCCCGCTCGCCCGTTTGCGTGATAGCCTGTCTCGCCTGTGAAACTTCGCGCGCCACCGCGCGTATCTGTAAAAGACGATGTAAATCAACGACTTGGATTACGGCTTTTGGTCACCCTGTCTTCACGCTGAGGTGACGGGAATGTAACTTCCTTTCGTAATCCGTGTCTCATAGGCTGCGAATGCGGTATGTTGCACCGCAGCATGTTCCGCCGGCTGACGGCGGCGGGACATATGCCCGCCGATCCTCGGGGGCATGAAGAGAATGGAGGGCGCAAGTCATGGCCCGTTCTGCGGCTATGCCGATGATTACCGCCGAAGGCGGTCTGTCCCGGTATCTCGAAGAGATCCGGCGGTTTCCGATGCTGGAACCGCAGGAGGAATTCATGCTGGCCAAGTCCTGGCGCGAGCACGGCGACCGCGATGCGGCGCACAAGCTCGTCACCAGCCATTTGCGGCTCGTCGCCAAGATCGCGATGGGGTACCGCGGCTATGGCCTGCCGATTTCCGAAATCGTGTCGGAAGGCAATGTCGGCCTGATGCAGGCGGTGAAGCGGTTCGAGCCCGATAAAGGCTTCCGCCTCGCCACCTATGCGATGTGGTGGATCAAGGCCGCCATCCAGGAATACATCCTGCGCTCGTGGTCGCTCGTGAAAATGGGCACGACCGCGAACCAGAAGAAGCTGTTCTTCAACCTGCGCAAGGCCAAGAGCAAGATCTCCGCGCTCGGCGAAGGCGATCTCAAGCCCGATCAGGTGGCGCAGATCGCCAAGCGTCTGGGCGTGACCGAGAAGGACGTGGTCGACATGAATCGCCGCCTCGGCGGTGACTCGTCGCTCAACGCGCCGATCCGCGACGATGGCGATTCCGGCGAATGGCAGGACTGGCTGGCCGACGATTCGGTGGGTCAGGAGCAGGTGCTGGCCGAGACCGAAGAACTCGACAATCGCCGGTCCGCGCTCGATCACGCGCTCACGGTGCTGAACGATCGCGAACGCCGCATCTTCCAGGCGCGGCGCCTGTCGGACGATCCGGTCACGCTCGAAGAACTGGCGGCCGAATTCGGCGTCTCGCGCGAGCGTGTACGACAGATCGAGGTGCGCGCATTCGAAAAGGTGCAGAAAGCGGTGAAGAACCGCGTCGCCGCAATGGAGCAGCCGAAGGCACAGGAAGCCTTGCCGGCGCACTGATCGTCCGCGAGCGACACAGACACAAAAGCCGGGCAGCGATGCCCGGCTTTTTTCGTCACGCGTCGGAAGGCGCCATCTGCGTCCTATCGTCTGCGTCCTATTGTCCGTCGCGCCCGTCTGCGCCGCTGGCGACGTCGGGCGGCGGTGGCCGGTGCCCGTCGGAACCGCGATCGAACACGCCATAGTCGCTCGACTTCAGGCCCGGTGGCCCGCGGCGGCCGTCCGCATCCACCGACGACAAGCCGAGCTTCAGCAGCTCGCGCACCGCCGCGGCGCGGCTTGGCATCCGCTCGCGAAACCGAAAATCGTCCACGATCGCAAGCTCTTCCGGAGAGAGCATGATCTGCAATCGCTCACCCCGCGACGTGTCGGACATGTCCCGCTCAACCTCCAACGCAATGCTCAAAGTTAGCCGGTTACTCAATTCAGTCCTTCGGCTCTGGTTCCTCCAGCGGCTGATAATATGCCAAATATTAAAAATACTTCTGATATTTCAATAACTTATACATTGCCGCGGGGTCCCGCGGGTGTTACCGTGCACGTAGCGTCACCTTTGACGTGGCGGATCGAGGGGGAGGATCTCAGGCGCTCGAGCGAGCGCAGAGTTGGAGGCAACGATGAGTCAACGTGAAACCCCAAACAGTGCGGACCTGAGACGAGGGGCCATGCAATGCGGTGCGCAGGCCTTGGCCAAAGCCGCCGGGCCCGAACGTCAGCGTCTGCTGAAGATGCGCGAAGCGCTGCTTGATCTCGCCGATACCGAGGATTGGCTCAGCGGCAAGACGCGCGATCAGACCGCCTCTGTTCAACTGACGGATCGCGCTGCCCGGTCACGCGATCTGTCGCGGACGGGATGACCCGGAACCGATCACGCACACTGCCGGAACCCGTTTGTCGTCCTCCGTGTTGTCGTTCGACCGCTGGAGGACTGACCATGACCACCGATCCGCGCCGCCCCGCCCCGCTTCGCACGGACCCACACCGTATTGAGCCGCCGCCGCGCGACCCCGTCGGTGACTATCGCGACCAGAACCGCGCCGGTGCCGGCGCCGCTATCCTGCTCGGCGCCTTGCTGCTCGCCGCAATTGTCGGCTTCGTTTATTTCTTCGCTGGCATGGGCGACCGCAGCGTTGCGACCCACAACATCCGGGCACCGATCACGCAGCCCGCGACCACCGCCTCCGCACCAGCGCCCGCGACCACCGGCTCGTCGGCCAACATGCCGCCTGCGCAGCCGCTTTTGGCAGAGCCGCGCGTCAAGCCGGTCGAGATAACGCCGAGCAATTCATCAACGAACGAGCCGGGCGATTTGCCCGGCTCTTTTCGTATGAGGGAACCTCCATGCGCCCGTCCCGTTTTCCCGTGCACAACTGGAGAAAAGCGAATGCCAACGCCGCAGGAACTGGAAGCAAAATTCTGGAAAGCGCTGAAATCCGACATGACCGTGATGCTCGGCATCGACGGGGTCGAGGACCGGCATGCGCGGCCGATGAGCGCGCAGGTCGAGGATGAGCGCAGCCCGATCTGGTTCTTCACCGCGCGCGACACCGAACTGGTGAAGAATCTGCGCAACGGCGCGCATGCGGACGCGACCTTCGCGTCCAAAGGCCACGACCTGTTCGCCACCATCCATGGACACATCGCGACGGACAATGATCGCGCTGTCATCGAGCGGCTGTGGAATCCCTATGTCGCCGCCTGGTTCGAGGGCGGCAAGGACGATCCCAGTCTGGTTTTGCTGCGCTTCGATGCCGAGCGCGCGGAAATCTGGCTCGACGAATACAGCCTGATCGCCGGTGTGAAAATGCTGCTCGGCGTCGACCCGAAAAAGGATTACCAGGACAAGGTGGCCGAGGTGAGCCTAAAGTAGCTGCTTCAACGTCTGCCGAGCCATTCGTCGATTACATCCGCTTCACCTCCAGAAAGCACGGGGATCGATCAACGTGGACACCGGGGTGCGACTTTTTCTCTCAACGCAGCCCTTAGCAGGGACAAATTTCGCCCTGAATTCCTTTGAAAATTCATCGCGGGTCACGACCACGGTATCGGGTGGCGTCTTGATCGCCTGGCCGCCTCAATCTAAGTATCCGCCGCCTCATCACCCAAGAATTCATGCGTCGCCCTCGCGAACCTGGAAGCCCCTGTGGAAGTACTCTTGTCTCTGAACGCATCGGCTCTCGCCTTCGAAACGGCTTTTGAGAACAGCTTGCCTGCGATCTACCTGCTGTTCTCACTGATGACGCTGTCCGGCAATTTTGCGATCAAGTCCTTTTTCGACGGATGCGGCCTCGATCTATACGGGCGTAATCTGTGTGGCGGCGCCCTTGGTGCCGCAGGGCTGGTCCTGGTAACAGGGCTCTCATCCTGTCATGCGACAACTGCAATGATCGCAATGTTCATCTTTCTCGCCGGCATGGCACTGCGTGGCGGAGCACGTCAGGTTGCCGCGATCAATGTCGGTGTCGCAGCCGCACTGGCGCCGGTTGTCATTGTCCCATGATGTCGGCGGCGACGGTCCCCTCACCCTTCTGGCCGGCTGGCTGGCGCCTGGATGCGTTCGATTCGATCGAACGCATGGGCGAATATTTCCCCGGCGATCGTTTGACGCGCTACCCGTTGCGCTTTCTGCGCTACTGGTTTGTCCGACACCTGATTGAAGCCCATGCCGAAAAACTGGGTCGGCCACTGGACGTTCTCGAAGTCGGCGTCGACCGCGGCCAGATGCTCACCTTCATGAAGTCCGGCAACACGCCCACCCGCCCCCCGATCCTGCGGCGCTGGGATGCAATTGACATCGCGGGCGACCCGGTAGAGCTGGCTGCGAATGGCTATACGCAATACACGCGCTTCAATCTTGAAACCGGAGCGCGACCCGCGCTGGATCGTCGCTACGACGTCACCATCTATCTTCATCTACTTGAACATCTGCACGCACCCGAAGCGTGCCTGCGCGCGCTTCTGCCAATACTGAAGGATGACGGACTGATCGTCGGCGGCTCGCCGACAATGCCTAAAATGATCGCGGACCTCGGCTACGAACGGCGGCTGCGACGCCGCGCACGCCGGTTCGGCCACGTCAGCATCCTGTCGCCCGAGCGCCTGGAATTGTTCGCGCAGGCCGAGGGTTTACGGCTGCGTTTCCTGTCGGGATCCTATCTTACCCGAAACAACGGACGGGCTGTCGAGAATTCGGCGTTGTGGCTCCGGCTCAACGTCGCGTTTGGTTCGCTGTTTCCGGCGCTCGGCAACGAAATCAATTTCTGCATGTCGCGCTGAAGGTCGCCTACCTACTTCCCCTTCCCGCAATTCTTCTCCACCGCGTTCCAGCGCTGCTGCAATCCCGCATTGGAAATACGCGTGACCTGCGTCTTCGCTTCCGGCGCCCCCGCATTCGGCGTGATGCGCAAATCCATCGCCGGCAGCGAAGCGAGCGCCGCGATCTCGGGCGTCGGCACCGTCAGCTGGCGCCGCAGATAGGGCGCCTCCGGCTCGGTCGGATTCTTGTGAGTCGACATCTCCTTCGGCGAGAACACGAATTTGCGTTCACCCGCGGTCAGTTCGACTTCGGTGCCGGCGCCCGCGTCGCCGTCGATCGCGGGCCGCACGAACACGATCGCGGACGCGCCGCGCTCGTTACATTGCAGTTCCAGCCAGCCCATGCGCCTGCCGCCATCCACGCCTCGCGCTTCCAGCAGCACCTTCAGGATCACCTGCGCCGCGCCCGGCTTTCCCATCCAGGGCGTTTCCGCAATATCGCTGGTGTCGATGCCGAAAGCTCTCAGCTCCTCGCGTGTCAGGTAACGGATTTCATTATGCGGCACCTTGCTCATGGCCTCGACATAGCCCTGAGCGATGCCCATCTCGCGCGCATAGCCCGCCAGTTGCACCGCGCCCTGCACGCTGTATTTCCGGCATTGTTCGGCAAGCCGGCCGGCGCCCGTCTGGCCGACGACGCGGCCGCTGCGCAGGAAGCAGTAATAGGCCGGCGAATGAATGCCGATCCCGCCGCCCGGCGGGACCCAGCGCTCGGTCGCACCGATCAGTGCGATGCCGCAGGCGGAGTTGCAGTTGGCGTCGAAGCTGGTCCATTCCGAGGCCAGCGGCTTGCCGGATTTCTTGGCGGTATCGCACGCCACCGTCTCCTTCGGCCGGCGCACGCAGAGATCCGGCCGCGTCATCGCGATGCCCGCGCGCATCCGCCGCTCGCGCATGAGCCGGCCGATCGCCATCGCCTCCTCCTGCAGGCCACCATTCGAATTGAAGAAGACCGGCAAATTTCCAGGCTTGGTACGGGCCAGGAAAACCCGGAACCGCGCGGCCGATCCCTCGTCGAATTGTCCGTCGGCGGCGATCCAGTCCCGGCAGCCCGGACCGCAGGAATCCTCCGCCCCGCGGGCCAGGAAGAAGGTCAGCGGCTGTTTCGCGAGCTTCGATTGCAGGTCGGCCTTGCGGCTGACCGTCTGCGCCAGCGCCGGGAACGCAGCCGCGAGACTCGCGGTCCAGACCAGCATCGCAGCGAGCGCAATCCGTCCCATCATGACGCAGTTCCCACCTTTCGCGAGGGTACCGGCAATGGCATAAAGAGCAAATTGGAGAGAGATTTTGGCAGGCTCCGCCGCGATCCTGTCACAGCTTCGTGCGAGCCTTGCGTCATGCCCCGCTATTATTTCAACACCCGCATCGACGGGGAATTGATCCGCGACCCCGACGGGGCCGAGCTGCGCGACCCGGATCACGCCTGGACCATGGCCCGCGCCATGATCCGTGACATCCTGCACGACGAGGATGCAGAACCGCGGCTGATGCGCGCGGCCATCGAGGTCACCGACGAAGACGGCGAGGTGGTGCTGGAATTTCCCTTCACCGAGGCGCTGATCGAGCCGGGACAAGGGTCAATGCGGGTACATTGAGGCGGCAGCCCGGATTGCTGCTTAGGATGGGTTGAGCGAATGCGAAACCCATCATCATCGCGCAAGGCCGAGGCGGGTTTCGCTGCGCTCAACCCACCCTACGATCGAGCCGTCGTTACTGCTTCCACGCCGCGAAGGCTTCCTGGAAGGCGCGCTCGCCCGGCGTCCCCTTCTCGATCGCAAGGATGGCGCGCCGGTTGTTGTTGTAGACGATCGGGATGTCGAACCAGCCCCGCTCCTTCAAAAGCTGGGTATTCCGCGCCTGGTCGGCTTCCACCGCCGACAGGCCGATCAGGAAGAAATTGTTGGTCACCTTCACCGCAAGCCCGGAGAGCGGTGTGCCGCGCGTCTGCTCGGCCTGCTTCATCAGCACGCCCGGGACGTTGGAAATGCCGCCGGCCGGGAAGTCCGCCGGCAGGTTGAACATCACCTCCATGGTATGGCTCGCCGGCAGGGTCTGGTCGGTGTTGCGCCGGATCGAGAAAGACATGTTCAGCTTGCGTTCCGGGATTTCGACATCGGCACGGATCGCGAGTTCGGGCGGACGGCCGGGACCGGGCGACACGGTTTCGGTGCGCCAGATCGCCGACCCGACATAGCGCTTGCCTTGCGGGTCGTTCGGCTCTTCTTCGTACAGGACCACGCGCTGCGCGACTGCCGGACCGGACTGGGTGTCCTGCGAGCCGAGACGATCGGTGATCTTGGGGCGCCCGGCGGCCGGCTGTCCGGTCTTGCTGCCGGCTGCCACATCCGGCGTCGAGCCGCTCCGGGATTGCAGCATCTCGGTGACCAGCCCGCGCTGCGACCAGGCGAACCAGCCGATCCCGAGCACAAGCACGACCGCGATCACCGCCTTGACAAGACCGCCGATCGAACGCTTGGGCCGCTCGTCCTCGGCAAGTTCCTCGTCGTCCGATTCGGCCATTTCCCGCGGCGGACGGCCACCGCGAGGCGGCGGCGGTTCGCGAAACGGATCCGTCGGCTGACCGCGCCCATTGTCCGGACCAGGGGGGCGCATCTCGCGATTGAAATCCTCCTGCGCGAGCCTTGGCTCCATCAGGCGGTCGAAATCGTGCGCATTCGGAAGGTCCGCGAACGGATCGCGGGCCGGCCGCGGCGCGCCGGCTGGCGGCGCCGGTGGCGGCTTCGCGCCGCTGGGAAGCTGCGGGCGGGGGGGAGCCGGAGGAAATTTCGGCGCAGCAGCAGCACCAGCAGCAGCAGCGCCGGGCCTGGCGGCCGGCGCGGGGGGACCGCCCGGCGCCTGTGGTCTCGGGGCCCCTAACCCGGGTGCCGGCGCAGCCGATGGCTGGGCCGGCCGGTTCGGTGCAGCGGCATTGGGAAAACGCGGAGCGGACGAAGGCGGAGCCGCCGGGGCCGCCGGCGCGTCGACCCGGGTGCGGCGAGCGGATTCCGCCTCGACCTTGCGGATCGCCTCCTCAAGGGCGAGCCGCTCGCGCGTGATCTCAGCCTCCTGCAGCGGCGGCTTGACCCCGCGCAATTGCGCAACCAGGGCTGTCCGCGCCCGCTCATAGAGCGCGCGGCGGGCCTCGCCGGTATTCTTGTCGAGTCCGGCAATGGCGCGCTGAATAAGAGGTTGATAGTCAGCCATGCGTCCCTGAACAGCTCCGGATGTCAGAGCAGCCCCGATTGCTCATCGTGTCACGCCTCGAACGGATTCTGAACGAGAATTGTATCCTCACGCTCGGGCGAGGTGGACAAAAGGGCCACCGGACACCCGATCAGTTCCTCGATCCATCTTACATACTTGATGGCTTGTGCCGGTAAATCCGCCCAGGACCGTGCGCCGGCGGTCGCATCCTGCCAGCCCTCGATGGTCTCGTAGATCGGTTCCACCAGCGCTTGGGCGTGCTCGCTCGCGGGCAGATAATCGATGATCCGGCCCTCAAGGCGGTAGCCTGTGCAAACCTTGATTTCCTCGAACCCGTCGAGAATATCGAGCTTGGTCAAAGCGATACCGTTGATCCCACTGGTCCGGACGGTCTGCCGGACCAGCACCGCGTCGAACCAGCCGCAACGCCGCGGCCGGCCGGTGACGGTTCCAAATTCGCGGCCGCGCTCGCCGATCAGACGGCCGATCGCGTTGTCCTGCTCGGTCGGGAACGGCCCCTCGCCCACCCGGGTCGTATAAGCCTTGCAAATCCCGAGCACATAACCGATCGCGCCGGGGCCAAGCCCCGAGCCGGTGGCGGCCTGCGCCGCGACGGTGTTTGACGAGGTCACATACGGATAGGTGCCGTGGTCGATATCGAGCAACGCACCCTGCGCACCCTCGAACAGAATGCGACGGCCTTCGCGGCGCTTGGTATCGAGCAGCGCCCAGATCGAATCGAGATAAGGCAGCACACGCGGCGCTACAGCGGCGAGTTCGTCATAGACCGTGTCGGGTGAAATCTCCGGCAGTCCGTTGCCGCGGCGTAGCGCGTTGTGATGCGCCAAGAGCCGTTCGATCTTGCCGCGCAGCGCCGGCAGATCGGCAAGGTCCATCATCCGGATCGCGCGCCGGCCGACCTTGTCTTCGTAAGCCGGCCCGATGCCGCGCTTGGTGGTGCCGATGCGCGCGGCGCCGGATTCGCGGATCGCTTCCAGTTCACGATGCAGCGACAGGATCAGCGTGGCATTCTCGGCGATGCGCAGATTGTCGGGCGTCACCGCGATGCCCTGCCCGGACAGCCGGTCGATCTCGCTGGTCAGTGCATGCGGATCGACAACAACGCCGTTGCCGATCACCGACAGCTTGTTCGGACGTACGACGCCGGACGGCAGCAGCGACAGCTTGTAGGTCTTGCCGTCGATGACCAGCGTGTGTCCGGCATTATGGCCGCCCTGAAAGCGGACCACGACATCGGCCTGTTCGGACAGCCAATCGACGATCTTGCCTTTGCCTTCGTCGCCCCATTGCGCTCCGACGACAACTACATTCGCCATCCGTCCAGTTTCCCCCCGCGGCGCGGCCCGCGGCTCATGCTTGACTGTGTGCCCGGCCCTAGCGAGGCCCGTTCCGGATACGGCAAGCGCGGCCCTGAGGCAAGATGATGAGGCCCGTGAATGGCCGGATTCGCGGCGATAAGCAGTTGAAAAGCATGAAATTTTGGGAAGGTTCGCGGCCGGGAGGGTTAACGCGCGGCCCGCATGCGGCGGGCGGCCTTCCGGTCCCGGCGGAGCTTGTATACCTAAATGTGTGCCGCCGTCCGGCGGGGCTTCATCCATCAACCCGCCGGGGGCGTTCGATGGCCAGTGCTTTCGGCCGCTTCGGCGGCTGGCTCAACCAGCAGGGCTATCTGCTGGTGGGGCTGACCTATCTGATGTGGTCGCTCAATATCGTACTCGGCCGCCACATCGCCGGTGAGGTTCCTCCGGTGACGTTGAGTGCGCTCCGCTGGGGTATCGCCGCGCTGATCCTCCTGCCATTTGCGTGGCCCCATCTCAAGCGCGACTGGCCGGCGATCCGATCGCATCTTCCGCTCCTCTGCCTGCTCGGTTTGACCGGCACCACCGGCTACGCGATTCCCTCCTATTGGGGGCTGCAATACACGCTCGCGATCAACGGCCTCCTGATCCAGTGCACCATGCCGATGGTGATCGGGCTGATGTCGTATCTGCTGGTCGGCGACCGCCTGACCCTGTGGCAGATCACGGGTATCGTGACCTCATTCATCGGCGTCGTTGTCATCCTGTGCCGCGGCGACCCGGACGTCCTTCATTCGATCTCTTTCAATCGCGGCGACCTCTTGTTCCTGGTGGCGATCCTGATCTTTGCGGTCTATTCACCGCTTCTGCGCAAACGCCCTGCGATGCATCCGATCTCGTTTCTCGCGGTTACGGCGATTGCAGGCACCGTGATCGTGCTGCCGCTTGCCGGTTGGGAATTGTCGCAAACCGGCGTTCCAAACATCGACGCGCATCGCACCGCCGTGGTGTTATACGTGGCGATCTTCCCGTCGCTGCTTGCCTATCTCTGTTTCAATCGCGGGGTGCAGTTACTGGGCCCGAACCCGGTCGCAGCGCTCTATCCGCTCATCATCGTGTTCGGATCGGTGCAGGCCCTGCTATTGCTTGGCGAAGTGCCACAATGGTTCCACTATGTCGGGACGGTGTTCATCGTCGGCGGGGTGCTGCTCGCGACGCGGATGGCGGCGAGGAAAGCGGCAACCTAGTCACCTCGCGCCGCGAAACGCGCGATACACATGCAAGATGCTGGCTTTTTGTTTCCGGATTGACCGAGACTGCGATTCAACCCACGCGCCTTGCCGACATGGTCGTCCGATCCCATCTGACTTCCGGTCTATTCGCGTTTTGCGTTGTGCAGACCACTCTTTGGAGCGACTTTAAAATGTCACAGACTACGATGGCCGAGCCCAAGGATAACGACGATCGTATGCCTTACCGGGTTCGCCACGAAACCAAGCGCCGACGCGTTGTGGTGAAAGAGATCAAGACACTTACGCCGCACATGATTCGCGTGACGCTTGCCGGAGACGAACTTGCGGGATTTGTAAGCCTCGGCTTCGACGACCACATCAAGCTGTTCTTCCCCGATGCTGTGTCGAACGAGCGCGATGTCAACGGGGATCCGAAGCCGGTGAGCCGCGACTACACCCCGCGGCGCTACGATGCAGCGGCAAATTCCCTTGAGATCGACTTCGCACTTCACGAGGCGGGCCCCGCGACGCAATGGGCCGAACAGGCGCGTCCTGGCGATATCCTGAATATCGGAGGGCCTCGCGGCTCGCTGGTGATCCCGACCGGCTTTGACTGGCACCTGCTGATCGGAGACGACACCGCCTTGCCGGCGATTGGGCGCCGTCTCGCTGAACTGCCTCGAAATGCCCGTGCTGTCGTTCTGGCAGAAGTGGACAGCGCCGCGGACGAAATTCCGTTCGAGCATGCGGCCGATGCTTCGATTACCTGGGTTCACCGCAACGGGGCCGAGACCGGTTCACCTCATCGTCTTGCCGACGCCCTGCGAGCGCTCGCCCTGCCGAACGGCGACTATTATGCCTGGGTCGCGTGCGAAAGCCTGACCGCCAAGGCTTTGCGCGCGCAACTCGTCGCCGACAAGGGCGCCAATCCAAAATGGGTGCGGGCCGCGGGCTATTGGCGACGCGGAACGGCTGCCGTTCACGACACCTATAACGACTAGGGAGTCGATCGTTGCGGAGCTGACGCCGGTCAGAACCGCAGCGGCTTCGCCGACTGAACCTGCGGCAGCGCGCGCACCGCGTCCAGCACCTGCGGCGACAATTCGCCGTCGATCTCGATCAGCGCGACCGCGTTGCCGCCCGGCGCATCGCGGCCGACATGGAAAGTCGCGATGTTGATGCCGGCCTCACCGAGCGTCGACGAGAAGCGGCCGATAAAGCCCGGCTTGTCGAGATTGGTGATGTAGATCATCGAGGGACCGAATTCCGCATCCATGCGGATGCCCTTGATGTTGACGATGCGCGGGCGGCCATCCGCGAACACGGTGCCGGAGACGGAACGGGTCTGGCGCTCGGTGGTCACCGTCACGGTGATCAGGCTCTCATAATCGCACTCGCCCTCGCGGGTGATCTCCTCGATCACGATGCCGCGATCCTTTGCCACCACCGGCGCCGACACCACATTGATGTCCTGCAGCATCGGACGAAGAAGGCCCGCAAGCGCCGCGGAGGTGAGCGCCTTCACTTTCATCTGCGCAACTGCGCCCTCATAGGTGATCGTAACCTTTTCGATGCCGGTCTCGGTGAGCTGACCGGCGAACGAGCCCAGCTTCTCGGCAAGCGCGATGAAGGGTTTCAGCCGCGGCGCTTCTTCGGCCGTGATCGAGGGGAAGTTGACGGCGTTCGAAATCGCGCCGCGCAACAGATAGTCCGACATCTGGTCGGCAACCTGCAGCGCGACATTCTCCTGCGCCTCGCTGGTGGCCGCGCCGAGATGCGGGGTGCAGATCACGTTCGGATGACCGAACAGCGGATTTTCGTTCGCGGGTTCGGTCGAAAACACGTCGAAGGCCGCGCCCGCCACCTGTCCCGAATCCAGTGCGGAACGCAGCGCCACCTCGTCCACCAGCCCGCCGCGCGCGCAATTGATGATGCGCACGCCCTTTTTCATCGCCGCCATCGCGGCAACGTCGACGATGTTCCTGGTCTTTTCGGTCAGCGGCGTATGCAGCGTGATGAAATCGGCGCGCTTGAACAGATCTTCCAGTTCGACCTTTTCCACGCCGAGATCGATAGCGCGTTCGGGCGACAGAAACGGATCATAGGCGATCACCCGCATGCGCAAGCCAAGCGCACGGTCGATCACGATCGAGCCGATATTTCCGGCGCCGATGACGCCGAGCGTCTTGCCGGTGATCTCGACCCCCATGAAGCGGTTCTTCTCCCACTTGCCGGCCTGGGTCGAAACATCGGCCGCCGGAATCTGGCGCGCCAGCGCCAGCATCAGTGTGATCGCGTGTTCGGCGGTGGTGATCGAATTGCCGAACGGCGTATTCATCACGATGATGCCTTTGGCGGTCGCGGCCGGAATATCGACATTGTCGACGCCTATGCCGGCGCGGCCGATCACCTTCAGGTTCTTCGCGTTCTGCAGGATCTTCGGCGTCACCTTGGTGGCCGAGCGGATCGCAAGCCCGTCATAGTTCCCGATGATCTCGGCGAGCTTGTCCTTGTCCTTGCCGAGATCGGGCTGGAAATCCACCTCGACGCCACGATCCTTGAAGATCTGCACGGCGGCGGGCGACAGCGCGTCGGAGATGAGCACTTTGGGTTTGGTCATTGGTTTGGTCCTGTTGGAGGACCGTCATCCTGAGGTGCGAGCAAAGCGAGCCTCGAAGGATGCGGTCCGGGCCGTCGCCCTTCGAGGCTCGATGCTGCGCATCGAGCACCTCAGGGTGACGGAGCTATGAATTCATGAAAACAGCTACGCCGCCTTCGGCAGCTTGTCCTTGGCCTTGCCGTAAGCCCAGTCGAGCCAGGGCAGCAGCTTCTCGACGTCGCTCGTCTCGACCGTCGCGCCGCACCAGATGCGGAGGCCCGGCAGCGCGTCGCGATGATTGGCAAAGTCGAAGGCGACGCCTTCCTTTTCGCAAGCCGCCACCAGATCCTTTACGAACGCCCATTGCGCATCGACCGACAGCGCAGTGATCGCCGGATCGACAATCTTCAGACAGACCGAGGTGTTGGAGCGCGTCTTCGCATCCGATGCGAGATTATCGATCCATGTTGTCTTCGCGATCCAGTCATGGACTGCGCCGGCATTGGCGTCGGCACGCGCGATCATGCCCTTCAAGCCGCCGACCGACTTCGCCCAGGCGAGCGTGTCGAGATAATCCTCCACACACAGCATCGAGGGCGTGTTGATGGTCTCGCCGATGAAGATGCCCTCGTTCAGCTTGCCGCCCTTGGTCATGCGGAAAATCTTCGGCAGCGGCCAGGCCGGCTTGTAGGTCTCGAGCCGCTCCACCGCACGCGGCGAAAGGATGATGATGCCGTGCGCGGCCTCCCCGCCGAGTGCCTTCTGCCAGGAGAAGGTCACGACATCGAGTTTGCTGAAATCCATCGGCTGCGCGAATGCGGCGGAGGTAGCGTCGCAAATCGTCAGTCCCTTGCGGTCGGCGCGGATCCAGTCGGCATTCGGTACGCGCACACCGGAGGTGGTGCCATTCCAGGTGAAGACGATATCGGTGTCGCTGTCGACTTTCGACAGATCGGGCAATTCGCCATACGGCGCCTTGTAGGTCGTGACGTCCTTGAGCTTGAGTTGCTTCTCGACATCGGTGACCCAGCCTTCGCCGAAGGATTCCCAGGCCAGCATGGTGACGGGACGTGCGCCGAGCAGCGACCACATCGCCATTTCCACCGCGCCGGTATCGGACGCCGGCACGATGCCGATCCTGTAATCGGCGGGCACTTCCAGAATGTCGCGGGTGAGATCGATGGCGCGCTTCAGCTTCACCTTGCCCTCTTTCGAGCGGTGCGAGCGGCCAACGAGAGCGTCTTTGAGAGCTTGGAGGGTCCAGCCGGGGCGCTTGGCGCAGGGGCCGGAGGAAAAATGCGGGTTTGCCGGCCGCATGCCGGGTGTCGTCGTCGTCATCGCTCTATCCTTCCAGATAGCACGCCCGCTCGTTGGGGAGGGGTGGCCCGCCGCGGCATGTATAGGAGAGCCGCGAAAACCGCAAGAACTTTGAGCTAGTGGTCCGATGCTAACATTCGCATCCCTTTTCGGCTCACTCTTTTGCGAATGTTAGCATCAGAGGACCACTAGCAAGTATCTGATACTAGTGGAGCTTTGGATTTGACATTCGCTTGCGTGCTCGCGGACGGGTGGGTCGCGAATGTCAAATCCGCTCCACTAGCGACTTTCGGACAGCGCATAGCGGTGATGCTGACAACGAAAAAGCCCCGGCTTTCGCCAGGGCCTTTAAACCGAGTTATGCGCTCAGTGTGATTAGAAATGCCTGCGGCATTGCGGGCTCAATTGCCGCTTGTTGGCTTTCATGCATGTCGTGATGCGCGCGACGTCCGGAATGAACCGTCCACAGACGAATCTGGCATCGTCGGCGCAGTCCATCCGTTGCTGGCGTGTGCCCTCCGACGGTTGCGCGCGCTGCGCCCATCCATTGTTCGAGGCGATTGCCGTTCCCACCAACGCCAGGCCGGCAATGATGAATATCCTCGGTGTTATGCGTGCAGCCATCTGGTTTCCCCCGTTTTCGTGAGGGAAAATCGATATGCGAGTTGGCGGCGGCTTGCAATGAACCAAGTTGGAAGGCAGGCCCCGATCAACCGAACGTGAGGACGGTTCTTCAATCGAAATTATAGCGCAGACCGATGCGGAATTCGTTCGCGGACAGGTCTTGCAGGGTCAGTTCGTTGGCGAGATTCGGGTTGAACGTCACGTTGCCCATGAGAACACGCCGATAGCTGAAATCGACCAGCCAGCGCGGCGCAAACGTCCACGCCACGCCAGCCATGTAAGCCCAGGCGAATTGGGTGTTGGTCTGATAATCCAGCGTCAGGATTCCGACCGGCGCCTGGAAATCATAGGTGCGATAGGTGATCGCACCGGCACCGGCACCGATATACGGCGTCAGGCCGCTCCAGGTACCGAGGTCGATATAGAGGTTTCCGAGAGCGGTCCAGGATTCGATCTGTCCGGTAAAGGCATCGGGCGTCGGCCCATTGCCGGCGAATTTCGCCTTGCCCGCATAGTCGATGGTAACATCGGCACGGAACCAGCCGGCCTTGTAGCCGCCACCGGCGCCGATCATCGCAACTTCGCGAATGTCCGAACTTGTCGGCAGCGTGAAATTCGAAACCATGTCGCCGACCTTGGTATCGGTGCGGTATCCGATATCGCCGCGCAGATACCAGCCGGAGACGAATTCCTGCACCACGCCGGCGGGCTGGCGCTGCGGCCAGGGCGGCATGTCGGCGGCATTCGCCATCGGCACGTCGAACGAAACGGCCGCCAGTCCGGCGCAGATCAGGGCAAATGACATCGATCGACGCATGAGCAAACTTCCTTCGGCATCCACCCTTGCGGGCGTCAACATTCCGGAAACCATAAAAGCCGTTGGTTAAGGCTTCGCTAACCATAATATTCGCGTCGCCATCATTAACGTGCGGACATTGACTCTAACTTGCGGAACCGGCTGCCAGCCGTGCGGCGAAGCGATAGTCTTGATGCTTGGCGGCGAAAATCCGCGCCGGAGACGTCATGACGCAACCCGCAGGCATCTTGCAGCCCGCACGAATCGACTGGGTCGATTACGCCAAGGGCATCTCGATCATTCTGGTCGTGATGATGCATTCGACGCTGTCGAGCGAGGAGGCATTGCGCGCCACCGGCTGGATGCACCCGATCGTCGAATTCGCCAAGCCGTTCCGCATCCCGGCCTTCTTTCTGATTGCCGGCCTGTTCGCAGCGCGCGGGATCGACAAGGACTGGCGAAGCTTTGTCGACAGCAAGGTGCTGCACTTCGCTTATTTCTACGTGCTGTGGCTGACGATCCAGTTCGCGTTCCGCGGCCCGGTCTATGTCGCGCATGACGGCGTGCTGGAAGCGATGCGCCTTTATCTCCTGGCCTTCGTCGATCCGTTTGGCACATTGTGGTTCGTCTATCTGTTGCCGGTATTCTTCCTCGCGACACGGCTGACGCGCCGATGGCCGCCGCTCGCTGTCCTCGCCGCGGCAGCGCTGTTGCAGAGCGCTCAGATCGAGAGCGGCTGGACCCTGATCGACGAATGCGCCGGCCGCTTTGTGTATTTCTATGCGGGCTATCTGTCCGGGCGCTGGATCGTGACCCATGCGGAATGGTTTCGCGCCCGCCCCATGGCGACGATGCTGGCACTTGCGGCGTGGGCGACCGTCACCGCCGCATGCGTGAGTGCAGGTTTTGCAGGCTGGCCTGTCGTCTCGCTGGTGCTTGGATTTCCCGGAGCTGCCGCGGTGATTGCGGTGTCGGTTCTGCTGGCGCGGTTCGACATGTTCGGTTTTATCCGGCGATGCGGACAGCAATCGCTCGCGATCTATCTGGCGTTCTTCCTGCCGATGGCGGTGACGCGCATCGCGCTGGTGAAGACCGGGATCGTCACCGATCCGGGAACGGTCGCATTGCTGGTGACGTCCGCCGCCGTCATCGTGCCGCTTGCTCTCTCCTGGCTGGTGCGCGGAACCGCGCTGGGGTTCCTGTTCGAACGCCCTGCCCGCTTCAGGTTGTCGGAACCAAAACGAATCGCGTTGCAACCGGCCGAATAATCCGTCGCTGAAGGCGCGACCTGCACTTATCCCACATGCAGAAGAGGCGGGGTTTCCCCCGCCTCTCCGCTTCCATATCGCCGTAACTGGTTGTCAGCCCCTGCGCATCAGCGGCGGCGGCGGCGAATAGGCCGGCGGCGGCGGATTGTAGGCGGCCGGCGGCGGCGCGTAGGACGGCATCGCAACCGGCGCATACGACTCGGTCGGCGACAGATTCCAGCGCAGACCCAGCTTGAAGTCGTGCGAGGTCACACCGTTCAGGTTGAGCGGATTGTAGCTGCTGTTGACACCGTTGAAGCCGATCATGTCGCCCGAGGCGAAGTCGCCGAGATTGACGTAGCGATAGGCAAATTCGGCGGTGAAGTTCGGCGTGACCTTGTAGGCGATACCGGCATGCAGCGCCCAAGCCATCTCCCATTGCGAGTTGCTGTCGGCATAGGCGGTGGCGCCGGTCTGGTTATTCTGGTCGCGCCAGTTCTCGATGGTGTTGCGCGAATAGCCGATACCGGCGCCGACGAACGGCGTGAAGCACCACCAGGTGCCGAGATCGATATAGGCGTTGGCGAGGAACAGCCACTCGCTCTTGGTGCCGTAATAATCGTTGGAGCCGGCGCCGTAGGTATCGAGCCCGCGGAAGGTCGTGCCGCCGCGATATTCACCGGTGAAGTCGGCGCGGAACCAGTTGTTGAACTGATAACCGAGACCGAGACCGGCCAGCATGCCGGAACTGACGTCTTTCTGCAGGACGGTGACGGCTGGCGTGTAGGCGGGGCTGGTCAACTCGTCGACCTGCTGGTTGGTCATGCCGATATCACCGCGCAGATACCAGCCGCCCGTCTGAATCGCGACCGGCGCCTTGTACATCATCGGCGGCGGCATATCGGCAGCGCCGGCGGGGGCTGCGATCGTCATGGCGGCAGCGCCAGCGATCAAACTCGTTTTGATACATTTCATGGTCGATCCTCACTCGGCGAAATGGAGTGAGCGGACCATCGCAGCAATTGTTTAAGCGGCGCTTAACCTTGATTTTTAACCGCGAATATTAACCTTTGAAAACCGGAACACGCGATCTGTACGTCTTCCGTTCTGAAATTGTTTACCCGCTGTCAATCTTCGCAAACGCGGGGTTAAAAAAAATGCGCGGCAGCGCCGCGCATTGTCGTGTCGTGCGATTCGGTTCCAGCGCGCGACGAACAATCAATCGTCGTCGAGCTTGCCGATATGGTGCTGCGAGTAGAGCTGCACGCCGAGCTTGGCAACGAGATCGAGCTGCTCCTCAAGGAAGTCGATGTGCTCTTCCTCGTCCTTCATCAATTCCTCGAACAGATCGCGCGACACGTAGTCCTTGACCGAATGGCAATAGGTCGCGGCTTCCTGATACAGGCTGCGCGCATCGACTTCGGCGGCGAGGTCGGCTTCGAGAATTTCCTTCACATCCTGGCCGATGCGCAGCGGATCGAGCACCTGCATGTTCGGGAAGCCGTCGAGGAACAGAATGCGGTGCGCGAACTTGTCGGCGTGATGCATCTCCTCGATCGATTCCGCCTTCCACTTCTTGGCGAGATTCTTCAGGCCCCAATTGTCGAGGATGCGGTAATGCAGCCAATACTGGTTGATCGCGGTCAGCTCGCTGCGCAGACCCTTGTTCAGATAGTCGATGACCTTGGGGTCGCCCTTCATGCCGCATCTCCTTCAATATCCGATCCAAGTAGATTGGATTGGTTCTAAACTGAGGGATACAGGCATGCAAGGCAGCAGGCGCCAACGGCGCTGCGGAACTCACTCAAAATACCAATGGGTCAGAAGGTTTCGGGGTCAGACGGTTTCGGCGGGAACTGGCAGCGGCAGTCCGGACATCGGGCAGACCGGACAGGCGGCCTTGCAATTGCCGCCCAGGGCCTGGTCCAGGATCGTCTTGATGGTACGAGCGCACCGCCCGCATTGCGGGCTGCAACCAAGGCAGCCATAGACCTCGCCAGTGGTCCGCGGCCGCTCGGAATGGCAGGCGGTCCGGATGGCCTTGTCGGTCAGGACGTTGCAGGAACAAACGATCATAACGCTCCGGTGGCCCGGCGGGTCCGATAGTTCAACTTGCAACAACCGTTAGCAGGGCGACTTGCGCTGCCGCAAAGCGAAAATGCCGATTTTAAACGTTATCTAAACTGCGGTTGACGTCGCCCTCTTCTGACAGCCGCTGTGCGGGGCGCCCGCCCAGAACGCCCTGTGAGAGAAGAGGCCGATCCGGGCATAGCTGCAACGCACAACCAGCACCGATCATGGGGTTTCGGGCGGTCACAACCGCGCCTCCGTGACTCGAACCGGGCGTCCGTTTGTCACCGGCAGGGCCTGCATCCGGAAAGGCGGAACTGCCGATGTCCGATCGGAATCCTCCGTCATCGGACCGTGATGACAACCGGACCTTGATGGTGTTGTTACGGACAAATCCGATCGAGCGAGACCCTATGGACCATCATTCCCCCGATCCCGCCGCAGACATTCACCGGTCTTCTGAAGACGCGCTGGTCTTCGAAGATACCCGGCAAACCCTGAGTGCAACTCTGCACCGCATCATCGATGCGATAAACGGCGACACCGTCACCCTGCGCTGGTTCCTGGAAGAGATCGGCGAGCAGGGACTTCTCATCCTCTGCATCCTCTTGACGATCCCGTTCTTGCTTCCGGTTTCAATTCCTGGCGTCAGCACCGTATTCGGCGCGGCGATCATCATGATCAGCATCGGCATTACGATCAATCGTATTCCGTGGCTGCCGAAAGCATTGCTCGACCGCACGCTCGATGTCGGCAAACTCGTTCCGGTCCTCCGCAAGGGTGCAGATATCGTTCACCGGATGGATCGCTTCGTTCACCCGCGAATTGCGGTGCTGTCGACGGGCGCGGTGATGAACAGAGTGAATGGCCTTGGCATTCTGTTCGGAGGTGTGTTGCTGGCGTTGCCGCTCGGGCTTGTCCCGTTCTCCAACACGCTCCCCGCTTTGGCGATCCTGTGTCTCGCTGTCGGAATTTCGCAAAGCGATGGCGTGTTCGTCTTGTCGGGATATCTGCTTTTGGTTGCGACGGTTCTCTACTTCACAATTCTGGTGTTGCTGGCATTGGCGGCCGGCCAGGGCCTGTCCGGGCTGCTGTTGCGCTGATATCGAGCCGCTTGATGGCTCTCAATCCAGTGGGGGATCAAGCCGCGGCCTGGGTGAGCGCCTCGACGATCTCGTCGACCACCTCTTCGACCAGATAGAGATCGTCGCCCTCGCCCATCACCCGGATCACCGGCTCGGTCCCGGACGGGCGGATCACCAGCCGGCCGTTGCCATTCAGTCGTGCGGTCGCGCCGTCGATCGCAAGCTTGACGGATGCGTCGTCCAGCGGCTTGCCCTGCTTGTAGCGCACGTTCTTCAGGATCTGCGGCAGCGGATCGAATACATGGCAGACTTCGGACACCGGCCGTCCCTGCCGCTTCACCACCGCCAGCACCTGCAACGCCGCGACCAGCCCGTCGCCGGTGGTCGCGTAATCCGACAGGATGATATGGCCGGATTGTTCGCCGCCGAGATTGAAGCCGTGTTCGCGCATATGCTCGAGCACGTAGCGGTCGCCGACCGGGGTGCGCGCGAGCGAAATCCCGAGCCCGTTCAGATGCCGCTCAAGGCCGAGATTGGACATCACGGTCGCGACCACGCCGGGCTTACTGAGGCGGCCGTCCTCTTTCCAGCTTCCGGCAATCACCGCCATCAGCTGGTCGCCGTCGACCGTGTGACCCTTTTCGTCCACGATGACGACGCGGTCGGCATCGCCATCGAGCGCGATCCCGACATCGGCGCGTACTTCGCGCACCTTGGCCGACAGCGCGGCAGGCTCGGTCGAGCCGCAATCCTTGTTGATGTTGAAGCCGTCCGGATCGATGCCGATCGCAATCACCTCGGCGCCCAGTTCCCACAGCGCTTCCGGTGCGACCCGATAGGCCGCGCCATTGGCGCAATCCACCACCACGCGCAGGCCGTCGAGCGAGAGGTCGCGCGGCAGTGTGCGCTTGGCGAATTCGATATAGCGGTCCTGCACGCCCTCGATGCGCTTGGCGCGTCCGAGATCGGCGGATTTCGCAAGCTTGCGGGTGATGTCCTCTTCCATCACCGCTTCGATTTCGGCTTCGACCGTGTCCGACAGCTTGTAGCCATCCGGCCCGAACAACTTGATGCCGTTGTCGTCGTAGGGGTTGTGCGAAGCGGAAATCATCAGGCCGAGATCGGCGCGCATCGAGCGCGTCAGCATCGCGACCGCGGGCGTCGGCATCGGGCCGAACAGCAGCACGTCCATGCCGACCGAGGTGAAGCCCGCAACCAGAGCGGTCTCGATCATATAGCCGGACAGACGGGTATCCTTGCCGATCACCACCCGGTGGCGGTGCTCACCACGCTGGAATACCAGCCCGGCCGCCTGGCCGACCTTGAGCGCCAGCTCGGGCGTGATCACGCCATTGGCGCGCCCGCGAATGCCGTCCGTGCCGAAATATCGACGTGTCACGCTTGGAACCCCCGTCCCCGTTACCCAGATCAGGTCCGTGTAATCGCTATCCTAGTCGGATTGGCTTCAAAAGTTGTGAGCAAAAGTTGCAGGCCAATCCAACCGCCGATTTAGCGTTAACGGCCGCCCGCCAGCGCACATCCGGGCTCAAATTTCGTCCTTATCCTGCGAAGAGTGCGCCGGCTGGACCACATTGACCGGGTCGGAGCCCGGAAAGCTCTCCTCCAGGCCTTCATCCAGCGCCTTGTCCAGCCGCTCTTTTTCCAGCCGCGCCTTCTTGTCCTGGTCGGAGCCGTGTTCGCCGTGCTTCTTGCCCGCGTTCATGCCGATCATCCTTGCCGGTTCGAGCCAGTCTGCGGTTCCCCGCACGTGTTTTGCGCCCGCGAAGTGTGCTATTCGAAGCTATATGGGATGGAAACGCCAATGACGCCAATCACCTGCATCGAAGACCTGCGCCAGCTTGCCGAAAAGCGCGTGCCGCGGGCGTTTTTCCAGTATGTCGATTCCGGCTCCTATGCCGAAGAAACCTTCCGCGCCAACCGCGCCGACATGGAGCGGGTCAAGCTGCGCCAGCGCGTGCTGGTCAATGTCGACAAGCGCGACTTGTCCACAACCATCGTCGGGCAGAAGGCGGCGCTGCCGATTGCGCTGGCCCCGATCGGGCTGTGCGGCATGCAGCACGGCAACGGCGAAATTCTCGCGGCGGAAGCGGCGAACGAGGCCGGCATCCCGTTCTGCATGTCGACGATGTCGATCTGTTCGATGGAGCAGGTCGCGGAGGCAACCAAGAAGCCGTTCTGGTTCCAGGTCTATGTGATCCGCGACCGCGGCTTCATCGCCGACCTGATTGCACGCGCCAAGGCCGCGAATTGCTCGGCGCTGGTTCTCACCGTAGACCTGCAGGTGCTCGGCCAGCGCCATCGCGACATCAAGAACGGCATGACGGTGCCGCCGAAGATCAAGCTCTCCAACGTGCTCGACATCATGACGAAGCCGCGCTGGGCGATGAGCATCATGAACGCCAAGAGCAAGACCTTCGGCAATCTCGCCGGGCACGTGAAGGGCATGGAGGGCGTCAACTCGCTGGCGCAATGGACCAACAGCCAGTTCGATCCGACGCTGAGCTGGGAGGACGTCGCCTGGATCCGCTCGCTGTGGCCGGGCAAGCTGATCGTGAAGGGCATTCTGGATGTCGAGGATGCCAAGCTCGCCACCAAATGCGGCGCCGATGCGATCGTGGTCTCCAACCATGGCGGCCGCCAGCTCGACGGCGCGCCGTCCTCGATCGCGATGCTGCCGAAGATCGCGGACGCGGTCGGAGGCGACATCGAGGTGATGTTCGACGGCGGCATCCGCTCCGGGCAGGACCTGTTCCGCGCGCTGGCGCTTGGCGCCAAGAGCTGCCTGATCGGCCGCGCTTACATCTACGGGCTTGGCGCGCTCGGCAAGGACGGCGTCAAGACCGCGATCGAGGTGATCCGCAAGGAACTCGACATCACCATGGCGCTGACCGGCGTCACGAAAATCGCCGACATCAATCGCTCGACGCTCGCCACCGAGACCATCCCCGAAGAGACCCACTTGCTGGAGCTTGCGGAGACGCGCAAGGCGGCGGCGCGTTAAATGCCCACCGGACCTTGCAGTGGCTGTCTATCGTGCAGCGTAAACTAAAGCCTCATCGGACAATCGCGGCCTGAGCACAGTTTCTTGACCGGCGAGTTGAAATCGAATGCTCGGAAGCTCTACGTCGATCGGCTTTACGTCTATTTCCAACTGATACTTGCCATCAATGACGGCCGAAATGACGGCGCCGCTGTCGTTCTTGACTAGCTTTCTCAGGGCGCCGCCGATCAGGTCACTGGTAATACGCGGCGCTACCGCAAGAGAGAGTCCCACGACCGTCCTCCCGAGCCCACACGACAACAATCCTGGATTGTTCCTTACCAAGGTCGTGAGCGGTGGCTCGCTCGCTGCCAACTGGACCTTGATCTTCGCCGGCGTGAGCGTCGCCTTGAGTGGATTATCGCCGCCGCCCGTCCAACCGATTCCAGTCGAAACCGAAATGCTTTGTGGTGGCGCTGCGACGTTGAACTGCCCGGACAGAGTTCCGCTCGGGCACAAAAGAAGGTTTCCGAAGTCCGTCCAGACGATGTTGAGCGATGCGTCGATCTTCGCATTTGCCTTCGCGGCGCTAACAAGCGCTGCCGACTTGAGGTCGGGCGCAATTGTCAATCGCATTTCGTCGAGAGTCTGACCGCCGCCTGCAACACTGACGTCACCGGAGATTTTCGCCAATCCTCTGAAGTCCGTCGCATCGATGGCTCTCATCGCGACTTCGCATGTGAGCTGTAACCCCGATGTCCAAGCGGCCAAGCAGGTGCCTGCGCCCTGAACACAACTTTCAATTGCCGAGATGCAAGACCTGTTCCTGCTGTCGTCACTTCGACACTCGCGGTCTGTGCGTCTCTCGCATTCGCGAACACACGGATTGACGCGACCGAGAAATCCGGCTGGACAAAGGGCTCGACACGCGGCACGAAGGCCGTCTCGACAAATCTCGAACCTGCAACCCCCAACATCCCCACAACTTTCAGCCTTGGCACACGTACTGGAGCATGAGGCATCGCCAGGGATCGCCTGAATCTCTGACGCCGGAATGTCATCGTGCTTTCTAACATTGGCGTAAAGCGCAGGCCTCACAACACCCCAATACGAATTGATCAGGCGCGCCAGGCCGGCACGCGACATTCCCAGATTCAGCAGGTCGGCGGTCTCGTCGCCCATAAAGATCCGCTTATATGGACCCTGAATTAGCTGTCGCAGCCTGTCGAAATTCGGCGACGCCTGCGGCGGAATTTTCAGACTGCTGACAGCGAGCGGGAGAGAAGGGCTTACATTCACGGAAAAAAGTGAGCCTACGTTGATTTTGTTGGTTATTGTGGGGGCGACTAAAATAATGATCCGCTCAGGTGACAAAAGCGTCGCACGGCCAGTTGGAGCAATTGTTGCGTTCTCGTCCCGAAACCGAACCTGAATATCGCCCTCGGGCTTTGGCAGGTTGAGACCGATCGCGGGCACCTTCAATGTCGTTTCCGGCAGCTCCTTGATCATCTTCAGCACGAGCGATGCAAGCGCGGCCGAGTGATCGACGCTGAAAGGCGCCTCATGATCCTTCCAACTGGCCAGAAGCCTGTGGATCTGGAAGTCCCGCACGGCATAGCGCGCGCGAAGGCCGGTATCCGATGGATCGACGACGCCCCAGGCCGTAAGCGTGAAGTCGATTGTGACGGCGCCTTTCAGGAATTTCGCAGACCCCTTGGCGACGGCTTCCAACGCGCCCTGGATCGTCTTGACCTTGACGTCGTCAGGCTTGATCGCAAGCTCGATCGCGTCGGGCGATACCTTGGCGATGGCGTCGCGAAGAATACGCTCCATCTCTTTTTCGAAATGCGCGGGCGATATGGTGGCGACCAGCAACCGCGACAGATCGGAAGTGATGTTCGCTGGATCGGCCGCGTGATCGACACCCAGCATTGCTTCCGTCATCGCCAGATTGATCGCAAGCGATGACGCTCGCAATGTCTCGGACGTATTGGGAAGCGTATTCTCCGATTGGGCGACCGCGATGACGCCGGTACCGGGGCGATAACCGGCCTCGACCTGCCGGGCGGCGGCGATGAAGTCGTCCTGATAGCTTGCCGTGAGCGCGGGTTTGGGAGGGGTGAGCTTGGTCCCGATCAGAACAATGATAGCGTCTTGACTGACCAGTATGGCGGAAGCCGGATCGCCGGCGACCAGTTTCGGCGGGACTTTCGCGGGAACGACAACCGGCTTCAGACGCGTATTGATCGCGTCGAGACTTTTCTGAACCGTCTCCGTGAGAACCTGGGGAATTGGCGAGGGCAGACGAAAGCCGCGAAGTGAAACCCGCTCCACCGACGCTGACGACAATGCCAGATCGAACACGATGTTCTGGTCCCGCAGGTGCGGTATGGCATCAACGCTGACCTCTATGGCGGCAGTGCCGACTCCCACATTCTCGACATCGACCCACGCGCGCGCGCGAATACCGTTTGTCATGAAGGTCGCGCTTGCACCGTCGCGCAGCGTCGCGCGCCAGCCTGCGGGAAGCTCCAATCCGGAAGCCGCGTCGATCAATGCCTGTTCGATTGCCTTGCGCGGAATTTCGGTGGGTATGTCGACCAGGATCAGCGGCTTGGCAATGGAAAGCAGGGCGGCCGTGTTATTATGCGCCGCCACCTCTATCAGCCGATCGATGGGTCGCGATCCGAGATTTCGTTCGAGTTGCCAGGCAACAATGCTTGGGACCGCAAGAAGCCCACCCCCCCCCGCAGCGACGATAACAGCAAGTAGGATGATCCAGCGTCGCATCGTTGCCCCCAACGAAACCGCAAACCGACCTTGCCACCTTACATTGCGGCACGCGAAACAATCAACCGGCAACGATGGAAAGACAAGCCAGTGCTGCCACTCTTTGTGCTTGCCCGCGAAGGAAACGTATACACGGCAGGACGTTGCCTGGATCCGCTCGCTGTGGCCGGGCAAGCTGATCGTGAAGGGCATTCTGGATGTCGAGGATGCCAAGCTCGCCACCAAATGCGGCGCCGATGCGATCGTGGTCTCCAACCATGGCGGCCGCCAGCTCGACGGCGCGCCGTCCTCGATCGCGATGCTGCCGAAGATCGCGGACGCGGTCGGAGGCGACATCGAGGTGATGTTCGACGGCGGCATCCGCTCCGGGCAGGACCTGTTCCGCGCGCTGGCGCTTGGCGCCAAGAGCTGCCTGA